>Ga0214545_1000457_pt1 | contig 64446 bp, 24 predicted proteins | sample CNSS4metaG_FD_160064 | JGI IMG/M metagenome (GOLD analysis project Ga0214545, IMG submission 160064) | Root nodule microbial communities from cowpea collected in UCLA plant growth center, Los Angeles, California, USA - CNSS4 | ecosystem: Host-associated > Plants > Roots > Nodule | place: USA... | reverse complement strand
ATAATAATCACCGTCAAAATAAAAATAAAAATAATAAGACGAAGATGAAAATTGATAAAGTTAAATAATTCTTATCACAAGAGGAAGAATATAAGGTAAAATTATAATTTGAGAAAGGATTAGAAAGGGCCTGGATTGAGACACGCATAACACTGTCGTTATAGAGAAAAAGCTTCCAGTAGTCCTCAATTGGTTGGAGCATCGTGCTGATAACGTGTTATAAAATAAAGGTAATAAGAGAGACAAAGGAGAGGAATAATAGAGAATGAGAATAGGGAGCAACTCATTTTTCTATTATTATTGATAGGAAGAGTCCTATTTATAGATACAATAAAGAAAACAAATCAACTTGGTTAATATAATATTTATCATAAAGGAAACAAATCAACTTGGTTAATATAATATTTACCATAAAGAGTAATGAATCATATAAGTAAATGTATCAAATCAATGGACAATCATTAATTCATAACAATTTTATCTAAATAGTTCAAATTCTTAATATATTGTTGGTTTTAGTATTTAAGAAAATATTTTGTAGGGACATGATAAATGAATTTGTTTGTAGAGTTAACTTGTCTGTCTAATTTATCGCCTCCAAGAAAATTAGTTTATATAATATAGTTTAGTTCTCTAGTCGAGTTTGGTTGATTAGTTGAATAGGTCTTTGCTTCCTTTCACTAAATTGGGTTTTACGCATAAACATGTAATAATAATTTATTTAGCAAGAGATATTGTCCACTACTACGAAAAATCATCAATTGTGAACAGAAGAAAAAAAAATCATTATAAGCCAGACAAAACCATGCATGAGTTATTTAAAAATATATATTCATATTTCCCCTTTCGGCCAGTTCAAATCAAACATTCATGGTAGATGTGTACTTCCCAATATGCAATTTTTTTCCATGATAATGAAACTCAGTGGAAGTTGGCCTTTTATATGTGTTGTGGCTCTGGAGATTATATCTAAATTAACCAAGTTTGGCATAATGGTTTCATAAATCTCGAGTGAGATAGACAACAAAGATCTTCGATGTTGTTACTATTACTACTTGATCGAATAGACAACATTTCAAACACCACGATAACATAAGCGAAAATGTTTTATTGGTATATATTTTATATTATAATAAAAAACAATTAAGATAAATAAATTTATAATTTTAGTATTTTTCTAAAATAATTTTAATATGTTCAGAAAGATGGAAGAAGGAAGAGGAGAGTGAAAGTGGTGGAATAGCAGAAGGGTTTTTGGTGGGTTTTGCTTCCCTCACTCACTCCATTCCCGGTCGATGCTCTGACAACACAAATTCCAAATGCGTCGCCGCCTTCCCCTCTTTTCCGGCCGCCTCCGCCACCTACTCCTCCCCAATCCCACCAATCCCCTGCGGCCAATTCCAGTATTCCCTATCCTGCACCCTCCCCACTCCTCCCCTCGCCGTTTCTCCTCCTCCACTCTCTCCAGAGACGACGGCGTCTCCCTCTGCTGCCAGATGTGGATCGACAACTTCCGCCACCCCGACCGCGTCGTCACCTCCCTCTCCCCCCTCCTCCGCCGCTTCGACCTCTGGCTCCTCGCCTACCAGAAAGTCGCCACCGACGACACCGGCTCCTACACCCCCCGCTCCTCCATCTCCACCTCCACCCTCCAGGACCTCCTCGCCCTCCGCAACGCCGTCCTCGACGGAAAATTCAAGTGGGGCGCCAGACTCAAGTTCTTCGTGAAATCCCCGCGAGACAAAACCGACTACGATTCTCTCTCCAAGCGCAAAATCAAAACCATCCTCACCACCACGCAGCCCTCGCCCTTCCAGGACAAGATCGTTCAGGAGGTTCTGTTGATGATCCTGGAACCAATCTATGAGCCTCGCTTTTCCTCCAAGTCCTACGCTTTCAGACCGGGTAGAACACCGCACACTGTATTAAGGGTCATCAGAAGGAGCTTTGCTGGTTATTTGTGGTATATAAAGGCTGATTTTAGTGTTTTGTTAGATGGGATGAAAGTGGGGTTGGTGATCAATGCTGTTATGAGGGATGTTAGGGATAAGTTGATTGTTGATTTGATAAAAGACGCGCTGGTTACGCCGGTAGTTGTCACTACCTTGGAGAAAAAAGAGAAGAAGAAGAAGAGGAAGTATCAGAAGAAGAGGGTGCTGGCCGAGGATGAGCCTAAGCCTGATCCTTATTGGTTGGATACCTTTTTCGGGTTTGCGCCGGAGGAGGCCGAGAGGGTTCCCAATTGGGGGCATTGTGGAGTGCTTAGTCCACTTTTGGCCAATGTTTGTTTGGATGAGTTGGATAGGTGGATGGAGGGGAAGATTAAGGAGTTCTACGTTCCTTCCAAGAGTGATGTTATATGGAATAGTCCTGAAGAGGAGCAGGGGAACACTTCATGGCCAGAGTTTGTGCCCACGAGTGGGCCAGATAAGACTAGGAAGATGGATTTTGTTCGGTATGGAGGGCATGTCTTGATTGGTGTTAGAGGGCCTAGGGCGGATGCGGCTGCATTGAGGAAGCAGTTGATTGAGTTTTGTGATCAGAGGTTTATGCTCAAGCTTGATAATGAGAGCGTCCCTATAGAGCATATAACCAAAGGGATAATGTTTTTGGACCATGTGCTGTGTAGGAGGGTTGTGTACCCAACTCTTAGGTACACTGCAACCGGTGGTAAGATCATAAGTGAGAAAGGTGTGGGGACGCTGTTGTCAGTGACGGCCAGCTTGAAACAGTGTATTAAACAGTTTAGGAAGTTAAGCTTTCTCAAGGGGGATAAGGATCCAGATCCCCAACCTTGTTTTAGGATGTTTCATGCCACGCAGGCGCATACCAATGCTCAAATGAACAAGTTTTTGTCAAGCATGGTTGAGTGGTACAGGTATGCGGACAATAGGAAGAAGATTGTAAACTTCTGTTCTTATATCATAAGAGGCTCCCTTGCTAAGCTGTATGCTGCAAAATACAAGCTTCGTTCGAGGGCAAAAGTGTACAAGATAGGTGCTCGTAACTTGAGCCGCCCATTGAAGGAGAAAAAAGGTCAGTCTCCTGAGTACCAGAATTTGTTAAGGATGGGTCTTGCGGAATCAATCGACGGGCTCCATTATACAAGGCTGTCTCTTGTACCTGAGACAGATTACTCTCCATTCCCTAGTAACTGGAGGCCTGACCATGAAAAGTTGCTACTAGAATACATAAAGCTGGAAGATCCAAAGACTTTGGAGGAGCAACGTAGTTGCATCAGTGAACAAGGTCTTGTTACACCCCAAGATTATATTTCAATGCTTGTGTGGAATTACAAAAGGAATTCTCTTGCTATGGACCAGCTTTCCTTAGTAAGGAGCAGCGAAAGTGTTGTAGAACAGCATTCGCTAGTTGGCTCAAACCAGGATGATCAGGACCACATAAACAAAGAGGAAGAAGATGATGGAAAGATGAATGCAGCACAAATGTAACAAAAGGTTTTGTAATCTGTACTCCCCAAGGAGTAATATTTTTGTATATGGTCTTTGAATAGGTTGTTTCAGCATATTTTGGACTCGTTGAGAATATGAAATAATAGTTTTTTCGTTTAGTTCCTTGATTCCCTCCCTTGCCTGCACGAGTGGTGTTAACCTATTATACCTGATCTTTGGGTGGTAAACCACTTTGTCCGTTTTCTTTTGTTCTTGTGCTTTTCCTTCCTAGTTTTATGACTTGCGAACATGAAGTGTAAATATTAAAATGTGTTAAGAAGGATGGCTATTGCATATATAAAAACCAATCATGTACTAAAGCTTTTAGTAGAGTTCCTTGCCTTGATGTCGAAAACTTTGTGGCTGAAAGATCGAGTGTTGGATCCTAACCACCTCATTCATTTAAATAAAGTTGAATGTCAGCATTAGATAAAAGAAGGTATGGGCATTGTACAAGACAAGCGTGTGTTGCCTAAGGCCGTGTATTAGAGATGTATGGAAACCATTCATGTGGTTTCGACGTTTCGTTTCACCTATTAGCCTTAACTGTTAGGAGAGTTGATGATCCTGTGAGATATTATCATGATACAGGGTTGAAGTGTTTCTGAAGTTGACTTAAAATGAGTTTCTTTGTTCTCATTCTTTATTTTAATTTGGATTTTGGCAGTTGGCTATTTCAGTTGACTACTTATACTTCTGCTATCTGTGTTCAGAATGTAACGTTTTGGAATTTATCAGAAATGTCACACTTCACATCTTTGAATCTGTCTCTGATGTTCCACAAACCCTTTTTCCTCTTTTCAGGTTGATATTGTCTTTCACCTTCTCATGGAGGATGCTTTCCAAGAGAAAGAGGATGCTATATGAAGTGGGGACCCCATGCGTGCAGGCATTCAACTTGGGCAAAATATTAACGTTGCCACTCTGCTTGTGAACACTGGCCAATGAGATGGAGGTAAAAGTTCACGCACTTCAAAATGTGGAAAGTAATTCCTTTCCTCGTTCTGTTCTGGAATGCTGATTTGGGAGTTCACAGGAAGGAGTATGCAGAGTGTGTTCCTGGTGAGTGCGTAGGACAAAGCACGGTGTGAATTGAACTCTAGCTGGATCATTTCAAATATCATATTAATTTTGTAAATTAGCTATTTGTCCATATGTACTTGCCTCGATTATTCTTTAATTAATTGAGTATATCGGCAACTCTTAGTTCTTAACCACACATTGATATGTGCTTTTTTTTTTCCCTCTCTTTTCTGTTCGGGCCTTGAACGCAAGCTGTAAGAACACATTGAATTTTTGCAGTGTTACTAGGAAGAAGCTCATTGTTCTACATTATGAGTTTCTCATTTTTTTTAAACAAATTATAATTTAGTTCGTAATTTTCTTTTTCATTTCCAGTTGGTCTTTTTTGTCTGTTAAATATTAAATTTTTGTTTATGTATTATTTATTTCTGAATATTACGAGTTTCTCAGTTGAGAGCCATTTAGCGACTTCAGGAGATCCTTGACTTGAATCCAGTCAGTCTAGTCTCTAAAGTGGCATGTTATGCAAAACTGTTTTGTAAATATGGTCCAAAATACTGTGATAGGAAAATATTACTACGCTCAGTTTATATTCTCACTTCATTATTGAAACGTTAGCTATTTTTCTAGTGTGTTTTGAAATAAGTTATCTTTTTGAAAAAGAATAAAATTTAGAATTTTTTTTAAGAATGGATATTTATTATATTATAGCTGTTAATACGTATTCATGCATGTGCTCACAGACCTAATTTGCGAAAGAATATGATTATTCGTAAGGCAAGGCAATCATGTACTTGAGTTGCACCAGAGCATCAATTCCGCCAGGTTTATGTTCAGTTTGATGAATGGAGAGAAATGGATTAGAAAAAAATATATTAATAGTGTGAAATTAGATAAAAAAGGTACAAGTTAAAAATATTTGGTTGCAAAAAATAAAAATAAATAATGATCGGTGAAGAATGAAGCATTGCAATATCTCTTATAAAACCTCCCAACATAAAGCTACCCGGAATAAACTTTTTCATGTAAACCCTCCCGTTTTCAGTCTAAAATCAAAATAAATATACAAATTTCTAAAGTTTTTTTTTTTTTCTCTTCCTGAAATAATGTTACTTTTTCAGCAAACGCATTAATTGGACTAAAATAAAAAATATACCATTGAAGTAAACTTGATTTTTTTTATATGACGCTCTCCTAATACCCACACCCAAATCTCCTAGTACCAATCTTAAAGAACATTACTTTCCTAATTTTTCTTCATTTGGGCTTATTTACAGACATGAAATTGAAGTTTTAAGGTGAATGGTACAAGTAGAGGCAACAGGGTTGTGACCACCTCCTCACTTTCCCCAGCACAAGTCAAAATCCCAGTACCTCTCAAATCCTAGTAGATTTAATACCTAGTTCCTTGGAACAAAGTTTTAAATTGTGAAAAAGAATGTGCTCAAATTACTAGTTCGAGAACAATAATAATGTCTCAAATACAATGAATTACACTATAAACTAAGCTGGGAAGTGTCCCAAGTTAGTTCTCTAGCCGTCTGCTACAATAAGCCCCCATCAATTCTGCATACCTATCAGAGTGAACAATCAAACACTTCAGTATTTATACATTATCTTGTGCAACTTGAAAAAAAAAAAAAAAACTTCATTATGTATTATGTATAAAGTCACAATCACCAACATACCAGTTAAATACAAGGCGATGAATAGTGTGAGCATGATGGTAAATATAGAAGCTCTTACACCAGTTGCAGCTGAAGTTGACCTGCACAATGGATGGCTCCATCAGTATAACAGGAGCAAGCAAATATTGTGAAATGAAAAGCAGTTAATGGAAATTACCTTGCTACCAGGTCCTTAACAGATTCTGTTGTTAGTCCAAAACCAAAAGGATAAAGAGGATCATAGTGAGGATCCCCAACATTCATCGGAAGTTGATCAACAGATTTGAACCATGTCCTTGCAAGCTTACCCGTGAAACCATAGTCACCAAAAAGAACATCTGTCACACCTTGGCCTTCAGTGCCTGGCAACCATGCCGCCACCAATGCATCTATTGTAGAAACGTATGGTTCAATCACAATAGGTCTGCCAGAGATGATGACAACCACACACCTAACAGTTCCACACACATTGTTTATAACATTTGGCCCAGATTCCGTCATTGTAAGTGTTGTGCTGTCCCCAGCGGTTTCAGCATAAGGAGGCTCACCAACTACAACAACTGCATATTCAAAGTTATTGGATTTCACAAACTCATTGTCGGGGTTGTCGCGAAAGACTACTTCTGTGCTTGGATCAACTGCTGATTTTATGGCACCAAGAATAGTTGTTCCTGTTCAAGGAAAATAACATTAGTTTAAGTTCCCTTTCATTGCTTCACAAAGTATAATATTTTGGATAGCTTCAGATAATGCTCAATGCTCATTAACTAGTCTCACTCGTCAAAATATAAAAAGTCACAACATTTAGAGTTCACAATCTCATGCTTCCATGGACCTAGACCTCAGCTTGTTATGAATGCCAGAGAGTTGCTTACCTCTAGTGTCACTGTTGCCACTGAATCCTTGCCATTTGATTGTCCATCCTCCACATTGGTAGCCCAAGTTATCGGCATGGCTACCTGCAACTAGAATTTTTGGGACTTTCTTTGGAAGAGGCAGAAGTGGAGTACTTTCATTTTTGCCATTCTTGAGCAGCACGAGAGTTTTTCTCACAGCTTCCCTTGCTAGGTCCCTGTGTTCCTAGTGAACCAACACAATCATGACTCTCAGTGTCTCAATCATGGTCAGATAAATTACAGGCAACAAGAACTACAGCATATAATAGTTTTGTTCATAAAAATCAGAGCAGGTATCAGATAAATTCATTATTGTGATAGGGACTTGGATATTATAGGATGTCTAAGTCCACAATCATGCAGTAAGATTAAGAATTAACAAAGAATGTAAATAAATTCTGTTCAGTTTCTTAATAAAAGCCACTTTCAAGATTTTCAACTTTTCTTTGAAAGTGTTATCAACTGAATCTATTAGGAAGCTGGATCATCTACAGTGGGTTGAACAATAAGAATCAATCCCAAATAGGAGATATTTAATTCACACCAATAGGACATGGTCAGGTCGGTTTGGAAGCAAGGAAGATTACATTCCATGTGGTTCAAGTTCTTGATATTGCCTGTGGTCTTCCTAGGGGAAGACAATTTCATCAAATGTATTTGTTTTTCCATGAAAAGAAAGAGGATGATATTTTATATTGTTGGTTGAAATAATCGGTTTGAATGACTCACCTGGCTTCCAAGCTCATTGACTAAGCTGGTATCAGCTAAAGGGTTCTCAAAAAGACCCATGGTGAACTTTACAAGCAAAATTCTCTCCACAGCATCATCAATACGCTCCATTGGAATGATATTGCTCTTGACCAAGAGTGTAAGATCCTGAATGAACTCATCATATTTATATGGGACCATGACCTGCAATGATCGTTAACAAAAAGAAAGGTTTCATGAGCTACACTTGAGCAGATATATTATTCACTGCAGCCCTGCAGGTAATTTCAGCATAAAGAGCAACTAACCATATCAACACCAGCTTCAATGGAAGCCTGCACAGAGTATGTGTAATTTGAATCCATTGGTGATGTGATTCTATCAATACCTTGCCAATCTGAGATGACAAACCCCTGATAAATAAGTAAAACAACTGTGTTGTTAGCATCCAGAGAATGAAACATGTTACTTAAACCAGGATCAGACAATGGCCTAAAGACAGGCTGTACAGTAATAGAACATCAGATTGGTTTATTCTCACTGTATTCTTGAAAATATGGGTCAAATAACGTTATCAAAAAGTTGAAATGGATTTCTAAAGACTGACACACCAAATTTTGTAGTAGATTCAGTAATGCATAACATTAAACATAATAGTGCAAATATTGATTTTCAAGGATATTCAAAGTGAGTTTCTCTGAAGAAGGATTCCAGAAACTCTTTATTCACAAACCTCCCCTTAAACAATAAATTTATCTAGCAGTAACAAATAGCAAGTTACAAAGCAATCAGCAAGTGACAGAAATATCAAACACTGGTCAAATGTTTCAAAGGAAATGACTAGACATTTTAATATTTGGATTGAAAATCAAATGGAATTCACTCGAAAAAGAAAAACACATAAACCAATGATGATCAACAATGAAGGCCTTAATCAGTTAAGTAAAAGAATTTTCTTGTGCTGCCATGTCCAAATCAAGCTGTGCCAGGCTGGGTCTGTTTTTCATACTTGACAGACAAGATAATATGATACTGTACCAGAACATTTATCATGCAAGAGGAAAAAAAAAAAAACAAAGAAGCCAAACCTTAAACTTGAGGGTATTCTTGAGGAAGCCAGTGACTAGATCACGATTTGCATGCATCTTTACACCATTCCAACTGGAGTAGGAAACCATGACTGTAGAAACCCCCTTAATAATGGAATCAGAATAGGCAGGCATGTGAATGCTTAACAATCCATGCCAATCGATCAATGTGTTGTTCTCATTTATTCCCTTCGCCGTACCACCATCTCCAACAAAGTGTTTAGCACAAGCTGCTACCTTTGTCCTACAAAAAATTCATAAGCCTAATAAGGGATGGAGAAAAAACATAAGTACAAGTCAGTCATGTAGACTTTTTCATTTGGATTGCAGCTTAAAATGTTGGTTGATGATGATAATAACTACTTGACTGGTATCACTATGTAGACTGCCGTTTGTTTGAAGTGAATTCCCAAGTCAAATTATGATATCTTAAGACAGTGAGCTTATTTTCCAAATAAAATAATATGTAATAGTTACCAAGACGATGAATCACAAGCATACAACATATCAACAAGTTGCTAATACAGAGGAATAGTGTTACTTTTTTCACACTTTAGTTAAAATGCATAAGAATCTTTCAAATTATAAACTAGATTAAAGTTTAGATTTACTAAAATAATAAAGATCTATGAATTATATGTAAATTTATCATCTTTTTGGGCAGACAAAACACTAGATTGGGCATAAAAATCCATATCACGTCCCTGGTGTAAATTTTTGAAAATAAATCCAAAATATGCCTGAAATAAAAATAATGAAATGTGATCCTATTTTAAAAAATGCTTTAAATAATGAATACATACTTGCCACCAACATATGGAAATCCCTTTCTGGTATTGGCAGGGATACTTCCTTGTAGACCAGGTATGATGGCTGTCATTTCTTGCACAATTTTAGCATCCTCGCTATAGCTTTCATAACACCGACCCCATCTTGGATCTCTACAAACCTATAATCAATGTTTCAGGAGTAATCAGTAACATCATCAAAGAAAAAGGTACACATTTGACAACCTCAAACCTGTATAATAAGAAATTTTCTAAAAGCTTATCATTACACTCTTTCCTATTTACCGCTATGCATGGAGCAAAAACATAAGGAATCCCTGTAGCTCTGACTTCAAGAGCAGTAGCAGCACCAATCCTTTCTGCCAGATCTGGATCCCTGTTCATCAAAGATTATTAGAATGGAACAACCTATGTTTTAAACCTACAGAATTGACTGCATATTTCTTATAACCACTTCCTTCTCACCCAAGTATGCTATTGGTGAAATGGTTCAAGTGACTACGTCAATTATCAAATTAGAAATGAAAAGGTCTATTAGTTATCAAATCTTGTTCATATGGCACATACCAAGAAAATAAATGATAATAAATCTTGAACTTGCCTGGTACATCCAAGACCAACATTATGGGGAAATATGGTTGCATTGTAGACATTATTGTGTCCATGAACAGCATCAATACCATAGATCATTGGTATACCCAATCTACTCTCCAAAGCTCCTTTCTGAAATTCATTTATCATATTAACCCAATCTTCGGCAGTAGCCTTTGGAAGGGGCTCGCTACCACCACCACTCAATACACTCCCTGCACACAAATAAAATAATTTCCTATCTTAATTCAATTTTTCATCAATCACTTATCCCGGCTTCTTTCAGCTTCATAATTATTACGAGATTATAAAACTAAGAGGATAAAAATAAACTATAGATTCAAAAGGACGTATTCGTATGAACAAATATAAAGTTTGTAACAGATTATGAGAGAAAAGGAAACTCAAACTGAAGCCAAGGAAATAAATAGCACGAATGTTGCAACTTTCCCACTTTCTTAAGGATCACTTTCCTGTGCTCTAGACTCTAGTCTTCATATTTAGTGAATTAAATCTAGTGATTATGAATTCAGTGAAGAAGATGATCACAAGGTAATCAGCACTTGAGTTGGGATTCAAACTATCTAAAGGAAATCCCCCAGGAGTTGATACTGTTCATGTACTATGACAAATTTTACATTTTGAGAGGTCATAGGTTTTGAATAATACACTTGTCTCTTCCTGGGGTAAAGTATATATGTAAGTAAGTTCTGTTTCAACCCAAATACTTCCCTTTCCTTGGAAAGAGGTATCATCCCCTTCCCCAAAAATATCTTGAACCCAAAAAAATTGATGTCCTGGGACAACACACAGTTATCAATAAAAATGAACTATATTTGCAAGGTATATAATTACACGGAAGAAATCCTTCTTCATAAGTGAATAGGAATATCACAAGCAATGTCAAACGTAGGTTGAATAACAGGAGACTCACCACTACAACATGTAATTTGAAAGATTAGTCAGACTTGCAAACAATCAAATGCAATGCAAATAAAAAGGAAAACACAACATAAAACTGAAGTTAGGTTACAAAACAGTAAAATTCCTAGGCATGCGGATAGTAAACCATATATACTCCCTTTTCTTCTAAGGGAGATACCAGACAATCACATATGTAGTTATTTTACCCATTTTCTCTAAAAAAAAAGCTCCTAAATAAAGAGATATAACTGCATAAAAAATTCGCTCTTGAAAATGAAATTACAGATTTGACTCGAACACTGTCAACTGAAAAGAGAAAAAGGTAGGAGTTCTCAGTTATTCTTACCAATGAAGCTGGTTTTCATAACCTTATCATTGGCAACACTCCTATCAATCTGAACCATTTGACCAATCTTCTCCTCCAAAGTCATTCGACTCATCAAGTCCTTAATTCGAGTTGCAACTGGTTGCTTTGGATCCTTGTATCTCAGATACTCTGTTTGAGCCTCCCCAGTTGATGCCAACCACCAACATACCCACAGAACCCCCAACAGATGAACCAATGCCCTAGACATGTTGAGCTCCCCAGCTCAAGCGTCACCTGCAGAATTTGACACAAAACAACACCCGACCCAATAAAGGTTTAGTTTTTGGAGTTATACCCCATTTGGTCTCTAAGGTAAAAAAGATAGAATAGCAGCAAAAGAAAAGCATATCCATTGAAATGGGATTCAAGAAAACTAAACCCCATTCCTTGAAAAGCAGTTTTTTTTAGTATTTTAACTTTAAAAATGTGAAAATGTGAAAAAGGGTCTAGACTATAAAGCATGCAAGTGTCACCAAGATCAAACACACTTTTTTTCAGCAAGATTTCTTTTTTTATTCAACCAAATAGAAAGGGAAGTGAAGGAATGAATCAAAACAAAGGAACAGCTACACCGTTCCGGTGAAGGAGGAGAGAGAGAAAGGGTGGGGTTGATACCTCAAAGGGAAGCAAAAAATAGTGACTTTATGAGATGATATCTAGAAAAGTTGGTAACTTTGGATCCAATAGAAATGGGGTGATAGAAATAATGGAAATGGCACTCACTGCATACGGAGGAAGCAGGAAGAAAACATACGAAAGGTAGTGGGAGACACCTATCACAGTTGTAGTCAGAAGTGGGCGGTTTTTCACTTTGAGAAGTGTGGAAGTTGGTTAACAAATGGGGGTGATCACAACCATGTGGGTAAAATTTCCTACATACGAAAATGTCAATTTTTTTCCCTTACTAAGAAAAATAGGTTTCTTCAACAGTCATACCAACTAGACTTTGGTTATACTACTTGATTAGGAGTTAACTAGTATTTGAAAACACGGTAAATGTTTATTTTATACAATTCAAATTTAAACTTTGTTCTTACCAAGAAGGATGGTAGGTTTTTTTGTGGAGTTGGATAGAGAAGTATTACTGGAAGTTGAGTTCGAATCTTCGAGAAGTGATAGAGCTTATGAAGACAGAAGAAGTTTCACTTTCAGAATAATTTCCAAATTCAAGTTAGTAGCAACCAGAAAAATTATAAAATATTTGAATATGAAAGTGATTGAGAGAAATCGAGTGACTCTTGTGAAATTAATTTGTATTTATAAACTTTTAAGTTCTTAAATAAAAACTGGAAATGTTATCAATATAAACAAAAAATAATAATATAATTGATTATTGAATGCAATTTGATATATAAGATATCAAGAATGATATATAACAAATAGTTCTTATCATCTTTATATATATTCAAATAAGTGTTGTTCTAATACCAGAATATATTTCGTATATTATTTCTTGATATCTTCAAAAATTAGTTGTAAAAGCTTAAATATGTGATTATAATTTCTCTAAATTAATAACTTTGATTTAGTCTAAAATTATGACGTCAACCGGACGGATAAAATATATGTATAAAATATATGTAGTAATTTTTCTGTATTCGTATCTTATCCCCGAATAAATATTTGTCTCATATTCATTTATGTGCGCGTATTTATTATATGCGTGGATATCCATATATTTTTTAGTATCTATTCACGGATATTTAAAAAAAATGATATTTAACAATATATTTTAACAATAAATTTAAATAAATAAAAATATAATGTATAACATTCACATTTATAAATTTCAAACAAAATGCAAAATAACTCATTTAAATAGTATTGAATGATAGCATACAGATAAATAAAGATTTTTTTTTTAAATAATTGATAACAAATAACCCAATTAGAATCAATATGTTCATGTTTTAATCATATTTTTTTAATTTATTTTAATTTGAATTAGAGTACAACGGATACGGATACTATGATACTTGTACCCGTCTTCTTAATCTGAGTATAGAAAAAATCGTATTCATTATCTGCAGGTATCATTTATAATATTCATTTCCTACCCGTTGAGAGTTTTATACGAAGATATCCCTAAATACCATTTTTCTTTTACGATCCCACTAAAAATACTTTAGTTTTTATTCTCCTTCTTCAAATATATAATAAAAAAGAAAGAAGGCAAAGGTGCCTACACTTTTTTGCAAGGGTATATGAGCTTAAACAATAAGATAAATACATTTTATATATTAAAAGTTTTGTTAAACAATACAGTCAGATAATATTACGTGAATAATAAATGGAGGAGTAAATCCTTTGTATGTCATGTGAAAATGGATGACAAACAGATGTTTTAACAATAAATAGTATATTTGCGTAAAAGAAAAAAAAAAACAGTGCAATTTGAAAAACATTATAGAAAGTTAGTGTAATTTAATCTAAAATGAATTCGTATAAAAGAATAATTAATCTAAAATTTCGATGCTGTAGTTTACCAGTGGAATAAATATTTTGTTTCCACACTTTCTAATAAAATAAAAATACATAATTACCTAAAAATAGTGAATGATTTATAATTCATAAGTAGTTTATATTTATTTTTTTATAATGTTAAAATATCATTTAAGACAAAACAAAAATATAAAATACGTATAATTCTCCTTATAAATTATTAGCACAAAGAAGCATGTTATTCTTATATTTTTTAAGAAAATAAAATTAAAAATTAAATATAATTTTAGTCTTTAAAAATTAAAATTAGTTTTTTTTTTTATTTTTAACCAATTTAGTCTTTTAATCTTAAAAATAAGTAAATTTAATTTTTTTAAAATTATTTAAATTTTTGAATGGATTTTACGATAATATTAAGTTATTTACATTATTTATACTATTTTACACAATTTTATGTCTAAACAATTAATATATATATATATAATATCGTGTGTGTTGAATTTTTATCTCTTCCAACTAATTTATGAGAAGATAATAAAACAGTTGTAACGTAAATGGTTCATCCTACCAGCTTTAATAGATTTGGATACAACATTAACTAAAGAAATAACGTTTATAATAAAACTTGACTCATATACGTTATTTATTTTGTTGTTTTTAACTACTTTACATAAATACTTTTTAGTTTTAATTTTGTTGTACTTTTAATTATTTTTTCTAGTATAATTAGTTTAAGTTAAAAATAATTTTCTTAATTAATATAATTTTAAAAATATAAAATATTGCAATATAGTTTATAAATATGTAATTTAATTAAATCATTTATTTCTTATTCAATGATTTACTTTTAATAATACATTTTTATTTTAAATATATTTTAATTACGCCCTTATAATTTGTTGTCTCTGTATTAATTTTTATGTTATAATTTTCTAATATATTATAAATAAATAGTTTATCACGAACGAAGTGATAAACCCGTTTCCAATATTTAGAATTGTTAATTATAACATGTTAATATTATATAAAAAATTATTCGTTATTTACTATCTTTCCACAATTATTCGGTAATTAAATAAACCTAATGATAAATGATTAAATATATGAAAAAAATGTTCACCGAATAAATATGACATCGATGAAATTTAAGTTTAATCACATAAAAGATTAACCTCATTCTCAATTTAAAATTTTAATACAATAAATTTATAAATATTCATTTATATAAAATATTTTAATTTCTACTTTTACTATTTTTTATCCGTGTGAGACTTAGATTCAAATATTTTTAATAAAACTTTCATAAAATCAATATTTATTGATCATATAAGATAATCTATGTATATACTATAAAAACTAAAATAATTTCCTTCAGCTACGATGTCTATCTTCATAAGAAGTTATATATATATATATATATATATATATATATATATATATATATATATTTAAAAAAATTTAAGTTCATGTGAAGTTACAAGCAAATCGTGATCTTTATTTACTGAATCACTGCGAAAAAGTTGTGGAAAGGTGGATTCCATATCATAAAAAGTGTATAATTTGGCAAACAGATTTGAAAGAAGAGGAAAAAAAGAGATAAGATTGTGTGATAAAGACAAAGATGATTATTGTGGAGCGGTACTTTGTTCAAAAGTGCAGAACATGCAAAGAATAACTTCAACTTTTTTTGTATGTTATTTCAGGGAATCTCATTCAAATTCAATTATTCTTTACTACATTTTCTCAAATTACTTCTTTTCAGATCTTTTCGGATTCAAAAGTAACAATAATATTTAAAATAGAAAAAAAAAAAAACATTTGCTTTCAGTTCTCCATAATTTTCTTTGGATTCCTTGCTGTGGGAACTATGTTGCTTTTGTCTTTTCTTTCTCATTCTTTATGGATCAAACCTAAAATTGCACAATTCAGCTCTTACAAATGATAATTGATGTCTGCACGCAAATTTAAAAAAGAAAAAAAATAATAATAATAGCACAGGAATGAGTCCACTTTTCATAAATTAAACATAAAATCATTTTTTAACCTGTGAAGTGTAATTAATATTTACTAATTTAGTATCTGCAATCAAACATAATTGGGGGATGACAACATATAGGTTGGACTGAACATATGGGGCTTATTCTATCTGCACCCTGTAATTTCTAACAGCACACCATAAATTTTTTAAAATAGAATTTTTAGAACAAATTATTTTAAACAATGAAAGTTGTTAGCTCAGAATTTATATTTAGAAAATTATCAATTGGATTTTATACAACTTATCGTTTTCGTGACAAAAAAAAAACTTGCACTTTACATTAAAAAAAAAGTTAAATATGTTTTTGAAAATTAATTAATGTTTTTTCTTAATCTAATTTGCCTATATTTAATGTTGATATATTTTAGTCTTCAAATTTTTAATAATTAATACATATTTTTTAATTTAATTATATTAAATATTTTTTATGTATCAAACATTTTTTATATTAGTATCAGAGTTATTTACACCATTTAATATTTATTCATATCCATTTAATTTTAAAATTTAAAAACTAAAATGTATTATAAAAATTGATAAAAGAAAATTCTAATTTTACATCAAAATTTAATAATTAAATTTATATTTAACCCAAAAAGATATTAAGATACTTTCTTTCACCGTACCACATTAATATTATCACTTCGTTATTACTGTTATAGAGAAAAGAAAAATAAAATCAAGCAGAACAAAAACTAATTATTAAAACTTAGACTTTTATATTATTATAATAACTTTTAAACTTTATTAACTTCGATACTATTAAGATTTTAAGTATGAGTCTAAACTTTATATTGGCTAAAAATGAGAGAATAAAACAATATATAAAAGTAAGTGTTATAGTTTTTGGTTGAGAGTGATGTCAATGCCTCATGCAATTAGACTAATGTCTAATTGGTGTTGTATTTTTCAGTGAAACATCATATGTAAACCTAACAAGTTACATCATAGTTGATGGTTAAAACCAGCTCACATGAGTGCATGTCCATGATAAATTTAAAACTTTGCAATTAGGTCCCTGATAAATTTAAAAACTTTACAGGTAGGTCCCTGATAAATTTAAAATTGTACATATAGGTCCATGATAAATTTAAAAACTTTGCAAGTAGGTCCTTGATAAATTTAAAAAATTTGCAGGTAGGTCGCTGATAAATTTAAACACTTTGCAGGTAGATCCTGATAAATTTAAAAAATTTGCAAGTAGATTCCTGATTAAATTAAACCCTTAGAGGGTAAGTCCTTGATAAATTTAAAAATTAGTAGTTAGGTCCCTCTGATATATTTAAAATTAGTAGTTAAGTCCCTTTGATAAATTTTAAAACTTTGCAATCCCTGGTAAATTTGTATTTAGGTTTCTTTGATAAATTTGAAAATTTTGTATTTAGGTTTCTTTGATAAATTTGAAAAATTTGCAGGTAGATCCATGATAAACTTACAAACTTTGTAGATTTTTTATAAATTTAAAAACTTTGCTAGTAGGTCCCTGAAAGTTTAAAAACTTTGCAAGTAGGTTCCTAATAAATTTAAAAATTTGCAGATAGGTCCTTAATAAATTTAAAATTTTGCAAGTAGGTTCTTGATATATTTAAACACTTTGTAGGTAGGTCACTGATAAATTTTAAATTGTTGGTATGTCCCTGATAAATTTAAAAACTTTGCAGGTAGGTCAATTATGAATTTAAAAACTATGCAATCAAGTTCACGATAAATTTAAAAATTTATAGTTAGGTCCCTCTGATAAATTTAAAAACTTTGCCTATAGGTCCTTGATAAATTTAAAAAATTTGCATATATGTCCTTTATAAATTTAAAATATTTTCAAGAAGGTCCTTGACAAGTTTACAAACTTAGCAGATAGGTCTCTGATTAATTTTAAAACTTTGTCGGTAGGTCCATGATAACTTTAAAACTTTGTAGGTAGGTCCTGATAAATTTAAAAACTTTGTAAGTACGTTCGTGATAAATTTAAAAATGTGTAATTAGGTCCTATGATAAATATAAAAACATTGCAGATATATTCTTTATAAATTTAAAAACTTTGCAACTAGGTTTTTGAAAAGTTTAAAAATAATTATATATAAAATTATTTTTTATTATTTATGTTTATATTCGGAAATTTTATATATAATTACGTTATTAATATATTATAATATTATATATTAAATATAAAAGTCTTATTTTTTATTATGAAAGTATAATAAAATAAACAATAAAAAAATTAAAATATTTAGTAAAATAAGTTAATTAAACTTTTATATTTTATAAACTAATTCAATTTAAAATTATTTTGAATTTATATTTATTAAAATTTAATAATAATATTATTTTAATTTAAAGTTTTATTTTTAACTCTGTTTTGAATTTTAGTTTTATATCAAATTATTAAAAGAAAATATTTTATATTTTATTTTGAAATATATATATATATATATATATATATATATATTTCAAAATATATAAATTTTATCAAATTATTTTTCTCCCTTCAATTGAAACATCCTTAATTTTCACTAGTTGCTTCTACTGTGTTCTTATCCAAAGAAAGCGATAACGAAAATAAGTCTTTGAAAAGTTATGGATTGGGTTTTTGACATTGCTATGATATGAGATAATGTAGCTCCATATCCCCATCATTACCCTAATACAATACCACCTTCAAATCTTCCTCCATCACTTATCATTTTTCTTTTTTATATATATATATTATACCATGGAGATATAAAACATTAATCAATTTTATTTGTAATTTATTTCCCGATAACTTTCCATATCCTGCGCTATTATGTAATGAATCTTGGTTAAGTGAATCAGAATAAATTCATAATAACATAATAAAAATTTAAAATATATCAAGCAATGAGATTTATTAATCTTTATTGAGTGATTTCAGTCAAAATTTGAAGTATATATTAAATAGAAGTAGAATATATTTTAATGGTAACTCAACTATTACATATTCCATTTGTATGGTAAGATCGACAAATTGTACATTAAATAGTGGATAGTTGTCCACAAATATGTGAAATAACAGATTTAATAAATAATAATTTTCGTTAAAATAAACTCTAATTAATAATTTTATTATTAAAATAAACTTTTAAATCTAATTTAATTCTACAAAACCCGTTTCTAAAATGAAATTTATATTTACTCATCTACTATATATTAAGTTTATCTCAAGTTCACGTGTGACTTCTAACAATTAAATAAACTCAAATTCTTAATGTTACTTAAAAAAATCTTAATTTAATTTTTGAGGTAAAATAGTTATTTAATACAATGCGACAGAAATTGGAACGTGGTAATTGTGATAAAGAGAATAAGACTAGAGGGGATATGGCAGTGTTTTATAACCTTATTCCTATTCTTCACACATAATTATGAATTTTGTTGAAAGTTTTACATCCATGAAAAATTATTTTACATATAAATAAACCTGTTTGACTGGTCCACTTATATAAGATATATATAAGATATCCATGACTTATAATCAATTATATCATGTTTTTATAATTGCTTATAGTTAAATACAAAATCAATTATAAGTGATTATGTTTTAAGACCACCTTGTACGATAATGAGCGCATTGTAACACTAGTTGGTTGAATCTTAACACCAACATAGTGAAATATTGCGCAATGGTTGAAAGAAGAGAAATATGTTGGGATGTTTCCAGCAAGAATTTGGATACTTTAACTCCAACTACTTATAATTTATAATTGAGTATACCATACACTTAATTTTAATGTTTCTTCTTTTTATAATATTAATCATATATATATATATATATATATATATATATATATATATATATATATATATATATATATATATATAGAATCTAAAAAACTAAATGTATTTTAAATAAGAATCTAATTGATATATAATATAACATTTAAGACACAAACAGATTTACACCATCACTAAATTAGTTTTATATGAATGATCTAAAATTAGATATAAATATTCATTACAATAATATTATGTAACTTAACTGTAACATTAATAATATTTGTATAAAAATCCCTCATAAAAGTTTTATTTGATTGAATTTTATATTTGTATATGAAATAATTATGTTCCTAATTAAGTTATGAATTATTTGCAATGAACAGAAATGTTATGTGGGGCTTATCCACTAGCTATATATAGCCATCTATTTTCTGTCACCAGAGCCCACTCATCCTAACTCAACGTGCTCTTGGTCTCTCTGCAACTAATTGAGTGAAGACTATAACGGATTAGTGTTATAAATATTTAGTAGTGATGGTTAATAATCTAATTTTGAAGAAACTAATATGAGACAAATTCCATAAATTTATTTATGAAAAAACAATTTTAATCTATAAGAAAATTATTTCACCTGTTTTTTCTTATTTTTCTAAAAGGACATTAACTTCATGGTTTATAAGTATGCTTTTATATTTTAAATTTAATATTTTTAGTTTTTATAATTTTTTTTTAACAAAAAAGGTTCCTATGTTTCAAATACGAATATCATTAACGTTTTTAATTATGTATTTATGAATTTCAAAATGTTTACACCACCACCATTTACTCTAATTTTGGATGATCTTGATACTATATAATAATTTCAAGTCTAGACGAAAAGCTATTACACTCAAATGTTGTAATTTGAAGTCTCTCGAGTAACATCGTCCTAGAAATAATTATCAGATTTTATTCTTAAAAGATGTCTCAAACAGTCAAAGAAAAAAAATATATTTAAATTGTTATTGATCTCGACTCTTAGATGATGCAAGACTATCGAATGTACATAAACATAAAATTTTTTAATAATACATAAATTATTCCAACAACATAAACACAAAGTATCCAATCATTGGATGAATCCATGGACATAATTCTAATATAATTTGATCCAAAAGAAAAAAAGGATGTGAAGGAGAGAGTGTGTGTTTGATTAGGAGATGTTGTTTAGTTAGGAACATAAGAGAATAATTGTGGGTGAGTAGGTGATGGAGGCATGTACATAGATGGAAGGCACTTGTGTTGTTGTTGTTGACAGGGCTATGTCCAAAGAGTCACTCAAATAAAATTGACCACCCATCATATGCAATACTCAAACCCAATCTTGACCAACTCATGCTTAGATACACTTTTTTAGGGAATATGTATAGGTGCCCCTAATTATTTATTTGTGGAATTAATCACTCTTTCCATCTCAACCTTCCCACGACCACCATCTACTTTTAGTGGGATTCACGTTACTTTTTTTTTTCTCTCTCAGTTAGCTTTATTTTAAATAATTAAATATGGTTTTGTTTCTTTAACTTTTTAACTTTTGGTAAAAAATGAAATTAGTTTTTTTTTTTAAATTTTGATCCAATTTAATCTCTCAACTTTGTAAATGTACGGATTTAATCTTTTTAACCAAATTTTATTAAGATTATTTGACGTTTTAAATACAACGTATCTCTGAGCTAATGTTGAAGCGGAAATGTGTCAAAGAATGTAAACAACTCAAAAGTTATCATGAAACATATTTGAAACGTCAAAAATTTGGTTAAAAGGACTAAATCCACATGTTTACAAAATTGATGAACTAAAATTGAGTCAACGTTTCGAAAAAAAAAAAAAACTAATTCTAATTTTCACTTAAATTTATGGGATTAAAAACATATTTAACCATATTTTAAAAAATATCCTACGTTGTACCTTTAATTTCTTAAATAGATTAATTTAGTCTTACTCAATCAAAAATTAGTTAACATAATAAAAACTTGAAAATTGAAATCCATGAACTTAATATTCATCAACTAAAATAAAATTAACTATCATTCTTGTCAACTGATAGTTAAGAGTGACAAAAACAAATTAAACTGATCTATTTTAACTTTATCTGTCACAATAAAATGGAAATGAAAATTTTAGTCCACTCCGTCAAGGCTACTTTGAGTTAAAATAATTTTTATGATAGCTATTAATTAATTTTAGTCCTTACATTTATAAGGATTAATAATATTTTAAATTTATTTTTTATTTCATGTGATTTCTGTATTTTTTGAAAAAATTAATGTGATCCTTCCGTTTAGATTGAGGATGAAAATAACATATAAGTTCAATTCCACTTTCAGAAACATAATCGTTCTTCCATTCTAACTTTGTTGAAATGCATGGAAATGTGAGGAACACACGGAATCTTTTTAGAAATTATACTAAATTAACAATAAATTGAAAAGAAAAACATTGAATAGTTATATAAACATAAAAAAAACAAAAGTGATATTAAGCCTTTTATGTTATCACTTTTGTGAAACAATCTTAAGCCATCTCTCCTTTCATTTCCTCTTTTGAACAATAAAATTTGTATTTTTATCGTCAATTAAAAGTTTATAAAAAGGGTTAAATATGTTTTTGATATCTTAATTTTCATTAAATTTTGAAATTAGTCTATTTCAAAATTTTGAACCAATTTAATACTTCATATTTCAAAATATGTGAATTTAGTCATTTTAATCAAATTTTGTTAGGTTTATTTGATGTTTCGTATGCATTTCAGGATTGTATATAAGTTGTTTATACTATTTGACACATTTTTTATTTAATGTTAAGTCAAATATTATTATGAAACGCGTTTGAAATGTCAAATAAACTTAACAAAATTTGATTAAAATGACTAAATCCACGGTATTTTGCAAGATGAATGACTAAATTGGTTCAAAGTTTCGAAATGGACTAATTTCAAAATTCACTCAAAGTTAATAAACCAAAAACATATTTAATCCTTATAAAAATTATATTAAACTTGGTATCCAAACAAACATAATTCCTTATTCATTACGAATTTGAATTTTCTGTTGGATTTTTTTGTATTGTTCTTCTGTTGTTCTTCAAAAATCTTGATGATCACTGATTTTAAAATTTTAAAATTTTAAAATATTTTTAAAGTACTAACATAGTTTATTTTTAGTGTTCAGCAGAAGACACCACAAAAAATTCAGTAGAGAAATTGGAGTCGTTGGTTACACTCTTAATACTAATAATTAAATACTTATTTTATGTAACTTCGTTTTTACTGTTTCGTGTCAAAGTATTTTTGGATATATAAGATTGTCTGATTGAGTATATTATAGCTTAAATTGATATAATTAAAAAAAAAATACAATGAAATTGTGCTTGTTTGAAGGAGAATCTTGATCTACTTTTGAAAAATCAAACACTAAAGAATTTCATCCGAAGAATGCAACACGTTTTTTTTTTCTCCTTTTAGTTTAATGGGAAATCTGTACAGCTTTTGAACGAAATGTAAAAGAAATCTCCAATAGTGTTATGCTTGATTCTTTTCTTTTCACAACCCAACACAAATCCTCAATTCGATTATTTTTATTAATAAAAAATAATGTGTCTTTTTTATTTGAAGAAAAGTAAAAAGAAACTGACACAGGGAGAAAAAGGGAAAAACAGAAATCAGAGAGAAACACTTTTAAATTGAGTTTGTTTTGTGTAGAGAAAGAGAATAAAAAAGAGTGTTAAATCTGGGAAGGATATCTGGATGAGAAGCACTTTTGAATTATGATTTGGCGTGAGAAATCCATTGAAATTATTTGTTTTTGTAAAGAGAAACATCCCCCACCTTATCATTTTGGCATGGATGCATTTTTTTCTGCTTTATTTTTTTTTTTTTTTTTTTAAAACATATGATAAGATTGCATAGTAGTTGTTTTGGCAGTAATGTGTTGTGAATTTGACATGTTTATTGTAGCCACTTGTGTTAGTATTAACTATTTGTTGACCCTTGTATGGTATATGGTTTCATCCTCTTTTCTTAGTGTCATCTCTATCACCTGTTTGATATTGTCGGACAATTAGTTTTCAACAACTGCCATTATTTCACCTCAAAACATCTTCTAACATCACTTCAATAACAATATCTACATTCAGCGTGCTTCTATATTTTATTCTTCCATCTTTAATATTCTCACGCCTCCTTAAGAGTTACAATAAATATGTTTTATTCTAACATTTTAAGATACCGATTAAGAATTAAACCATGATAAGTAGGAACATTTGGAATATATATTTTATTTGTGATTAAAAAATGTGTAGAAATTTGCTATGCTCGTGCCGCCGCAAAAGCGCAATTTCAAATCTGCTATGTGTAATTTGCATGTCTAACACACACCACCACTTCCTCTATTCATTATTTTTTCTTTTCTTTATCAAAAGAAAGGAAGGCATCCTCGTTATCATAGCTGAGTTCTACAAGCCAAACATCAAGATTCTCGACCGATACATACGATGTTACGATGAAACAAAAACAAAACTCGTCACCTTTTCTACCATTACAAAAACCGCACACACATTTTTATTCCTTTCATTTATATATAATTATACAAAACTCCTCTATGCTGACATTGGGTGATAGATAGCATCCCCAGATTGAAGCAGGGCTGTGATGTGAATCCAAGATGAAGGGGAAAAACCTTGGCATCGCAGTTCTCACACATTCACCACAGAAAGTCCTTCCTCCAATTAACCTCATCATTGCTGAAATAGAACCCATCCTGAGTCACCATCCAGGAACACATCCTGTGAATCCCACATCGCTCGGTGTCTCGTGAAGCCTTAAACGCCTCGAAACTCTTCCTCGTACTGTCCCATTTCATGGTACACTTCATGCGGTTGCTGCTCCAAAAACTTGGCCTCATCACCCAGCTAAAATCATCGTGCTCCTGAAGGGCACGCCCCCCGAGATCCATCTCCTCGGAAGAACACCAGATCACCAACGGCACAGAGGAATTGTCAGTGAAACCGTTGATCACTCTAACGTAGTAATCGTTGGTGCCCAGCAAGAACCTCGCCCTCTGTACTGTGGCCACCACCATGATAATGGAAGAGGCAACACACAGAATAAGGTAAACACTCACAGAAAGTTTCATGGTCCGTTATCAAAACGAATCTCAATATCAATATCAATATCAATATCAATATCTCTGTTCTGCTACCTTCTCAGCCTTTATATATATGTGCGTTCCTTCGACACTGTTGTGTCAAAGTTTCACCATTATTTGTGTGCCGTATTTAGTGTACTCTCAATCTTTTTCTTTCTATATTCTTCCAAAATCGCACAATCTTATCATTATGTGAGATCTTTTCCTTTGTTGCCACTTTTTTTTTATGGTCTACATTTCGCTTTTAAAGCACACCCATGCGACACGATGCCTGTTTATACGCCAAGTTTTATTTTTCTTTATAACATTCTATTTTTCATTTATGCCTCAAATCTGCATCGTATATAATGTCTTGTGTTAATTACTTGTTTACCCTGTTTGTAACAAAAAAAAAAACTTCATGCAGATAAACCAGTCCCGCGATAGTTTGATTTTATTATACTAGTGAATCATATTTGGAGAAACTGTAATAACTTGTACTCCATTTAATTCTATAGAGTTTTTATTCTATATTTTCATGAATGTGATTTTTATTTATGGATATAAAGTTGTAAGAGAGATAACATATAGTTTTCTGCATGTAGATAAATCGTAAATAGGTATATATTTTTGGAGGAGAAATGGAGGAGAAATGGACAGCCACTGGTACTACATTACATTCATGTAAGACAAAAAACAGAGCAAACAATTGTTCAGTTCTGTTTTAAAGGGTTTCGTAATGTGTACTGAATAACTTCAGCATCGGAATCACAATAATATGTAGATTATCTTGAGCCAAGAATATGAAATTTATTTTATCTCAAACTTGGCATTTTAATTAAAGCTTCTTTTTTCCATTTTAATTTAAGTGTTTAGTCTTTCTTCCCAACGAGAAAAAATACATACAAATTGACCACATTCAAGTCATGCAAAACTAGCAATAAATATTTTGTAAAATCGATATTTAATAATCAGTATCTTAATTTGAACAGTTTCATCAAAATCATCAAATTTGAAAATTTAAGTGACTAAAGTTTTCTATTATGCAACGAGAGGTTGAAAATTTAAGTGACTAAATTGTATTTCGGCCGAAAAATAGAAAGGGATGTTAAAAGTAAGTCCATTCTCCATAAATTTCATAACCCCTTTATTCTTCTGTTGTCTGGGCCGAAGCTCTCCTTTTATTAATTGGGCCGAAGTAACATTTAATTAAGGACTATTTCTTCTTGCACCTCCATACACATAGACAACACAAAAAGACAATTTTACCCTTACCTTCTTCCCTCCATCTCCTTCCCCGTCACTGCACCCTTAACAAAATGTAAAAATTAAAATACAATGAAGTTGGGAAGAAAAATTCTCTATACAAGGTTCAAATGACCATGACAAATAATAATATCTGCTTTTTTGGAGAACTGTTGTAAAAATATTACATTAATTAAAGTTAAAACTAGAACACTCTACCTACCCTTTTTAATATTTGAATCTTTTATCTTTATTAAAAGAAAATCATTTATCTCTCACATACCAAACCACAAAAGATAAAAACTTGTTTTACAGCCATTACCTTATTCCCTTCAAAGATACTTTCCAGATTCTCTAATTTGGAATGCAAGTTTTGTACTCTCAATTATACAATTTAAAATATAATTTTTTATATTTCGAATCATGTTTTTTGAAATCTTTTTGAATTGGTTAATTTGAAATTTAAAATAAAAAGAAGTAAAATGAGAATTTAAAAAATATATGAAGGTGAAAGGTGCAAGAAGAAATGTTTTAATTAAGCTGTTGGATTACACCCGTATGTGGCATTTGAAGTTCTTTCTTTAGAATTCAGATTTTTTTACTGTTTTTTATTAGGTAATATTAAAAATATACTGTATTAATATTTTAAATATTTTTTAATATATTTTAAAACGTTAAAATTAATAATAAATCAATATATTATAAAAATATATTAGAAAAACAGTAAAAAAAAAATCCAACAAAAAAAATTCAAATTCCTTCCTTTACCATCATTCACTTTAGTTTCTGTTTATAAACATAGAATTGATTTAAAAAAAATAAAATTAAAGTTTACTTAAAGTCAATTCCATTCACTTAACTTAACTCACCTATTAGACAAGTCACCTATTAGACAAGTCTGATGAGTTAAGAATGGATTCAACAGTTGCTCACCACTACCAACTCTTTAATGTTTTTTTACCTTTTTTATTATTTATAACTTATAAGTTAAGAGTTCTTTAGAAATTAGAATATTTCTTTTATAATATTTAAAAAATTTGAATATTTAATTAATTAATTTATCTAATTAAATAAATTGACATTTTAATTTTTAACAACTAAACATTATAATATTTAGTAAAATAAGTAAATACTTTAACTATACTACTATAAATAGATGAGTGACTCAATCCATTTTTATTATTAATCCATTTTTATTATTGTATTACTAGCGTAAACACAAACACTATCGCGCGTGTGTACGTATTTTTTGAGTAAGTTAATAAACAAAATAAAAGTATATTTATAAAAAATAAAGTGAAATATATAGAGAAATTATGAAAAAAATAAATGTTGATGAATATTAGGAAAAAAAGGAAGAAGGAGATAAATAAATAGTTTTATAAAAACTTGTAAAAGTAACCGTTAATTTTTTAAAATTTAATAAATAATTAAATTGTAAAGGATAAAATTGAAATTATGAAATGTGGACAGAAAAGATGGAATCCTCTTTATATATAGTTATAGATAATAAATATATAAAATAAATTATAAAAATAAAATATTTTTAAATAAATCAATCCATAAAAATAGATTATAAAAACACTCAAATTAAACTAATGATAAATCAATCCGTATAAATCTAATTTACTCACTTTCAAACTCATTCCATGGTTTCTTATGATATACACCTAACAGGAAGTTACCTTTCAATTTCAAAAGTTACAAACTTTGATTTGAATGGAATACTTAAGAACTTAATAAAAAAATTTATTTTACATAATAACTCATCGATAATCTGATTTCAATTAACAGATTTCTTTTTTCTTTTTGCGTGTAAACTTAAAAAGTTTCTATGAATGTCACTTGCTTGTATACACAACAAAATAGGAACTGGTAGTTTTGTTTTTTAATGATATGAATTTTTAATCAGAAAAACAAAGGTAATCAGAACTAATTTAAAATATATATATATATATATATATATATATATATATATATATTGTTTGGTTATTTCTCAATGAAAGATTTGGTGCAAAAGCAGCATGATTATGCAAGACACTGCTGATGACAGTGATGTTGGCAAATATAATGACAGACATGAAACACTAACAGACAATAATTGTTGGTCATTCTGGTTAATGAAGTACCTATGTGAGGACAAAGAACAACAATATATAATATATCAATTTAAAATTAAGAATCTGAAAACATTATGAATTTAAAAGTCCACTAGGTACCATCATTTTTATTTTTATATTTAAGTTTAGAAGCATTAGCAAGTGTGAGGTCAGCTGCATCAAACACAAATCTGAGTACACCAATTAAAAATGTCCTAATTTCTGTAAAAACTTTTTTATGATCACTTAAAAAAATTAAATCCAAATAAGATTTTTTGGATTCTATTTGAAAACATGAAGGTAAGAGACAATTTACGAGATTACTTTAATCATAGAACTTTATTAAGATGGTCGTTGGGTTGGATTTCAACTGGGACTATGTAAATGCTCAACTAGTTGGAGAAAAAGAATAAAGTTAGCTCAAAAAGTAAAAACCACTAACAATGTCAACCCCCAAAAAATTGAGTTTTTAATGGGCCCTAATCTTTTAAACTCTTGTTCACATCGTAAGTCAAAAGGCCCATTTCACTTACCTTTTTCTTTTCTTTTTGAACTTTCACTTTCCAATTTAAAAATATGTCTCCTCTATCATATTTACTTTTTAAAGATCACTTTATTCACAAGTTCCACTCAACTATTTTTTTTTTCTTTTAAAATGACAGCACTCAAGTTTCAACCTAAAACCTTGTGAGTTCTTTACAATAACTAGAATAACATTAATCAATTATAATTTGTCTTCTTATGCTGCCTTAAACTTGAACTCTTATTCACTACAAAACTTAAGCTCTCTCACCAATTCATCTTTTGCATGAAAAAAAAAAATTTTATTCCACATGATGTTCACAAGTAATATTTTGATAAATTTATTATTTTTCTTCTATCAAAATATGAATTGTTGTCAGATGAGCTATTGATAATAAGAGATCCTTCGCAGGCTATGAATCCCTTTAAAATAAGATTTGAGACCTACATGTAAAAAAACTATATCATGGATATTTGGTTGTCATTCAATACAGTCAATTTTAAGTATAATAAAATAAATAATAAATAATAAAATAATAAATATGAAGTGAAAGTAAAATTTTATAATATCATGATTTTGACTGTTACAATTTTTTTTTTCAAATTCATCTTCTATATCTTGTAATTTATTTTTCTTATTATTTAATTTTGGTATTTCTTTATATTTTTTTATAGTAGAATATATAAAAAAATTGATATTGATATGTGAATGTAGTAAAAACAATTGTTTGCAAAGTTGTAATTCATGTACAGAGTTGTGCACTTTTGTTTTTAAGTGTGATGAAAATTTTTGTTTGATTTAGAATTACTTTCTGGGCATGTGATGGTCCACAAAACTAGCATGATAGTACATTATTTCCTTCCATTAAAGAGCTCTCTGGTTACAATTAATGTCAGTAAATGCACCAAAAAGCAATCATAATTTTTTTGAGATGATATCCAAAAGGTAGCCAATAATCAACATTTTCACAGTCGGACTTTAAAACCTCTCAAATTTTGAAGCTGTCACTTTGAACTTTAGAACAGTATTAACCAAGCATTTGAAGAAGGTTCAGTGATACCCTTTTCTTTAGTTGAAAAAATCCTGCTGGGAAATTAATAAGCAGTGAATGAAAAGCAGTAAGCATAATTGGTGAATTGGTTTGGAACAGTTATCTGCATTCTGCATAAATTTGTTGAACACTATTCGGTAGTAGTTGATAAATATTGCAGACAAATTGTGCTGTTATGCTGCAAGTCCAACTTAAAAACATTATGCAGTACTTCAGTCTACTCCATGCATTCAATTAACACAGTTCAATTTCTGCCTCGTTAGTGTAGCAGCGCAGAGATCCTCTGGGTAAATGAACCAAGTTACTCTATTAAATCTGATCATTTCACAAGTTTTTCTCTAACAAGAAATTTGACACCACCAAGTCTACAGCATTTTTTTTTTCCTAGAAATTATTTGGTGATTTTGATGACCCACCAAAAATCCAAAACTTCTGTGACATTGGATTCAATCAAAATGGTAACAACAAAAAACTCTGACCCCTCACTACCCACTTGGCAAAAGAAAGAAAAACCAAATCCCAAAGTAGCAGTCAACAACTTTCTCAAATTAACACTCTAAATTTTACAGAGCATGATAGTCTAGTGGCCTATTATGCACCACTTCTTCACCCTCTTTAATTTGGTCTGCTAAAAATCTTAAGAACTCTGCAAGGCTGCAAAGGAAAGATATGTTTATTCTCAGGTTCAAATACCCTTCATGGCATCACAAAGCCTACCATCTCCTATGTGACATTACATCTAACACTAGGTAGGTGTATGTATGTGTGTGTTTGAGACCACACTTACTCACTCACTTTCCCTTGGATTTCGAAAAGCTGCAGAACTTTGCACTTTAACATGTTGCAAAGGAACCAAACAGTGACCATAGACATGCTTATTCAGATTCTTTAATTCAAACACAGCAGATAAACAAGTAAATAAAAAAAAAGAAAAGAAAAGGTGAATTTTGCTTGGTGTAGTTCTAAAAGTGCATGTGAAGCGTGAGACACACATATGATAACTGCTATAAACAAAAGTGGAAAGCGAGGGGTCTCACGCGGAGCATAGAGAAATTCACTCTCTCCTCTTTCATTCATCTTTCTGCTCTGTTTCTGCACTCACCATAACGCAACATTGACCCACCAATACAGAAAACTCCTTATGCTATTTAACCATATCTTCAATTTTCTTTGTCAAAAATACACAAACAAATTCAGATTAAACAAATTTAGCAGCAACGTGATTGTGACTCAGTACCTTACAACTTTGGTTGCATCTATGCATTCTGTCCTATTAGATTAAACCCAATCATTTCTTCTAATCAACCCTATTACAGTAAAATTAGCTAAATTTGAAGAAAAAATTGGTGATTCTGAAAAGGGTAGCACAGATTTTAGAAGAATAATATAGATTTGAAGAAGGGTAGGGAGAGAATAGAGAATAGGGCACGAGGCTCGAAACCACAGTGCCTTTCGCACTCAAACTTTAAAACGCCTCGAATTTCAAAAGCTGAAAAGGATATCATCCTAAAGCCACCCAAAACAAATTACACCCTTCACCAATACTATATTTATATCCCAAATCACAAGATGCCTTATGCATCATATTCCCAAGTATGTATCATCATCATATCATATGTCTCTATGTTACTTATGTTACTTGTGGGGACATGCATACATACACATAAACACATGCATACCGTATGTACACTTTCTAAGTCAATGGCAGCAAGGTTTCATCAATTCAGAAATATTTAGATAGCATATGAATGTATCAAATTCCTGAAATAAAAAAGTTTAACCTGTAATTTCAAATTACAAATCTAGTCTAATTCTGATTATTATCTTTTAAAAGTTACAGCTTTGTAGTTAGATTCTTATAAAATATAAGTGATAATAAATAAAAATGAGAAAGATAGTAATATACAAGAAAAAATATATTAAACCAATAAAATTAGTTTTCTGATAGAGAAAATGTCAATTTTTATATGGATTAAGCTTATATTTTATTTTTCTTTGAATTTTAGAGTTCCAATTTGAGTATAAAGTTATATTTTGAAATTGTTTCAGTGAGTTAGGTTTGATTTGATTAAAAATTAAAGCTTTGATTTTAGAAAATGTATGGATTTGGTGTTAGATGGTAGTTATACTTTGTTTTGATTGAATGATGGAAAAGAAAAAAAGAAGAGGAAGATGATGAACTTAAAATGGCAAATGGGAAGTGTGAAATGAGAAGCATTTGAATGAACAGAAATGGAATAAGAGACAAAAATAGGCAACACGTGTGGGGCCTTCGCTTACCTAATTGTCTTCTTTCTTGTCACTCAAATCACTCCATGCAATGCAACAGATGTGTCTCATTATTAGATTTAAAATTTTAACTATGATAAAACAAAATTACCACCTCTTTTTTCTTCTTTTTTTCCCTCAATAACATCATATTTGAATTCATGAAAAAAAAATGATAAATTTATACTTTGTTCCATTTATCTATTTTTAATACCAATAGTATTGATGCAAACTATTTTATAAGTCAATTTTTTTCTATTAAATAAGAATCATAACTTTAATATTTTTGCTTTTATTTAAATAAGGTACAAATTTATTTTTTAATAATTTTATCAAATAAAAATTAAAATTTATAGAAATTAGGCTTATTATTATTATTATTATTATTTAGATACTTCTATGTTATATAATTTATTTTGATTATTATATTGTTTACGAGATATATTTTATACTTCACCACACTAATATCGATTGATGGTAAAATTGTTAAATTTTTGTATTTTAGAAGAAAGTCCGATTTGACACTATTTTTACTTTATTTCAAATATTATATGTTTACTTAAAAAATGTTATTTTTACTTTATTTGGAATTTGAATAGAAATATGGTAAGATATAATATAACATTAATAATAAATACGTAATATAAAAAAAATGCATTAGTTAAAATAGATACCAACACATTTTTATATAAATGATAAGAGCTAAGAACCAAATAAAAAAAAGGGGATTGGAGAAACCCTCAATACATATTCTATCAATAAAAGCATAAGATTTTAGTTATTTTAAATAAACATTTATAATGTAACGAGTAATTTAAAAAGTTTCATTAAAAAACAACCAACTATAATAAGTTCTTAGTTGGTTTTCTTTCAAGGTAGTTTTAAGAAACATTAAACAGGTAGAAGTTAGATTAGGTGGCTAAAGTTACATTTTCTCTTATACACAGAAAACATAATCTCTGCACTTAAATTTAGGAAACTAAATTCGAATTTTTTGACTTGAATGAGTGTAAATTTGAGTTGGTGATGAAGGAAATAAAGAAGATGAGATGAGTATTCGAATTCCATGGTTGAAAATAGTAGTGACAGACAGTAGAATGGTGAGATGAGAGAGAGGAACAGAATCCATGGGATAAGGTAGGGACATGACAGGCACAGAGTTGTGTTGTGTTGTGTTGTGATGGATCAACAGAACCATGTCGTCATCCCTTGTTTTGACCATATATATTTACTCTAATTTGTAACCCAGATTCTGTGGGCCCCACATATCTCTTCTGCATTTCCCTTTTTATTTCTTTATTTCTTTCTAAGTCAAAAAATTACAAAGCATTCATCTTTCCAATTCTGCTATAAAGCAACTAATCATCCCTTCAGTACAGTGTGAAGACAGCAACAAAAGGGTCACCTTAATTTTTTGTTTGGACCATTTAATGTTTAATGCAGCGAGATATATATTACTAGGTACACAAAGTATCATTAACCTAATCTTTGTCTCAATTAAATCACAAAGCTTCATCATTACATCACTAGAAAGAAAGCGCTGATTCATATCCTTTAGACATGCAACAAGCTCTTCCTTTGATCTCGCTATCAAAACATTCGGGCACAACACAACACAACACAAAAACAAACATCATCTTTCATACATTGCATAATGTTGGTTTGTGTTGCATAATAATGGTGTTACTTGTGTCGTGATGAGCATCTTCACAGGACTCAAACACATCACAGCAATGGGAAGTGTAGGTGAGAGTAGGTGCATCTATTACTTGCGTGTCACTTTCATGTGCATCCTTGTCATGCAGAAAGTTCTCTACCACCCTAATGTTTTCTTCTTTTTCTCATACAATAAGGTTGAATTTGGTATATGTTTCTTCTGACACAATCTTTCAGAATTACCCCATCTTGCACATACTCATCATATCAAATCCTTGGACAAGATTAGAAGACTCTTCATACCCCTTTTCTTCTTTCGTCCACTCTCACATGCCCATAACGTTGAATGTTTCCCATGACGCAAAAATATCTTGTTCAATCACTTTTGCACCCTCACCAGATTCCTTCTTGTCACAACACTTTATGCAGAATAACAAACACATCAAATTTCAAATTAAATACTAGCCTCTTTTTGCTTAAAATAATATTTACAGAAAAGCTCATTATTATCCTACAACTTTGGTATGCACCATAATTTCTTAAAAACAAATCTGCAAATTTTTAAACACTTCAACATGCAATGACTCAAATCTCATACAGCTGGATGGACTTCAGTTGGATTTGGATTTCTGCTAAATCATATAATACTCTTCTGAATAGGCTGACCAGTCACAGACTGAGAACAACGTCACTCATGGTCAAATTTCTTTCATATAATTCAATTTTTTTTTTAATTATTATATATAAATTGGTTATTATATTTTATAGTAATTATCTCTAAAATTATGTTCCTACTAATAATTAATAAGTGAAAGCATTGCGTAATATTGAATTTATTTATGTTTCACTTTATTTTAACATCATAACAATAAATTCTACACATCAACTGTTCATAAGTTTATTCGGAGATAGAGGTAATTTATGTCTGTCAATCGTATACTTTTCTTGTCGTTTATTTCCTCCATCAAACAATGGGAAGCATCTTTCTCTTTTCAATAAAAATTGATAAAATCTTTTTCTCTTTGCACTATTTCTTTCTTTCTTTTGCAGTTCTATTTTCTTTTGAAAACCAAATAGAATGTTAGAGTGACAGACAAGAGTCCCGCAAAAAAGTAACTTTTTCACCTCTAAAGTAAAAGATACCATCATATATCCAAATTCTTCCCGAGTAATACAGGGTTAAAATATTAGATCAGAAAAATAGCTTTTTGTTAGACTTTGGAAGTTGAAACCAAGGCACACTTTTGCTTTAGAAGCAAGCAAAACACCATGATGACCATCGTGGTTTGTGAAGGAAGATAAAGAGAAAACATGCTACCCCGATGATAATAATATCAAAATCACCCCAATCAAGTATAAAGCATCAAACCAAGGCAACTATGAAAAGAGAAGAAAGAATTAACCAGATTAACTAGAACGTTTATATTGCAATAAAAAACCATACACGGGGCATAAAGTAAGGCTTACATTAGTACATTGGTCTGTGATAGTACCATATGGTAATTAAGTACTGAATATATAAATTAGTACATAAAATATGCTTCGTTCGTCATACAAAAGACCAACTCATAAACATGAAGGCTAGGCAGTGATTAGAATCATCGTCATTCAGGACTTTCCATGCAATGGCCTGCTCATAAGACACTGGCCGATTCATACTTGATACACATATCCCAGCTGGTAGATAAGCAAAACCCTGAAATGAAACAAAGAAAAGAAGAGAATGTTTCATAACTTATAATAGAGCCAAAACTAACAAAAAAAATGCAGTTCACATTTTAGGTACCTGTTGCATTATCTTGGAGAACTCAGAGCAAAGAATCTTCCTGCCAGATTCATCAAGAACTTTATCAAGCATTATGTCTTGAAGTGCGACTAGAGTAGTTTCAAGCATGTCTAACCCGGCTTGATTAGCAAAGGTGAATACCGGAGATGCCTGCGATGATTTTAGAAGTACACTGCTCAATGGAAATATTATTGGACAAAAGGATTGCACATTCTTCCAAAACATGGCATATTATATTATATTATTAACAACAAAGTCCTCTGACAACTATGCCATTTTTCAAATTCCAATAAAAAGAAATTAAAGAAGCAATGCAAGTGATTACATTTGTTTTCACAGAACAGCACATGATTGCATCGGAATGGTGCCAAAGTTGCTTCAAGATTGCATCACCTGCAGTGGACTCAGCTCTAAAAAGCTCTGTGCCAGTGTGGATCCTTAAAGGAAACACAATATACTGTCAGACTAAACAGAACAAGATCTGGTGGGCAAGTCGTGCAAAACTTTAAAAAAACAAACAAACTCGCGTTCAAACAGAATTCAACTTTCAATAACCAACAAGTGATACAGATTATAATAGTAATCAATATCCATAGATCTATGGATAACACGTTTCAAAGGGAACTTCTATAACAACAAAAATCAAACATGTAAAAAGCAAAATTCTAGACTAAAATAATGCAGTCCAAAGTTAGAAGAAAAACCTGTAGCTTCGACTGATCCATCGTGCTAAGGTAAGGGCCTCAGGGGAACCAGGAAGTGACTTTGGCCCCAGTTGAGTACTAAGCCTTGAAGGAGCAATTGCCATGGCAACTCTCTGAACAGATCCAACAACACTACGCACATACTGGCGAGCCATTGCAGCAACATTGTCCCGCGTATGATTTTCAAAGGTAAATTGGAAAGCAATAGTAAGGACCGACCGAAGGTTGTAGCCATTCAAATCAGCTTCACCGGCCGGCCGAGCATTAGCGGATCCTACTTCCATTGTTGATGCCAAATCCAACGTTCGAGTTGCAGCTGGACCATCCTGGATGCATGAGAATCAGATGCAAAAAATTTAGTAACTTGACACTATATGTATTGAAATCTGAATGTTAGTGCCAGTTCAAGCAAAGCCTAGATAATTTTCAACATCTTGTTAACATTTGCATAATAAAAAAGAATCTGAATGTCTGCTAATTCAGTTACTACCATAATTACAAGCAAATTATTTGTAAGAAGTTTCATAACCAAGAGCTAAGAGCTAGTAATAAAACCATACAAGTTGCAAAAAAATGTCACTCAACTGATTTAGGATCTAATGGAATGACACGAAAACCAGATGGCAGTAACAGAGCATCATCTGCAAAAGACTCGTCAATAGGAGCAAACACAAGTTGAGCACATGCTCCAATTGCATTTTCATCAACTCCACTGCATAGCTGCAACATCCAGCAGTTGCAAAGCAAAAGGGTCATTAAATGTTGTGCATGAACACTTAAGCTTAGTTAATTAAAATATGCAAACAAAAAATACAAACGCATTACCTGCAATAGATACATATCACGTGCCAACGTGACATCCTCAGGAGAAAATGCATGACCCTCTATACGAACCACCTCCAGGAACTGCACCATTGCGGCATTCCACAATTTAGTATAGAATATAAAATATAGAGTAAAAAAGAATGAGAGTTATCTCTTAGTTGAGAAGATAAATACCTCTTCATGCTCAATAGTATGAGCAAGAGGTAAAATGACCTGGCTGCTGGGGAAGCCACCAGGTCTTGCACAGGGAACTGCATAGGGACTCGCTTTAAGGCATGCAGCAGAGTATGCATCAACCCCGTAATCAGCCCATTCAGATCGATGCTCTCTCAAAAAACGAACAAGCAAAGCAGGTGGAACATTCTGTATGAACCATTGTTCATGAGGAGATTATAATCAACATTTAGAAAATGCTTGGAAAATTAGGAGAAAAAGGAGTTGTGCATATAACTGTTTGCTTCTAAAGTACCTGCAGAAGCATTGATGCCTTGGCACACAAGACCCCACCTCCAAATGCTGGGAACATGGAAGCATTATAATTGGACCCCAAAAATTTGTTAGGAGAAGAGTTTATAGCTATAGTCACATCTTCCACCCCGTCAGTACCCATCAGCGACCATCCATCATCAACAAACCCATTCACCGCATCATTAAATCCCCTGAACAATTATGTTAAATCAAATCTTATTGAGTAGAAACAGAAACATGATTGAAATTAAGCAAGAATATGAAAAACACTATTCAATAAACTGCTACCACCCAGCAAATTATTCAAAATGCATAGTACACTAGTTCTACATAACGAGGAGATTCAAGCCTTACCTGCAAAGTCTCTGACTAAATGTTCTCAATACAGCAGGCTGGCGTCCCCCACCATATTGAATTTCTCCACTCGATTCCTGTGCTATCTGTCGAATATGTTGCAAGGCCTGCAAAGTATAATTTTTTTTAAGTCTAATAGTGATTTTTTGTAAGTTATAAAGCCTAATTCATCGAACAAGACATTAATCTTACAGCAATGGTCAATTTCTGAGCCAAGATTTTTGATGATTCATACAGGGGCCTCAGAACTTCAGGGACACTCCATACCTGTAACAAACAATAATAGTAAAATACTGCGTAGAGGATCAGAGATTATAAAGTGATTTGACTCATAGATGGTTTACTTACATCTAAATCAATATGATCAACTATGTGAATAATGGACCCACCACCCTCACACGGTCTAATGAGATAACCACTGGGAAGCATTTCAGCTCTAATAAAGGTTGTTGAAGGAGGCCCTGTGGGACCACCAGTTGAGGATGTCAATGATCTCTCGCATATCTGCAATCCAGCATTATAATTTCAATAAGCCAAATTTGTTCTAAAATCCCATGAGGAAGAAGAAACAATCATTTTACATTCTGCGACAACGCCTTCAAAATGCTTCAAATATTTCAGAACAGAACCAACAAAAAAGTCCGAACTTCAACAAAAAATACAAGTATTGTCCAATGGAAGATAGATCGTGTTTAGTAGACTCAGTGCAAATACGTTTTCTCCCCTTCTCTTCAAGAGAGAGGATACAGGGACCAGCTCAAGAAATGACTATTTTCAGCACAAGAACAATAAACAGCCATTTTGGCAGGGACAAATGTTTGTTAAGAAAAACCACAGCACACTGTATCCTTTTCCATACCACAAGACTTCCATCTTCCAAGCTTGTCGTGTATCTCAGTGTCCAAAAGTCCCGCGCTGCTGCCAATGTTGTGGGCGCATATGTCTGGCAAAAAAAAATCAAATTTCAAGAAAAAAAAAACAATAAAATAATCATTAAATCATTCCAAGTGCAGAAAACGTCCACCAGACCTGCATGTACATGAGCTCTATGGTGCCCCCATTCCCTGTGGGAACTATACTTAATACTTCCACGCATCGGCAGTCACGATACCATGACTGTCGATCTTTAAGAATCTCAGCAACCTGACAAACAACAGTCACAACTACTGTTCAGAAAAATACAGACCATTTGTTCCACAATGAGGAAGCAAATGAACATGAGCGATACAACAACACACCTTAGTGGGTTCAAGACTCACAAGGCCGCAGGCTCGTGCTGCCACACCACTACAGTTGCGGGAAACAGCGACGATTCCAATCGAATCCGGACCAGGCTACGCAATACAAATCACCAACGAATAATTACACAGAAAAAACATTGACATAAATTAGCAAATTTTACATGTTTTTCAACTACATAGTAATAATTGTTGCTTTGAAGCAGACATTAGGAAACAAGTACTAATGTTTGTTAAAAGGAATATACCTTCATCCCAATCATCTGGACCCAGTCGACAGCAGTCCCAGTAGCCTTGGAAAGGAACTCTGCCAGGGTCTCCTCAGCTATGGCGAGAAGACTGAAACAATAAGGAGTACCCATGTTAGTACCATGAAAACATTGAAATGAACAAGTACCCAAATACTAAGAAGTGGTTCATAGTTTGTTACATACCCAGCTGGGTTGTTGGCATCCCTATTGGGATGCTGAGGTGTTGGGTTTTGCTGTTGATTCTGACCACTCATTACCACAGACTCACAGCTATTGTCTGTGGTGGTGCCAGCAGAGGCCTGTTCAAACCAAAGCATGGTTCATCCATTAACATTAAGAAATAAGTAAAGCACGGGAGAAAAATGAAGAGGAGAGGGATGGGTCCTCACAGTCTGTATCTGTTGCTTCATATATCCATTCTCGTAAACCAGATGAGAAACCTGCTTCTGCAAACGGTCATTCTCTTCCATTAACAGTTTGTTCATCGCAGACAGCTTTCTGTTCACTGTCTGCAGTCGAGAGGCTTCCTTCCTCTGCTTCTCACGACACCTACACACCAAATTCACCAATGTCTTGTAAGAACAAATAAAAACAAAGAAACTACTTTTCTTCACTGGGACAAGAAAGAAAAAAGTGGTGAAGGTGATGGCTTTTTGCAAGAGATAATAAGAAACAGAAGACTTTGACATTTGGGTTATTTGAAAAGGGTCACCTTCTATTCTGAAACCAAACTTTGATTTGTTTGGGTTCAATATTGGAAAGGATAGGGCACTCTCTGATGAGTTGCTGCCTCCGCAAAGAACTTGGCTTGGGACATTCCGCATAGACCCTCTCCAAAGCCTCAACCTGCTCAGGTGTGTACCTAACATACTTGCTTGAATCCATCTGGTTGTTGGCCGAGTCCTTGTGCAAAGAAAGTGCCATCTCGCACTATCACACCCAAAAGCACACTGCTTTCTCTGATATACACACGCTAACACTAAAGTAGTCTTTGAGACTGAAGGAAAAAAAGAAATGGGAATGGAGTGAGTGAGTGAGTGAGTGAGTGAGAAAGAAAGAAACTAGTTTGGCTCTTCTTCTTCACTGCTCTTGTTGGTGTTAGTCTCGGGCAGGCTCTCTTCTCCAAGAGAGCCTCCACTCTCCTTCATTAGATGCTGCTCAGTTCCTCAAATTCCAACTCTGGATAGAACCTCAAGAGGCGCTACAGTAGTCTCTATCCCACAAACACCCCAATCTCGAGAATATGAGAGCAAGAAAGAGAAAGAGATGGAACAAGAACTGAGGAAGAAAGAATGTGTTGTGTGTTTTTATGTGTTGTCTCTGTAATAATATAATAGTAATATTATTGTTGTGGTGTATTATTATATTGTAGCATAGCATAAAATAAATGTGATACGTAGTGCAATAGTGGGTGTAAGAATGTGGCTGAAAAAAGCAAAGAGAAGGAAGGAAACAACCAATGGGCAATTAAAGGGACTTTAATTTGTTACTGAGCCATATTTTTTATTTGTTTTCCTTTTTTGGTTGCTCCTGCAGTACCAAACTGGTTTGCTCTTTACCCCTGGTCACTGTGTGATGCTAAGACGAAAAGCAAATAAATGAAAAAAAAGAGAGATATAAATGAGAGGACAGCACAAGCGCATAAGAGATACGATTTTTTGACGACTCAGTTTCCCTGTTATTTGTAAACCCTTTGTCTTTCTCTCTCCTTGTGCAGAAAAAAGATACTATATTGCAGGCACGCAGGCACACCAATAGCGAACCTTCTCTCTCTTCATGAAGGCATGTTTCAAAACGAAGGGTGATGATGATGATGTTATATGGTATGCATGCATGTACATGTGATGTTGCAGATGACATGGATGAGGAGAGAGAGAGGGTAGTACTAGTACAGTGTACGTACGTAAAGAGGGTGAAGAAAGGTAGAGAGAGTAGACAAAAAAGACGGACAAATATTTGGCATCACATTTGGTTGCAGGGTGAAAATGTTAGCAGGATCCCATAAAATTGGCTTCACTTTGATTTTCCTTTTACTTCTTTTCTCTATTATTTGTACTTCATAAATTCTACATATTGTCGCACAAAGTCTCCTACTTTTTTTCTTTTTCTTTTTATTTTTTACTTACACAATGTGAATACAATACTTTTATCAATAAACTTAATAATAATAATGGAAATTATAATTTTCAATAATTTATTTCCGTACTTTGAACGGAACACCTCGTCTATCTCATTTAAAAATACTTCAAATGTTGTTTTTTTTAATTTTAATTATATAAAAAATAAAATAATAACAAATATTAAAAGTGATAGATAAAATTGAAATAAATAATATTAAATTAAGTGTGATAAAAATATATATATTCAAATGTAAAATATATCATGAAAAATAATTAAATGAACTAAAAAGATAGAGTAGCGAATAGATTATAAGCTAAAAGCTTCTGAATAAAATAATTTAAAATATTTATTAACCAAATAATTTTATAGTGGTCAAAATAATTTATATATCAGTAAAATAAATTATCAAATAATTTTTTGGTCTTAGAAAATTTCTTAATAATATATTAGACGGTGTTTTGTATTGAGCTATAACTATTTTTACGTTATAAACTATCCACGACCAAACTTTAATGCTACAATATTATTTGCTACCAAAGAAAAGTTTAGGAAATCATGACACAGGTCTTACCGATTCCAATAAAAAAATAAATTATTCAAGAAACTACATGCATAAACTAAACGTGTGTTTGGAAAAATTAATCGACACTTTTCAAAACTTAACAGAAGATGTAACTTTTTTCAAATAATTGAAGTCAAAAATGTTGAAAGAAAATGGACAATATGTTCATAATACTTAATGTGTTGTTGGTCCTCTCTAACTACTCATTTCTTAATTTAACCCGATGAATAAACTATGTTTTTTAATGTAGAAACCCAAAAATGATTTATCTGAAAATTAAAGATTAAAAACGGAATTAAGCTTAAAAATAATCTATAATTAATAATCATGGTATAATAACTTCATCTCAATAAATTGTATCTATTAAACTTGGCTTTATAAGATTACTTGAGATGTCAGATTAATTAAGATGTCAAAAGTACGTATCTCTATCATGAGTTTATATATATATATATATAACTCATTTTATCTTATTGTTTAATATGTTTTTTTATGAACATGGTCCACCAGATTATTAAATACGGATAGTTTATGAAATATTATGCGATGTTATAAATTTTATATATAAAGAAACATAAGCCTAGACTATTATGAATGTGACTAATTACTGTGGTGTATTTGTCTTACTTTGATAAAATCTATGAGAAAATTTGTATAAGTTGTTGTAGACTACAAAAGCTTTCTCTTAATAATAATTTTACTTAATAATTAACCTATTCACGAAACTGTAAATGATGAATGAAAGTTGAAGTTGAGGCAAAATTGACAACCAAGTATGATTAGGAGTAAAAGTGAATTTTTAACTTAAAGGGTTATTATTTTGTTTTATTAATTTATTTTTAAACATGATACCATATCTCAGATTTTGGGGCCATAACATAATAATCAAGATCAATTTGAATAGACATCCACTCGTCACTACCAACAATAACGATAAGAGTAAAACACTTGAGAGATGTTTGATAAATGCCAAATCACGAATTATGAAAAACGTTTTAGTAAGAAACATGTTATTCTCAACACATAATTTATTATAAGTTGGAACTTATAAAAAAAAATATAGTTGTAATACTAACACGAAATTTATTAATCACTCAGCTTTCATAGCATATAAAATTCTGTGACTGAAACTTGTAAAATATTCAATTTCTTCTAAATTCTGATCAATAATAAAATATGTGTCGAAAACATATTCGTTATACGTCATGTAAACGGAATTCACATAGTTTGGTCCAAAGATAAGAATAATTAACATGATTGGATCCAAAGAAAATCTGAGGATGTGTTTACCTTTTCCGTATTTAATTTGAATATTTTGCGTATGAGTTCTATGAATTTACTTAAGCAGAAGGATTAATTGAACCGTGTTGAATAAATTTGTATGAGAATAGAGTCAGCGAAGACCACTAAGAAATGTTATTCACATGATTTAAGACTATGTGATGGCTTATCAATTGCATGCATGCACCCATTAATTGCCCATTTATAAGTCAACTTTCATTCTAAGTGGGTTCATCGATAGTCCTCGGACTTTTTAAATAATTTAAGGGTTTGTTTTTTGTCTCTCAAGTTTTAGTGAATCTTGAAATTAGTCTATCTTAAAATTTTATATCAATTTAGGACATTTTTAGAAATACGTGAATTTAGTCATTTTTACCAAATTTTGTTAAGTTTATTTGAAATTTTAAACGCATTTATGATAATATTTAAGTTAACATCGAAGCGAAAACGTGTCAAACGGTGTAAACAATTCAAATAATAACATGAAATGTGTTTGGAACGACAGATAAACTAAACCAAATTGGATTAAAATAACTAATACATTTTTAAAAATGAAAGACTAAATTGATTAAAAATTTTAAAAAATGACTAATTTCAAATTTTACTAAAACTTGAAAGACTAAAAATATATTTAATCCGTAATTTAAAACCTATTATTATGGTCATCAATTGTATAAGAAATCATGTTATTGACTTTTTTTTATCTTTGTGACAGATTCAAGTAGGAAAACGACAGATTGAAGTAGGAAAACAATAACTGAACATTAATTTTGTTGCGCATTCAAAATGGAAGTAAATAATTAATCGATAATAGATTTGCATGAAAATCATTATTTATAAAATCCCAGAATTATTTACTCATAATTTTAAAAAGAATGCACCAACTTCTTGTGAACAATTAACATAACATTGATGAAACTTTTTGACAGAGAGAAAAAAATGGTATAGAATTGATAACTACAGTGTATACCTAATAATTCGATTAAAAATGGTTTCCTAGTATACATAATGTACGCACATGTCTACTTTCATGTGGACATTATCCAATGCTATAATTATCCTGAGTTAAAATTATCGTCAGGGTGAAGTCACTTATATTATCCATGGTATGTTGCGAAGTAGGCATGCACGACAAATATTAATTTACTTATGACATTTAATGAGTGTATATACATATTTAGTGATTATTAAGAAGAAGTTAATGATGAGAAGTGGCTTAAAGAACACTAGTGTATCCCAGAGTAGAATCTAAATGCTTTAATTACGATTAAGTGTTGAATAAGTTTTAGGCCTGCAAGCTAGGTAGCACGTATCTGAACGCTGAAACCCAACTTTGTGGTTGAGATCCACCAAGCACCAACCTCTTTCCCTTTTCTTCACAATTGATAGTGTTTCCCACCTCTTTCCCTTTACTCATAAGGATCCAAGAGCAAGAGAGATAATGCCTCACAAAAGCAATTGACTTTTGGATATTTACAAGGTTGACATTTCCTTCAATCTTCAGGGCATCCAATGATCCATCCAAATCAATAATCTCACTCATTTGGCTTTTGCACCAGTGGTGCTGCACTCCAACTGTTTGATAAAAAGATGATATTAGGTCCAAGTTCAGATAGCGGTTAATATTTGTTAATATGATTAATGGAGTGAATATGGGTGTGTATACACAGACTCTGTTGTGTTTTTTTGTCTCCCTTTGCAATGTGTTATGATGATGGAGTCCCCCCCCTATGGCTATAGCTTTTGCTTCTGGAAGAGGAAGAGATTTGGGACAGTGAGACCCCGCCATTGGGACAGGGCCATTGCGTGATTTTGCTGATAAAAAAACAAACAAAGGTGGAGGTCCCTTTCAATTCCTTCCAGTCCCATGCGGGGACCCAAAAGGCTTTGTTTTTTAATCCTTGGTTTTGAGCTCATGAACCTTTTTCCTTACATGCACCAAAAGAGTGTCATGGACTCACTCACAAGACCCCACATGCACCCACCACCTTCTCTCTCTCTGGAATTGTGTGCATGCCTTTGCTTCCATTTTACACCTCTCTCTCTCTTCCCTTGATGAGGGTCCATGCATGATCAGAGGTGTAAAGGTGGAGATAAAGAAAAGGAAGCCTCTGGCCGCCATGATAGGACGCTCATGTGAGTCAAAATCTAATGTCTTGCAAACTAATTATGCTTACTTATCATTTCTAATCGTTATCATTAGTAGTGCTATTTAAGTATATACTGTCAATTTAAATTCCTAATCATACTTTACAAAAGGACCCAAATATTCCAACCCATCATCTCATGGATATACACTTATGGCTTCATACATTATTCACAACTCCCCAACTTGGCTATCATGTATCACCCACCAACTCCCCATGCATGCATTCACATATCTATATATTTTAGTGTACTGTCTCTCATATTAGGGCTCCTTCATTCTTCTAACTAAATTTCAATGCTTAACCTGTATATAACATCTTTAAACAACTTATGTCAATCACAACAAAAAAAATTGTGTTCCTTTTATTTAAGATTTAAAATATTAGAGGGTTGAAGTAAAATTAAATCATGCAGCTTTCTTCTATGCTTTCCCACCACGCATTATCAAATTTATTAAAATTAGTGATTTAACTTTTTAATCTTATCATGTTCAATAATGAATACGTTTTCCCCATTTTTATTCAATTTACTCATAAATTGACATAAAACGAGACAAAATAACTGTGGAATCGAACAACATTGCATCACATATAGAGCTAAATGTAACTAAATGTGCAAAATGGATAAAAAAATATATGAAAATATGTAATCATAGAAAAATGTAAAACGAAATGAGAATATTTTTTGTTCAACAAAAACTAATTAAAATATAAAAAAAAAAACATATGGAATACTTCTATCAATATGCAAAGCAAGTGCACCATTTTTTTTTAATTTAAACAATGTTCGAAAAATATTACCCAAAGTAAAAAGAAAAATATGTCCTTAAATATAGGCAACTGTTTCACAACGAATTTTCAACCGTCGAATTTGTAGTCATAACAATTTCTTTTTCTATACCCACGAATTTTTGCTAATTGTTGTCTTTATCAATATAATAGACCACATGTTTCGATCAATGATTAGACAACGTTTTTTTCATAGTTTAGGCAATATATTTTATACGTTACCTGCATTTTTAGATAACACATTTTTTACATTGTTTATTTTGTAGGAATAACATTTTACATGTCATCGATTCTTTAGACAATACATTTTATATGTTTCATATTCTTTTGGTAATTGTAATCAATATTTTTATAAAAATAATATATCTTTACACGTTTCTTATTCAACTAATTTGTTTTGAGCAATATAAAAATATAATAAGTTATATATAAATTATTAAAATACTATTTATTCAATATTATAAAATAATTAAAATATTAAACGGTTAAAATAATACTTTTATAAGTTTGTAATGGATAACATAAGTAAAACTTATAATATTTAGAAATAAAAATGTACAAATATCAAATGTATGCGCAAAATTTAAAATACTAATAATTATACAACTTAAATAAAAATGCCATTTAATACACTTTGAGAATTTAAAAGAAATCATATCTCATATTTAACAAAAGGATTAAATTTATTTAAATATTTTTTTAGTTCTCTTATCCAAATGATCTTCAACTCCATCCTAAAAAAATGAAAAAAGGTTAAAATTAAAAACATTAAGTCATGAATAAACTTATCGGTTTAAAATAAAACATCTAAGATTGCAAATCCATGTAATATTTATATTGCGCGTCCCTAGTAAAGTTTATAGATTATTGTTAGTTTTTGACATTCATGGGCACTTCATATTCACAACAATAATAATTTTTTTTTTATGAATCCATGATAGATGTTGAACATATTGTGTTTTCTCACTATATTAAGGTGGTTGTAATATTGAATTTGAAAGGTGGAAAAACAACTTTTGATTCAACATACCAAACTCCGCCATCAATCATATTCATAAGAAAATGTACAATTTGTAGTATTTATCACCATGTTTTTATCATTTAATTATTGCAACATAATTAATGCAGTTCACTCGTTTTTTTTTTAAATAACACAGCTTACTAAATCGAGACCGAAGTTTACTTCTTATCCATTCATCTAATTTCAAATTATCAACCAATTTTCCTTGCATAGCATGTCATATATTATCTGTCCCAACCACACTCAAGTATGCGGCCACCAGCAACCCTTTGGGCCGCATACCCTACACTAGATGTCTTCCCCTACAGTATGCGGTCACCAGCAACACCCTGGGTCGCATACCCTGTACTAGGTATCATCCCCTGTAGTATGCGGCCATCAACAACCATCAAGGTCGCATACCCTGTACTAGGTGTCCTCCCCTACAGTGTTCGGCCACCAACAATCCTGTGGACCGCATACTCTGCACTAGATATCCTTCCCTGTAGTATGCAACCATCAGCAACCCTCTGGGTCGCATACCCTGCACTATATGTCCTCCCCTGCAGTATGCGGCCACCAGCAACCCTCTAGGTCGTATACCCTGTACTAGGTATCCTCCCCTGCAGTATGCGGCCACCAACAACCCTGTGGGTCGCATACCCTGCACTAGCTATCCTCCCCTGTACTATGCGGCCATCAGCAACCCTCTGGGCCGCATACTCTATACTAGATGTCCTCTCCTGTAGTATGCGGCCACCAACAACCCTGTGGGCCGCATACCCTGCACTAGATGTCTTCCTCTGAAGTATGCGACTACCAACAATTCCTTGAGCCGCATACTCTGCACTAAGTACCCCTCCCCAAACTATTTGTTCTACACCAAAGTTCAAAAGACGAGCAACCTGAGTCCAACTACCACTTAGACGGTCAAGATAGACAAGAAGTACCCACCCATGAAGATCCTCATGGTTGAACACCGAATACCGCCAACCCTCGAAGGACCTCCTGGTAATTTCTCTCCTTACCATTGGATCCAAAAATGGCCAGAAAGGAAATATTGGTCCAGAAAGCCCATTTCAGGTAGGACCCACAGGTAAAAAGGTATAAATAGCACAATGTTCTATGCATTGATCACGCATTAAAATATTCTCTGAAATCCTGATATCATCAGTGTTGACTTAGGCATCAGAGTGTCTTTTGCAGGTCCCCTGCGCCGCCCCCTATATCTGACCGAAGTAAGAGAAGACAGCTAGAGACCAGATATCTGAGTACCTCAGCAGATTTGTGGATTACAACTTGGCTCTATAAGAACATTATCAATATCCTCTTCTCCTAATTTAAGAAACCAAATCCACATTTAAGAAACCTAGTAACCAAATTCATATTTAAGATACGAACTTACATATTTATAAACCAAATTAATTTTCTTCAATCTCAACAAATCAAAAGAAAAATCTCAATAAGACTATCTACATATACCACATAACAAATTGTCTTACTTCTAAAAGCAAACTTCAAATCCTATTTTCATATGAAAAAGCATTTTGAATATCTGACAAACTTATAAGATTCAAATAGGCTTCTGTTAATGTGAGAAGGAACCAACTTCATATATACTTAGATAAGCCAATATTGATGTTGATATTACTAAACGTATGTATGTTCTTTAATGATGAAAGAGTAATAGTCAATATTTTTCACATTTGTCAATCATGACTAGAGACTTGCTAAGTATCCTAATACTGCAGTTGCATTTGAATTTGCTTTTAGCATTGCTTCAAGCATTTTGAATGAGTATAAAGTTCGTCTGTTGTCAAAATATGTTGAAGCAATAATTTGTACTTGAAATTGGAAGCATGAGTTTCGTGAATATAGTAACTTCTCCAATTTAATTTTTTTTAAATATTTTCATAAATTATTTTTATATCCTAACTAGTTTTTATTTTTTCAATTTCATTCCATTTGTTATTAAGATAATGATGTTGATCAAGATGGAAGAATGAAGGGGAGTTGTTCTGAGGATGCATCTAAATAACTCTGAAAAGGAAATTGATGAAGATGCAAGGAAATTGTTAATATGTATTTAAAAAAACATCAGTGATGGAAATAATAGATTTATTTATTTTAAAAATAAATGAATCGGAAAAATGAAAAGAAAAAATAGAATCCAATTTACATTAAAGAAACTGAAAGCGTAATCAATAGTCATATAATTCCATAATATAAGTTTTGTAGATAGCTAGTCACTTTCTATCTGTCAATGATAGACTGATAATGTTCAACAAAATAGAAAAGAAAAAAAAGGGGTTTCCTTCTGTAAAAACACACACATACACGGTTCGAATGTCTTTTTTTTTTTTTTTTTAAATTTTTTCCTTAACTAGAGACAAATTGTGTTCTTCCTGTCGCAGTTGAAGAATGTGAATTAATAAGTTGAGGTGTAGTGAAGTATACTGTCCAGAAAAATACCCTATTTTATGGTTCATAATCTCCACACACTCCAAATTAAGGGATCACAAAACTCCACCCTTATGAGTTTCTTATGCAGGAAAAGGGTTATGAATGTGAACTTTTCAGCTGGTTCATCGTTGTTCAAATTCTTGCTTGCGAATGATTGATAAGTTGTTGAGGTCAAAAGCATAATTGCATTTCAGAATAAGATTCCCAAACATGTTTTTATGTGTACTCACTTTTGGTAATTTGTTCCTAACTTTGTTTCTTGTCAACTTCCAAATTTTCTTATCCGCCGAAATTTTTGCTACTTTCATTTTTATAATAACAATTGCGTTGCAAAACCTAAAAATGGTTGCATTTGGGTATTGTTGGAAAAATTGATTTGTGATGAAGGTAGTGAAAGAAATAACCATAAAAAGTATTGAAGGGATGTTTATTAACATGTAGTAATAACGAAACCGATGACATTATCAAAACAAAAATTAGTGATGTTAGCTTTAAGCATCATTATTATTAGTGAGATAACGAATAAAATCGCACCAAGAAAAGGACAAATAACAAGCTAGTGATTGAGAACACTTCTGAACCCATTATCCAAAAACTTATGATAAATAAAAAGTAAAATGGTTAAAAAAATACGAAGAAGTTTGGCAGCAATAAGACAAATCCCAACAACGTTTAGCCAAAAATGATATGATTGCTTTGGTAGAATCGGTGAGAAGCAGATAATGTTAAAAACAAGAAGCCAACAGTGTTCTTTTGAATTTTGACAATTCTCATTTGCCATTGAAGATATATATATAATCATATTCATCCAATCACACACACTTGTATATAGCTCAAGATTCAAATCATTGAATATGTTCGTTCACCAATAATAGGAACCAATCACTTCTCTCACTTCATTCCGTTTATTAGTCTCAAGTAAAACCAAATCTATAAATAGATTCAATAATAATTATATCAAACCAAAAAAATGGTTCAAGCTATATATTTTAATACTTTGCTTATCTATTTATTACACAGAATTGTGATGAAGGAGATTTTGAGTTGAAGTCCGAAATTAAGGTGTGTTTTGTTTGATTTAGGAATACTTGCGGTTGTTGTTTGTCTCTCCTGAGGAGCATTGCAATTCATGCAAGGTGAAAAATAAAATAAGTGTGTAAGGAAAATTAATGCAATTATAATTCATCCCCACGATCTTTTGATTTCATTACATTGATTTTGATTCAAATTAAATTATTTATGTTTCAGAAACTTAATCTATAATAATATATAAAAAGATTTTCTTTTTTTATCTAATTTTATAATATCAATTTTATCTTTAATTATTTTGTAAATAATTTACTTTTAATCATTGTTTTGGTTACTGCTTAACTTTAAGTTGACTAAACTAACCATCAAAAGACTAAATTAATTTTACACATATTTGTATAACTTTTGTCCTTTTGTTATATCTTTATTAGAAAATCAGTTTTTTTTAGTAAATAGTCAATTCAATATATAAATATTGAGATACTTTGTTTTAATATAATTAAAAAAATTAATAATTATTTAAAATTTGATTAGTCTTATCTTAACATGACACATGTATTTGGTAAAAACAAAATAAACATCAATAAGTATATATATATATATATATATATATATATATATATATATATATATATATATATATATATATATATATACACACTTTGCACTATAACATAACGATAATATCATAAATATTAATATTCTACATTTTATAACATCTTAATATAAAAAGCCACTAACAATGAAAGTACTCCTCTATATAAATTATTCACATATACAATATATAATGCAAGTTTTCATCTTGGTATGTACATTAACACTTTTTTATCCTTAATTAAATTTGTAAAAAAAATAGTATAAATTGCATATTTATAACAATTATAACAATATGTAAAGGGATTATTTCCTCTAATGTATACATTTAATATGTATGCTTACCGTTATTAATATTATCTTTTTTATTAAAATAAATAGAAATGTAAGTAGTGTCTTTTTTTTCACCAACTTTCGTATTGGACTTATTTTTCATATGAAAAATAGAAAAAATAATTTCAAACTCAATGAGGTACAGGTTCAAATATGGGTTACAGCCCGATGGCCTGATTAAAACTCTTGGTTTTTTCTTCCTGTACCCCATAATTTCTTTATGCAACTCCATGTGTATTAAAGTATAATTTACTTTTTTTTTATAAACAATTTGGAAGACTTCTTAGAAAATATTTTTGACTTTCAAACTGTATAATGCGGCAAGGATAAAGTAGGAATTATAATATTTATGGAGGTGCGGGGTAAGAAAAGTATGAAGGTACAGAAAGAATTATCCAAAAGTAAAGGATTACAATCCAGTCCAAAAGACCTTGTGAAAAAAAAAACGTGAATGCTTGTTTTAATTTAGAAAAAATAAACATGGTATGGTAGGAGAATAACATGTTCTTTTATAATAACGGGTAACTCCGGTCATGTCTGGCTCAACCCATCACAGGTTAATTACTTAGTGAGCCAATCCAACCTGACTTACTTATTAGTAAGCCAAAACAATTTGAACCCGACTCAGCCCACCACGGGTTAGCTCACAGACTCAGTTAAAAAAATAGAATTTTTTAAAATTTTGTTCAGTCAAAACTATATTATAATTATAATTAAAATCTAAATAAACTCCAATACAATTCAAATACAAACTAAAATCACAAAAATATAAAATTATCTATGTGTTAGCTAAAAAAACAACCTAACCTAACGTAAATGCAAAGTCCAACTTAACAAAAAATACTTGCCGAATTTGCGGGTTGGTGAGCCAACTCGGCTCACCACAGATTCAACCTGAGTGAACCGAGTTCTAAGTGAGCCGAGTCAAAAATCAACCCATACTGAAATTTATAAAAAAATTTCAACCCAATCCGGTCCGAATCCGTAGGGGACCGAATTGACTCGCGGATTCCAACTCATTTTGACAGCTTTACTTACACTCATTAAACAAAGGCGTTAGTAAACTGAGCCCAAAAGTTTCAATCGGCCTGATTTGTAATTTGAGTGGTTGAATTTACTTTTTGCACCCTCATAATTATTAATGCACTTCCGTAATTTTTATTATGAGTGTTCTTCCATTCATTGATGATCTATTAAAATTACGACTTTTGGAAGCAAACTTTTCCCGACAAACTTGTATCCAGAAATCGTAAACTGGAAACATATTTCAGATTGGATAATTTAAAAAGGCATTTTAGAATGACAAATTCAGAACATTACATAAGTATGTATATCTAATCTTATACTTATATAATTTGATATTATATGAAGGGATGAACTTTTCAATCTAATTAAATACTTTAAAATCGATTTATAAGATGCTATATATTATAACGACCACATGGATATGGTAATTGTGTGAGTGCAGCAGAGTTACAATGACAACTACATGATGCAACGAGATAGAATATTGGTTTTCTACCGCAAAAGAGTAAATGTGGAGGTGCAGTTAGTAGTCATGGGACAAAAGAGGAAAAAATGAGTCATTTTGGTTTAGTTATCTCTACCTATCTCATGCTTAACAAAAACTGAGTGGGGGAGTGTGATTTTGTGTTGCAGTTAAGACTATTTGTTTCTGCACCTTCCTTTTTTCTTCATTTACTTCCATTTTTTTTTTCATTTCGAACAGTACAAACCTTAAAATATTTCTAAATCCAAAGACATGCTTAAGAATATACATTTCATAAGGTATCTTTGATTTAAAAATACCTTACATATTGCGTGTAAGAAATATATTCTGGGAATAATCGGAAATTTATGGGTTAAATACAATTTTTTTGAATTATTTTTTATTTTCTATAATAATATCTCTGAAAAACAATATTTTATAAATACTAAATAGTTAGGTGTGGTTGAAGAAGATTTCTCTCATTCCTAAATACTAAATATAAAAATTTGAAACTTTTATGTTGAACGGGATTAAAAAACCTAAATGATAATTAGTTACATAGAAAGTATGCTAAGCGAGTTGGGCTCGGCCCAAAATCCCAGCCCAGAGGCAACTTCAAAAACCCTAATGTTGTCCTCCATAAGCACCGGGCACCGTGAGGGAAAAGGGTTTGTGCCGTTGTGTTGTGCTGTGTGGTGAAGTGAAGATGGTGTCAGGTTCGGGAATCTGCGCGAAGAGGGTGGTGGTTGACGCGCGGCACCACATGCTGGGTCGACTCGCGTCCATTGTGGCGAAAGAACTTCTCAACGGTCAAAAGGTAGTGGTGGTGCGGTGCGAAGAGATCTGCATCTCCGGTGGCCTCGTGAGGCAGAAGATGAAGTACATGAGATTCCTGCGCAAACGCATGAACACCAAACCTTCTCATGGCCCAATCCACTTCCGCGCCCCCGCTAAGATCTTCTGGCGTACCGTTCGTGGGTCTGTCACTTTTCTCTTTTCAAATGTTTCTTCGTTTTCTTTTATTCTTTGTTTTTACGAAAACCTATAATTGTGTTCGGGTCGATTAAGGTCAGTTTCAATTGTCTTTTTTGAATTCGTTGTGAGGTTTTTGAATTTTGTATTGCGTTTTGTAGAATGATACCACACAAGACAAAACGTGGGGAAGCTGCTCTTGATCGTTTGAAGGTTTATGAGGGGATTCCTCCTCCGTATGACAAGACCAAGAGAATGGTTGTTCCTGATGCTCTCAAGTATGTCTTTTATCCTCCTAAACTATTATTTTTTTTGTTATTTTTAATAATGTGTCTTACTTTAATTGTACATATGTTGGCTAGGTATCACAATTGTTCCTTGTATGATATTAGGGTTTTTTTTTTCTGTCGCAATTAATGAACTAAACATTTATGCTGATTTATAATTGGATGCAAGTGTGGAAAATCGTTATATTGTTAGGGTTTGCCTGTTGAACTATATTACATTGAATGAATCTGTTTGTTTGCTTTGTGGAATTTAAGCTAATTGATTGAAATTGGAATCAGGGTTTTGAGGCTTCAGAAAGGACACAAGTATTGTGTGTTGGGCAGGTTATCATCTGAAGTTGGATGGAGCTACTACGATACCATCAGGGTAAGTTTTTGCCTTTGTAAACTTGTGATGGGTAACTGCAAATTTATATTTCGTGAAAGTGATTAGAATACATTCTATATGATCTCTTTGTCCAGTGTGGAGAATATATATTTTTGTTTGCTATTTAGCTGTTTTTGATTAATTGTGATAGTGGATGGGGTTTGGGAATGTGGGTAGACATGGTGACAGTTATCTAGTATTGCCCATTTCTATCAATTATTATTATAGTTATGATTGTGCCATTATGTAATTTTGGAGTATAGGTAACTATAGTTACTATTCTTTAATATGATATGTTCGCTTATAAGAAAATTTGTTCTTTACTTGTTCAATCTTGGAGGGCATGAAAATTAGATTGATGGAAACGTTGTGCTTCTGTTGTGTGTAATTGTTTTGGGCTATGTGAGTAATTGTTTTACTATTGATTGCAGGAATTGGAGAAGAAGAGAAAGGATAAGGCAGAGTTGGTTTACGAGAGAAAGAAGCAGCTCAACAAGTTGAGAGTGAAAGCCGAGAAGATTGCTGAGGAGAAGCTGGGTTCTCAACTTGATGTTCTTGCCCCTGTTAAGTACTGAGTAGTCTTTTTAGTGTTTATTCAATTTTTTGTTGCCACTTTATACCGATCGAAGTACCTTTCAATTTTGCTGGAGGAAATATTTGTTATTGGATCGCTTTAAAATGTGATATGTGGAAGCTGTTTTTAATTTAATTACAATTTTAGTATCATCCAGAAAATTAATTGCTTTTTGATTAAAAAAAAAGTAGTTCACGGCTATCCTTTACTAGTAGAGTAAAATTTTCCAACTTTTTGTTCCTATAATTATTGGTGTTAGGTAATCTCGAATAGTTGTTTTTGTGAGGTAATATTGAATTCAAAGATTATTCTATGAAGTCTTATTTTACTTCCACGTAGGTTGTAACAATTACTCTTTCTTTGATGCAAGCTTCTTATTAAGGTTGTAATAATTTTTTTATTTTAACTTTAATCTTTGTATGATCATTTTTAAAAGACTCGACCTTTTATGTAAGGAGTAAATGCCAATAATAACGTGTGATTTGATTTAATAGAAACTTTAGTTATAAGTTGAGATGTAGCTTCTTTTAATATTTGAAATACTAAAATGATTTATTTTATATTTTTGGATTTTATATTTTTGAAACTCTTTTCTTACATCTACACAAAAGTTTTTTAATTAAACTAGAAGTGGTGTCTTCGATAGAAAAAGAGGAAAACTGAGTTTTGAAAATGTTGAAAGGGATATTATTGCTTCAGATGTCTCTTTTCCTTTTAACAGATTATTGAACTTGTACCATTAATTATTTAATTCTTTTCTTTAATTGTAATATTTAGTCTTATTTTCTTCAATTATTTCTAGTGTTTCACATGATTTATTTATTTTTATTTATTTTCTCCTGATCCAGACATGGTTTGTTGTTCTACCTAAAATTATACACATCTTGATATAAATTGTAATTCTTCTTTTATGTAACAGAAGCGCATTTTTAGGATATAGAAACTGTACACTCCCTCATAACAGATATTTTTATTTGTGAAAAACATTTGTAATGTGTGTATAATTTGGAAAAAAATAAATTGAATATGCCATTATATTTTACTCTATTGCTTGCTAGAAAGTTATATTTAATGTAATGGTTTGAAAATACGACATCTTTTATATATAATAACAATAATTGAATTGTAATATAACACGGATTAATATTTTGATCATCACAGATTACTTAAGCATTGTCATAATTATATTGTCTATTTTAGAGCTCAAATTCAATTCCATCGCAATATTTTATTTAAACACATTTTATTAAGTTTTACTCTCAAATTATATACAACTTTTAGTATGTAAAACAAACGATTAAATATATATAAAAACATTAATTTCATCACTTGCAATAATTTTTTTAAATTTGGACAGAGAACATTAAAATAATATTATAATAACTATTAACTATTTTTTTTTTTTAAAAACACAAGTTTTATATTTATTAATAACTTCATTTAATAATAAAAGAAACCATTAAATTACTATCCTTATCTCTATTCATACATTAGAAGATACAGATGCTATTTTCAGAATATATTTTTTTTTTATTAAACATTATAGGTATATCTTTCTTATACGAATAAATAATAGTAACAAAATTATTTTGAAAAGTTAGTAATAATAGCCATTAGGGCGGGTTAGTCCACCGAAAGAAAATAGATCGAAAATTTTAACTTGTTTTATTAAAAGATGAGTCAAAGGATTGAAGGGTTAGTCCATTAGTTTTTTAATTTTATACTTTTAATATATATATATATATATATATATATATATATATATATATATATATATATATATATATATAAACACACTACAAGTATAATTTAAGTTTTAGTTAATTAATTAATATTTTTAATTAAATTAATTAAAATAATTATTAGCTTTACATATTAAATTGATTTATTATAATTAATGATTTAAGAAATATTAATAATTTAATTTACAATATCATTATATTTAGATTTTCAAGTAATATAATATAAAAAAGTTATATTTTATTTAAAAAAAGAGCCCATCAAGTTCCATCTCTAACCCACGATCTCAACTGGACAAAAAAATACTGATCAAAACAGGTTAACAGATTAAAAGCACCAATCCAATTTGTCCAATTTTTGCAGATAGTGGACCAGCCCGCAGACCTCTTTTACCCCCTAATAATGACAACAATATAATATATTAGTAATATTTTTTAAATAATAATCAACAGAAGGAGTAATTACTAATTGTATTAATAGTGTTTAATTAAGTTAAAGTATTCCTAAATTGATGTAACTATAGCAGCCTTATTGAGGAGAAGGTGGTAGAGATGGTTTAACACTCCAGGAGCCAAAAAACAAAGCCGACCTTTCCCTTTCGCCAAAGGATCATCGAAAAACCCAAATCAAGACCAGTTTGAACAGTCTTTGGTGTGCTACCTTCTTTATATTACACCCTTCTAACAACTTCTCTGTTTTTCAAATCTACCCTTTTTCCAATCACATCTTCTGCTCTGATAGCCACTACAGCTTCTTTCTTCTCGATCTCAGGATGTTTCATTTGACTTTGTCTCAGGTACTTCCCTTTCACCCATTTCCCTTTCTCCATGTTGTCACTGTTTTTGTCTTTCCAGAACCAATGGGTCACTCTAATCGGAATCAAAATTCCAACTTTTTATTTTTACTTTTCTTTTTTCTCTATTTTTCGTTTGGGTTTTTGTTGGTGTGTGGAGATGTGTTTGTAGAAAGTCAAAGCTCAGAAATTTAACGTGAGTGGAGTTTTAAGCTCAGAAATTTTATCAGTTTGTGCATGAAATTTAATTGACGAGTACTAAGACTTTTATGGGGTTTAGCAGGCGGCTGTAACTGTTCCTGTTGGCAGCGATTTGTCTCTCAGAAGATCTGCGTTCAAGGTTTGATAGTACTTCTGTTTCGTTTTGTCTGCCTTTTGACTTTAGAAGTTATTTGATGTTTCTGTTCTTTGTGTCATGTTAAATAACCGATCCAACTGTCTGAGGAATATGCAGTTATGCTAGCTTTTTATGAGTATGTTGATTACCTCGAGGGGTCAAGTTCAATTACACAGATCAGTGGATGAACATGTTTATTTCTGAGAGTTTAGAAAGGGGCCAAAGGGCTGTGTTTTACTATAGATTAGATTTGCTTCATTTCCATACATGCAAAACTGTAATGGAGTGGAACAAACACTGGGCAAAGGTGAAAGTTTTATCTTTTGGTCAAAAATAGCTTTTGGTTGTAGTTGGTAACTGGTGTTATATATGGTTTTCTACTTGTATGGTGCAACTGGGGTATTTTTAATTCTATATTAGAAATGTAGAGCTTTGGCATTGATGTATTTTGGTTTTCCCAGAACAGTGGTGTTTTAGTTAGAGTTCTACTTAGCACATGTGTATGGGGTTTGTACAATCTTGTTTCCATAGATGCTTGTGTTGTTATGTATTAATTGATTTTCAAAGAACTAAGAACATAATACTGCAGTTGGTAGAATAAGAGATTCTGTTTTTAACAAAAACTACACTTGACGGTGCAGGCCCCTAACTTAAACTTTCGGGATAAGTCATGGGCACCAGTATTAACTTTGGACTTGAAGGCTAACAGCTCTTGTTTAAGAAGTAGAAATGTGGTATGCATGTCAGTGCAACAAGCAAGTGTACCAAAAGTTTCTGTCTCACCTTTAGAACTGGAAGATGCTGAAGAACCTCCATTGAATTTGTACAAGCCTAAAGAACCCTATACAGCAACAATTGTGTCTGTTGAGAGACTTGTGGGACCGAAAGCTCCTGGGGAAACTTGTCATATTGTGATTGATCATGGTGGAAATGTTCCCTACTGGGAAGGACAGAGTTATGGTGTTATTCCTCCAGTAAGTGACGTATTCCTGATTGTTATTCTATGCTTCCCTCTCATTCTTTCTGATTTATCTTTGCGTTAAGATTTTTCTGATAAAATAATCTTGATGAAGGAATGGGTTTTAAATATTTACAATGTTTAATTATATGTCCTTTTGCTGTAGAATTTTGTGATTAGTAGTCATCATCAAGCTGATTCTGTCTCCCCTCTCCACCTTCCATCTGAAAACTAATGGTGCCTTTTGGCTTATTAATTCATGTATAAAGCATTTTTTTTTCCTTTTTTGTGGGATCAGATGTAGGAGTTAAAATTCTAAATTAATTTCACAAGTTGTAAATACCATTTTACATGGGTGACAGGGTGAAAATCCAAAGAAACCCGGGGCTCCCCACAATGTACGACTATATTCGATTGCTTCCACGAGGTATGGAGACTCTTTTGATGGTAAAACAGCCAGCTTGTGTGTGCGCCGTGCTGTTTACTATGATCCTGAGACAGGAAAGGAAGATCCGTCCAAGAATGGCGTTTGTAGCAATTTTCTGTGTGACTCAAAACCTGGAGACAAAATTAAGATCACAGGTAAGGCTTAACCCTTTTTACTTCAGCAAAGGTTGACATACTCTCTAATTTCTTGTGTAACCAACATTTGTATTCCAACAAGTTTTAATATCTTTTTATATTGATGTTGCCATGATCAGTAGCTTCTTGTTTTTCCTGTTACCATAGGTGTGTTCTACGCACCTTACCAGATTGTGTTCTAATCTATACTTCCTCAATGTAATGTCGGAATATAGCTTGTTTACTGCTGTTTGTTTTCTGTTTAATCATATGTGATGGCAGCAATTTGCTTAAATGATGCGCGTTGTGATTGTGAGAAAAAACTCATTTTCATAAACAATGATTTGAAATTGAACAGACAAGGTGATTTGATGTACTTAAATTCTCTGAACTTTGTAAGGTTTTCATGCAGTATACTAGTGAACCAGTTGTTCACACTTTAGCAGCTCTTAAGTTTTAACATTTGTTCTACTGGTTAACATCAAACTCTTACAGTATGGTGTAGCATAGTAAAGAAATGTGACAAACCAAATAAGGAGAAAGTATATATTGTACAATAGCTTACGGGTTATTGCATGACTGCATTTCTATGTTCATCATGAGAAAGTTTTGGTTGTTATTGTTAACTGGTCTTGGGTGTCAACTGTCCATTCTGAATGTTGGTGAACTTACATCTTTCTGGGTAGGAATTGAATCAGCTACAATTTTTTTGGCAGGCCCTTCAGGGAAGATAATGCTTTTGCCTGAGGATGACCCTAATGCTACCCATATAATGATTGCCACCGGCACTGGTGTTGCTCCATACAGAGGCTATCTACGTCGAATGTTCATGGAATCTGTCCCTAACTACAAGTTCGGTGGACTGGCATGGCTTTTCCTTGGCGTTGCCAACTCTGACAGTCTTCTCTATGATGAGGAATTCAGTAAATACCTGAAGGATTACCCAAATAATTTCCGCTATGATCGAGCCCTTAGCAGAGAACAAAAGAACAAGAATGGGGGAAAAATGTATGTTCAGGATAAGATTGAGGAGTATAGTGATGAAATCTTCAAACTCCTGGATAACGGGGCCCACATATATTTCTGTGGTCTGAAAGGTATGATGCCTGGGATCCAAGACACACTGAAGAGGGTTGCTGAGCAAAGAGGAGAAAGTTGGGAAGAGAAGCTTTCTCAGCTTAAGAAGAACAAACAGTGGCATGTTGAAGTCTACTGAGAAGATTCTTTAGTGCAGATTGCAGAGTAGTAGTCCCCTTTGTCTGAAACAAGAAAAATGCAAAACATTTTCATTTGGTGCTTTTAATAAAAATAATATTCATCCAGCAGCTTGCTTTAGTAGCTGTAGCTGTTCTGTATCAGTAAATTGCAATGATACATTGTGTTCTTTTGATCGATACAGAATTGAAAAACCCAGCAAGTACTATCTGGTAGAGTCCATTTTGTTAAGGGTAGCAGAATGTTTTCTTTTGCCAAATTCTGAATTATGTTAAGAAGGATTGTCAATCCTATAAAAGGATAAGCCTAACCTAGAATCATGAATGAAGAAACATGTGAGCCCCTTTCAGTTATTGTCTTATTTAATTGTGACATTTCTTTCCTATTTCAAAACAATTGGGAGTGCACATTTGTAACATAGATGATAAAAGACATTGATTTCAGAAATTTTTTGCTCAGTACGTCGAGAAGCAAGGACATTTTCATCGCTAATCATTCACAGGATTTTAAGCTTTTGGTTCATAATAATAAAATTAATGTTTTTCTGTCTTAAATACACCAATTAAATAATTAATTTAGATGTGGGTTTTGTAAAATATTAAATTAATTAGACCATTTTTGAAAAATAATTCAAGAGGTAATACTTCATGAGCTATGAACTATTATTTTTTTAACATTTATTTTTAATAAACTCCCTATCAATATAAAAGTGGAATTAAAGTCACAGAAAAAAGGTGTAATTTTGACATGATAAAGAGAAAATAAATAAAAGAAAATAGAAAACAATGACTTGAAAAGGACAATACAGAAAGCGGTGAGAGTGACGGACAGGTAGTCACACAAGGAAACGCTTAAAACCTAAGCAACCCAAAAAGAAATAAAAATACTAACACTCAACAAACAGAACTTTTATTTTCTTTTGAAAAAAATATAAATTTCAGAAATAAGATCCTTACAAAATTATTAAATAATTGTGGTAAAGAGATAACTGGAATCGCTATTTTAAAAGAAATTAAAATAAAAGAAAGAGATAACTATAATAATTAAATAATATTGAGTGATTTGAAAGAGTGCATAAATTAACACGAATAGTACAATTAAAGCAGCAAGAGATTGAGAAAAAAACTAGATAAAAAATAAAATAGTAAAAGAAAAAGGGATTTATTAAGTAGCTGTAAGTACAAAATTTAGCTTAAAAATTGTATACTAACCTCTCGTATTCCTTTTGTATACATACTCATAGATTTGCTAATTTTTACAGCATTCAAATATGCTTGATTATTATTATTATTATTATTATTATTATTATTATTATTTATAATAATATATTTACCTTTAGAAAAATTAATAATTTTATAATTAATAATATAAAATGCTTTACTTTGATTTATGAAAGTCAATAATACATTAATATTATATATATATATATATATAACCGTTCAAACCAGTCACTACCGTTCTCTTGTGTTTACGCAAACGCTCCACCCGTTTCTTCTGATGTCGTCGCTCTGGGGACTCACCACCGCGATCCTCATCGCGATCGCGCTACTCTTCGCCGGAAGTTCCTCCGCCGGGCGAGATCTCCGGCCGTCGGAGCACGGCCTCTTCTTTCAGGCCTCGCCGCCGGCCAATTCCTCGCCGGATATGAGGTCCTTCTTCAGCACCAGCAAGGGCTCTTCTGCTTCCGACGTTCCACCCGGTAACATGACGGAGTCACTTCCGCCGCAGTGGTGGGGAGTTGGCGGCGCCAGAAGAAGCCACGTGGGACAGGCGCTGATGACGGCGAGTCTGGTGTGCGGAATCACAGGTGGCATCCTGTTAGTGGCTTCGGCGCTGCTTTATTTGTTTAAGCACAGGAAAAAGCCGCACCAAAACGAATCGTTTCGTGCTTCTAACACTAATAATAATAATTGTAATAATGTTAGTCACAATAATAGTGACAACAAGCTTCAATTAGTAGCAGTTGCGCGTGATGGTTGAGTTGCAACCACTGTGTAAATGGATTTTGCTGTATTTGTATTATATATTTAATTTATTTATTTATTTGTGGTAGAGCTCACCTGTGACAATAAATTTTTTTTAGTTATTATTGACTAACTGACCTAACTTTTTGTCTCTCCAGTTAAGTGAAGTGACTCCTCAACCAATTTCTTATCTTTAGTAAAACAAGTTGAATTTAAAAGGTTCAAAATTATTTATATTTTATTTAATTATGTTTTTTTATCTTGGAATTTGTGGTAATTTTGATTTTAAATTTTAAATTTTTTTTTTAGTTTTTAATATTGTTTTTTAGCATTAAAAACAATTATAAACCTTAGATTTTAAATCCTAAATTTTATTCTTCAAGTTTAGTTGTTTTTCTAATTTTGAGAAACTAAAAATAGTTTTAAAATTTGAGTGTTATCACAAAAAAGACACAACAATATAGTGTTAATTATTTTTTAAAATTCCACTTAAAAGACTTATTCTCTTGTTTTAAATATATTTTTAAATGCCATTCTAATTAAGAGGACAAAAAAAGAGAAAGTGAGAGTTTTGTTCTATTTATTTAACATAGGACAAATGGAACTCACTGTCAATCAATAGAAAAAATTGTTACAGATAAACCAATCTTAAATATGAGTTCAAAGGATATAATAGTTTTAAAAAAATGAATAAAGTGCATAAAAAAGTTTAACAGACGGATACACTTCAATTGTTTGTAAGTGTTTTGGGCTTTGTATTCACTCACAATAAATAGAAGTGGTTTTCTTCCTGCACCCCAAATATTTCTTCTGCACCTCCAAACTTTTCATAAATTTCAAAACTACCCTTTTAGTATTTTAAAATTTTAAATCAATTAATCTCTATTTCTCTTTCCTATTTAATGCTTCACTTGTTTTTACTCAACTCTAGCCGTCGCACACTCCCCCAATCTCTCATCTGTCCCACTCACCTCTCTAATGTGCCTCAGTGTTGTGCCCCACTCCTTCCATTTTTTTGCCTCACTGTCGTGCCCCACTCCATCTATTTTTTTGTCCGCTCTTCCTCTTCCCTTCACCATTCCTCTCCAACAGGTAAATAAAGCTATCCTGTTGTATATTTTAATTTTTTAATTTTTTGATTGTTTCTGCCATGTAGTTATTATTTTTTATTTGAATATAGATATGTAAAAACACAAACCCGGAAGTCGTGGACTTTCATAGAACCAGGTTGGGAAGCAAAAAAAAAAATGGCACTTACGGAAGTCGACTTCCGTAAGCCATCAATACCGTTTCGTAGTTAAAACTGAGTTCCGTGAAAGTAAACATTATTGATTTCCGTAAGAGCATATGACTTCTGTAGAGTATGGCGTGACTTCTGTACGCCACTTCCGTAGGCGAGTTCCACTTCCGTAATAACGTAATGACGTGTTCCGTAATTTTTTTTACTTAATTTTAATTTTAATGTAAATAATTTTGATATTAATTAATTTTAATTATTATTAATTTTAATTAATTATAATTTTA
>Ga0214545_1000449_pt1 | contig 64796 bp, 34 predicted proteins | sample CNSS4metaG_FD_160064 | JGI IMG/M metagenome (GOLD analysis project Ga0214545, IMG submission 160064) | Root nodule microbial communities from cowpea collected in UCLA plant growth center, Los Angeles, California, USA - CNSS4 | ecosystem: Host-associated > Plants > Roots > Nodule | place: USA... | reverse complement strand
TCAGTCTAATCTACATTTTATATATTTTATGGATTGGATATCCATTTTATAAATCAAGATTTTTAAATATGGATAATCCAAAAAATTCAATCCAAATTTTCAATTTAAATTTTTAGTTGGGTTAGACTAAAGGTTGAGATGGACTATGCTAAATTCAGACTAGGACGGGCCTTACTCGACGACCTATACGGATCGAGCAGGCCCAACGACCATAAGAGGTTGGACGGGCCTAAAGATATGAATGGACTAGGCGAGCCTGAAAAACTGAACGAGTCGATCGGGCCCAACGATCAGAAAAATTTGAGTGAGCCCGATGAACCGAACGGGGCAGGTGGGCCCGAAGATCCGAACGGGCCAAGCGGGCCCGATAACCCAAATGACTCAAGCGAGCTCGAAGAACCGAATGGGTCAGGCAGGCCCGAAGACCCGAATGACCCAGACGGGTCTGATGACCCGGACGGGCTCGACGACCCGGACGGGCCCGACAACCCGAACGGACCCGAAGACCCAGATGGGGTGGACGACCTGGACGGGTCCTAGCGACCCAGACGGGCATGATGACCCGAACGGGCCAGACGAGTCTAACGACCTACACGGGCCTTACGACCCGAATGGGCACGACGACACGAACGGGCCGAACGACCCATGGGTCGGACGATCCGAACGGACCTGACGACTCAAACGACCCAGATGGGCCCGACGACCCAGACGGGCCTGACGACCTACACAGGCCTTACGACCCAGATGGCACGACGACACGAACAGGCGCGTCTACCTGAACGTGCCCTACGACTCATATCGACTCGACGTCTTGGACGAGCCCTACGACCCGGACGGGCCCGACGACCCAAACGGGCTTGACGACCTGGACATGATCGACGACCTGGATGGGCCCGACAACTCGGACAGGTCTGACGACGTTGACGTACCCGACGACCCAGACGAGCCCCACGACTCGAACGTGTCTGACTACCCGATTAGGCCCGACTGTTTAGACGGGTCTGTCCGATTCATTGGGCCCATTCGGGTCGCCCGACCCGTTCACGTTGTTGAGCCTGTTCGTGTTGTCGGGCCCGTCCGGGTTGTCCGGCCCGTTCGGGTCGTCAGGCCCCTCTGGGTTGTCGGGCTCGTCCGGGTCGTCGGTCTCATCCGGGTCATCTGGGCCTTAATGACACAAGTTTTAAAAAAATCAATTTAAATTTATTTTATAAAAAATGGATTCTGGAATTTGAACTTGATCTAAATATTTGGATTGGATTTAAATCTTTATCCAAATATTTGGATCTGGATTTTAAAAAAATCCAAACTACTTTTGCTAAAGAAATGGATTTGAATCAAAAATCTAATCCATGATATAAAATGGATGTGGATTGGATCATTAAAAATCCAATCCATGCCCACCCCTATTTGTGTGTACATACTATAAACCTGAGCTCAACCCACTAACTAAAAAAATGCAAGACTGACTTTAAAACTAAAAAGCAATACAAGAATGTAAACTAATTTAGAATTTAAAAGCTAAATGCAAGCAACAATTAAACAAGTAAACTCATGAGCTGTAAATTAGAACTGAAACTGAACCATAGTGTTTCATTGAAAATTCAAAGGCTTAAAAGAGATAAAAAAAAATTAAATGGTGAAAGGAAACTTACTTAGCATAATCTCAGCTAATTTGTGCTCGTAAATAACTAAGTAAAACTACCTACACACTAAGGAAAACCACAATCTCTAAAGGTCCCTTTGTGCTGCTCAGAGATAGAGAAACTATCTTACAGTGCACTTTCCCTTCCTCTCGCGCACCAAAACATAAACCCTACCTTCAATACATTCCTATCTTGTATTTTTCCCTCGCCTTAATTTTTCCATTGAGTTTTTCACCATGTTTTTCATAATATAGTATACGATAAAGCACACAACTTTTCTTAATTATGTTTTAGTATGTATATTCTAAAATAGTTGACATATCTTACTACAGATTATTATATGAATATTTTTAATGACAATTATATATTCCTTCAAAGTTGTGTAGTAATGTGCCTTTATTTTTAAATCATAGGTAATTTTTAAATTGCCTTTTTATACCATATTTCATTAGCAAGTTAAACTATCCCGTCAACCTAATAACCTAAAAGGTTGATCCATCGAACAACCATTGTTTTCTTTTTAAGAAAAATGCTTTAATAACGCAATAGAGATTGTTTAAAAAATGAGGGTGCATTAGTAGTTATGGGGTGCAGGAAGTAAAATAAAAATAGTCTTAATAGATGTCATACATATTCGTCGGCCTCAAGGGAGTGATGGGCCAAAACCCATGTTACAGGTTAGGAACAGATAAAATGGGCCCTTCTTCGGAAAAGAACGATTGATAGATAGATAGAGAAACAGTAGCTTCAGCCAGACAGAAGCCGAAACTGGATCAATGGCTGCTCTCCGCACTGTGCTTCGTCATATTAACACGTGCGCCACCTTCGCTCCACCGCCGCGCCTTCCTATGGCATTGCTTTTGAGTTGTGGCGTCACGTGGCACTATCTTATTCCCTCCAAAACCTCCAGAACCGTTAAATCCCGTGCTGGCTCAGACAGTTACAAGTTAGTGGTGAAGAAAGACGAAAGGTTGGGAGCGGGAGAGTGTGTCGACGAGGTTGTTGGGAGTGGGACCACAATTGCGGCCATCGTAACTTCGTTGGGAGGGCCACCTGCAGCCGTTGGAATCGTTCGGCTTTCGGGCCCTGGAGCAGTGTCTATTGCGGGTCGGGTGTTCCGGCCCGCCCGGAACTCGTGGCGGCCCACCAGCCACGTCGTCGAATACGGCGTCGTGTTGGACTCCGATGGCAACGTCATCGATGAGGTCTTGGCGGTGCCGATGCTGGCTCCGAGGTCGTACACGCGCGAAGATGTGGTGGAGCTTCAGTGTCACGGGAGCGAAGTGTGTCTGCGCCGCGTTCTAAGGACTTGTTTGGAAGCCGGAGCAACGCTTGCTCAACCAGGTGCGTCTCTGTTATTTTGAATAAACTTAATGCTCTTTTAACCCTCGCTCGACACCCAAATCCAAATTGCTTATTAATGTCTCTGCTTCTTTTAGGCGAGTTTACTCTTCGCGCTTTTCTTAACGGTCGTTTGGATCTCTCACAAGCCGAAAATGTTGCAAGATTAATCGCCGCCAAATCTGTGGCGGCTGCAGATGCTGCACTGCAAGGAATTCAGGTATGTTTAACTCGACGCTGTTTCAGTATTTTACTGTATCATCGTCATCATGTTTGGTGTAAGACTTGGCTGGTTGCGTCTGATGACAGGGTGGTTTTTCTTCTCTTGTTCGATCTTTGAGGAGTCAGTGCATTGAGTTGCTTACTGAGATTGAAGCACGTTTAGACTTCGATGATGAGATGCCGCCTCTGGATTTGAATCTGATTATGGATAAAATCCATGATATGTCACGAGACGTTGAGAATGCATTGGAGACTGCAAACTATGACAAGCTTCTGCAGTCTGGATTGCAGGTATGGTTTGAAACGGTGTATTCATAACATTCTTACGGTATTCACATTTTTTTTTTGGTTTGGAACACAGCGCATAGTATGCTGTAATAGGTACATAAGTTTATCTCTTCTCTTACGAAATGGTTTTGACCTAACTCAAACCTACACAACCCATTTGTAAAGTAAGGATTATCTCCACTTACATGACATTATTTTTAGTTGATGGAAACAAATCGTATCTTAATGAGGTTTATAAGACCTATCTTGTTACCTGCCATTGGATCACTCAAAAATATTTATTGCAACGCTTGAGATGTCCAATATTAGGCATAAAAGTGTGCTGGAAATTTTACATAAACTTGAAGAGATGAACAAATTATATAAGTGGGATAATCCTCACTTTACAAGCTGGTTTTATAAAGGTGATTAGGCTTGAATTACTTTGTGATACAACATGCATTTGTCATTCTATGTCTATGTGAATATGAGGATGACTGTTCCTATTTTTTATCCTAATAATATGAAATTCTTTCAGATAGCTATTGTTGGCCGCCCGAATGTTGGCAAGTCAAGCCTTCTGAATGCATGGAGCAAAGTATGTCATTGTGATTTTGGTTATTCGAAAACTTAAATTTGATATTTATTGTTGAATCTTTTATGTAGATATCAACTTTGCTGTTGGCCAACTGAAATCATTCACGTAGTATTTTTGTACTTAATCTGCGTCTCAAGTCCATAATTTATCTTTAAGTGGAAGAACTACACACAAAAAATACATATATGTATATGTATGTATGTATGTGTGTGTGTGTGTGTAAAGCATTGTGATTGTTTTACTTATTGAGCATGATCTTCTTGTAGCATGCAGAGTGAGAGGGCAATAGTTACTGAAATTGCTGGAACCACTCGTGATGTGATTGAAGCAAGCATCAGTGTCAGTGGTATTCCTATAACCCTCCTTGATACAGCAGGCATCAGGGACACTGATGACATTGTGGAAAAGATCGGTGCGGCTTTCTTTCTTTTCTCCTTTGAGTTCAGGATATGTGTAATTTTCCTTTGTTTTTGTATCATCGTCTTTCTCTTGCATCATGTATTGTAGACTCTGAAATATAGACAGATAAGTTTTCTTTCAAATGTGATGTTATGGTGTCTGCAACTTGTTTAAATCCAGGTTTTTTACTGGCTTCATGCAGTGATTCAGTTTTTTATAATATCTTAAACTTTATTGAATGAATTTCTTTTTTGGACAAATTAAATATAGTCAGCTCAAAGTAATTTTATACAAGCTTTGTAATAATAATTGCTTGCTTTAAGTGTAGTTTAAATGAAACACTCGTAAAATCTAGCGAAAATTAGATAGATATACGGCTATAGACTTTACCTGATTTGACTTAGCTATATAGTTGGATTAGATATATTTTTTCGCTCGCGTCTTGTGTTTTGCTACTTACCTTAACATCATTACTTCACATGACGTACTGAAATTATATTTCTATTCTCCTACTAGGCGTAGAGCGATCTGAAGCCGTTGCTAGGGGTGCTGATTTAATTATCATGACTGTGAGTGCTGTTGAAGGTTGGACATGTGAAGACACCAAACTTCTCCAAAGGATTCAATCCACCAAGGTTTGACCATATAATTTTTTTCCTCCTTTCTCGTTTTTTTCATTATATTTAATTACTATTTTGATATAAATAGAAGCGTAAACATTTTATTTGAAGGAGAAATAGTCGCATCGAATGTGGTATCAAGGTATCTATGCTAACTGGGAAGCATCAAACTGTATATGTTACCACAAACATATTCTTAATATGATATGACATGATAAATTGGCATACAGACACCTGGCTGCCTTAAATGCATTGGTATCCTCTAGTCAAGAACGGTAAAAGACTTTTTTCGGCTAGGTGGGATCAATTACATGTCTCCAGAAAGGCCATTTAGATCCTGTAGTGTTACCCCTAAAAATTACATTCTTGCAAGATAATGTTCTTAAACATAATAAATATTGTATTACACCTTTCATTTTTCTTTTAGTATTAAGCTTGGTACCTGTTATTATTTTCTGCCATGCTGTGAGAAAAGAAAAGATGCATATTCATATTAGTCTGCAATCTTTACTTAATCTTTCTGTTGTAAGACAGGAATCAACTGGATCATCCACCCCAGTAATCCTTGTGGTCAACAAGATAGATTGTAAACCTTGTGCTGAGACTGAATGGGACAAAGGATTTCAGAGTCATAAAATTTTCAGCAAACATGTGTTTACATGTGCTGTTACTGGTCAAGGATTACTAGACTTAGAGAGGGCGGTATTACAGATTGTGGGTCTTGAAGGCATTCCTGCTGGGGGTCGCAGATGGACTGTCAATCAGGTAAGCTATCATTTTGGCTTTCCATCTTTCTTACAAATTAGTAGCTTCAAAGTTTTCTTAACCTTTTGAATGGGAAGGGAAGGAACGAACGAATAGACCATGTATCTTTATTTGGTAAATTTGAGCTAGAAGTAATGGTCAAAATTATGCTTAGCTAAGAAGAAAATGGTTGATGGTAAATAACGATGTTGCTGGACTCAACAAAGACTTCTCTGTTTTCTACTATTCCATTTGCACTCCAACCAAGCAATTCTCAAGTGTTTATCTTCTGTTACATGACAACATTCTTGCACATGCACCCTCATACTCACAAAAGAGTAGTTAAATAAGCTTCTTTTTTCTTTGGGGGGGAGGTCTTGTATCTGGATTGTGTTTGCTGATATAACGATTATTCAGAGACAATGTGAACAACTTGTTCGGACCAAGGAAGCACTTGCAAGGTTACAATCATCAATAAAGGAGGAACTGCCTCTGGATTTTTGGACAATTGATTTGAGGGATGCTGCATTGTCCCTTGGACAGATAAGTGGAGAAAATATATCGGAGGAGGTTTTATCAAATATATTTGGCAAGTTCTGTATTGGTAAGTAGAAATACTCGCAATACGTATGTGGTGATTTTTAGCTAGTTTCCTTTACATTTCTCACTCATGTATAGGACGCCAAGTTCAATCTGGCTCAGTACATTTCCCATGGATTTCAAGCCATGGTGATCAGTTTTGTTGTATGTTTCTCGTACTGGTATATATTATCACTTGAACCCCTCCTTGTTTGGTTGGGATGATTTTTAAATTGAGTTGTAGAACTTTTAAATCAACTGTCCAAAAATATGATGCAACGTTGTAACTGCAAATAGGTAATCCGTAAACGCAATTTAGGAAGTTCTTAATTTCACGGTATCCAAAGTCATTTAGTTTCAATGTTAAGTTAAAAAAAAGATCATTTATGTCGAATATACGCATACGCACCAAGGCACTATTGGCCTATAACTGATTGGTTCCCAATTCACGGTGTGTTCCTTGTGTTTCTTCATGCTTGAGTTTGACCATATTCCGAGCACGTATTATGCTCAAATTTCAGAAGGATGTATAACCCTCAAATAGGGGTGGGTAAGCTCTTCGATTAAATGATTGTCTTTATGAGGTCTTTAGTTGTTTGCCCAGGTCCTATTTGATGTCCAAGTTTTTCGTTCTTCGCTTAAGACTTTTAATTTTGAGGTCTTTTATTTGTTATTTTATTGTTTTATGCAAAAATATTTGCCATTATAACATTATGCAAACATGAAAAATGAGGAGTAGTAGGGGATTGTATACCTTTCTTCACCCTTTTGGCTAAAATCACGAGTAAGTAGCAGAAAACGTTGTCAAATTAAGAACACTAATTATTAAAGGGGTTGATATTAGTAAGAAAATTGCTCCAAAAATTGATTTATACCGACTGTTATTTGAAGCCAGAAAGAACATACGAACTAGGCCACTGGTCATGAGAGACTTGAACTGATGGTGCTTTAAAATTAACAATTCTGAAGGGGGTAATGGTAGAAAGGTTATATAATTTTAGCTTTAACTTGAACATTTTGTCATAATTTCGACTTTGTAAAAATCAGAACATTAAATCCCTAATATAAATGTATGGATCAATCAGATGTTACAAAACTTGATAGGTTTATGAGTATTTTCCGTAAATGGTGATTTGAAACTTGATGGAAAGCATATATCGACTACCCAAAATTGTTATTATGCATAGAAATAAAAGTTACACGTTATTACATTTTTATTCAAATGTAGGAAGAGAATTAACTAACCAGCATATAAATAGATGGAACATGGCGATGCTGGTTTTGATCCTCTAACTGCATAAATTAATAATCAATCCAAGACTAATGTCATTTACACTTTGAAGCAACGGATCCCTGCAGTAATGAGGGATATGCTGCTGCCTTCTTTCCCTTGGGAATCAAGAGGATCCCTTACATTTATAAGACACATACAGGGTCCTCTAACCAAGTACCTTTCGAAGTTCATCAGTCAACTTCCCACGACCCGATGGCTCCAACTGCACCAAAATTTCCAAGATATAATGAACCAAGTAATAAACGTAAACAGTTTAAAAAAACAAACATTAACGACATAGCTAATGAAATGAAAAGTTCTAAGTTCTTTACCTTGCTTAAAAGGGCAGCAAGACCCTGAGGTAGAGCTTGCAAATCCAGAGCTGAGTCACCAATGTTTGTCAATTGAAGCAACACTTTCTGCACACGCAGTTCCTTTAGTTTATTCTCGTAATTTGCAGGATTGTTCTTCCATTTGAAGAAGGCTTCATCATCCAACCACGCATCTTCTCTACCATTGGCAATATCAGAACTCAAATACCATTCTTTGAGCAAGTTCATTGCAGATGCATGTGACAAATGGTCACCAGCAGCATCTCTCACACTGTTGATCAGTGACTGCTCCCCAATTCTTCGGTGAAGTCTCTGGTAGAAGACAGCTCGGGAGTTACGCCAGTCCAGAACTTCTTTAATTACACCCTTGGCAGCCATTCTTAAGGAAGTATCATGCAGTTCAGCAAACTTTGTTGCTATCTGGGTATACACAGGCAAAAGCTGTTTCTCACGGGATTTAATCTGCTGCTGTAGGGATTCAAAGGCGGCAAGGTCCCTGTTACTCTTTGCTTCCTGAAGTTTTGCCTTCAGAGTTATCAACTGTTGATCAAGTCTACCCATACACTCTAACAATTCCCTTGTTCTGAATTTTATCTCAATCATTCCTTCTGGCTCAAGGACATTACCTTTAGCTGTTCGATCAGCATACATTTCAATGTGGTCTGAATTTATTTGACTGTCAACAACCACCCATGCACCACCTCGGAGTTCCCCCATCATTGGGATGTACACAAATATGGGTTGGTTGTATGTTCTAAGGTTCTCCACAATAGTTGAACCAGCCTGAAGAATTCCTTCAAAAAGGTCCCTTTGCCCTCCTGAAAAGCCTCTCCAGTTTGCGAGAATGAAAAGCGGGAGCTCTTCTCTATTGAAATCCAATATTGCTTGGGCTGTTTTGGTTGCAGAATCAGGAAACCAGACTTGCCCAGCTTGAGGAACAACCCTCTCATGAGAATCAAGCTGACCAGGATCAGCAGGTATTATTTGCATCACTGTCTGTGTTTCTACAGCAACAATTCCCACAGGGATTCCTCCAAGCTTTGCCCTTCCTGTAACAACTGTTCTAGCCCATCCCTCCAGTGTCTCCACAAAGCTGTCCTTGTCAAAGATGCCTCCCAGCCATCTTCCATTACCATCCAGGGTTCCAGAAATGGCAGCACGAGGATCACACGAGTTTTCTGGTAAATACTCCACTGGCCTTTCTGGAGGATCAAGAGGCTTAACAATGGGAAGCACACCACCTATATGAGAAGGAATGTAGCTAAGCCACTTCAAAATAGAATAAACGCCTTCAAGATCATCGGAAACTGTAAGATGAACAACTCCATTTGTAGCCATGATTTTGGGTCCACCAAGTTGCATGTGAGAACTGTATACTTCCCGACCAAGAAGTTTGTTTAGTGCTGAAAAACCAGTAAGAATTATGGGCTGATCAAGCCTCTGTATGCATCTCATCCCAAGTCTAGCAAGATAAGCACCTATTCCAACAGTTCTACCAGTCACATATGTCAATGTAAAAGTTTCCTTGTATGCCCTGGAATAGGCACCAGCAATAGCCCCACTGCCACTCAAGTTTTCAACCCCAAGGCCATCCTCCTTGCCAACAATGGTATCAATAACCCATCTGGTTTCTCCACTTTCAAGCTTTAATTCATGTGCTATAACTGAAGATCCAATCCGAGCATAGTCCTCAGGTGTTAAATATACATACTGAAAGCCATGCTCAGGACTAGATTCCTCAGACCAACCAACTCTGAAACAGGATTTGACTTCCTCTGCTACACCTAAACGGGCACCAGAATTTGCTGCTAAATAAATTAAAGGTAGTTTTCTTTTACACGCAAGATCTGTTACTGCACGGAAGAAAGCATCCTCTCTCGGTCCAAAAGAACCAGCCTTGAAGGTCACATCATTTGAAACAACCAATATTGTTCTTCCAGATGGGAACTCAGGGGTACGCATATCCATAAACCAGGCTACCATACCAACATCATTGAGTCCAGGGTAACGCTCCACAGGAACAAGAGGAGAACCCCAGCTACCTTCTCTCTCTGCAAATTTAAGCTCTGTTACCTTTAGAAGACTTTTATCTTTGGCTCTTTGAAATCCCGGTTGTTGGATTGCCCATGACTGTTCCAAAGCTGTTTCAAATGCCTGCAAGAATTATATCTCTTCAGGAAACATGGTTTGACTTCTTGTGTCATCCAGTCATAACAAAAAGTGGAACACTTATATTTCAATTAAATTCATTAAATTAAATAGCACGTACAAGTGGAAAATCATAGCAATATGTGGTGCTGTTCTTTCTTGCTGAAAGACGTTTTCGGTCAATAACTCCCAAAGGTTGATAATTTTCGTTCACTGGTACACCATGCAGTGGACCCTTAACCGAGACTGAACTGTATACCACTTTATGAGTGCTGGTATCCTCCTTTTCTCGGTATATCTGAAATTATACAAATTAAGAATCAAATCAATATTTATAAATAATTCCCATTAATAATCCGTCAAATGCATGAGATATAGCTAAAAATGGGAATATATTGTTGACCCAACAAATTGAAGGCCACATTGTCCACATATACATATATATATATATATATATATATATATATATATATATATATATATATATATATATTACTCTGTAAATGTCACAATTCGTGAATACCGATCAAATTTTCAAGATATCACGAAAAGAGAATAAAATTCCACTTGATAAAAAGACATTAATCTTCTGACATTTTCCCTGCCCAAAGAGCATTCATTATCTATGCAAAGTTTTTAAAACAGCTCTTCTATAGAAACTCAAATAAATGAATTGCTGACACATGAGCTGGTATTTATCAAATGCTTCAGGTTAATAAATACTTTAAAGGAATGGAAAAATGTAATGGTGTTTGATGCTAATTAGCATTTCTATATCAAATATATGCAAAACAGTCCTTGTTAATTATTAAGGGCTCACCTTTGCTAGTAAAAAACCTTTTAGAAAGCTAATCAGAAAAGTTGTGGCATGCGGAAAAGATTTTCTTGAAATTTTGAAGTAAAATAGACTTACATGTACAGTGCATGTATGACCAGTCACATTGTTCACAATGACCCTCCAAGCACCATTTGCCTGTCCAACGGCTGCCATCCAGAGCTTGACTTCCCACACAACAACCCCTAATCTATGCATTCTTACACCAACGGATGAATGGATCTCCTGTGCCAGTTCTTCCAAGATTGCCTCAACTGTTGTTTCTTCTTTCCCAGCATCTATATTAATTCTCCTGGTATTAACATCCAAATGTAAGACAGAGACAAAAGCTTGGCCATATGCTAAAAGAACATATTTGACAAGTTTGTAGCTATAGTTACTTGGGATAGGGAACAAGATCGTCCATTTGTTGCTCCCGTATGATATAGAGGTACATATGAGCATGCTCAGATTTTATATTGGCGTTGTGTGCGTTAAGTTCCAACTCCTCCATTGCAGCCATCAAGGACCTAAAAATGCTCCTTGAAGTAAAGGACATAGCCAATTGGGTTCGAGATGTTTCTGCATCCAGCCTTTGATATGAAGAAAATCCTTCATTTGTGGTTGGCTGTCTTAGAAGTGTACGAAGAAACATTCTTTGAATTGGTTGTGGCTTGTTATCCGTAACCGTGTAGAGGTGCCATTGACGATCTCGAGATGGAGTGTACCGTATATTCTCATAGCCCTTGAGTTTGTCCTATAAACAGACCAATGCTTAAGTTTAAGATCTAGCATATAAGTGGAATTTGCCTTCTCACACCTTCTAAAAGTACAGGGACTTGAAAAAATAACTAACCAATTCAAGATAAATGGATAGAGGAGGTTCCAGATGACGCAACAGAGGTTCTTCCGCATAGTACAGCTTTTCTTCTGACCAGTGAAAAGAGTGCCTCATTGGGGCACGTCCTTCATCCCTTTGGATGATACAACTGATTACACCGACGCCTGCAGCTCTAATGGTAGAGCCTACTTCCTGCTCTTTGAGTATTTTAGCTAATTTATTGATTCTTTCTTGAGCCTGATCCTCATCACCACTGCAAAACACCAGAAGTTGCTTGTGTCAAGAAGAAAGAGGAGGCTCATATCAGAGCTAAAGAGAGTATATTAGTCCATCTATACTTTGTTTTCTTCTAGGAAACTGTAATTTTAATTTTAGTTAGTGGTCCCATATGAGTATTTACTGAAACAGTACCTGTCTTGCAATAAACTCATCTGGTTGTTGATGCCCACTAATCCGATATGCATCATATTACCATGGTTAACTGGTCCCGCAGAACCACTGGTCGGTGCTTCATGAAGGTGATTGGTCGCCTCCTTCAATGCAGCACTGATAATTGCAGACAAAAATTGAAGAGATTTAATTACAACCATCACTCCCCATTTTTTCTCACTGTCTTTCTCCTCCACTGATTTCTTCGAAGTTTGGTCTTCAACCCCATTCTTCCTTTCAATGTACTCATCATAGAACTCCCACGTGGCAATAAGACCAGATCTGTGCCATTGCATCCTAACACTCCCTTTGACAAGATAAGGCTGATAGCAAATACTAGAAGTTAGAAAAGCATGTGATAATCTCCTTTCATCACCACCCCAATGCCAAATATAACAGTTGGGAAAATTAAAAAATATGAAACTAGCAGTAAAACTGAAATACCTGGTAGAGTCTGCGAATATAAGTTTCAACGACCCTCCTCTGAAGGGTGTGATCACTATGATCAAATAAACCCACAAGGGCATCTTCAACAGCCAAAGGAGCACTGACAAGGTCTTCCATTCGGTCGTTGATGGCACTCTTCCTCTTGGGAGTATCAATATTTTCACCATCCTCTGTGAACATCTCTAGTTCAGAGAGACTTCTAGCAATGTTGGATCGAAGTTCGCTTAATTTAGTTTGTTCCAGCAGTTGACTTGCCTTTAGTGCCAACTGCATAAAAATAATTACAAATCAGGATTTTGCTCAAAATATTCCAAGGATGTAAAAGTATCACCCGCAAGATGAAATGGAAAGTAGATAATTGAAGGATATATATTCACAATGCTCTCCAAGTAGAAGAGATGCCATGTCCAGAAAATATGTGATGAATAACATGAAATTCTACTTTTAGCTTGAACAGAATTTCTCAGGGTATTGTCCAACCTCAGAATAACTTGTATGGTTGAGTAAAGAAAAACGGATTAATTGATCCCTATAAGCAGCAGGATTAGGGTAAACCAATTTATCCATTAGACGCAATATCAGCTTATTTTTACTCTTGATGCCCTGAAAATCACAAAAAATGCAGTTAATTCAATTGCTGTATAATGTCAACAAGACATCGAGGAAGCAAAACACCCTTGCTGAAGTTGTTATAAAAGTTCGTACCTGATGAGAGAGCACAATATCAACAATCTTCAATAGATCCTTCTTGTATTGAAGACGCAGACGTTCAATTACATCAGCCTAGACATCAAGGGAAGGAACATAAATATTCTAGAAAACTAAAAGATAAAGAAAACTTTTATATTAGAAGAGTTACTTAGTTCCTCCTAGTGTATATTTTGTGGCCTGATAGACCAGTAATTTGTAACTTCAAATGACAGCCAGAAGAAGAAAACTAAATATTTTTATAAGTTTTTATATAAAGCTCCCCAATAAAATAAAGAAACCATTTGATTTAGACAAAGAAAGAAAATTATATAATTATCAGTTTGAATCTTGTAAAAACTAGAAATAAAATGCACAATAACAATGAACCAAAGATTCTTATAAGTATTAACATCAACCAGAAAAATACTTCCTTTGTCGGTAGAAGTCATAAAAGGTCAAAACAGATTGCCACACAATATCAGTACAAGCAGCTGAATAATTATAATAACCTGAATATTATCGCTAAATAATTCCTCAACAGAAAGATACTCTTCAAAAAGGGATTGAACAATTATATGGGCATGGCTCTCTCGTCCACCCTCATAAGACTTAACAAGACTCAGCAGAGGTTCAACTAGTCTTTCTTGGGCTCCTTTTTCTTTCTCGGGACAGGAAGAAAGATGAGCCTGCAGTGTAAAACATGCCTCATAAATTATTCATATTAAATGGGGAAACATCAAAATGAACAATTCCGGAAAAGAAACTTACTTCAAGAATTCCCTTCAATAATTTGGCGGGGAAATCAACAATTTGGGAGCTTGAAATCCTCTCAAACTCCTTATATTTTGATTCCAGCTGAAAAGCCACAAGTTCAACACCAGCTCAGATTACTTTTAACGTACTAAACCACATTAAAAAAAATCAGCATGGTATCTCTTTACCTCATTCTTTAGATCTTTGGGAAGACGGGTTGCCAGAACTGCCAAGCACTCTTGCCATTGAAGGAAAGGCAACTCAGGACTATCAAGACAATTAAGCAAACTTTGCACAACCTGTGATAGTTGTCTAGCTTGTTAACAAGACAAACATACATATATATATGTCTCATAATAATAATAATAATAATAGAATCCAAAAATCTCCTATCCGTAACAGATTACTCAACCACCTAGAATGCGATAAAATTATAGTGTTTATAAATCAAGGTGAAGACTTCACTCACTTCATCAATATTGTGCTCATACCCAGCAAGAATCATCCTTGCAGCATTTAAGCTTGCTGCACACTTCTGATGAACTTTACCAGAAATTGCAGTAGGAGGTCCCAGGACTGGGAAGCTCCCTGTGAAGGGCTCTGCCTTTCTTACAGCTGAAGGATCATCTAGGTCAAGACTTGCTATAAGTTCACCAGCCTGCAAAAAGTGATAATATATTATTTATGTTCTTCAATTTTAGCACCTGTACTTCTTTATGGAATTGAATGCTAAATACCTGCATTGCTTGACCTTCAGACATTTTGAAATGAATAATTCCAGAAGCAGGTGAAAGAAGAGGCATGCACATTTTCATGACCTCAACTTCAGCATATGGTGTGTCAGCATCAACATGACTGTCATCTGCGACCAAATATCTCAAAAGCTTGCATGGTGTCTCCGCCATCAACTTCGATGGATCATGATCATTCTGTATAGACAATAAAAGGTTTAAAAACTTACCTTGGACACAAAAGAAATAGTTAATGTTAAAATAAATTCATTTAACCTGAAGCAAGCAAGTCCTTCCATCTATTAGAAGGCGAGTTCCAGCTGCTTCTTCCTCTGCATATATTACATGACTGTTTCCATCCAGCTGTAACAAGTGGAAACTTCTAGTTAATAACTCAAGAATATAGAACAAAAGACCAGTCATAAAATAGGGATGTTTAGCATAAACTACACTATTAGCCAAATTGAAGATGAAGTTATTGATGCAACCAATACTTATTTAGTTTATATTTTCTTTTGGTGAATAATTTACTTTATGACTAGCATTAATTACAAAATGCACTTTAGATGCACATCATTTCTTCTAAACAGCCCAATCATACACTATCCATACTAAAGTATTATTTGTTGCTTTACCAAATTTCTTTCCAGATATGGTTTGCTTTAAGTCTTAACTCTGATTAAATAATGCAATCATTAGATAACGATAAATCAGCTGTACGTAAATGCCCACATATGTCTGGCAAAAAAAAAAAGGTTTGAAGATCTCCAGAAAAAATAAAGTACTTTTTCATACATAACATTTCTGTAACATACTGATAGAGAAGCACAATGCATTCACAAATACTCTATGCTAAACGATTAAATCATGATACTAAAATTTTAGAAATCAGAGCAGCAATAGTTTATGTCTATATCAAGGAAATTATAGCAAAAGAATCTCATTAAGATTGAAATAGCAATGCAAAATGTTCACAAACCATGGGATGATATAATTTTGAGTATGATGAATAGTACTGTCGTGGGGAAAAGTGCAAGATAAATAGCAAGCATAAAATAGGTGTTTAGAGAACAAATACTTGCCTGCATAAGCAAACCTCCATCACGTAAAGTATGTATTTCTGCTTCTATCTCTGATTGATTCATTCTCAATCTATAACTTCCAGATCCACCTCGTATCATGTCAATCTAGAAATTGTTTTACAAGATGAGTTACACAAATTTATTCTCGCCTGATATGGCATAAGTCTCAACAAAGATAAGTAGAAAACCAAATTGACATTTATAAGAATACTTACTGTATATTTGCTTCCCTCAATATTCAAGGACACTTGAGAATGGACAAGAGATATGTGCTGTAACAGTTGACAAAAAAGATTTTCATCACTATAGGGTTTAAAGGCACTGAAAACTATAGGGTCTTCCCATTCACAATACCTTGGGAGGGATTTGTCCCTTTTCAAGATAGCCAACATAGTCTGAAACCAAAGCTGCACTGCTAGCAGAAGCTTTCTGCATTAATTGAAACAATCACGGTTATGAATGAACATATGAAACTAACAAAAGCTCAAGGAGATAACGGATATAACAAACGAAGTTTGCTTACATAGAGTGCCCCTCCAACAACAGAAAGATACCAGGGAGGCCTCTCTGCTCTAACACGCATTGCAATTCTACTGTCTAGCCAACCTGTGTGAATTTTGTTGTCTCTGTAGTCAGAAGCCTGTGATCAAATATTGGAATATTGTCACTTCAGCATTTTAAACACCTTTCACAAAACAATTTGTAGTAGTGTGAGTAATTTACATTCAGAAGATCAATGGTGTAATCAACATTGGTACGGATTTCTCCCCGAATTTGAATCTCCTTCAGCCCTAGAACCATATTTGCAATTGCTAAAGCCCTAGATTCTCCAAAAGCAAACACATGCCCTGAGGTAAAAGAGACCAGATTAGAAGATAGTATAAGGTGAGTATAGTATGGGAATTGTGTAAATACATGCATGATCCTTAAGAACAAGAATGTTAAGGAGAATTTATACCCTACCGTAACAAATTCACCAATAATGAAGTTTGTTATATGCATTACTTAACAGAAGAATCAATATTTCAAAATCATTATCAGAAGCTCTCACTAAATCTGAGAAAACTGAGTGGACATGATGTTTTGCTTCTTTTCCCAACAATGATCATCTCTATTCCCTAGTACCTGTAATCTAAAAAACAGAACATCCCTCCATTTCCATGACATTTTTCCTGCTCCACCCCTATAATTTGCAAAATGCCACTCTGTCTCTTTTTGTTTTATCAGATTGAAATATAACACAGGAAAAGAAGGTTGCAAAATTTTGAGTAAATATATAAAATGTTGTTAAACCTTATATAATATTGGGTGATACTTAGTCCATTTAATACCACTAATACAGATATGAGGACGACAACCAACATAAAACTGCAGGGACTATGAGAAATTATTATGCAAAGCTGCTCGTCGAAATATGGAAGAGGGTCATTGTACACAACCTTATTCTTGCATACGCAAAGAGGGTATTTTTGGATTCAAACTCATCCAACTAGTCACCAAGGCGCAACTTTATTGTTGTGCCAAGGCTCACCCTTAAAAAATTATTACCACTGCTTAGTGTGGAGACCTATGAAGAACAATTTTACATACACAAGCAAATGTGCCTGCACACATCTGTTTGACACATGCATTGAAATTTCCGTTTTCCCAACCTTTCATCAAATCCAACTGTACATCCTAGCTCTTGGCTCTACTACTAAAAGATCATGAGTTCATGAGTTCAAATATTAATCATGTGTCCCATAACAAGTGAGGTGTACTGCTCATTATGCATTGAAAGAAGGTGGAGAAGGTAAAAACAAACAAAATATATCCACATCGTGATGTATCTACTAGATTCCATCCTATAATCTCAAAGAGAAGATTGTCCAACTGATTTATAAGTTGCACTTCACGAATTGAGGCAAGTGATGTGAAACTTTCTAACACCCCTCCTCTCTAGATGCCTACCAAATTGGAGATGCCACCGGAATATGTGATTCAAAGATAGGCTGTATATAGGCTCTTCTACAATGTTTACACCTTAAAACCACTTCCCATTAAATGAAGTTTTCCAACAAACGTATAAGGTACACCCTAGAATTGAGGCAGGTGGTGCGTGAACTCTAAACATTATCAACACAATACTATGGAATATGCAAGTTCCCAATTGAAGATCATAATGATATATTAGTCATTTGAAAATCAACAGTAGTTAATTTGTTTACTTGTTTAATTCATTAATTTTACTACTTACCAAACTGTGAATCTGAGAATTCATGAATTCCTCCTCCAGACTGCAAATATATAATTCAACAAACTTTAGCACCACAACATTTGTTATGCCTGCATCTGAAGAAACAGAAGACTTACCTTGACAGAGAAGTATGCCCACACATTTGGCTTGCTTTTAAAGCTAAGCTCCTGCACAAATACTTGAACTCAGTACATGTTACACGATGAATGAAGCAACAGATGATATTGATGTTGGACTTGGTAGTTAACCTGCACTTTGCCACTCGTAGGCTTAAAGCCATCATCGGGGTCCTCACTAGTCACTCGCACAGCCACACAATGACCTTTTGGCTTTGTGGATTGTGCTTTGTCAAAATCAAAAGGGGTAGCTAAAACTGAAGTTTTTCTCCAAGCATCATATCCACCACCATGCTCCACCCCATAGAAACGCCTTATCTCTGTTAAAGGAGACACATGAAATACATGTAAGAAATTAAATAATAGAAAAGAGGAAAGCAAATAACAGTAAAGAATAATTTAAACTATTCATTGGGTCCCAACCGTTTTCCTCATTTTAAGTTTCAGTCTATACGAGAAAATTGTAATCTTTAGTCCCTAGTAAAATTTTAATGGAAATTAAATAAGGAAGGCTTAGTAGCAGATTTACACTGCAAGAAAAAATCTCTAGTTTTGGGTATAAGGCAAAATCTTATCTTTTATACAAATGTAGGGACTAGGACTTAAAGTTATCTCATGTAGGGAATAAATTTAAAGCTGTGACAACTATAATGAAGTACCAACTCTGATCCAGACACCGGACACACACTAACATGGACATCAGGATATGGCTAATGTCCAAAGTACAGGACACAGCAACACATCTAATATTTATTTTAATATAACAAAAATCTCAAATGAAAATGAAAATTTATATGATTCACACTAAAAATAAATTTGTAAAGTTATAGTTTTTCTACAATAATGGCTCTCAATTAAATTTTTGGAAACATACATCTTAAAAGTTAAAATAACTAGTTTAGCCTTATGAAAAAAACATCAACAGAGATATTATGAGGCTCACAAGTTTTATAATATAAGTTGGTTTCTTCTAATTTTTCTTATTTTTTTATGATAGCAGTGTCTAGGAAGTGTTTAGTCAAAAATAGGTGCGGCTCACTATCTTTACTTGTGTTCAAATTGTGTCTAAGCTTCCAAGATTTTTTTTCTCAAAGAAATATAAGAACTAAAAAGAATAATTATGACATTATTAGAGTGTCAACATGTGTTATGCTATTTTACATTCCTAGGGATCAAATCAATAATTTAACCTAAAGAATATATCTGAAGTTGTACCAGGAATTTGCCAGAGGGGGACACCCATTCCAACGGCAACTTGGGCTGCTGGCAGATTTATCTCTGCTATCCACTCAGTAACAGGATGTTCAACCTATATAACAATAACAAAAACAATCACTGATGGTTAAAAATAAAATAACATAAAAACAAAACAAGGTCTAGAAAGTAGGAAGAACTGATTTCAAGCCACGCCACCTTTCTAACTAATCTCCAAAATTATAACAGAAGCATTTCCCAAACATAAGTATTAAGCTAAAAGGTAGTTGAAGGCTACCTGTAGCCGAGGGTTCAACTCTAGAAAGTAGTACTCTCCAGTTTCCATACTATAAAGGTACTCAACAGTAGCCGCCCCGACATAATTTACTGATTTAGCCAACCTTCTAGCTGCTTGCTCAAGTTGTTTCACTGTCTCTATGGGTGCTACGGTAATGGGACCCTCCTCAATAATCTGTTACAGACGATTGATTAGGTAAATTGAGAGATTCAATTCACCATGGCAATTTGTTGGGCAACAAAACGTTTGCGTACCTTTTGGTGCCTCCTTTGAACACTGCAATCACGACTATGCAAAGCTGCAACATTTCCGTACTGATCACAAAGTAACTGGACTTCTAGATGTCGACTCTATTTAGAACAAAAGAGATTATCAGAATTCGACCAAGACCCTAGAATCATGTTCTTTCAGATCAAAGTTCAGTGGATTATCTAACCTGGGATGCAACCTTCATTATAAATATAGGTGAACCCGGAACTTCACCTTGGACTTGCTTGAACAATGCCCTTACCTCATCATCATTATGAACCTAAAAACCCACATGACTGTTAGTTTCTAAATTGAACCAAATAAATCATACCAAAATAAAATCCGCACAAGAATGTTTCTTGTTCTTATAGGTATATACGGAGTTTCCAATTTGAAAACAATTAACATACTCCTGGAAGACAAGGTAAGGTTATAGGATTTTCTAAATGCTACAGTAGTGTTTATGCAAGAAGCAAACCTTTCTTATGCCTTTACCACCACCACCCCAAGATGCTTTGATCATTGCAGGGTATCCTACAACTTGACAACTTGCTACAGCTTCCTCTGTTGTATACACACACGCTTCCCGATAAATTTCGTCAGGAATAGTAACCAAGGAACTTTCAGGAGGAATTTTCACCTGTAAGAAGAAACTTCAACTCATGAGCAGGGCATCTCTCACAAAAGAAAAGCACTATAATAGGAGATTGAAATCTACATGAGAACCACTCCATCGAAGAGTTGGCACTTCTGCTGCTTGAGCAATCAAGGATGAACCAATTTTATCTCCCAATGCAGCCATAGATATGGCAGGAGGTCCAAGAAATACAATTCCTTTTGCTTTTAATGCATCTGGAAGCTCAGGATTTTCTGAAGCATGACCCCAACCAGGCCACACGGCATCAACATGAGTTATCTCAGCCATCTGGGCAGTAAATTTTATGCCAATAAACAGAATTTGTAAGTTATATAGGTCAAAAAAGAATAAGTACTACATAAGCACTCAAATCACTATAGTAACAAGAATGAACTGCATTGAGCTATAGGCAACAACAACGTATCCAGCAACAGGAACAAATTGTGCAATACCAATTTTTGTAGAATGAATATTTTATGTCTGGAAGATCAATAGCATTATGTTCGTTGTAAATGACATTCAACTTGATAACTTTAAAAAATCAGAAAAATTAAATATACATGGCCAAGTATGATTTCCATCCGTACTGTCTTTTCTTTACTTTCCTTAACAAAATATGCATGGCATTTTGAATTACAAAATCTCATGAAGTCAACATCACACACCTCAAGAATAAGCTGCACATTGGCATAGTTATTGTTATTGGTCCCACCAGGTACTTCCACAAATTGATCAGCTATTCTGATATGTTCGGCATTGATTCGCATGTCCTCTGGAGTAGCCATGGCAACCAACAAGATGGCTTTTTCTGTGCCAAACGTCTCATTGGCCCAGCTCCTAACACTACGTATAAATTTGACTGCTGCCATTCCATTGTTTGCAATTAAAATGCTATGAATTGGCTTGTTTCCGCCAAGGGCATTGCAGAATTCATCTACTTCGGATATTGCAGCAGGGTGCCTATTTGGCTGTACACTATTTGCATATCCATTCCGACGCCCAACGTCAGCCATTATTGTTCTCCTTCTGTATGTCTCCTGTGTACAACATAACAAAAAAATATTACCAGCAGCTCAAGACATACGAGAATAAATTAGGAGCTAGGATTTTTTTTTCAATTTATATTGCTTGTTCAGTAAACTTTCTGAAGAATCATTGAACCAACTTATTATAATAATGAACTCAAGATAAATCATATAAATAAGAAGTAAAAAAATCCATCTCATCTTTTACTGGCATCTTCGGCATGATGTAAAAGAAAATGGATAAACCAAAGAAAAAGTTGTAAAGCTCTTTTTGGTCAACCACATATGGACTTGGTAAGAAACAACAGATTTGGAAACACTGACAACTGTGGCTGACACGATTAACTCATTTTGGAAAATCGGGATTCCAAGCATAAAATTCTGTCACAAATCAATTTCTCCCAAACCTGCAGTTTTCACTCTAAGATACAAACAATCAAACACATCCTACTGGTTCACTCTCACTCTCAGATGCGGTATGGAGAAACCATAAATTGCCAAAGAAAATTATAAAACAACAGGTCAGCGTCTAATGAGATAACTCACTGCTACCTTTTCAATCAATTAACCCCTCTCCAACTTCCGATTCAGCAAACAGACAGATTTTATACTAGAGCAGACAAACCCAAAACCAATTCCAAACAAAAGGACATAAAAAGGCTCTTCTTTTCCTTCACCAACAACATACAATTCACAGAGCTTTTAACATTAAGTGGGTGCGCAGAAAAAAAAAGAAAAACAGAAATGAAGTCAAAGAGAATTACACACGGGGAACACAAAAGGCAGAAGAGAAAGGATCACAGCACAGACCTCCGGAAGAAAGAAAGCTGGGCGGACGAAATCAAGAATTTGTTTTTGTTGTTTTTAATTTTATTCTACAAAATTGGTGGGAGTTGGAGAAGAAGCATTGAGAGCTTAAGAAGGTGGGTTACAAGTGAGAGAGTTGTTGGGGTATTCCATGTGAACGGTGATGATGATCAGTGACAATGATCATGCATAAACCAAACCAAACCAAATAGTGAAAAAGTTGGATGGGATTGAGTGAGGTAGGTTTGGGTTGGGTTGGGTCTCTCTATTCAATGAAAGCTGCACGTGGTACCTGCCTTTGCCACACCTCTTGAGGAACTAGTATTAGTAGTAGTAGTAGTTCCCAGCTACCCCCTCTCTCTCTCTCGTGCTTTCTCTCTCTTTGTGAGTGATGCGAATAAATTATGGTGATAATTCAAATAATCAGTAAAAAAAGGGTTCAAAGAATTGGGGTTTGGCTGGGTAGAAGAAGGAGATGTATGTGACGTCATCAAAGGGATGAATGAATCTAATTAATCTACCACAACACATGTAAACAAACATGTAACATGATTGAGGTGCCTCTCTTGACTATGCGTTGTGCTCTGTTGTTTTGTTCTGTTGGTGGTCACTGCTGTTGTCCACCAACCCTTCTTCCTTCTATGAGTAGACGTTGATGAGTCAAATATGGAAGCTATGTTCCTTCCTCCAATTTCATCAATTTCAATTACTGCAGCCATCGTCTCCACTTCTATCCATTTTTAGTATTTTTTTTATTTCAATTTTTCATTATCCACATAAGTACATTCTAGTTTCAGTTTATCAAATCAAAATTTTATGGAATCAACATTTCCTTCTCATTTTTTTGTTCGCCGTCAAATTTTTTTTTTTTTTTTACGTTAAAAACAAGATTGTTGTGTGTTTCAATTAAAAAAATCACTTCAATAATTTACTCAATAAACGTATTAAATTTTGTAAGCTTTTCAAAATAGAATTTGTCTTTTTAATCGAAAAACATCAAAATATAAGAAATTCGTGTAAGTTTATAATTGTAAATTTCTATTTTATAGTAACCATTTTAAAATTAAAAAACTGGGAACAAATCTTAATTTACACAACATATATGAAAACTAAACTCAGATTTAGTAAGTGCATTGCACGTGTGTGTACCTTCAAATGGGACATTTTATTTTGTCTACTTTTTTCCTAGCCAGATTTAAACTTAATGTTTTTAGTGGCCGTGATTAAGGTATAAATAACATAAGATAGTGATGGAAAAAATTAACATTGTTTAATGGCATAAGAAATGATTTCTTGTACTACTTAACAGACTGTCTTTGTCGTTAGTTGAATGGGTAAAATTGTAATTCACTGATTATTTGTTAATAATTAATATTGACATATATATATATATAAGGATATATAGAATTTCAATAAATTTTGCTTCGCCTATAGTTGGGAGTTAGGTCTATTCATGACATCCACACCTTTCTCTACCGCCCCTGATTTTGGTTTTAATTTAATGTGTGAGGTGAAAGAAAAACACACACCAAAAAGTCCTACTTCATTAATTTTTTTATTTTTTTAATTTTTGTTACATAAATTTCACAAGGTAAAAGAAAATGGGCTCAAAGAACATGAATTGACTCAAAACGCAGAACTTTGTGAACCAACCACATGTTTGAACCAAGACTTTAGAATTTGAAGTATGAGAAGAATGATTTTGTTTGTTTTGCAGAAAGAATATGTAACCATTTTGTGTTACAAATTGGGTAGGTGAGGACCAGTTTTATTTTGGTAATATACGTCAATAGTTTATAAGTGGCTGTGCTTAGGTCTTACGTAGAATGAATTTTTTTCTGGCTCAGAATAATTTCAACATGGATTTATATGAACTACACGTGCCTATTGGCCAAGCACAAATTTGTCAAAATAGCAATGTTATCACAAGAAGCATCATACGGCCAGACAAACATCCTATTTCTTCACATGCTTTTCTAATTATTAGATCCTCCAAACCAAAATTACTTATACCGTATATATATAAGTAATGTACATGATTATTGGTGATTACATGTTATAAAGACATATAGGTGAGGAAAATCTTAATCTTGTAAAATTTCGTGATAATGAATTAAACTTCAATTTATTAACTAGTATGGTATCATAGGTTTTTATAACAAGACTTATTATGATTATTTATTATCTAGTATTAGAATTTGGTCAAATCATTTACAAATACTTGTCTCATATTAGATGTTTAACTTCAACATGAAAAAAATATTAAAAATCTTATATTTGTCTCTGTGGGGCTTTCATTTACTCTTAAATTTGCTAACATTTTTGATTGTATTGTATGTTGCAATAACTTAAGACGCACTAAAATTGTTTATCCATATGTACCAATGTAAAAGAGTCGTGCATCTCCAACCATATGACAACCATAAAATGTTTGATAAGAATAGTAGATGGTAACTATTAGGTTTCATAATAATAATTATATGAAACCTACTTAGCACTTAATTAGTTAGATGATATCCGTTTTCGTTTGAATGTTTCATTTTTAAAAATGTGTCAATTACGTCTCAATTTTTGAAAAAATGTTTCAACTAGATCCTTTTAAAAGATATCATTAATGGCGTTAGCGACATATGTTCATATGTGATTTTTTTTTTCATTTTCTTTTCTTTTCATTTCTTTTTTAATATTTAAAAAAAAATGTCACATGTCAGGTTCCTAATGTGATATGTGGAACTATCACTGTCATGCAGTAAGGTAGGTACTACTATGTGTTAGTGTTATTACTAAGTTTCATTGTCTTGATTTCAATTTAGTCTTTCTGGTTTAATTTAGTCTCAATTATGTTATTTTTCATAATAAAGCAATATAGTATCTCTCTTAAAATTGAGACCAAATTTATTCATGTTATATTCATTTTTTTATTGAAAATGACGTTATAACATATTATATTTTTCTTAATTGTTAACCCATATTGTGTTATTCATGACTCTTAGTCCCTGGTTGAAACGCATTTGAAACATTAAATAAATTTAACAAAATTTGGTTAAAATGACTAAATTCACATTGTTATGAAGTTGGGAGACTAAATTGGACCAAAGTTTTGAAGGGAAACTTACTACAATTTTCACCCAAAGTTAAGGGATCAAAAACATATTTAACCTTAAATATTTGTACTTAATTTTGTAAGTCATTTTTAATAATAAATATCGATGTAATATTTATATAAATAATAAATTTCGTCTTAAATTTAAGAAAAAAACAATATTTCTCTATTTTGAAAAAAAAATAAAATTGGACTAACTTGAATCAAAAAGACATATGTGAGGACTAAATTGAAATTAATATACATATGTGGAAATTAAATTGAAATGAAAACAATTACACTTGATAGTAATACTGACACACATGGCAATACCTTGTCACGTGACACTAACACGTGTTACACCAGGAACCTGACATGTATTTTTTTTTGAATTAAAAAATGTAAAAAAATTAAAAATACCACATATTGACGTGACACGCTGTTAATGTTATTAATGATTACTTTTTTTTTTAAATAGACCTAATTAAAATATTTTTTTCAAAAAAATATAACATAATTAACACATTTTTAAAAGCGGAAACAACCAAACAAATGTGGATATCATCTCACCGATTAAGCCTATTAAAAAAGATAACGGATTTGAATTAGGGTGTGTTTGGAAACACTTTAAGAAGATTGATTATATTTGACATGGGAAAATCAATTTTGGTTGATGGAGAAGCTATAATAAGTTGATTCTCTTTAATGTGAATTATTCATCTAAAATTGATTTTAGAAATTGATTTTGGGTGTCTCCAAACAATTTATTAACATAGATTGATTTTAGGAATTGATTTTGGGTGTACCCAAAATATGTCTATCCTAAAGAGGAAATTATTTGCTGATACTTTGCGCTAATAAATATTCAAAGAGAAAAAAACAAAGAAAAGTGTAAATGTGATTAATAATGCATTTATTGCTACAGCTTGTATTAATGATAAAATATATCACGTAACGATATTTCTTGACTTGCATTACTGATACATTATTTTATTGAAGGGAAATTATATTTATTTGTCTCTGGTGCTATATTTTTCTTGAGTTGGGATACACTAAAATACTCTTCCATCTCTTAGTTTAAAATAAATATTTATCTTATTTAACTTTTTATTGGTCACACGTATTAAAAATATGTATTTTCTTTTTGTATTTTTAATAAAATAATATTAATCTCCTTTATTTTTTCACAGGAATTTACATTTTTAGTAAAATATTTTTTTTATTTTAATAAAATGAGAATCACACCATCTCCAATTATAAAAGACATTCCCTTCCCTTATTTTTTAAACAAATATGGTATTCATTACCGTTAATTATTTTATGAAAACTCCTATATTTTATATTTTTAATAAAGAGTCACTCATGTATATTATTTTATTTAAAAATATAATATTAACTAAAATTTAAGTACAAATTACAATAATTTTAAAACTAAATTTTTAATATACAAAATTACTTTTAAAAAATTAAAAATCGAATAGTTTACGTATAGAAAAGTTGCATCCATCCAACATTCATATTTTTTATTGCTTTAATATAAATATTAATAGTTCTTATGTTATTAATAAAATGGTGTTGGTGCTCTTCATTTTATTTATATTTATAATTTTTTTATAAATATTAAAATTATATTTAAATACAATAATAAATTCATATCTGTAATACCATTAATATGTGATCGAAGCTAAAGTTTTAAGGTTTGATGTTACAATTTTAGGTTCAAAAAAGTGTTAATTTTAATGTAGTTTATATATGCGACTAGGATCATAATTGGTTTATATGTAGTCCTTCAGTTTGTGAAAAAAACTAATTATTTTAGTTATTATATGTTTTCCTACGTCTTGGTCTGTTATTTTCTTTAATTAGTATTTGTTTGTAACTTTTTCTTGTTTATTTTTATTTCTATTATCTCCTAAAGTTAGCGTTTGACTTTGGCACAAGAGAAACTGGGTTGAAATTTTAGGTATAAACTTTATTACACAATTGTTGCTTGTGGGTGATTACGTGGGTCATGAAAATAATTGACCATAGTGTTACTTGTTATGTAAATTATTTTATAAATTAACTTTATTATTAGTCGATACGGAATTTTCAAAAAATTTCTTCATGTTGAATTATATAAATATGTTTTAATTCATATTCTTATATCACTAATGAAACTTTTGAAATAAGGATTCATTGGAGGGACTTAATACCAATATGAAATTCGAGTCCAATCTGAATAAGAGATTGACATCACTTTCAATCCAAAACCTAAAAAAATCTATATATGGTTCTTTATCTTTTACATAGTGTTCAACTTTCTCACTTTTACCTAATTTAGAATTTAGACTCAAGCTTGTATTGCCAATAATGATTTCCTTCTACATTAATACATTCCTCTTCGAGTGGAATCATTCACTATTACATAGTATTCGTTTCTTACGGTCGTTCATCTTAACGATACATACTTACCTAAATATTTTATTAGGAAAGTTTTCGATACAATGACTATATTGTACTCATAAGAGTCAGCCAACAAGATTGATCATCATTAAAAATTAAATTTTATGTTTAACTCAACTCTATAAAATTGTAAAATTTACATTAACTTTATATATTGTAAACTGATCTCATTTTCGATACAGTACTTCCAATAACCTATATAAAAATTTCAATTTTATTAAGAATCTCAAATATGCTTATATACAATTATATATATTTTTAATGTCATCATAGATAAGATTCTAGTGTTAAATCTAACTTTATTTCAATCGTACTCTTCTATTTAAGGAATTTAAATTTAAAACATTTTGAAAAAAAAGGTTTGTACTTTGGAGAAAATTACATTATTAGTATTACTATTTTATTATTATTTTAATTCAAGGCCAGAAGAGAGTGTTGAAATTTGTTGATAATGAATTGATGAATGAGTGATTTGTCAATAGCGAGATGGCAAAGTGGCTTAACATGTAACCGCAACGACTAACATTACCTCATGCTTATTTGTGTTGATGCAAGTGGATACAACCTAATAAATCATACTAATCAAGATTATCTTTTAGGATACCATCTCTATCACTTCACCATACTTTTATTAATTGCTGATTACTAATCATTTGTTTTTGTTAATTATTGTACCACCCTACCTATTTTGTAACTTAGTAGTATAATTTTAAAGCACGGCGTGGGGAATGAAGCGTGAAACGGAAAGGGACCTACGCTTTACTAAAAATAAATACTAGTCGTCACACAGAGTGTACTCAGTTTATAAAAACGAAAATGATTTTTTAACAAATTTTTTACAATATCAATATGGTAATATTAAATTAAAAGAATATCTTTTTAAAATATATTTTTTAATATAACAAGGTTTAATTTCTTAGGAAATAAAATTGTTCAAATTTGTCATTTTTTTTTCAAAAGTATAGAAATTTTACAAAATTATTATTTTTCGATAACTTATTTCAACCTTTGGAGTATATTGTAAATTGCATTCACAGAAAACAAGTAAGAATAACGTGGAAAATCTGGTTCCATAGGATACATAACAGGTGCAGAGTGAAGGGATAATTTACATAAAGTAAATAAGTCATAAAATCTCTTTTTTGTAAATTATAACCATCTTTTGATTCACATCTCTGAGAACTGTTCTGTATTTTTCAACATTCCATTGGGGGCCACCCCTGTCCTCTGAAGCTTGATTCAGAGCCAAATTGGGACATGAAAAACAAAATTTTCAAGATGACAATGAAGTTCTGTATTTTTTTTTAACTTTTGTGTGGCAGATTGGCATAGGTAGGGTTCCGACCAAATGATTATGAGAGACGTCCTCCACAGAGGTTTACACGCTGGCGTGGCCTAAGGTGTCTTCTGTTGCGAGTCAGTTAATAAGTTAATAATGATTTTTTTATTTTTTTATTTTTTATTTTTTATTTTTTATTTTAAATATTTTAGATCATCACATCATAAAAAAATAATAAAATAAAAGTGAGTAAAAAATACGAATCAAAATATGATTATACTAATCAGTTTATGCAGATCACTTCAATGATTCCATGCATATAAAAAGTTCAGGAATCAACCACGTACATTTGCAAGGAATGGGAGTCCATGCAGTTTCAAAATGGAGTGTAGTGTGTGCAGTTATTAGTCTCATGTCATGCTTCAAATTTATTACATTCAAATTTTGAAGAAAATAAAGTATAATTATTGTTATGAAGTAAATTTGAAGTTTAATTCGATCATAAATTAATTTATAAGATAAAATTTATATCTATAAAATTATTGGAGATGAAAAAAAAAAGGTAATTTTTAGATTAAATTACTCTTTTGATCCTTTTATTTGTCATGAAATTTCAGTTTGGTTTTCAAGTTGTTTGTTGTCTCAATTTGGTCTTCATTCTCTTAAAAATGATTCAATTTTTCCTTACCTTTAACTTTGACTAGATGGGATTAAAGTTAACGCCACCTGTCAATTTCGGATTTTTTTTTTAATTTTTTTGAATTTTTGAATTTTTATTTTATTTTTTACACATGTCACTTTATTAAGTAAAAATGAGACAATTGAGCACTATACAATAATAAAGACTCATCAATTCTTCATCTTAAGATTCTGGGTTAGGAGTGATGTTAATTTGTTATGTGTGAGTAATACTCATCTATTATTGATGTTAAATCTTTCCGATAATTTCCTCTCGAAAGATTCAACAATTTACATAGGTTCAATTTCTTTTAAACTTGTTTAATAACTTTTTAGACTAATTATACGTTTAGTTAGCTCATGACTGGTTAATTTTGTCCTCAATCGGTCATTAGTTGTTTGCCGGAACAATTATAAAATCAGTTTATACACTGAAAACTCGTTTTATTTCAACAATAATTTGTTAGGTGAAGGGTAGAGGATGTTATCGATATTTTTGAGTGTGTGTGTGATTGTCTTGTGTTGTGTGGAGAGTTGAGGTCGCATTAAAGACGAGCGTTGTCTTATGGGGGCCAACTTCATTGGGAGTTGTGACCATCATCAATTAGCCATGCCATATAAAATAAAACTTGGATCACAAATCAACCTCTGCCTATTACTTCCATATTTTTATTTTCTCCATTTTTCATGATTATTTTTTAATAAAATAAATATAATTATGATGAGTAATATTATATTTTTTAAATTTGATTTGAAAATTAATAATATTTAATTTTTTAAATTATATATGAAGGTAATTATAAGTATGTATACATTTATTATTTCATCATTTTCATGTCCCATCTCAGTATCAATTCTATCTTTGTATATGTTTAAATTTTTAAAATACATTTAATTTATTACATAATAATAAAAAATTATATTCACATTTATTAAGGTATATTTTTAATACGATTTAGGTTTTAATTTAATATTATTTGATATTCTTATTTAATATTTATTATAATTTTCTTTTATGTATTTGATATTGGCGAAAAAGTAAATATGTTTATATTAAATACTTAATATATTAAATACATTGCAATATCATAATAATATGATTCATATTATTGATGTTATTTTTTATTTTATTAAAAAAGTTTAATTAATATTTGTAATAATGAAAAAATAGGTATGGATATATGATGCATTGATAATTCAATTTGGATCTCGTATAATTTATATTTTAATTGATCTTATTTTGCGATGACTGTAATATGATATACATACGTTAGTACTCTGTGACTTGATTTAACATTTGACTAATTATGAAACGTTTTGTTTAATGGTTTAGAATGTTAAATGAGATGTTACACCTATAGTAGAAATGTTCTAATAACATATATATTTATTTGAATTTTAGTTTTCTTTTAGGTATAATTACTCATATAGTACCCAGTTTGGGGCTACTGTGTCAAATAGGTACCCGATTTAAAAAAAATGTCAATTGCTTCCCAACTTTTGAAAAAGTGCTTCAGTTAGGTCCCTTTCAAACGGAGTTGACTAACGCCATTAGTCAACATGCCACGTGTCAGTATGTGATTTTTTTAATTTTAAATTTTTTTAAATTTTTTTGAAAAAAAAATGTCACGTGTCAAGTTCATGTGTGTGACACGTGGCATTGTCAGTGCCACGTGGTATCGCAATGCCACATGTTAGTGTCACTATGAGATGTCATTGTGTTGATTTCGATTTAGTCCGCATATATGTCTTTTTGTTTCAATTTAGTACCTAAATATGGGTATCTGATTCAATTTTGTCCCAATTTTTTTAAATAATTAAAATATTTTTGTAATCCATTTTTTATAAGATTAAAAATAATTAAGTATAAATACTTTTACAAAATTAAGTACTAATATTTATATTGTTTCTCTCAATTTCAGACCAAAATTATTATTTGTATAAATGTTATACTAATATTTTTTATTAAAAACAACATATTACTTTATTAATTACATTTTCATTAAGTACTCATGTTTTGTTAATTTTTTTCTAAAATAGAACAACATTGTTTCTTACTAATTTTAAACCAAAATTTCTATGGGTATGAATGTTATACTATTTTTTTTTTATTAAAAATACTTAATAAAATAACTTTTACCACTAAATTTTAATATAAATATCAAATACTTAATTTTTGTAAAACTTTTATACTTAATTATTTTTAATTTTATAGAAATTGGATTTTAATTATTAAAAAATATTAGGTCAAAATTGAATCAGATACATGTAAGTAGGTATTAAATTGAAACAAAAAAACATATATGGGGACTAAATCGAAATCAACATAATGGCATCTGATAGTGATACTGACACGTGGCATTGCAATGCCACGTGACACTGCCAATGCCACGTGTCACACACAGGGACTTGACACATGGCATTTTTTTTTTCAATTTTTTTAAAAAACTTTAAAAAAATTTTAAAAAATAAAAAAAAATCACATACTGACACGTGGCAGTTGACTAACGGCGTTAGTCAACTCTGTCTGAAAGGGACCTAATTGAAGCATTTTTTTAAAAGTTGGGATGCGATTGACACTTTTTTAAAATTAGGTACCTATTTGACACACTAGTTCCAAACTGGGTATTATATGAGTAATTATACCTTTCTTTTACTATTATATATATATATATATATATATATATATATATAATCTATGCTATTTTTTGTGATGATAATTTATTTTGCTTCTTCATAGTAATTATATCAAGAATATAATCTAAAAAATAATAAATAAACAAACAGACTCGTAAAAATAAAAAAAAAGTGATGATGCAATTTTCCAAACTTTTCTCTTTGTTTATTTGTGGAAAATTAAACGTTTCTTTTCCTAATTTTAGGTATTTATCCCCGGTAACTTATACCTTTTATTTTTCGCATTTTTGCAAACATAGGCTAATGGTGTGTTCGTTTGAGGGTTATGCACTGTACGAGGTAATTTGGGAGAGCGGATTTTGTAGGTTGACCGCGTTCCTTTTGTGCGATTTAAAGAGATGTGAGAGAGCGGATTTGGAGGATGGATGGTTTAATCCATCCCGCAAAAGTGGGTTGATACTCGTATATAATGTGAGAGATTACGAAAATAACCTTCTGTGATGGATGATGTTACTTTGGGGCACATCGTGGGTGTGTGATTGTTGAGTGCATCCATGGACGGGGAAGAACATGAGGTGCTTGGGTTCGGTGGGGGAGAAAGAGGATGAAGGTGGTGGGTTGTGGTGGCGCGGTGAAGGAGGTGGTGGCGTGTGGTGGGGATGAAGTCCGAAATAATGCTAGGATATACGTACGAATTAGTTAACTGGTGCGGTGCAAGTGTGTGTGTGTGTATGACATCAGTTATGTAACCGGTGCCTTGGCATGAAAGGGGTTTGACACCGGTTACGACACCAGTGTTGTGTGTGTGTTTTTTTTTTTTTACTTTTTTTAAAAAAAAATTAAACTTTTTTTTAACTTTATTTAAATTTTGTTTAAAATTTAATTGTATAACTTTTTTTAAAAAATTTAATTGTATAACTTTTTTTAAAAAATTTAATTGTATAATTTTGTTTACATTCATAAAAATTTAATTTTTTAATTTTAATATTTTTTAATTCTTATTAATTAATTATAATTTTTTTATAACATCAAATTACAAAATCATTATCTTTTTTCATCAAGGATATTTTAGTAACTTCCTAATTCTATCTATTTTTACAATTTATTTTATCTATCACATCAATCAAATCTTTCACTAATTTTCATAAAACTTGTCTCTAAATCTACTCACTTTACCGTCTAAATTTACTCAAAAAAACACAAAAATTCATCCACTCAAATCTACACAAATTCATCTTCACACTCTTTCCCATATCCACAATTCCAAAGAAACACACCCTAAATGTTTTTTCCTTCTACAAAAAATTACTTTGGAAAGTTATTCGTGATTGGACTTTGTGTTCTAATCAACTTCTATACACAAGTTTAAAGTCGTACAGTTACAGAGTCTACACAATTTCTGTTTTAGGGGAACACTGAAGAAAAAAATTGAGAAACAGTAAAGGGCCCAATTGGGCTGGTCCACTTTTTCATTTTCGCAGACGGGGATCTTCCTACACTCCAAAGTCTTTCTCTTATATCTCCAAAAACATTTTTAGTTCCCACTTTATCCTTGCAGTAAAAAAGTAAAAGTTACAAGAAAGAAAAAAAGTATGTTGCGAATGTTGACATCCGTGACATAACCTGACATCCATTGAAAGTGTATTGCGGATATCGACATCCGCAATGTATTTTTTAATTTTTTTAATGTAAACATACTTAAATAAATGAAAAATAATTATCAAACAATTATATTAATTTTTATACATATTATACAATTTTTACTGAAATTTATGAATCATAAATTTTATCTAAAATAAAAATACATATGAAAATGAAAAAAAAGTATGTTGCAAATGTTATCATCCGTAACATAATCTAACATTCGATGAAGTGTTGGAGGTACATGCTTGCAGAAGTTAAAATCAAAGTAATAGTAGCAACGCAGTAAATTTTTTTAATTACGTTCAGTTACCAAGGTAGATAAAAATAGGTAAGGATAAAAAGAATAATTTTGGAGGTACCGGAAAAAAGTTGGGGGTGCACGGAGAAGTCTCCTTCGCAGACAGAGAAGGTATGTTTGTTTTTTCCACTTCTCTCTTTATTTCTACAATTCTTTTAAGTAACTTTGAACTGGGTAAATGTTCCTGAAATAGTCTCGTTAGTATCAACAATGTTAGCACAATACTAGCAGAAAGACGAAATCAACTCATTTTCAAAATTGTAAAGGACTAAAGTTCAAATTACTAAGAGTTTATAATTAAAAAAAAAACATTTTAACCGACAAAATTCAACAAAGTTAGTTTTAGAGGAAAAACAACATTTTTTGAGAAAAATGGCGAGAACCACGAAAGGAGAGTGAACAATTAACAAAAGATAGTGCAAGAAGTAATTGTCAAGAGTGAGATAGAGCAAATTTTGCCTGCGCCATTTTTTCCTAATTGCACCCTTTCCTTTTTCCTTTTTTTTCCTCCCAAAAACACTCTTATCAAAAAGTAGTTTTGGAACATACTAAAAAAAATTGTGATCTTCTGATTTTTAGTTTTTAAATTTTGAATTTCCAATTAATATTCCAAAAGCTGATTCTCATAGTGTATTGACAGTATTCACATTTCAGAATTTATTTAAGCTATAATTAACGTTTTCGTAAGTTCCAAAACTAATTTCTATTATAAAATAAGTTTTTAATAATTTCAAAATAATTGTCTAAATAAAGTGTTTCCAAAATTTATTTACTTGGATTAGACAATTAATTATTTGCCAAATAAATAAATCAAGAGATAAAATTATTCGTCAAATGCAAAATGAAAATAAAATACAACTCATTTATATAACAAAAATTATAAAGAAAAAAAAAAAAGTCATTTACGAGTACAGGTAGCCTGAATATGAGTAGGCCAGGCCGAATATTGAATGTGTCTCGGGTGGTGATCCACACATTAATTTCCTTAGTATTCGTTCTCTCGTTTTTTTTTTAACTAAAATAATATATAATTATTATTTAAATTTTGTTTTGTTAAATTATGTAACTTTTTTATATTATCAAATTTTGTATTTTGAGATAATCTTTATAAATAGTTTGAATTTTAAGATTTACATATAATAATGTGGATAATTTATTTATTAAAATATAGCAGAAACGTAAATACATATTAGTTTTGGTAATAGTTTCTGTCGATTTATAAATTGTTGAAATTATACGAAATCTTTTATCTGATTATGTATATATAATGTATAAATTTATTTAAAATTTGAACTTATTTTAATAATATAATTTATAATTCTTATTATATTAAATATTTTGAATAAATTATATAGTGATATAAAAAAAATCATAAAATCACTATTTAAATCCATATTTGTTAATTTGAATCTTAAAATAAATAATCTATCTCTTAACTTTTACTCAAATTGAAATAAAATTAAAAAATATTTAATGAAAAAAAGTAATAGTCTTTATAAATTCTAGTATCATGTTTTTAATGCCTTCTATGCATAACCATCAGAATGATAATCAGTCAGCATATACCTATCACACTCTTTGATATTGGACTTATTGACCAAATTAACATTGGGCCTAACACCACACAACCTCCTTAGTCTTAGCATCGCAAAGTGTAAGACTAAAAGTTCTTTAGGCCAAATCTAAAAATCTAATCACTGACCCAATCGACATTGGACTTATTGATCTAATTGATATTGGGCCTAACACCACACAATCCCTTTAACCTTAGCATCACATAGCGTAAAGCTAAAAATTATTTAGGTAAACTATCCATCCGCCTTTAAGCGCCTTAAGATGTCGCCCATTTTTTTGTTTGGTGCCTTAAAAAGTCACCAATAGATAATGTCTTGAAAGTTCATCCTCAAATTCCTTAAGAGGTCACTCAATTTTCTTCAGGTGTCTTGAATGATCATTAATGGAGAACATCTTGAAAAGTCATCCTCAGGTGCCTTAAGAGATCGTCTAATTTCTTTTAGGTGTCTTGTCGACAATATTCTCCTTTTTGCTTTATAGCATGTTAACATAGGTTCAACGTCTATTATAAAACGTTGTTGATATTGAAAAAACAATGCCACCTTTAGTATCTAGGCCCTTATCTTAAATATATGCCTTGGTTTACTAAAAGGTTATTTTGTATTGTATAAACAAATCACTTAATTTGGGTGCCTTGATAGAATTCTTTAAAATATTATTTTCTTTAGATGCTTTTGAAAGAATATTTTTTATGGAACACCTTGAAAGGTCTCTCAGACACCTTCAAATTGCCCAAATTTGTTTGATGGAATGCGTTGAAAGGTTATTCTCGAGCACCATCATACTTCTATCTTTCCTTCATCTCAAATCCACTTCCAAAAACAAACACAAGTTTACCAAATAGTTATTTGAATTAGTGTTTAAGTTGGCATTGTAAGGACATCAAAATTATTTCTCAATCAATGTTACTTAGAGTTTTCTTAATCGATACCAACAAGGCTTTTTTTTTTTACATATCTCAACTAAGTTTTTTTGCTGTTCTTAACATCTTTTATGGTTATTTTTTGTTTGATATTTGTATTTTTATTGACATCATTAATGTTTTTTTCCAAAGTTGTTCGTAACTTTTTTTCCTAATAGTTAATGATGGAAAACTTTCAAAACTATGATTAAGATTGTTTTGCTTAATTCAGTTGGGAGAACTTTTTTTTAGCAAAGATCACATTGAAGACCGTATTTAGAACTATATAATTATCATAACTAAATTCACAATTTATTTATTTTCCAACATGTCTTCAAATATGGTACTATTTTTTATAATTACTTTCAAGGCCTTCTTTATTCTTTTTTGAAAGGTGGGTTTTGTGTTTCGTACATGCAAGTTTTTGTTACCTGAACATAATAGTTATCATAGAATTTTACATATAAATTTTTACAAGTAATTGGCAAGGAAGCATTTAACATACATTGTCATGTGTATAAAAGTACTAATATATTTAAAGCACGATAATTTTCCCCTTTATTTTATAATGAAGATTAATTTAAATACCTGATGAGTTACAATTAATTATGCTCATTTTTACAACGAAAAAATTCTAACTAGTTGTTTATGAGAAAAGAAATGTCTTATGTTATGAATTGAAGTATAAACATAAAAAATAAAAAGATTCGATGGGTTTAGGACGTAATGTGGATTCACTATTATTGCACGCTAAAAAGAATGATAAAAAAAAAATAGAAGAACTTTAGTATAAACATACGTTGGGGTCAGATTACGCAACTTTGCTGTTTCATACATTTTGCTGTTACGTATTTGTTTGGTAAGCTTGAATTCATGAATGAGTGAGAAAAAATGATTGCTGAAATAATTGAAAAATGACAAAAATATATATATATATATATTTATACACATTTTCATATATTTTAAGTGGCAAAAATAGTCCAAAACAGTGTCACTATGAAGATTACAAGGCAACAAAAGTAGAAACCAAAAGCTATCTAATTTGACCGTCAAACACAGAGAGTTCACAATCAACGAACAAGTCCACCGTTGAGACACAAAACACAACGATGTGAAAGAGTTCAGTAAGTACGTGAACTGCAGTTTCCCCGGTAACCACCCAGAATCAAAAACATACCATCATTTACAATTTTTTCTTTTTTTTCCTTTTACGTATCATGTTCAAACTACCACGGAAATCACTACAGAAAACAAGATTAACAAGCAAAAAACCACTCTCTCCAAAAGCGCCATCATAAAAATTACAAAGCCAGAAGCGAACATAAGGGAAAAAATAACCAAAACAAAGTGGAAGGCAAAGTATATGAACACAAAATCTAATAATAAGGTAAGAAAGGGCATGGTGATGGATGGTATATGAATAGTATTGCATCATGGATGAACCCTATTGAGATGCGACAGCTACAAGGCAACAAGGGTTTCGCCTTTGGTACTTCTAACTTGAGACCCAGAAGGCGTAGCTGCAACTTGTTTCTTTGATGCCACACCACACTTATTATTATCCTTTCGCTCATCCTGCTTCATCTGTTTTTCTCGGCATTCTGAACTGCAGAAAGCACTGTCACCTCTGCAATTTTCATTTTCAAGTTTTCAACTCATATACAACCATAAAAATTTCATACATAGCAACAGAACAGAAGAGAAATTACCTACCTGTACATGTAGATGTCACGAGCAGGAACTAAACGGCGTTTGCAGAGAAAGCAAACACGCAAAAACTCAGGGGTGTGTGCGGAATCTTCCGAATGCCTTCTATGGTTTCTGGGTGAAACTAAGGCCCAAACCCTGCTCTGATCTAAGCCGTTCGACCCAACTGGCGGTGGGTGCTTCGTCCATGGGTCCGGCCCAAGTCCTCCCTTGACGGGGTTGTTCTGAACATCCTCGTCCAAGGTTGTGTTGAGATCGAAGGTTATCTCTGACATGCTGGTAGTTCTCTTCATTGGAGGACGAGGTCTCTTCCCTAACAACATCTTATAATAATAATAATAATAATTATTACTATAATTTATTTTGTTGTGTGGGTTTTGTGTAACTGAGTGGAAGAAGGGGGAGAGAAGTAAGAAAGGGTATGGGAGCAGGTTTCAAGTAGGTGGAGAGGAAAACGGCGAGGCTTGGGAGATGAGATGAATAAAACAAGAACCTAAAACCGAGGAGTGAATCTGGGCCGTTGATGATGCCTGTGATGTTCATCATTAACGAGAAATGAAATCTCACGTCAACCTTTCCTTTTCAGTTCCCATCATTTTATTTTATTATTGAAGTTGTGTTATTAACAATTTTTCCCTTTTTTTAAATGCAAATTGTAATGGGAACTTAGGATACTTTCGAGTCTCCCCAAAAAAAAAAAAATCACTTAGGAGGAGTTTCATTGGCCACTCAAATTTCACATCATTGTAGGAAAGATTGGGATCCACTGCATTTAGTGGTAAATCCGTACCTACTAAATCTCAGTTATACCCTTCATTTTCCCCTGAATTACAATTTTATCTCCTTCACAATCAAACTGTTCCCAATCACATTAATTACCTCTAACTTCATTGAAATTTTAAATGTTTCTTGAGGTCATTATTGAAATTTCGTATCAAACTTACGCTTCTTTTTATTCTGTGCGGAGGAGTATTTCTTGTTTATTGAATTTGTGGAGGGTAAAACTTTCGTTCAAGATGTTCCACTCATAACGTTAGTTTGTTACAACTCAAACTTGTTATGGTTTACTCCTAGATTAAAAAAAAAAAAACAAGTTATCCAACAAAAGAAATAACCAGGTAATGAATATTTAAACTTTAAGTAACATATTTAATATAATTATTTTCATGTTACTCTAATTTACTTTACTAATATGTTGTTTTCTGCAAATAAAACTAAGTTTAAATCTCCTAAGTAAATCTTGATTTAAGGAAAAATAAAGCAATAAAAAAATTAAAACTTTTATAAAAGAAACTTTTTTATACCCTTTCCTAGTATGGTAGTGTTGTGATGTTGCTAAAATTTGCTGTCAAAGCCATTATAGATCATTGTGAAATTCTTGAGCTTACATTGTAGAAAAGACACTAAGGAAGAGTGTGTCTGCATTTTTTTTGTTCTGTATTCTATTTGCATAGAGTTGAGTGAGACATGTCAAGGTATCAAAAGTGGAGAATCTAATTGGTGCGTGATTTGTTTGGGTGATGGATCCAAAAACAGTAAAATGAGGCATCTTTAGTTGCAACCATTAATTTTAGGGTGAAAATATCAAAGATTACTTTGGGAGCTGAATGTAGATAATAATGGAGAATCAACTCATGTGAGATCAATCAATGGCTTAAGTTTGAGTTTTGGATGAGTATTGTTGTTAAATGCTTTGAGGGATAGTTTTATTATTTATAATGGTCCTACTCGAATCTCGCCAACTCGCCCCCAATTAAGGATATTTGTGCTTTCTATAACTTTCTTGTTTCATAAGTTTTTTCTTTTTTTCATTTTACTTTGTACAATGGTGGTATTGGATCGATGAAAAATAATACATTTTAAAAAATTAAAAATATCTACAATGAAATGAATGACAGAATTTTTAACATAATTTTATTATTTTATTTTATAAGAAAACTTTTAAATAATAATTGATTTTAGTGATTAAAGATTGTTATTTATTATATTAACTAATTTATTTATTATATTCACCAATTTAGGTTACAAAATAAAATATTATTGATTATTAAAATAGTTATTATTATAAATAAAAAAATATAATTGATCGTTAAATTGATTAATTTAAAAATTAATTTCTTTTGTAGTAAAACGTTGGTACCTAATATTTAGTGACCAATTTATAAACTAATTTTTTATGATAACTAAAACTGTGGTAGTTAAATTTTATAAAAAAATTATAACTTTTTGTTTATAATTGTGACTATTTTAATAACCATTTTTTTATTTTATAAATTGTTATCTAAATTGGTCATTATAGTGATTAACATTTTTTTTACTAAAATTAGTTATTAATGAAAAATTTTCTTGTAATATCAGACAACAATTGTGATTTTTTTTTCGATTTTTTAGTGTTCATGTTATATTATTATTTGAATGTTTTTACATTATTGTTTGATGGCTTTTACTTTTTTTTATTATTAGGGTAATTATCAAGGTAAAGAGATATTGATGTTTTCAATTCTTTGTTTTTCATCATGTCCCTGTAGTTGATATGGATTAAGTTTAGGATGAATTGTTACCATAATGATGATCATTGATTCATGCATATATCCATCAAAGTGGATGAAAAAAGTTACACATTAAAAGACGTTATCACTTGATATATTACTCAATGGTGGATCTAAGATCTTAGTCAGTGAGAAAAATTAAAAATTATTTGGATATCAATTCAACAACGTTTTAAAATAAAAGTAAAATATTTGAAAAAGCACAATTAGGGAGAGCAAATAAATAAGACGAGGGAGAACAAATAAATATTTTTCAAATATTTGATAATAATTTTAAGAAAACAAAAAATTATACTTACTGATTTTCATATACACGTAAATCCACCACGGCTAATAAAATGATTTTGTATATCATCATTTTACATTATTTCCTTGAAAAGTCTAGCATGGGACATGGAAATAATGGGACATGAAAATAATGTATACTTTTTTTTGAAGAAACTCAAAATTATTCTCTTTTATTTTCCTTTATTCTTTTAAGTGTAGAAAGTGTAGGTCGGTGACATGAAAATCATAATAAAAAATGATTTCTAGTTATAATATAAGTGGTTCGTCTGTTATATCCTTCGTCTATAAATAAAGAAACTCATGATAATAAACAACTCTTTCAAATACTCTTACACTTCGAACTCAAAAAAAAACAAACAAAATACGTGAAACAATGAACACATTTAATATTGACATGAAGGTATGGATCTATTGTGATTATAAATGATTGTTAAAATATTTTCTACATTAGCTATTCTAAAAATCGATTTAGAAAAATATTTTATGAAATTGTTCCTTATAATTAATGTTGAAGTTTTTTAATATTTTTTAAAATTATATTACACTTACAACAACATCACGTATGTTTTGATAAAGGTTGAGTCTAACTTTCTACATTCCAATATAATTGTTTAAAAGGTTGACACATTTGTAAACCTTAGATTCTAAATTTAACTTTCTATATTAGTTTACTATAAAATAAAGGGTTAAATATGTTTTTTGTCTCTCAAGTTCAAGTAAATTTTAGAATTAGTCAATCTTCAAAAATTTTGACCAATTTATCTTTAAAAACATGTGGATTTAGTCCTTTTAATCAAATTTTGTTAAATTTATTTGACGTTTCAAGCACATTTCATGATAATATTTAAATTATTTATCCTATTTGACACATTTTCACTTTAATGTTAACTGAAATTTTATTACAAAACACATTTGAAACGTCAAATAACTTAACAAAATTTAGTTAAAAAAACTAAGTCTATGCATACATAGGACTAAATTATGCCAAAGTTTCGTAGATGAACTAATTTCAATTTCACCGAAAGTTAAAGGACATAAAATATTTTTAACCCTAAAATCAATGTAAAAAAAGGTATTATTTAACATTCACCGTGTTCTTTAAAAACATTATTCACAAACAATACAACATCCTTAATTTCTACTTTTCACTCTCAAACAATTAGAATTCCTCTCATTGTTTCCTCGTTCTCTTTATTCCAACCCTTCCTTAAATTGTTTCAGGCTCGTTGTTCTTGTAATTGTGGAACTACTTGTTCCCTGTCATGTTGTTAATTACTTATTTTCTCGTTCATTATCATTTAATTTACTCGTGTTATATTATTTATTCTCTGTTACTGTGTTAGGTCTTTATAAGTGAGCGCGTGTTTGGTTCTCTTTGGTGTATATGTGTTAGTGTGTTTGTCATTGTTAGTTTGTTTTAAATGTGAAAAAAAAGGCACATGCTAGGTTGGTCATTTTACTTACTACAAAAAAAAGACTACTCAACCAATAAATTTTAGCTAAATAATTGTAAACAAGAAAAATTGTAGAAATGACTCAACCAAGACAGTGAAAAAAAAAATGAATTCGAACAATCAAGAAAATCAAAATTTTGTGATAAAATAAGATGTTTAAGTAAAGAGAAGGGATAATGTATGTAAACTATTATTAATTTCGATTCGATTATTAAACGATGTGTAATTATTGAATATATTAGAAAAACAACGTAATAAGGACGTGTTATTGTTTAATTAGGCTTTCTTACAGACTTATATCTTTCGTGAAAAAAATTTGAGGAACATTCTTTTTCATAGTTTAACTTGCTGTTAAATCCGTAATACACCCCGAGGAATGAGTGGTATATTGCTGATCTTTTTCCCATTGATTTTTGGCTCGAGTGTGAAGGAAAATGTTTTTATAAATTTTAATTGAAGTTAAATATAGAATAAATCTCGTAACCTACAAAATATTGATTATGGTTCATCTTGCTCATTGTATTTAAATAGAGTTTTTAATCTTTCTTTTTTCCATAACATTTTTTATATATTTCCTACTCACAACTTTACATCGATTTCATGGATGCCTAATTAATGGATTAAAGATGAACTTTAATAAAAATCTGTAAAGTCCAACTTAATATGTACGGTGTTTGTGCTAAAAAGTATAGTTAAGTGTTGATTTTATTTATTAAATTCTTAAATATTTTTCATATTGTAAAATCTCCCTTTTCTTAATTTTGTTTTTTAATTAGTTTTGTAGTTTTTTTTTTAATGATATATTGTTCTTGACGTGACATTTTTTGTAACATACGTAATGATTCAGTACTAAATTTTTTTTATTATATAAGAATTTTTTTATAAATTTGTTAAAAAAAATCGTAAGAAGAGAATTTTTCCTATTACTTTTTTATAAGGTCTAAATTGGCAGTTATTTCTTTCGTAAGTAATTATTTTTTACAAAATTATAAAATTCGTAAGTATTTCTTACAAAATTTGTTGCAAAAAGTGTTTTATACAAAATATTTTACAAAAAAAATTGACAGCAATTTCCTACAATTTTTTTATAATAAAATTTATAAGTATTCCATACAAAAAAAATTTAAAAAAATTAGCAGGAGATATGAGTTTTTTAGTAGTGATTAATGAGTAATCACTATGTTTATTTGATTTACACAATAATGATTTCATGGTTTTAACATTGGGTGGACAAAAAATTAAAATTTTTTGGCCCGATCAATTTTTCTCCAAATATATTTAAGATTCATTTTATTAAAAGTTCAATCTATTTTATTGGATATGGATTTAATTTGATTTATATTTTATATGTTTTATGGATTATATATCCATTTTCTAAATCTAGATTTTTAAATATGGATAATCCAAAAAATCCAATCTAAAATTTTAATATAAATTTTAGTTGGATTAGGATGAAGGTCGAGATGGACTAGTCATTTGGCCATATTCAGTTGAGTGGGCGTTGCCCAATTTTGGACGTATCGGCGGAGTCGGTCCTGTTCGAAATTTGGTCGTACTTGACCTAATTTAGTCGAGTTGACCTCGATCAAAATTTGGTCCAGTCATACCTAAACAAAATTTGGCCATATTCGACCGAGTCAGTCCTAACCCAAATCTGACCCCATTGGACTGAGTGTGTCTCAGATAAAATTTGTAAAATTTGGCTATATTCGGCCTATTTGTCGAATTCAGTTTGGTCGGGCACGACAAAAATTTTGTCGAGTTGACCTTAAACCAAATTTGACAATATTCAACCAAGTAGATCTCGAATGAAATTCAACCGAATTCAGTCGAGTTGGTTCTGATCAAATTTTTTTATTTTACTTATTATGACAAATGCATCATAATATATCTCAACTTTTTAATATTTTTTTGAACATCTTTGAGAGATTTCACATTTTAATAACGTGTGTGAAAGTTTTTTTCTTTCAAGATTCAATGCTTATTTTTCTTAAAATTCTTCGAGTTGTTATGAAACAAAATCATCTCTTAAAACGAATCGGTATATAAAACAAAAAATGAATAAATATATTTTTTAACCTCAACTGCAATTATATTTGATCTCTATTTAATGTTTTTATCTGAAACTTTATTATAAATTTATATAATTTTATAATGAAACCTTTGTTGATATGACAAAAAAACATTGTCAGATTCACACAACATTGTCACATATTTACATTCGCGTCCATATCTGTATCCCTCTTACTTTGTCATTTTTTTTTCTTCCTTCCTCTCTCATGGTATAATTTTTTCTTACTTTATTTGACAACATTTTTTATACGTGATTTAACGTGAATTATTAATTAATATATATTTAATAAAAAAATTAATGATTCACACTAAATTACGTCATAAAATAAAAGATAAGAATAAAAAAGTAGATCATACTATAATTTTCCGTACATTTATAAGTAAAAATCTATAAATACAAGAAAATATTAATAATTCAAGTAGTTAAATTAGATTGAAAGAACGAGGCTTCTAATTCCGTAATTGCATTCATCTTTGACGTAATTGGTGCTTATGGCTATTAATCTGACTCATGGCATTACGAATTAATGTGAAACACTCAACATAAAACACGAGAACCTCAAGTAACGAACATGTTTTATTTTATTTTTTTAATTTTTTATGTAAATAAACTCATAAACAACGAGATTAGTGGTTGACTAAATGATGATACTCAACCTCAAGGACTTTACACAGTAGAGTAAAATAATGTATAAATTCTAGCAGTCACGAATTTGAGTTTTAATTATATCTTTGAAACAAAATAATTTTACATAATTTGTTAATAACAAAAACAGGGGGATCGATGAAGTTGAATAAAGTCTCGGATCGAAAGATGAACACTGATCCTCTGGTATCCCATATGGCAGAAACTTTAACGACTCATCATTTACTTTTTCCTCATCAACGATTGTCACAATAGTCAATCAATGGTGAAACTTTTGCAGCTAAGCATTTCTTTTCCGTGATTTTTCTTCATAAAAGTAAACATAATCTTATAAATATTTAAGAAAGAATAGAAAATCCTTAAAATATTAAAATAAATAAATTATATAATGTAAACCATTATAATTATAATTATAATACAATGGTTACAAGTTCGAATTTTTATTGCAAAAATACAAATTTAGATTTGAAAAACACATTCTTTCTATAATATGTTTCATTTAATTTTGATGTTGATATTTAGGAACATTACTTGGATTATGAAAATAATGCGACTTTTAACACTACTACAGAGAGGATCCAGGTTCCAGAATGCAAAATTTTCGGCGCGTCACGCGGAATTAACAGATGCACTTTCATTTGGATGAGCGAACAGCTTGTGTTAACTTACCATACATCACATGCCATCACCGACAGCGCCAGCTGCAAACATTATTGGACAATTCATTCACACCGCCTCACCTCACTTCCTTTCCTCTACGCTCCTCTCTCTTTACACCCTTCCCAGTATCTCCATCACAAACCGACAATCTTTTATCGTAATGACGTGGCACGTTTTACTTGCGTCACCACCTTTCTCTATGGTACGCTGCAGCGCAGGTGAACTTTTACCACGCGCTTTGCTTTTGTTTTCTTTATGCCCGTTTCTCCAACTTTACCACACTCACACCACCCCTTTTATTGAAATCTTGAACCCCAATTTGCTCTGTGCTCACTCATTCCTAACCAAAGCCTCTTCTTATTCTCCATTTTTTTCTTCTTGTTCTATCCGTGACGAGCATTATGGCCTCAAGGGCAGTGTTATTGTTGGCTTTGTGTGTGCTGCTTCCGGCGATGGTTGCGGCCATTCGCCCAGCCAAGAACCCTTTATGCGTGAAGGGTCGCGTCTACTGTGACCGTTGCCGTGCTGGTTTTGAGACCTCTGCAACCACCTACATTGCTGGTAACTGCAAACCGTTTTCTTCTCTCTTTTCTTTTTCAAACGCTAGTATTTGTGTCCTATGAACTAAAATCTCAGATCTGTTTCCTAAAGTGAATCCGCGACGTTTTAGTGTAATTTTGAGGTTTTCGGTGGCGTGCTTTTGTTTTCTGACTTCAGTTTCGCCTTCCCACTCTTAGGACCGTTTCGTTTAGGATAATACGGTAGTTTTCATTTCGAATTTCGCAACTGTGGTATCCGATCTGACTGTGTAACAGGTTGTAAACTTACAAATGAGTACTTTGCAAGATCTAGCGACGAGGACGTCGAATTTATTTTCGCCAAGATCATTGTTAGTTAATAGTGTCATGTTAAATTTTTGCACCCGATGTTGCTATGTGTTACTAGGTTACCCTTGTTTGCTTTGCTGTTAATTGTGGCGTGTTTGGGTGGATCTGTTCAAAAATTAATTTAGCACCTTTGATGTTTGTTAAGATTGATTTTGAACCAAAGGGTTTTATGCTTGGTGGTTCAAAAGCAAGTTAGTGGTAACATATTTCACTTCGAAATCTCAAGTAATCTACGATTATTTCTCTTCAAAATCAATTATAGATCTAGAATGAATACTCTAAATATGGATCACACAAGTGAGCATTTACTTAAAATTAGGTATTCTGAGGTGGTATCGAATGATCGATCCAATGAGAATCCAAACATGCACTTAGTAGTTGTTGGAAGATTGTAAGATGTTTTTGTTGGCAGGTGCGGAGGTTATCTTGCAATGCAAGAGCAGGACGAGCAACGAGGTTGTTTACACAAAGAAGGGAAAGACTGATTCCAGTGGAGCATACACAATATACGTGGATGAGGATCATGCAGATCAGATCTGTAATGCTAAGCTTGTAAGCAGTCCCCACCCTGAATGCAGAGAAGTGACCCCTGGCCGTGACGAAGCCCTTGTTATTCTCACCCGCTTCAATGGCATTGCCTCCGACGACAGGTACGCCAATGCCATGGGTTTCATGTCTCAGGATGTTGCTGCTGGCTGTGCTGAGGTCCTCAGGCAATACCAGGAGTTCGACAATGAGAACTGATTAATTAATTAATTAATTGATTGATCTCAGTATATTATCACTATCCACTTTCGTTTTGGGTTTCCTAATGTCTATTTAATTCAATCTTGATGTGGAGTGTTATCTCGACATTTTCATATTATGTTATATATAATATATGTTGAAGGACCCTGCTTAATTATATTATTACATCAAGACCTCTCTTGGACTTTGGGGTGTGTTAGTTTTTCGTTGAAGGTGCTTTTCCTTTAGATTATACTAATAATAGACTTGATTGTGAAATAAATCAACAATTTTTCATATTTATGGCTTGATGGTTAAGCTTTCTTCTGCCCTTTGGTGGCGGTTAAAGGTTCCTGCATTTTTTTTCTTCTTACAATTATTGAGTTTTGGCAAACAATATTGAAGTCACCAATCACTTCGATGGTACAGCTCAAGTGTGATTGAGGACTGGGTTGATTTCGAACGGCATCCGTTTTAATTGGGTTTTGTCTGCTCTAATTGTTTTCCGTTATAATTTCTTAGAATATGATCAACGTCCACTTCAGTTTTTTTCTTTTTACAATCAAATCATTATTAAATATGGTTGAACTTAATAATGGCGTCAATTGTCAACAGTTATATATAAAAACTTCCGTAGAAACTGTCACGGTTAAATTTACTGTTTCTGTACGAGGATTTTGGGTGCAGACAGATTTCTTTGGGGTTTAATCAAATTCATCACCTGATCTAATTCGACTTAGTTGGATTTTTGCATTTTTTTTACAACATTTCTTAGATTTTCATTAGATCTATAGTCTATACATAAAATTACGATTTGAAAACAACTTTTTAAATCTTTTAAAAATGGATTATATCATTCTTAATGTTAGTAACTAATTGGGGCCCAAAGTAAGCGCCTTGTGGTTGAAGCGGCCCAGACACCGAAAACTATGTGGTGCATGGTTATAATACATGCATTAAGTCGTGATTGTGAAAATGATGTACATAAGTTTAATGTGATGGAAAGAGCATTTGGATTAATTGTGAAGTAAGATAACCAAAATGTCAATTTTTCATTAAATTATTAATAAACATTAAATTTATGCACCTATTAACATATAAATATAACATTTGATAACATATTATGTCAAATATATCGTGGAATAAAAACTGTGTGAATATAAATTCATAAAAATTAGTAAAAAAATAATTTAATTCTGACTATTTGTAATTATGGTTTAAATATCACGAAAAGAGGTGACAAACGGGCCAGCCCGATCTGTCAAAAAATGGGCCGGGTCGGGCTGGTCTGTCAAACAGAAACGAGTTAATAATCACAATCTGTCCCGTATAGGACGGGTTAACGGACCGGGTCGAGCTGGCTCGTCTAGTTTTTTTTTTAATTTTTTAATTTGTTTTACTTTTTCAATTTGTTTATATATACATGTAAATTATTATTAAAGTCACATTTAATCAAATAAAATATTATTTTAACTTTTAATTAATTAGTTAACGTTTTTAATTAGATAAATTAAAATAATTATTAAATTTACATATTAAATTATTCAATTATAATTAATAATTTAAACTTAATTTGTAGGTGTTAATGATTTAAATTACAATACTATTATATATGTCTACATTTAAAATATATAATCTAAAAAATTAATTTTTTAATTATTTTTATTTTATTTTATTTTTTTAAAACGGTCCAACAAGCCAGGGCTGACGTTCAACCCAGCCTGTTCCTTTTAGCATGAGCTGACCGGCTGGTCCGTTGGTCCAGTCCGTTTTGCCACCCCTAATCACGAATAAAATACATGAAAGCTGAAAATATTTGCTATGCATTTGTGTAAAACTAATTAATCTTGTGTTTGTCTTTGTACAAAACCAAAAATATTCACTACTTCCAATTCAATAGGATTTAACTAAAATAAAACATTAATGCAATTGAAGTATATTGAATATAATTTCCTTTTCAACAAGGAAAGATATATATTTTTCGCTTAACCTTTATACCTGATATAATATAAGCGAGAGTTTCTTAAATTTTAAATTTTACTATAAGAAGAATTTGAATAGTATGTTATAAATTTTAATAAAAAATATTCATTTCAAAGTAATCAATAATTACAAATTAATATTCATATATATTTTAATTTAAAAATTTTGTATGTATTTTTAATTAAATTATTATACTATTATAAGAATATTTTTTTATTTTTAAAATAATAAATAATTTTTAAAATATTAAGAATAAATTATTTGATATATTTTTTCACTAACTGAATGAAAAAGGAGCTAAGCCCATGTTTACAATCCACGTACCTATAAGCTGAAGTTTTGAAGATGGCACGGATTCTATTTGCACCCTACTTTTTTCTCTTTGCATGTATTCTAATATATAACTTTTTTTTTTTATGTAGTTTTGAAATATTCTTTTTATAAGGAAACTTTTCTTAATATATTGACAAATTTGTATCACAAAAAATAGTTTTCATAATATATAAAAACTAGCTACATTATTAAATATGTTTCAAAATATAAAAACTGTGTACTGCATTAATTTAATTACAACTTATCGTAAATATGCTTGTATAAGAAATTAAAATATTTCCAAAATAGACTATAGTTAACGTTTTTCAAATAAGCTATATGCTAGACATTTCAGTTATTGTGACACTTATGTCTATTAATAATTTTTCGTCACATAAAAATTTATTAAAATAAAAATAAATAAATAAATAAATAAATGCAAAACAATACTACACCAAATTTATAATAAAATTTACACTTCACAAATACAAATACATTATACCTATTATGAACAAAATATAAATAAATACACAAAGATAAAATATTAAATCAATTATAAAAACAAAATTAACAAACTTACAAGCAAAACATTTTTTTCTCACAAAAACTTGAGAAATTTTGAATAACATATAGTTACTATAATTAACCTTTTGGCATAAATTAAAAACCAATTAAGGATCTTGATATATGAGTATCATTATTGATAACACAATTGTTGAACAAAATATATAAATGTTGCAGAAGATGAAGGTTGATTAAGTAGGCGCAGAATGCGAGGGCATATTCGATTGAAGGAAGTGGTTGTTGAGTCAGTGTTCTTGTAATGCATGGTGCAACACGTGATCCATCTGCTTTGTTTCTTTATTTAAGCCACCTTTGAAAATTTCAATGTCAAAGCCCTTGATTTCATCGTTCAATTCAACCAAATGGGTAGGTGTTAGGTGGGGAGAATTTCTTCACTTTGCTCTTCAAACACACTAACATAATACAACATAAATACATGATTTTGATCATTTTAATTAATTTCACTATTTTCTATTAATTGAACAAGTTTTTTTTTTTCTAATTTAGTCTTTGGAACTACTTGAAAAACAATAAATAATAAATTTTAAATATTAAAATCACATTAAATGATTAAATTCAGGAAAAATATAATAAATAATTAACTTTACGGGTAAAATTATAGCAAGTATGTCATGGATAAAGTTTTCTAAAACAAGATAAAGTGAAAGATAATTATATTTTTTATTTAAAAAAAAGTGAAAGTACCCATTGCACTGTACCCACACACGTGGTGGTAGTTGGGTGAGTTGTTTTTTTTTTTTTTTAAATTTTTTATAACTACTGTTAATTAACAGTTAACAATTAATATATTACTAACATAACAAGTGGGACATTTTTTAAAGTAGAACTTGACTCGATCATAATGCGCACTTTCTAAATTTGTTTAGTTATATAACTCAATTATAGGTAAGAATAATCAAATATATTTTCCAAGTAAATAGGATTTTGATGAACATTTTAATAGTGTTTTTTCTTTACAATAATAAACTCTTTATTTTATTTTTCTAAAAACTTTTATCCGAACGTATCGGTCCAATTATTTTAATCACACAATTACATTAACCACTAAAAAAAACATGTGATCTTTTTAAATTATTTTTTAGAAATCCAAACTCATCCTTGAGAGATATTTTTTCAGGTAAAATTCCTTTTTGTTTTTGTAAGTTTAATAGAATTGGATCCCGAGATAACAAATCTTAAGATTAGTGTTAATTTAACAAATAAGATTGCCTTATTAGTAAAGTCTTCATAACAAAAAAAGTGAATCCGAGTCTCTTGATTACCAATCTAACACAATATTTTTTTTTTTCAATATCATTGAGTTATTATTTGTAATGATCTTTGGGAAAATGGAAGGACAGAGAAAAACAAGAATAAGCACAAAAAACATAGTTTAGTTTGCAGGTAAGTAGCAGTCTTTTTTGTCCAACAACCTATGCGAGTTTTTGGACACAACGAAACCTACCACCATTTTCTTCTATTTCTGTTCTGTTCCTATTCAATTGTCGTGCCAGTTGAGACTTGTGACAATAACAACTACCTTTCCCTCTCCAAAATCAACGTCTCTTCCTTGGACTCAACACATTACCTTTGCTTCTCTCTTTCCGTCACCTTCTTCATCTTCTTCTTCATTACATAATACTCAACTCAATCTTCCACTCCATCCACCTCGTTTTCCTCACGTTTTCCTCACTACGCCTATTTAAACCAGGTATATCAATGTTATGACATTCTCTTTCACATTTTCATTGCTTTTTCCTCTGCCTCTTTTCTTTGTTTATTTTTGTCCTGGGTACGCTGATGCTATTTTTTTTCGTGATTTTCGTCTTAACTACTTGATGCCAATAAACTAAATTTAATTTCTTCCTTTTCTGTTTACTTATGGGGTTTCTCTTGTTTCCTTGCTATATTTCTGTTATAGATCTGCTATCTCTTTACAAGGAACCATTTTTTAAATTTCCCTATGATGATTTAGATAGTGATGTAAGGTAGTTTTTTTTTTTTTCCTTTCTGACATTGAACATTCTTCCAACCAATATGTGTTTTTGTTTCCTTGATTCGAATATGGGAGGGTACATCATAATAATAAAGAAACCTGCATATCAATTGGGCACGACAACGACCCAGCACTGTTGCCCTCTGATCCTGAATTTTCAACTCTTAAGGTTGTCTCACTCAGGTGTGTTGCTTTCAATTTTCAGAAAATGGCTGCTGAAGTATATTACCAGGCTGTTGGCACTTTGCAGTCCCATTCTCATCTGAACAATTTTAATCGTCACCAGAAGCACCAAAACAACACAGTAAGATTGGTGGCTAGGGATTTTATCAGTGGTAATGGCTTGTCAAGGAGAAGTACTAACCGCTCTGGTCGGAGGAATTGTACTGTAATTCGATCTCTAGCTTCGCAAACATCAGTGGTTGATCCGGTGTTATCTCCTTCAAGAAGCAACGCTGGTGACAGTAACAAGAAATCAAGTATGATGAACACTTCTGTTAATTATATTCATTACTGGACGGCTTTCTTTCCATTGCTTCTTGAAGTTGAACTCACCAAATTTGAGGTGGTTGCAACATTCAAGAAATTCAAGTTGTTAGTTGGATGTTGTCTTATTGCTGTTCAATATGTTTGACTTCAGATGAAGCAGCTTTAATCCTTATTCGGCATGGTGAGTCATTATGGAATGAAAAGAACTTATTCACAGGGTGTGTTGATGTCCCTCTAAGCAAGAAGGGTATAGATGAAGCAATTGAAGCTGGAAAAAGAATTAGCAGCATTCCTGTTGATGTCATATTTACATCGGCTTTGATTCGTGCACAAATGACAGCCATGCTTGCTATGACCCAGCACCGTCGTGGGAAGGTAACGCCAATGAATATGTAACTATTTTTTTTTTCAATGCTTACGGCATACTAGTAAGCATACCATATCCAAATAACTAAAGCTCGGCAGAAAATACATGAGTTTTGATCTATTTAGAGTGACACAACAAACCAAAAAATTGGTTAATAGAAAAATTCACAGGTTTTGCTATGCTTGGTGCTAATTATGTACATAACAGTGCACTAAACTCTAGTCTAGAAAATTTGAAGAAATGTTTTTACCTGCTGCAGTAAAGTATTCAAAAGTTATTTTCTAAATATTAACCGTCAACTTCCCAATAGGTCCCTATCGTTTTGCACAATGAAAGTGAACGAGCAAGGTCATGGAGTCAAGTTTTTAGTGAAGATACAAAAAAACAGTCCATTCCAGTCATACAAGCTTGGCAACTAAATGAAAGAATGTACTAATCTTTTTCCTGGTTCCTCTGATTAAAATTTCTTTTTTACAATGTCACAAATAACATTAACATATATTATTGGCATACCATAATTGTTATCCTTTCAGGTATGGGGAACTGCAAGGTCTCAATAAACAAGAAACAGCCGACAGATATGGGAAAGAGCAAGTCCATGAGTGGCGCCGGAGTTATGACATACCTCCTCCAAATGGTGAAAGCTTGGAAATGTGTGCCCAAAGAGCAGTTGCCTATTTCAGAGACCAAGTAAGTGGAAATATAGTTTTTGTATAATTTTTTTGAAAAGAATCTGATTTGTAGATTATCCCCGCTCCCCTCCCCATTTTCCTATGTATTTGATGTTTAAGTTTTCCAAACAAACATGGTGAATGTTTCAACTTGATCTTCCTCTCAACTCAGTAGAGCTAGGTTTTAGTCCACTCACATGTGTTATATGTTTGATGTTTTACGGGACTAATGTAGTTTATAGCCTATATATGGTGGAGGGGAAGCATTTATGTAGCTTGATTTATGGTGTATGGCCAAATTTCTTGTATGATTGAAGGCAGCATGTAACATTTACAAGGAACTGATTCCATTGTCATCAATTCTGCAGATTGAACCACAACTTTTATCTGGAAAGAATGTTATGATTTCAGCCCATGGGAATTCATTGAGATCCATTATCATGTACCTTGATAAATTAACTTCCCAAGAGGTAGCTGGAGTATTCAAAATTATTGTGGCTCTTAAGTTTGCATATTACAGTACATACTCATTTTTCTTTTTCACCAGGTCATTAGTTTGGAACTGTCAACTGGAATTCCCATGCTTTACATTTTCAAAGAGGGAAGATTCATTAGGAGGGGAAGTCCCATAGGGCCTTCTGAAGCTGGAGTTTATGCCTATACAAGGGTATGCTTTTTTTATCAGCTTGCATATCCTACTTTTAGGATGTATTTTACTTGTTGATGCTTGTTATGATGTTGAAATTCCAGTCCTTTAAGTCTTCTTTTTAACTAATTTGTCAAGGCACTGACAAATTTACTTGTTGACAGCGTTTGGCTCTTTACAAGCAGAAGTTGGATGACATGTTCCAGTGATATATTGTTTAGGTAAGCACTCATTGATTCTTTTTTTCATCTTCTTATGATACTATCATAATCTTAATCTTAACCTTAATATGCTACATTCCATTATTTCTCGCTGTTTCAGGAAATACATACACACACATTTAATCAGAAATGTCACAGTTGAATCACAAAGGGGGAGACATCTTCGGTGACACTGTTAGGTCAACAATATTTTCACTTGTCCTAAAGCTAGGCTGTTTTCAATGTGTTAGTAGTACAGTTTTGAATCAATATATGTAGAGATGAACTCCCATTTTTATGTATACTTATTTTAAAAGGTGAGCGAGTGACTGTTTTCATGAGACTGTTGATGATGCTTCTTATGACACTTTCAGGTCCTTTATTTAATTGTAAATCAGTTCTATTGTGAATTTTGCTGGATATTCTGAGTGTTTTGTTAACTTCCTACTTATTCTTGACTACTCTTGTACATCTCATTTTCTCCCTCCCTTCATATACAATGAAGATTAAAAAACTAAAGTTCATACTGACGGTTTTTATTTTTTATTTTAGTTTATTAAAAAATACTTAAATTTTTCCCTGCTTGCGATGAAAAATGTGGTCAATCACATAAGAAGCTGATATGAATTTCTTGCCAGTGTCGAAGCTCAGAAGCTTCAAGCCACAGGCAATGTTATTGCCGTCATTAATCATACATAAAGTTGATACATAATGTTCTTGAATTAGGCTTCAAACTATAGCGTCATAGTGTCTTGCTGCATTACAATTGACTCAACACTGATTACATATGAAATTTATCATCGCAATGCGATCGAATTTTTAAGATCCCAAGATGTATTGATCAGTTAGGAACAAGAATTTTCTCATTGTTGGAAGCATCAGAATCTGCATCTAACCTGATTGAATCTAAGGGGGCATTGTGTGAAACTGATGACAGAGACTTGACCGGTGTCCAGAAAGAAAGTTTCTTACTGTCATCCTCTTTCATTCTCTCAGCATATTTATTTAGGTCAACTCCTGTTTCTCCATTCCCCCCAAATGCAGATTCAAGAATACTCTTATCAAACAAATCCTCCATAATCTTCTTTGTACTGTGGTCGTTTGAATAGCCAAACTTTATTTTGTTATAAGTCTCACTCTCTAAAAAGGGCTTTACCATCTGCAGCAATTCATTCTCACGTTACAAAAATAACACTAGATTCATAATCACTCTTAAATAGCAGCTAACATCACAATTTTAAAATCAACAATACATACACTCATATTCACTCTTAAATAGCGGCTAAAATCACAATTTAAAAATCCATAATACATACGCATAATCACTCCTCAATAGCAGGTAACATCACAATTTAAAAATCAACAATATAAACACGTACACACACACACAGAGATAAATAAAATCTTCTACGGATCAGCAGCAAAAAAGAAGGCATCAGTTAGGAGAAAAGATCGCAATTTCCCTTGGTCATCCAAAGTAGTCATAATATTCTCACTCTGCATTTAACACTTCACCAAGTGGATGCAGACATATCATATATACACCAAAGCAGCGTGCATATAAAACACTATACAGAAGTGCTACAGTGAAAAACTTTCTATTTAGTTACCGAGAAAAATGGTTGGAAGATCATGGGTGCATTGTACAATATGGCCAATCCCAGCCGCTTTGGATAATACTCCTGCACCACTTGGGCGGTTTCGTGAGCCACCTTGAATGATATATTTGACAACTTGAAACCCTGGAAATCTACCAGCCAGACCACCTGTTCCTGGTTTGGTGCAAGATTTAAAATGGCGCTCTCCATGCAGTACACAAAATGCTTAATCTGTCCTTGTGTTGACTTCGAATTCTGCAGTTCAAGAGAAATTAGAAATGAAAATGAATTACTTCATGTAAAACCACTGCTAATTAACCTTGTTGTCGTTTATCAACGTTTCTTGATGCAAAGGCTTAAACTATAATCAAAATATAGCATATAACAGAAAACTAAGGAAACCTGGAGACAAGGTCTCATTACAAGATAGATAGAGATCTTATCCTTATCAAAAAAATAAACAAGATAGAGATTGAAAGTGATTCTCAGAAAGAAACCTGGAGACAAGGTCTCATTACAAGCACTGATCTCCCATATTTGTCAAGATAATTTGGTTTATACATCAACCCTGTCTTTGCTTCATCCGCAATCTCTTCCTGTATTAAGGAAAAATCCATGCAAATATAATTTTACAAAACAAAATATCACAATGCGTGAAAATTGACAATAGACTAGCTCACACATTCCATGAGAGACAATAATGGACCAGAGACATAAATCTTAAGAACAATATAAGAAAATCAGTTACAGCTAGTTTATCTAGAACACTGTAAAATATACCAAACCAAGGCAAGCGTTTATGGCTGAATCTTGGTTTAAAAAAGTTAACCAAGTTTTATAAAGGGAAGACTCATCCCAGCCATGCATTTTCTCTTAAAATTCATTAAAAAAGTGAAGAGAATTAGTAACTTACCCAGCGAATCTCTTCAGGTTTGTATTCTTTTCTCCATTTCAGGCTCTGCTTCAACATTTGAGCTGCCTTCATGACATTCCAATTTCGTGAGCTTAAATACCTTGTGATGGTTGCATCAGAACAGTACAGAGATTCCTTAGCTGATAATGGCCCTATCAACTTTCTCACCTCAGTAATCTGGAAGAGCAAATTATTGTATGTTACATCCCTTACTAAAAGCATTGTATATTGGTGTTTTCACATGCAACAAGAGTAATAAGCATCTTTGATTCAAGGAGTGTAAAAATAATTGGACGTACCTTTGCCTGATGTTCTTTGGAAATCACCATTTTCTCATGACCGTTAGAGGCAGCTTTTTTCGAAACCTGGCTCATACTGTTCCCTATAGAGACACAAAGAATTAACAATGAACAATTGAACGCCGCAATGGCAAGTACAAATTTCTAGTAGCGATAGTTATTCATCTTCGTTCCGAATAACTACAGAACAAAAACAAACAATAGTAAGTTACCTTATGTGATCCACGCTTAACGCAAGCTAAACTGAGGGAACCAAAGTGGATTCTGGGAGATCCTTAATTGTGGTTTCTTCGTTGAAGTGTCGAATTCATTTTATAGCCACTCTTGTTAAACAGTTAATTACCGTAGTTAGTGGTTACTTCACAGTTATAGCTCAATTTTGTTAGCAAGTTCATGTCATTTGTTAGGGTATTTACGCGCTTGCAGTATTCTATTATGTCATGTTGCACATATAAACTTAACTTCCCTCATATACTATTTCCATGCACGTTCTCACTTCAGCTTCAGATAGTAGTTTTTTCTTTCCTTTTCTTCCAATTCTTTTTTCTTTCCAACCGTTCATTATTATTATTATTATTATTTTTTAATTAAGACCTGTGTCGGTTATAAAAGTTCAACAATACAATTATTTAATTGCCATAAAAATTGAGATCTGACCCCAGAGAGCATGACACAACAAAACACAATAAAACAAAGTAGAAAGGTAACAAAAACCACAACAAAGTGCACAGCAGATGCACACAAGTCTATACCATTTGAAAGTGACATCAAACTGAATTAATTTAGATCAATCCTGCATCTAAACACTTCATTTACCTTTCATATTCACCCTTACATCCTTTGCAACGCAAGACATCGTTGGATACCAGTTAGAAATTATATTAAATTAAATCATAATTAATTTTAGATTACTTGTACATCTTCACATTTCACGCTCTCTTTGTTTCTTACAGATAACGTATACCCTTTACATTGTACGGCACACAATGTAAAACTTAACTCTGAAGAAAATGAAGAGTGGTTAAACTCACAAAAAACGACAGTTACAAGACATTAACTCTCAAAATACATAGTAAGTTCGGAACAAAGAGGAAGAATAAAAAGAGGATACGATAAAGTAGGTGTTAAGAAAATGAACATAAAATGGTTCTAGGTGCTGCTAAGATGGACATCTCTCACCTGAATATCAGATCGATGCAGAATATTAAGAAAACGATAAAGAAGAAAAAATTCACCTTATGCGTTCGCCGAACTGGTTGCAGTGTGGATTCTGGTTCTGCTCGTGGCTCTGCTTCTTTATTAGTGCATTCTGCAAGATAGTTAGTTACACTTACCTTATTTTAATGTGATCCAAGTTATGCGGTGTGCTATCAAAACAAGAAAAAACATACTCCTAACTTTTTAGGTTAAAGCATGTTTTATGTTCTAAATTATTTCATAAATCTTTATTATGTTGTGTAATTATTATTTTTAACTAATCTTTTTTTATTCGTTTTTTTTACAAAGCCAAACTAGTTGAAAATATTGGTTTCAAAACTTGTGAAAATATTGACGTTTAAGGAAAAAGAAATCTCATTACGTATCGAACCATTATGACTATTTAATTGTTGACAACAACAGAAAGAATTTAATTAAAAATAAATATAAATTCATTAATTCATTTAGATAAAATATTCGGTGGCCTAATCAAAATTGTTGAAGACCACACCAGCTTATGGAATAATTTAACAAATTTTAATACATAAGACTATTTATTAGTGAATTAAAAAGATAATTAGTGTTTGCATGACTATGGTTTGAAGATGTAGATGAAATTGGGCCTTAATGTGAGTACTGCAAAATCAACAACCTTAAGTTATTTATTAAAGCCAGAATTTGGTATATACATAATGATGAAGTAAAGTTATGTTGGAAGGAGTTGTCCATGAGCCGACATGTGTAGTGGTAGTTGTATGTTGCGATAATGCTCATTTATTATGATAGCGTGAGGAGATACATCGGGTACACGCGTGTACCATATATTTCACACCAAAAACAAATATATCGATACATATTTATTCACTCTTCAGAAAACTGGTAACTTTGCTGCAGGAACAATTTTAGCTTTAAAATACCTGATTATCTTTTTAGCTTTAAAGTGGATTAAAATATATTTTTTTTAATTTTGATTATATGATACTTTTTGTGATAATAATAATGTCTTTCTTAAATATATCTATATATATATATATATTAATAATTTTTTTCTCGTAATTTAATAGTCAAAAACTAGTCTCATTTGTAATAGTATAACTCTTGTTGATATGAAATTTTCTTTCCTATAACAAAAGCCAGCTACAAATCTTATATCAAATAAATAAAAGGATGATTGATATTGGAGAAAGAATATTGGCATCAGTCAACAAAAATAGAAAATGAGTTATAAGTTATGGAATAAGTCAGATTCAACTCCATAAAGTTATCATACAGAAAAAAAGAAATTGAATTTTTTTATAGGTATATATGTAATTTGTTTTGTTTATGAATAACAAAGTGAGCCAATTTGACCCGTTTTGATTCATCTTATGTTTGGTCCACAAAGTGTGGGTCGGACTATTTCGTTCCGCAGTTCAAAAACAAGTTTACATTTCTGGTTTGTCCTGTTATGTGAGTTGGCCCACATTTATAATGAATAAATTGTTTTTTTTTTATAATAATTAATATTCATTTTCTATCGAAATAATTTCAATTAGTCTAATTAACCAAAGACAAGAAATAACAGAAGATTATAGGTAAAATACAATAACAATATATTACCTTATAAGACAGATCCAAATTTGTTAACCTAAAATTACATAAAAAGATATTGCATATTCGAGAACTAAAATCATTATTTTATATACAATATTATAAATAATAATAATAAAAAAAAGAACTTATAAAAACAACATGGTAAATGATGTAGGGATCTAAAAAAAGAGTATTTAATTTTGTAAATGGGCCAGCAGGCCACCCACCCTGTCCTACCTTAAACATGTGCGGACTACGAGTTTGTATGACCCAACAAATTCAATATCTCAATCTGTCTCGCATTATTTTCTATAGACCTGTGAGTCAACCCACATTGAATTGCCACCTTAGTGTTTTTTTTGCACTAGTGTTTTTTAATTAATAATTAATTTGCACTAGTGTTTTTTTTTCCAATTTTTAATATATGCATTATTATTTCTCATCATGTAACCATTTTATCACTTAATTAAAAACATAATAAATATCAAAAGAAAATTCAAAAATATATTGACTCAAGTATTTGTTAAATGCCAATTTTACATTTTTGCAAAACCAATAATAATCAACATTAATCAAGAACACAATAAATTGAATCATGATGATGAATTTATTATTTTTGTTATCCATTGATGAATTTGTAGATGAAATTGCAAATAGGTCAAAATACTAAAATCATAAAAATAATCAAGTATTTACATTTTAAATCGAATTAAGTCTAAACATAAAAAACTCAACCAGAAGAGTCAGACTCACAATAAATATTTAACAATAAGTGTTCTGTTGAGGTTGTTGCCACATTCAAGATCATAATGACAAGATGACCAATAAATACAAATTGAACAAACAAGCCAGTGGTTCATTAAAAAGAATGTGTTCGAAAAATCATACGAAAAAGGTTTCTTTCTTAAGCTTGATAATGGTCTACAAATAGACCAAAATGGAGGTATTAGTACTCTCACTTTATAACAACTTCATTAACCTAACATGTAAATTTGAATTTATCTTATTTTAAAATATTATATATTTTAAATATTTTAATTTTATAAAAACAATATATTTAATAAATTTATAGTTTAAATAAATATTCATACCATGATCAAATATACAAATTATTTGTAATATTTAAGATACTTTAAATTAATCTTGATTGCTATTATTCCTTAGCCAATTTTGTTAGAAGATATTGCTTAAGATTATTTTCACCTACTGTAGTAGTAACCGAAAATATTCTACCTTACTCGTAATTTTACCTTCCCTTTACTCTCTCCTTTCATGTATAATACAACGAATAAAACTAACATTGATACGACAAGTTGGAACAGTAGACTTATTTATTTATTCATTTTAGAAGTTTGAAGTATTTATATCTTTGTAATTTCGTAAATCATACATAAAGTTGCACTTCGTGCCTTAAATCTATGTTTCAAACTATAATGTCATAGCATCTTGCTGCTTTGCCTGACAAAATACCGATTTTTTGGTATGTTATTTCTAATTCTAATTCCTCGCCCTTTCAGCAACCAAGCTTTATAGTTTGCATTATCACACAGACCTCATCTGTGTTCAGAATGAATGAATCTTGTTGTCTCTTCCTCTTTCATTCTCTCACCATATTTATTTATGTCAAATCCTGTGTCACCATTCCCACCAAATGCAGATTCAAGTTTATCCATATCAAATAAATCCTCCAAAAACTTCCTTGAGTTGTGATCGTCCGAATAGCAAAACTTTACTTTGTTGTAAATTTCAGTTTCCAAAAAGGGCCTCATCATCTGCAGAAGCAGGTAACATCAAAATTTAAAGATAAACTGCATGCATATCATTAACTTTACAAGCAGCATTTCAAACTTTACCGAGGCAATGCATGTGTATACACTAGTCTCGTAACCAAAACCAACGAAAAGGCTTTAATTTAGGTACCTTGAAGAATGGTTGGAAGATTGCAGGTGCATTGAACAGAATTACCAAACCCAAGCGCCTTGGATAATAGTTTTGTAATACATGGACAATTTCACGTGACATTTTGAACGATATATCCGACATCTTTACACCCTCTAAATCTACCAGCCACACCACCTGTTCCTGCTGTGGTGGAAGGTTTGAAATGGCATTCTCCAAGCACTGTACTAAATACTTAATCTCTCTCTCTGTTGATAAGGAGTTCTGCAGCACAGATACAAACCACACAAATGAAACAAAAACATGTTCATAAAAATAGGATTTTAAAAAGTTATTAGATTTAGAGTGAAATATGATATTGATCCCTTAAATTTTATTGAAAATTAGAATTAGTCCCTCTTCGAATCTTTGAACCAATTTAGTTTCTTATATATGTTGTTTTAATTCTTCTAACCAAATTTTGTTAAGTTTATTTGATGTTTCAAACATATTTTACGATAATATTTGAGTTAATATGTATTTGAAACATCAAATAAACTTAACAAAATTTGATTAGAATTATTACAACAACACATTTCTAAAAATAAAAGATTAAATTGAATCAAAATTTTGAAGAGATACTAATTCTAATTTTCTGTGAAAATTGAAAGACTAAAAATATATTTAACCCTTAAATTTATAATCCATAAACCTTGCGTCTAGGTGTCATTACAATCACTGATCTCCCGAACTTGTCCTGATAATTGGGTCTATAAATGGACCCTGACTCTGCATCAGCAGCAACCTCTTCCTGCATCAAGAGAAGTTCCATTTCAGAACAATGACATACCCTGGATCTTTTCGAAAGAGAAGACATGCCAGCCAACCTTTATCTAAACTAGACAAAAAAAAGTGAAGACAAGTAATTAACTTACCCAGCGGATCTCTTCCGGTTTGAATTCTTTTCTCCATTTCAGGCTTTGTTTCAACATTTGAGCTGTTTTCTTAACATTCCAATTGCGTGACACTAAATACCTTGAAATTGATGCATCAGAACAGTACAAAGATTCCTTGTCTGATAACTGCCCTATCAACTCTCTCACCTCAGTGATCTGAGAGGAAACAAATTATATCAAGTGTAAAAGCTTCTTTTTTAGTATACAAACAACGAAAAATAGTATATCATATACCTTGGCCTGCTGTTCTTGTGAAACTACCATTTCATCATGACCCTTGGAGGCACTTTTTTTCTGATCTTCACTCATACTGTTCAGTACAGAGATGCAAAAAATTAGCAGTGAAGAGTTGAACAGCACAATAATCAGTACCAATTTATCCAAGTAATAGATATTCACCTTCATTCCAAACCTGTCTTATAGGACTTAAGGAGAGCTAGACTTTATGGGACCCAAAATCAATTCCAGGAATATTTTGTTTCTGCTATCTTCATTGAAATATGATAGCATTCCTTTTATAGCCACTTAGGTTAAGTAGTTTTATATATTAGCATCGTTGGACGTTGGTGGTTCACTTACATTTAGTTACCTTAATTTTAACAGTTCAATTCATTGGTTAGTTACTGTCTAGTCTTCTTATGTGTTTCTGTAGATGTTTCTTGTTCACTTTTTTAACTCTTAAAATGTATTTTATTGCTAATATATATATATATATATATATATATATATTATGTAAAAATATTACTAAATTAAGTTTTTTAGTCTTAACGCCTCTAAACTATTTACTTTTCCTGATATTCAAAATTTCAGTTCACCATAACCTCAACCCTAAGATCGATACAACACTCAGTAACACATGAATACGTGTCATTTTGAAGATGTCATAATGTCTTCCAATAATGTCTACTGCTGCAAATCAACAACCATGACTTATTTATTAAAGTTAAAGTTAAAGCAACGATGGCAAAGTCAAGTTGAACACATACTAAATTAATTGTGCATCAACCAAATAATTTGGTGGTGGTTATATATACCAAGTCATAATATTAATGAGAGTCAGAATATATATATATATATATATATATATATATATATATATATTAGTATATAC
>Ga0214545_1000446_pt1 | contig 64886 bp, 30 predicted proteins | sample CNSS4metaG_FD_160064 | JGI IMG/M metagenome (GOLD analysis project Ga0214545, IMG submission 160064) | Root nodule microbial communities from cowpea collected in UCLA plant growth center, Los Angeles, California, USA - CNSS4 | ecosystem: Host-associated > Plants > Roots > Nodule | place: USA... | reverse complement strand
GCAACCCAATCTTTTTTTTTTTTCAATTTGATCTTATTTTTTAATTTTGAAATCGAAAGATCTAATCTAAATAATAATAATAATTTATTCTTAATCTTGACAGTGATATATGTTGTCTATGTAAATTCTAGATGTAAAAATAGGCAGCTTTCTCCCCGGAAAATAAAAAAAGAGGTCAAAAAATAGGGAAACAGAAGGTAAGTCTAAAAAATGGTCTACTGAGGAAATATGAAAGCCAATAATAAAAAAAATGAATTCTAAATTAAGGTACAGGTGTACGAGTATCATAGTATCCGTATCCATAGATACTCGTACCTGCTATACTCTAATTTAAATTAAAAATAAAATAAATGTGATTAAAACATTAACACATTGATTTTGAATGACTTATTTTTTATCAATTGGTTTTGAAAAATCTTTATTTCTTTGTGAACTGTTATTCAACACTATTTAAATGGGTTATTTGCACTTTTGTATGAAATTTATGAATGTTATGCGTTGTATTTTTATTTGAATTTATGATTAAAATACTTTATTAAATGTTAAATTTTTCTTTTGTAAATACTCGTGGGTACCTGTGGATATCCGTGAACATTAAAAAAATATGCGAGTACTTGCATAATGGATATCCGCAAGATATTGATATAGGTACAAAGTGAATATTTATCTAGCAGTAAGATATGAAGAAGCTATTATCCGTAATTTATTCGTCATGTTGACATCCCTCTAATTGAAGCAGTGTCATATGTCATTCCTTTCATATGGTTTGAAATTATTAAAAACTACACTCAAGTAAGAGGAAGACGATGAAAGGGGAAGTGCGATTCACCAAACTTGTCATTCTCAATAAATTTTAGATGATAAGAGAGGATGAATGGTAAAGAATGACTCTTTTAATCTATTGGTAACATTGTGTTGTGCTAATTTTGAGGCAAACAAATAATACATTAAATAATTTTGCGTTGATATAAAATTGGTAAAATAATTTTTTAACTCAGTAACTTTTATTAATTACAATTTATTTAATAATAAAATTTTCCATATATATCATTTACTATAAAAGAGAATAGTAGTCTTAAACGTATTTTATTATATTAAGTTAAATATATCTTTACTTTAGATATATTAGACTTGAATAGATATCTTTATTTTAACCTTAAACAAGCTTGATTTAAATTTTATTTTTGAACTTTACACTCCGAAATAACTTCTTATAATTTTCTTTTCAATTCAAAAAATATTATAATTATTTTTATTTAACGCAATCAAATATATATATATATATATTTTTTTTGTAAACAAAATAGAGCAAAGGAAAGGCCTCTGCAATAGGGAACAGACCTTGAATCTGCATCTGAGAAAGAAGAAAGTGTATGCCAGAATGGGTGAATCAGTGAATCCCATCGATTCATTGACGAAAGGAAGGAAAAATACACAGCTGTCACACCTCAGAAGTTAAGTTAAGAATGAAAGACACGAAGTTGAGTAAAGTATACATTGTCTCTATTGAAACTTAAGTCAAGGCATGGCAACGTACCATTGGTTCTGTACTCACACACACCTCACATGCTACCCTCCACACTTCTCTGCTCCTGCCAACTCAGATAATTAATTCTAAACAATTTAATATTCACAAATTCCCTTACCGTATATAATCAGTTATGAATGTTAGTGACAGCAACTGATAATGTCTAATATTCCAAATAAAATAGAAGTGTAATTTAATTTGCGTAGTTGGAAACGGCAATAGAAAAACGGGGACGTTGAATCGTTTACCGTGGTCAACTTTGATTTTGGTTCTTAAAGATGAGATTTTCCAAGCCGCCCCAGAAAAGAGGTTTGGCCTGTTCCACAGAGTGAGGACTCATCTGATCAGAAGCAGCGTCTTAACACACATGCATAAATCAGGGTCGTCCATTTTAACCAAGTCATATTTTTCAACTTGCATGCAAACATCGTCAAAAAGACCATTTTTAGGAAACAGCCATGAAGTATCACGGAAAGTGAAACACACCACCCTCACTCTCCCCCAACTTTCTCCTTTCTCCTTCCTCCTTCCTTCATCTCATTCTCTATATATCAACCACTTCTCCACACACACACACACACACTTCACAAATGGCAACTCTTCCACGACCACCCCCCAAAGACAAGGACATCATTGGCAGGTTCATGCCCCACGCTCGTTGCAAGAAACACCCCAAACATCGTCAATCACCTGGCGTATGTTCTCTCTGTCTCAGAGACAAGCTTTCTCAACTTTCCTCCGACTCACCCTCTTCCTCTTCTTCCCGCAAAACAAACTCTATTTCTTCATCCCCTTCATCTTCCGTTTCTTCTTCCGTCTCTTCCTATTCCTCTTCTTGTGCCTCTCCCGCAGCCCTTCCTTTTGCTTTCTCCAATGAACCGAGAACCGCCTCCATCTTTCTCTTCACCGCCAAGCACGCCGGATTCCTCAAAAGCAAGTCAATGAGCGTTCTTTCCACCAGGAGAAGGAGAAGAAGAAACGAAGATGAAGGTGATGATGGTGAGAATAATAAGAGTGGGAAGAAAAGTGGGTTCTGGTCCAAGTTGCTTCATCCCAAAAGCAAGAGAATCGAAGAGATGAAAGGCACTAAGCTGGTTCATACTACGTCTCTAATACAAACACTGGCTTAGCCATCCATGTTCATGTATTCATTCATTAATTACTCATTCTTTCTTTCAAATCCCACCCTACAATTTGAGTGGATTATAATTGAATGTTAATTACTCTACCTCTCCAAATCTCCTTTCTGCAAAAGGAAGACAGAAAAATAGACAGGATTTGTGTAAATGAACACTTTTTTGATATTGATTAACAGAGGGAATAATCAAAGGCTTATGCATAAGTACGAAGGGTACGTATATATTAAATTGTAGAGGGATGATATTATTCCTTTTAGATCTGATGAAGTAGTAGTTTGCCCAGAGAGACATGTATTGCTGGCATGACTTGGTTTTGATGCTGTCATTTCATAGCTTAGAAGGATAAACAGTGTCCCACCCCAGATCACAAATTTTAATAATAATCAAAAGATATATCGTGTAATTAATTAATTATATGAATTTTTTTAACCATCATCGTTATTTTTTAAATTTATTTGTTATATTAAATTTATAAATAAACTATCAGACAAAAATATACAAATTTTTAAGTTATTGTAAATATTAAAATTTTAAAAATTATATTTATATTTTTAATATTTTATAAAAATCATAAGTTTAAAATAGAGTTTTTTTATTAAAATTAAAAGTTATAAAATATAATTAATTTTAATATTTAGGTAAAGTAATTTGATATATATTCTCTTTTAAATTATTTTAATATGTATATAAATTATAATTAAGTTTTGTTACTATCTTTGTTTAATGTTAAAGAGGACAAAAATTATTCCATTTAAAAAAAAAAATACTAAGATACTATTATGTGGTATTATCATTATCATGTGATATGTGATACTCCCAACATCAAGTGACAAAAAAAAAACACTAATAAAAGAATTAAAAAAACTAAAAATATTAGTGATTAACTCATGTATAAACACAACATTAATATAAAAAAATAATTCAATTATTTATCAAAACTAAAAAACTTAATTATCAAATAAAAATTATGGATCTATTTAAATTTTTAAAAAATCATAAATGAAATTAAGCTGAGCATTATTTAATCAAACCCCTCGCCCGCCCCACTACCGTTCCTAGTCTCAATGTTTCAAAAGTGGTTTTATTTCGCTATTTTTTCCAATTTTTAATCAAGGTAACAAGATTTTAAGGTGGGTTTCACTGTTTTGATTCAAAACTTTGACTTTCCTTTCCTTAGTTTTTATTTTTTTAATTTATTTACACATATACAGAGATTAGTCTGAATAAGAAACTTGTAACCTTTCGTGGGCCCTTACAATTTTCGCTGCATTGCTTGCGTTGTGAAGTTCAAATATCTGAATTGGAACCACGAAGCTCAAAATTAATGTATTCTCCCATATATGGAACACGTAGCATGATTTCAAATTTAAATTAATTAACCAGAGACATTAAGGATCTAGACCTAATCTTCGTGGAATTTTCAAAGAATACACATTCAAATATAAGAAAAGACATTGCTGTATTCACTAAAATTTAAAACTCACAAAAATATTAGGTCTACGTGTTACCACACACAAGTGTTTAGCTCATTCAGTTGAATAATGTGCCTGAATTTTGTAAATTTTATAATACTTGATTTTCATGTTTGAATGTTTATATATGACAAAAATATTTTATTACAAATCTCAATATTAATTATTAAAAATGATTATAAAAAGTAAAATAAAAAGGATCTATATATTAATTGCTTATACAAACAGAATATATGCATTAATTAGATCATGTTGATAATGGTTGAACGGTTTCTGAGTGTTTTTTTTTTTTAGTGACAGTTTATAAAAAAAATATGAAATCAGTTTCTGTTACTTCTGTTTATTAGTGTGGTTTGTTTTTACCTTTGTTTATTGGTGTCTCTCTCATAAAAGGAATTAAAACTTTGTTTCCCAACTAATCATTTCTAGGACCAGTTTTGTTTTGTAACAAATTTATAATCTTAAGGAACTGAGGTGTAGAAAAGAAAGATAGAGAAAAAGTTTATTTTAGTCTTTACAAACCGTTGGGGTGCATGGAGAAATTATGAGGGTGCAAAAGAAACCTTGTACGTAATATTAGTGGGTCAGTGGAATAACCCAATTGAGTTTGGGCTTATACCAAAGCCATCGATTACACGTTAATTGGGTTGAGTAAGATTTAATTCATAAATTTATTACTAACTAAGTTCTAACAAGATATTAAATCACAAAAATATAATTGAGTTGATAAGATGGGATGAATTTGAAGATTGAGTGTAGGCACTTTACAAAAAAGTTTATTCTAACACAATCTCAATCCACACGAGTTTGTTTGAGATGAAAAATATCCTACATTGGAAAACGAAAAACACAATAATAATAATAATAATAAATTTTCAAATGAAAAATAAAAAATCAGTAATATTTTTCCATTCTTATATATATGTTTCCTCTTTTATTTATTTGTTACATAATCATGTTTGTTCTTATACTTTATCTTATGAAAAAACATTATTTGGATATTTAGTGCATAATGTACTATTTTTTTTATTCAACTAACATTTAATTTACCTTTAATTCTAAAAGTAACTGTTATTATTAATATTTAAAATAAGTTTATTTAACTAACAACTTGTCAACTTTCTCTTTCAACAAAGGAACAGTTTATGAGTTAGAATTAATCGCGTGGTGATTTATTTTATCAGTGTTATATTTATTTCATACTTAAAAGTATGGAATTATTTTGCATAAGGTAATTTATCAACTCTCTTTTTCAAAATAGGACAATTTAGCTGGGACAACATTTTCCGACGACATTAAAATGACACTTCAGCTAAAGAAATTTAGTTTACAATTCCTTATAATTTTTTTATTTTATATTTGCTTCCTAATTTAAATTATTATGTAAAGTGATCGGGAAAAGAGTAATAGCATGTAGACAAGTGTCCCATACCATACCAATATCATAACCATATCTATCACTTTGGTATTATTTTTTACTTAATTCAATTCGTTTTTTAAATATTTTTAAAAATTATATTTTGTTTTTAAATTAAATTTGTAAACATTTTTTTATAAATTATATATGAAGTGTGTATCATATAAAAATAGAGTTTTGATAAACTATAAAATAATCAGATTATAATATAATCTTTATGTAGCGTTTGTTAAGGAAATGTTTTATTTACTTTCATAAAGTATTGAAATAAAATAAATAAATATTTATTTTTAAAACAAATATATAATTCATACAAATAAATTTAAAAATAAAAATATATTTTACTCTTAAAAAAATAGTTATTTTCAACATAATCAAACTAATGACAAGAAATTGTTCTTTTTCTCTATTTGGTGAAAGTTAATTTGTCAGAAGGTTGAATGGCAGGTACAACAGCAAATGAGATATGTTCCAGAGAAGAATAAAGTTTCGACTTTGGAAAATGAAAATTATTCAAAAGGTTTTCTGATTAATTGATTCTGAAACTAACGAAGATTTTTTTATGTCACCTTTTTATTTTGGAAAAAAAAAAAAACCTTATGTGTCAGTAGCACATGGAGCCTAGATGAATTAGGTTCTTGCCTTGCCCAAATAGTTTTCGTCGTGATTTTTTCCTTATTTCTTTTAATTCTAATGTCATTTAAAAACTCCACGGTTCAAATAACAAACATTTTAAAAAAATTGAAACATAGTTAATATAAACACTTCTATTTTCATATTATATTTTGAATAAAATATATTCAAATATAATTCGCCATGAAATTTTGTAATTCTTTTTAAGGCCATATACACAAAAGAAGAGCATTTTGTTTTATTTATAGTATATATTTTGAAGAACAAATATATTATTTTTCATTGTTATATTATGAGTGCAAAGTATTCATAAATCTGGTCGATCATTAAGTTATATAAAAACAATGATCACTTTAATACACTTTTTTCTCTTAATTATGTTTTTTCAATTGCAAAACTTAAATATAGGATTTCATTATACTTAAAGGATTAGAATATAATTCCAATCGACCTCACTTAATACTATTATTAATTAAATATAGTAAGATCACATTTTAATAGTTTAATATTATTAAAGATAAAATATTTTATTATCAATAATAAAAATCAGATAAATCAACATATAAGATTATACTAATATCACTTATTTATATATATATATATATATATATATATATATATATATATATATATTCTCAAACTATATTATTAGGATTCCATCACAATACTATCCCATTATCTAAAGTTATTCATCTAGACAATTCACTTCTCAATATCAAGATGTATCTCTCTACACATAACTATTAATTACATCATGTTTCGTACCTACACATAACTATCAAGTAATTATCTATTTCTCTCTATCCATCAACTCAACAATTGTAAATTTATTAGACTTTTAAAATAAGTTTAGAGTTAGATATATTGATAGTTTATAAATTTAGATTCGTTTTTCTTTTTTCAAAATTTGATACATCTTAATTTTGAAATTTTAAAATTAAATTGATATAGTCTTCTTAATTTAATGGTTTTAAATATATTAATTGATGTTCCAAACTAATACTTAAGTTGAAATGTGTGAAACGAGATGAAAACTAAACGCTATCATCAAACTAAAATATTGTTTGAAATATACAAAAAAAAATATTAATGGAATTGGGTTAGTATAACTATATATATTTTTCAAGTTTAAAACCAAATTAGAGGAGACAATATGGTGGGGTGGAGGAGTTTCATTATATATACTTATCTTATCTCTAACGAAAAAATTTGCCTTCATCCTCATAGTTATACCCAAAAGATATAAAAAATTTTGCTCATCCTCATCTCGCTGGATAACGATTATACACTCATACTTATATTCATATTCGTTTTTTTACTATTTCAATATCAGTTAATTATTTTTTATAAAAAAATATCGACAAATGAACCAATATATGATTACATATTTTATATGAAAGGAATGCATTTTTATTTTTTTAATATCAAATATTTAAAAGAAAATTATAATTGTATACATTTTAAATTAAAGTACCAAATACATTTTCAAAAGAACCAAAATATTTTATAGTTTGGAAAAATTAATTAAACAAAGTTGATAAAATAAAAAAGTACTTTTTTCAAAAAAAGAAAACTAATTGTCAAAGTTTTAAAATATTTTAAGTATCTTTTTATTTCCTTTCTCTAAATTCTAATTAAATATATTTTTATACACTAATAAAAATTATAATACACCACTTTAATTGAATTGCATAAAAAATAAAGATTAAACCAATAATAACTGAAATTTAACATAAATTTTAGATTTTGTACCTATTAAACTTTCATTTATGTTAGATGGTAATAAACAAGATTCATAACAATAATATTGAGTCATTATATTATAATAAATAAAATATCTTTATACAACTACGGTAATAAAACTACACTTATAAAATGAGTTCAAAAATAAAAATAATTATGTAATAAGTCTTCAAAACGACATTTTACATGACAAAAATAAATAACAAATAAAAACATTTTAAAAAATTAAAAATGATTAAATGTGCGTCTTAGAAACATCTTGATATATCATTTAATGAAATCACAAAAACAAAAACAAATGTATAATCAAGGGCATAATTAAACTACAATGAAAGTACCTTGAAAATTTAAGAATTTTTTTTCAAATATTAATCTAGTTTAATTATTAATATATAATGAAAATTTTTTAAACAATACAACAAATTTTCATATCAAACAAAAATTAAGGATAAAAAGAATAATAAAGATAACTTTTTTATATTACACATTAAATAAAAAATTTATGCGATTGAACATGAACATTTGAAATTAAGGTAAAATATTTTTTTATGAAAAAATAAAATAAATAATAATATTAAAAAGAATTGAAATATTCAAATATAAAACACACAAATATTTGATTATTTGTAATTAATAGTATATCATTTGAATATAATCACACAAAAGTTGTTGTAAGAGAAAAATTTCCTTGAAGATGAAAGTGAATCTCATGATATAAAACAAACTAAACAATTAAAAGAGAGATGAAAAAATGTGTAGTAAAAGATAAAGAATTGTTATAAAACTTAAACTAAGATATTATATATATATATATATATATATATATATATATATAATTATTGTGATGTTTTAAAATATACTAATTTATCTAATATATTAAAATCAATATAATTTTAAAATATAACAAAAGAACAACACCAGATTTTGGAGAGAATTCAACATTTTAGGTAGGTAAAGTTATGAGGTTGAAGGTTATATTTTTTATTCCCAGGTCGCGATGATGATGAAGATGGAATGGAATATGTAAATTCAAAGCATATTGAAGTATGCTCCTATCAATCTATTCATCATGCGCATTACTTTCTGCAATTCAATGCAACCAATAATTCCACCGTCTCATCAAAATGTATCCAGAAAAATACTTTCTCATACACTAATACCTACCACTAGCTCTTATTTATATATATATTAATATAATCAATTAAATTCTTCACTGATTATAATTAGGATGACTAATTTTTATTAGATCAAATTTCAATTGCAATGTTCAAATTTTGATGCATACTATATTTTTTTTGCAAGTTTCGTTTATTACATTTTTAGATAGATTTTTTTTTAAACATTTTCATACTATTTAATTATTTATATTAAATTTTGTTAAAATTGAAAACAATAAAAATGTCAGAAATAATTTATATTTTATCATATTTTGAAAAATATGTATTAAGATGATTTTGGTCTATATAAATAAAGATGTATAAAATAATTGTATATTAGCATATTTTTTTTAAATATAATTTATAAGAAGAAAGTAACTTTCAAATCAAAAAGTAAATTTTGTAAAAACATAATAAAATTGAAAGATATTCAATGTGTGATTTGATTTTTTCTCCTCTCTTACACTTCTTTCTCTCTCTCTCTCTCTCTATATATATATATATATATATATATATATATATAATTTAAAATTTTCTTTTTGTATATATATTTTGGAAACAGTTTAATCTCTGTTATATTTGTTTTCTTTCATCTCATTGTATTTAGGATTTGTTGATAAAGCATCAATATTAAACTCTTAAGCTTTGAATTGACTTTACTTAATAATATTTTGATGCGGTGAAGTAAAAGACAAATATTTGATTAAATTTTATTGTATTTGTGAAATGTAATAATTATTTAATATGTAATTAATGCCATATTTGATACTAGTCAAAGAAAAAACTGTTTACTTACATAGATTCAAATACTGCTTTAATACACATGTTTAAAATATTTATTTATTATAAATTTAAATCCTAATATAACTTATAGTTATAACAAGTGCGGTTATTTCAATTTAATGAACCATTTTAATTCCACATAGTAAAAATAAATAGTAAGAAAGTGATACCTTGTATTTTCTTTTTGTCCCAGTAAATGTATAAAATTTTTGACAAAGTGAATAATAGTGGTCAGGTTCCAAATAATATGCGCATCATACCAATTGATTAGTGCGATGGAATATTTAAAAGTTTAAACCTCGTTTTTAGATTTAAACTAGTAACCTACCAAAATATATTAAAACTAATAACGCCTCTTCATTACATTCATTTCTCTCTATATATATTTGGTAATTGGTTCAAGTTATGGAAATTATAAATTTGAAATTCTGGATAATTTTGAATTATATAATCTACTTTTCATTGGTCATTACTATTTAATGAATATATATATTTTTTATTTAAAAGAAATGCTTATGTAGCTCATTAAATATATTTATGTATTATAAATTAATAGAGTATTATTTTAACTTGTATATTGCATAGAATAACTATTGATTCTTTAAAATAAAGTACACGATAGATGCATATTTTGTAATGTGTAAATGATATAATAATTAAAATTCACGATAAATTAATATTTTGAATATTTAATTTTTATTTTACAAATAGTTTCTAATTAATTTATTATAGAATGAGTTAAACTTTTTGGAGCAATTCAGAATTGATTTCCCACGATTTTAGATTTGAGGAAGTGTGGCGAGGGAGATCTGCAACTGAAAACCACCATGAATGAAGCACGAACAATTTTAATTATAATTTAAACAGAATATATAATTTTCGTTAGTAAAATAAAAAAAATGAAAATAATAAGTATTATAATTAGACATAAAGAAGGAGAAATAGGGAAAAGCGAGGAATGCAAGGTGGCAACGACGTTGAGAAAAAGCCAAAACCGAACAGCAACAGAGCAGCGCTTTTTATTCCTCACTGCAAACCAAACCATGAAGAAGACGAAGAACCCCACACTCCGAGGTTCCTTTTCTTTATCTCATTCTTCTTAACATAACTGTCCAACCTTGTTTTCTTCTACCTTTTATCATATTCATTCATTCACTCACTCGTTCAATACTAAAAATAAAAATAACGAGTTTCCGCGTTTCCTGGATGAGTGTAGAGAGAAGAGGACCAATGCAGCAGAAGCGTCGAACGGTTCCACTGGGCATGCTCAGAAGGTTTCTCGCCGCCTCCATATTCTCCATAGTTGTCACTTCTTTCTTCTTTGTTCACGTTCACGTTTCTCCTTCGCCCACTCATCACAACTTCAGTGACAAGATCCCCTCGGTGTGTCTCTTCTCTCTGTTCCTCTCTTCTTTCTTTCCCACAAACAAAAATACCCTTTTTAGGGCTCTGCATAATTCTTTCATCTTCTCTAACTGTTTTTCGCCTCTAACAGACTCTCTTTTTTATTAATTCAATCGCAATCAATCTATTTTGCGCGGCTCTCTTTGAAAAGATTCGGTTTTCAGTAATTCTGGACTTAAACTAGATTGCTATTACCGCCTACAAATGCGGAAAAGAGTGGGAGTTTGGCTTTCGGGTTTTTGTTTTTGAAGATTCTGGTGTTTCAGTTCTTACTCTGTGGTTTACTCATCAAAGTTCCATTTTTCTTGTTTCTATCTTTTTTTTTTTGTCAAATTCTATATTTGGCAGTTTTATGACCCGCAAAGCTGGACTCGAGAACTCGTTCCGCCCTATCTATTCAAGACTCCGCTCTCTGTTCCCAAGGTTTTGTATTTTCGATCATTATATTCTCTTAGAATTCTTTTGCTGATCTCTCTGTTTTTGGGATGCTCTGAATGTGACTATGAAATGAAATCCACTGGGTAGGAAAACTTTATATTTTTTTCCAAAAATTATGTATTATGAATGAGAGATAAATCATAAATGTACTATTTTCACTTGCTTATCGTTGATTAAGTTGCTATCTGTTGGAAAACCATCCTAATGCAGAAGTTTTCTTCTTTTTTTCTTAATTTATTTTCCCGTCTACCATTGGGGGACTTTCTTCTTTGTTAATTGCATTTCTTTTGGTTATGCTCACTGCCAAGCGCTAATATTTATTGATCTCATCAAATTGTACGGTCAAATGACTTCTCTGGTTTAGCTTTAGTGCTTGTCAGCTATGTTGGGGTGTCGGAAATATTTTAAATTCTGCAAAGCAATTGTGCATGCACCTTTTTCTCTGTTTTCACTTCTTTGGTTTTGTAGTCGAAGGATTCAAGAAAGGAGTCAGACTACGATAAATTGTGGAAGCCTCCACCAAATCACGGGTTTATAACCTGCACGAAGCCTACTCCTAATTACACAAGTAAGAAACTTGCACATGTGTAGCAATTTGTGAGTGTGATTTGTTTTTCAGTCCTTAATTGAAGTTATAACTGCTTACCCAGCTCCGACAAGGTCACGGGGTTACCTTTCAGTTCATACAAATGGAGGGCTAAACCAAATGCGTTCCGGGGTATGAGTTCTCTCTCTCTGGATAAATCTCTTATGAAACATAGTTTTAGTGTGAACGACTTAGCCTATTCCATGTTGAATTTTCATCTTCTTATTTGATTGTTGTTAGATGGTAGAAAGTTCTCTACGAGTTTAATTGCTGAGAAGTTTTACTTCCACGTCACTTCAAGACAAAAGTTTGCTAAAGTGTCTAATTGATTGCAAAAGCTTGAATTTAGAGAACATGTCACATTTGGATGTTCTTTACCATTGTATTGCTAGAATCTGAAAGTTTGTTTCCTCTACTACAGATATGTGATATGGTAGCTATAGCTCGTATCATCAATGCTACTCTTGTGATTCCAGAACTTGATAAAAAATCATTTTGGCGTGATACCAGGTAAGTTTTAAATCCCGTTTGCGTTTCTATTTTTCCATTATATTTTTCTATTTTGGATTTTACGTAAGTTATTTTATAGCCTTTTATTTGATCTGCAGCAATTTCTCTGATATCTTCGATGATGAGTGGTTTATTAGTTCTCTGGCTAATGATATAAAGATCATTAAGAAGCTTCCCAAGAAACTGGTTAACGCAACCAAAATCGTCATGCAATTCAAAAGCTGGTCTGGTATGAATTACTATGAGAATGAGATTGCTGCCTTGTGGAATAGTTTCAATGTATGTAATCTGATTGGTGTGTACACAGCTACGTATTTGATCTTTTCATTTCCTTTAAGTTCTAACATTGTATGACCATCTTATTTTTAAAATCCTCTAAAGATAATTCGAGCTTCCAAATCTGATTCTCGGTTAGCAAATAACAATCTACCTCCAGATATTCAGAAGCTTCGCTGCCGTGCTTGTTATGAAGCTCTTCGTTTCTCTCCTCGTATTGAAAAAATGGGAAAAGTATATAATTCGATATTTAACGTTTCTTTGTTTGCTTTCTCATACTCTGTCCTTTATCTTAGGATTTTCATTTTAATTTTCAAATACCTTTTGGATCCTTTCAGACATTGGTGGAGAGGATGAGGTCATTCGGCCCCTATATTGCACTGCATTTACGTTATGAGAAGGACATGCTTGCATTTAGTGGGTGCACACATGAATTATCTCCAGTTGAATCTGAAGAGCTACGGTTTATCAGGTATTGATAATGTTTCTGTCTTTACCTGACTTCTGATGTTTTGATAATTACCGTGGTGCTCCAAATTTGTAGAGAGAATACTACTTATTGGAAAAGAAAATACATTAATCCCATAGAAGAGAGGTCGAAAGGATTTTGCCCCTTAACTCCAAAGGAAGTTGGAATTTTTCTTACTGCTCTTGGATACCCATCAAAGACTCCAATTTATATTGCCGCTGGGGAGATATATGGTGGTGAGTTCCATATGGCTGACCTGCGATCTCGCTATCCACTGTTAATGAACAAGGTAGGCAATTATAATATATTGATAAAGCATTTTATGAACACATTTTAACTTAATAGCAGTAATCTGAGAATGCATTGATATGATGTTGATGACCTATGACTAATTTCAGGAAAAGTTGGTATCCATGGAGGAGCTTCAACCCTTTTCTAGTCATGGGTCTCAAATGGCTGCTATTGACTATATTGTATCAGTTGAAAGTGATGTGTTTGTACATTCTTACCCTGGAAACATGGCGAAGGCCGTTGAAGGGCATCGTCGAGTTCTCGGGAGAGGAAGAACAATATCTCCCGACAGGTGAGATTCTCTTTCAAAAGTTGTACATCATTACGAGGTTTTCTTTCTGACCTCACTTCTGTTATCAGGAAAGGGCTTGTTCGTTTGTTTGATAAACTGGAAAATGGATCAATGACCGAGGGGAAAACACTGTCTAATAAAATTATCGATCTCCACAGAAGACGGTAAGTGATAGGAGATGCATAAATATATTTGTCAAACAAGTTTGTTGTTGTTAGTTAGACAGGTATGTACTTATTTATGTTTCCGGTTTTTTTCTTCCAGTAGATAGTTTGAACAAGAATATAGTTTGTTACGAATTTTGATAAAATGCTGATGAAAAAGGAAAAAATTTGGTTATGACTTGGTGTTTATGATGAGTTGTTGAACAGGCTTGGCTTCTTCAGAAAGAGAAAAGGACCCGTTGCTGGAACAAAGGGCTTGGACAGGTTTCGGTCAGAAGAAACATTTTATGCAAACCCTTTACCTGGTTGTTTATGTCGGACAGAATCACTCTCGATAAACGCTTCTCAGTATAGGTAGGCCAGATAAAGGAAAATATTTTTCCTTTATGTTGGCACAGTGTACATATTGATAACAAGAAAGAAAAAAAATGCAACAATAGAAAAGAAAAGGAAGTAGGGAGGGGAAAGAAAGAAGATGAAAGGTGCAGGATTTGATATTAAAAGTTGGTGAGGAAGAGAACGTTAGATTCTTGAGTGTGATCGGGTCTTTTGGAAGGCATGATTCTTTGATTCATTCGGTGACCATTCCTTGTTTATGTAAAGCATTTTAGATCTGGCCACGGACTCAAACCACACGTCACTGCAAATATATTTTTTCGTCAAATTCATTATTGGAATTACAATTTTTAATTAATCCCACATAATTGATAGTTCCGTATGCATTGTTAGTCCTGAAGTGAAGCAATTTTTTTTTTCGTTTTCTTTACCCTCTGCGTCGTTATTGGTTTGGAACAGCAATATATTTATTTGGATTTTTTTATTTACTTTAATAAAAATCTCACTTTCTCCTTTTAAATTTGAAGATGTAAAAATTATATATTAAAAAACGCATTACGCAATTTATTCATGGAAGATTTATCGAATGCAGGAAGTTAGGTCCTCCTTTATAGTTGGTCATCTCATGAATATGGACCTGTACAGTTGGCCCGTTTAACACATGCGTTTCCTCTACAAGTTTCCGGAATAAGTTTTTTAATCCATAATAAATAAAAAAAATATTTATTTACTGGAAATTATATAATTTTAACTTTATATATTTTCATTTGTGTTTGATGTGACTTGGAAATATTGTTATCGTGAAAATGCCTATACCGTCATTCATAATTTTAGATGTCAAATAAAATGAGATTTGCAGATATAAAAAAAATTGTTTCTCGTTATTTTTTCAACTGATTTTAAATAAGTTCTCAATACATTATTTTTTTTTTTTTAATTTTAAATGTCAAATAAATTTGTGTGGCTACATTCCAGAGGAAAAAGGGGTAACAAGTACAACATCTCTAGTTTGTAAGGATAAAAAATCAGTAAGATCATTTGTAAGAATATCATTCTAAGGAAAACTGTTTGAACTCATCTATCACCATAGTATACTCTGCCGCAACAGCATCCTCCAAATGGAAACAAATACTGTGATCACTTACAATGATTTTGTGGCTATGACACTAAGGCCACCCATGAAAGGCCTGAGGGGCTCAGGGATAAGAACAGATCCATCTTCTTGTTGGTAATTCTCAAGCAAACATATAATCATCCGTGGTACTGCACAAGCTGTTGCGTTTAATGTGTGAACAAACTGTGGTGGAGCAAGATTCCCTTTAGATTTTTTGCCACTTGTCACCTGTGCTTCTGATGAAGGACGATACCTTATTCCCAAACGACGACTCTGATAATCTGTGCAATTTGAGGCGCTAGAGATCTGTCACAATAACAAGCCTCAACAACTTATGTTGAAAACCACATGATTTTTGTATAAGGGAATAATAGCATGAAGTTGCTAACCATTGTTAACAAATAAATAAAATGAAGTTTTCTCTTACTGCAAGCAAGACTAAGACTTGCACAATAATAGTATCTACAGGTGATAGAGGTCATATCAACAGGTACAATAAATTAAAAACTCCAGATATATTAACATTATAGTAAGATCTGTGCTGGAATTATTTTAATAATATCTTGAACTTTTTAATTTGACTAGTCATGCTTCCAGGCATTGCACTCAACTCAAACAAGAATCTCAGCCCAATGGCCATAAAAAGTGTAGAGATGTGTATTGCAAGATGAAAAAGGAAAGAGCTGTTGCAGTACCTCACCAAACCTTTCTAAACCAGGCATCCATGCCTCCACATCAAATTTACGATAAGCAGGTGCACCTAGATCTGCAGAGGCCATATCCAAAGTTCTGCATAGAAGCTTAGTTATTAGAATAAATATAATAATAATGGAATCATGTTAAACAATGAAGAAAGAGTGTAAGAACTAAAAGTGAAAAGTAGTAGCACTCACTTAAAATGCAATCCCAGGGATGAGAAGAGGTCTTCTTCAATTTTAATCAGCTCTTGGTGGTAATGTTCACTCTCTTCGGGGCGGCAGAAAATAAACATTTCAACCTTGCTGAACTGGTGAACTCGATAAAGACCTCTGTTCAGTAGACAGCGACAATTATGATCAGAAAAGGTAGAAAAAACAAATATTTGAAGACACTAACATTAGTGTGTACTCTAAGGCATTCAGAATAGGAATTTCAACTGGTTAAAAAAATTTAGTAGAGTCCAATCTAATATCTATCTAATACATGCAACAAAAGAAAGCATTTAATGGTTTTTATTCCCCTATGTATTAAAAAAAATTGAAAATTATTAAGGGGATTCAAATCCATGGTCAAATCAATAGCTAAGTAACAAAAATGTTCGAACCTTGTAGCAGTGCCAGCAGCACCAGCCTCCGTACGGAAACAATGAGAAAATGCCACATATTTTAAAGGTAAGAATGAGTCAGAGAGTATGGAATCCATATGAAGGCCACCAACAGGAATCTCTGCAGTGCCAATGAGGCATTGGTCACTGTCATCTATGGAATAAATCTGTTCAATGTTTGGCAAGAACGTCAACAGACGCTATGAACTTCAATCATCTAATTAAAAACAGGAAATACAAGGAAATTTTAGGAAAAATTAAATGATTATGCAATGTTTTGCATCATGAAACAAGGTTGGAAACCGTATTATGATTATAATTGTACGACCTTTGTAGCCCTTAACTCTACCAAAATATAAAACAAGATGGAAACGGAAGGACTAAAAGGAAACATTCTTCTAACAGCGGGTAAATGGTTGGCAAAAATGTTTGTCAGGAGCTATGAATCTTATGTCTATGATCATGAAAGTCAAGAATAATTTAATAACACATGTTGAGAAAGAAAGCATTGTTAAGAGATACACACTCCCAAACCTGGGTATTACTTCCACGTGGTTGGAATCCGCATTTTTCAACAACAGAGGATCGCACAATTTCAGGGGTTGTTAATGGAGTAAAGCCTCTCTTCATCACTTCAGAGAGTGTCCAATTTACAAGAGCCATCTCTAACAAAACTGCCTCATTTTTCAGGTAGTAGAACTTTGACCCACTGACCTGTGAAGCAGCATGTTAGATATACATCCAAGACAAACTGAAGTCAACTGCCAATCATATCCTAGTTCTTCTTTTGAGGATCTAGACTTCATCTTGAAGATTCAAATAAAAAGTAAGGAATAAATTACCATCAAAGTTAATATCTAAAGTTATTGTCAGAGTTAGAACTGAGAATGAGGTCTTAATATTGTATACAAGAACAGTGATAGAGATGAAGCATTTAATTTCAGAAAAGTTCAAGACCTCGTCAATTTCATGTCATATACAAAACCATTCTTGGATACATTCACATAAGAGAATATGCTACCTCAAGGCACGCATCCATTTCCTGGAAAATAATAAAAGTGATACTAATTTAATAGATTCCAATACCATTTCAGGTTCACAGTGCAACATTTCACATATAACCCTACAACTTAAAATGATACCGGATTTTGCCAAGCGCCAAATAAATGGTGCTTTAATGCCTTAAATTAATCTAAGTATACCTCTGCAGCTGCATCAAAATCAAATAGATCAAGCTCCTTCCCTAGTTGGACATGATCCCTGACAGGAAAGCTGAAATTTGGAGAACTGCCAACCTAAAATGTTACACATTCACAATAATTAATGTTTGAGGAAAAGAAATCAATGCATGGACATCATCAACAACAATCTTTTCTCTTCTAGAAGAAGAAAGGAAGAAATTTTTAATAACTGAAATACCATTTTCCTTATGGTGGAACAATCCTCCCCTCCTATTGGAACATCAGGATGTGTCATGTTTGGTATACACTGTGCTTCCTGCTGAAGCTTATTATTAAGCTCCACTAGGTCGTCTTCCAAAGCAGCAAGTCCCTCCTTCAAATTCTTCCCTGCATACAAAATGCGTCAGTTTTAAGAAATTTACCCAAAATGTCAGTTGGGTGAAAAATAGCACCAAAAGTACCTTCCTCGATCAATCTTTGACGCTCAGAGGGATCTAATTTTCCTTTCATCTTGTTAGCAACTGCATTTCTTTCTCCACGAACCCTCTCAACTTCCTGCTATCTGTAAGAAACACATTAGCCAAGCCATTGAGAACTAAGAGCTGAAGATATTACACCAATACCCATCTTTCAAGCATTTAATCCACGGTTGGTAGCTTATATTTAACATAATTTAAAAAAAAAAATTGTTTCATATGAATAAACTTCTCTATAAACACTTGCAAGAGAAAAAAAACTCGAAGGTAAAATGAGTCGAATTTCTCTCATGTGCAAAAATCATCTTTGAATTTCTCTCATGTAAGAATCCTTCAAGTTAGACCATTAATGTCCGATGAACTAAGGTGATGAAAATTTCAATATTTCTAGGGATTACTTAAACAAATTTATTCCTTTAGGAACCACTAAAGATTGATGGTTTATTTCTCGTGTAAGCATAATTAACAAGAGAACTTTATTCAAATACAAGCCACGAAATAAGCTCAACAAATTCACCCATTATCTTTACTCGAGAAAGAGCAGGTATTCATCAATGAAGAACAAGACATTTAATGGACTGCATATTGCTACATTTCAATCTATTCAGAACTGGTAGTTTAAAGAAGAGGAAAAAAATCGAAGAGAAACGTAACATGACATAACCTTCTGAAGAGTAAGCATTTCGTCATAAAGGTGGAGAACAAGATCCAAATCAGCGTCAGAGTTACGGTTCCTTAAGTTGGCAGCAACAGCTTCCTTATTATCCTTAATCCACTTGAAGTCCACCGTGGCCTTCCATTGAAGCTTCACACCTGCAAGGACCAAATTGGTTTTTTTATTATTCAGTTCCGCAGGTAAAGTGAAAGAGAAGAAACTCTGGCACCGACCCTGGTCTTGAGGGGCCTTAGGGGTAGCTGTTCGGACGATGGCAGAAGAGAGAGCTTTGATGGAGCGTGGCAATGGAGATTTGTGGAAAGAAAAGGTTGAATTTTTGAAAAGGAAAGGTAAGAAAGAGAAAGTGGGAATTGAAGACAGTTTCAGAGTTGTTTGGTTGGGGCAAGAACAACCCAGTAAACCCATCATCATCGTTTTCTCTCTGTTTTGGAGAGTCTGTGGCAGAGCCTAATCTTCCATTTATCCTCAATTCATGTATTCATGTAAACAAAACAAGAAAAATATAAAATTGTTTTTCATGACTCTATTTATTTCAATTCATTGGAACAATTTCATTTGTCATTCTATTCTCGTCATAATAAAAGTTTAATTGCAAAAAACTAAATATAACAATAGAAAAATGTTATAATTATGTTCTTTATGAAAAAAACGTGTAAATGAAAAATCACATATTACATTTTAACTAGTTTAAATTAATTTGAATATAAATTTTAACTACACAGGGATTTTAGAAAAGTAGTGATAGATATCAAACTTATTATTATATATAACAATCATTCAAATAGTTATATGCAAGGTTTCTTCAAATATTTTTTCTATGTTTATTTCTATTTTAACAAAATTAATTCTACTCAACTTTAAATTAAGTTTGTATTTGTTGAAGAATTAATTTTGGTCGAATCGATTTCTCTAATCCAGAAATTTATACTATTTACTTTGCATTGACGTGTGAAGTTTTTACTTTAAAACTGATTTTGAGATTATATATATATATATATATCCGCAAAATCAAACACATTATAAGTAGTTTTAATTTTTTTATTTACGAAAACTACTGTGTTCACAAAAAAGAAAAAGTTCAATGATGGGATTTGAGCCTCTATATCAGTGATAGAAAATATCATCATAATTTATTATGATAAATAGTTAATTCGATATAATGAATATTTACGTATCTTAATATATGAAAAAAAGTATAATTTAAATGTAAAATATTAATTTATTAATTTCATTTAAATTTTATTAATAATTGAGATAATTAAACATATAATTAATATTTAGTAATTATCACATGTGTTTATAAAAAAAATAATTTTAATATACAATTAATCTTTAAAAAAAATAAAACTTAAAATTAATTAAATCTTTCAAATTTGTTGTAAAACTCAAATAATTACATAAAAAATTAAACGTTAAGTGTTTTGGCAATAAGAAATTTATTAACGACTAAATTCACTTAATTTTAATAGTTGAGAATTTTTTTTTATCATAAAGTAAATAGTTTACTTTTGTGAAAATAAACACATATCTCACCCAAAATTTAAAAAATGACCCGTTTTTGCTATTGATAATATGGGCTAGTTTGGGGATTTCTCCCGACACCTCCAATTTTACTTCTAAACGCTAAATATTTTTAAAATATCTTAAATATTTAGATAGTATCAATTTTCAAAATCCGATTAAAAAATGATCAAATTTTCAAATCGATTAAGGGAACAACTTAGTTTCGAAATCCTGTTAATATAGTTAATTAATTTTAAAACATATATATAAACAGATTTTGAAATTTATATATATATATATATTTTGTTATAACTAATTATGGGTTGTATTTGGGCCTCAGATTTTGGACAAACAACTCATTTTTTATCTAGCACCACTTCAAGCAATATTTTTATATTGTTTACTACTTCTTTTAACTTGCTAAAAATGGACCATGACAAAATATTGAGTTAGGTATTTTTGTATGGGATTGTTTAAAATTACAACTTCTATTAGCCCAAAGACTGTTACCAACCTATATTATTATCTTCTACTGCAATTAAAAAATATTATTAGGACATCGTCAAATTTTCCATTCCTTTATTTTTAAATTGTAACGATCCAATGTCAAAACTGGGAAAAAATCAGAAATGATAAAAAGTTCAATAAATACTAAATAATATCAAATGAATAAAAAAAGTGTATCTAAATGAAACATACAACAAACACAATTTTCATTATTTATTAGCATACGAAATTTTAATCTATGCATTGCTCATTAGGGAAGTTCAACAAATAGATGGGCAAGCCCAATTACAAGGCTTGTTTGTTTTCGTCTGCCAATTGGGTTGGGCTTTCTAGGATATTTCTTTCTGCACCTCCATAACGTTAGTAAAAGATTAAAATACCCTTAATATTATGCAATCTAACATTTTTTCTGTGAAAAAGTATTTTCTGATTGCATAATATAGAAGTAAAAAATTTATAAATCAGAAGGTTTAGAAATCACATTTTCGAACATATTTATGACAAAGAAAATCATGGTGTGAAAATAAAAATTATCCATGTTCGCTATTATCATGTGTTCCCGTGGTTAAAGCTTATCTTTTTATTCTATTTTTTGCTGCCAAATAAAAGTACAAGAAATTCCCTTTATTTATTTATTGGTTCATCTTTCTTTTTTCTTTTTGAATGGAGTTGACCCACCATGGTGATCTATAATGATGATTTTTGTTGAATGGCGAAGTAAAAAATTATGGTGGAAATGATAGGATAATATCATAATAGTAGGTTTTGGATAGGATAAGATGGATGGTGATATCACAACTTCAAAAAGTTGGGAAAACCTGAAATCAGATCATCCATCGTCTTCATACCTCAATTCAAAACCTAAAGATACAAACTCACCAATTTGGATAATCAAGTTTACAAATGAAAGCTAGGTTTGGATTTCACTCACAATACTCATACCAACTTCTAATTTTGTTTAATATTGTGTCATTATGCGTACCATTTCTTTTTCAAATCTAATTAAAAGTAAAATTCCCTTCACAATTAGTTCATTCAAAAGTTACAATAAAATGTGCAGTACTACACATTTAATCCAAATTGATTTCCTAACAGGAATTTAAATACACACTAAAACTATGTTTGGTTCAGATATTTCAGTTGTGTTATGCACCCAAAGGAAAATACATTCCTCTTGATAAATTAATATCAACTAAAGTTAAGAAAAAAAACATGCACTACGTTGTTGTTTGAGAAAAGATGTTTTGATGGTGCTCTTTTACATTCTTATAGTAATCCTAAATAATGATAATACGTTGAATTAAGTCATTTAATTAGAATATAAATCAAATTATTGAATATAAAAATAACAAAGTGAGTTGTAGAATGGGATAAAAAGTTTATAGAATGTCAACAAATAATGTTCTTCTTATTTTATGTTATTTGAGTTTTATATACTCGGAGTTGGAAAAGTAATATACATTCTTTAAAAATGTATATCCATATATAAATGATAGAATTAATGATCTTGTTTGAGATATGATGGATTAATTCAGTAATTGACATCAATATGATTTATGATACATGAGACAAGTAGAGTAAGGAGTAGTCTATTTTCTAGAATTTGAGTATATGTATGAGGTTGAGTGAAACTAAGATGGTATATATATCGTTGATGTGATATTTATGTGATGTGAATGTAGGAGTTTAGATTCTTTACTCATATTTTTCTGTTGTTCCTCTATTGTGTTTTCAAAATACACTAATGGTAATTAATTTTAAAATTTTAAAATATATTAAAATTATCTTTAAAGTACCAAAACAATGTGTTTTTAATGCTCAGCAGAAGACAACACAAAAGTACTTAGCAAAGAAATGGAACTCTGAATGTAGTATGTAAAAAAGAAATATCATGTTGAAAAGAGATTATTCTCGTTCTGCTCATATTGGATTCACATAGAAAAATTATTAGGTGGTGAGAGTTGATGGAGATTTCTATAACCAAGAGTACAATGTGAAAAGAACTGTATTCATTAGGTAATAAGAAATTTACTCGATCATATGAGGATGACTTAATTCTTGGCATGTAGCTTTGTGTGAGTGAATGTAGTACGATAGGTGCAAATCTCTAAGTTTACTTAATGGTGAGTTTGTCGAAAGTAAAGTCGCATGTCTATGATGACATAATGTTAATAGTTGATGACTTGAAAGGTAGTTAGTTTTGTTAGTTTGTGCAAACACTCTAGTCAGATTGATGGTGAATGATTAACTTATTTTATTAATGAATGAATGAGTTTGTAAATGTGTGTAGTTACATGAGTGGTCTGAATTTGCAAATGTATGAAACTTTATAAAGAATACACTACAAGAAAAATTGAATTTACCAATAGACAAAATCTATTAGTAAGAACAAAAATTTGTTGCTAAAGCAAAATTATTAACGATAATTTGTCCATAAAATGTTTATTGATGAATTTTATTAACGGGTTAAAAATATGTCAATAATTATCAATAGTCTAAATTTGTCAATAATCACTTGTTTGTAATCAGTGACAACTTTTTTTTTGGTAAATATCTCAAGTTGGTATCTTTCCTCCTCTTCTTCTTTTTCCTTTTTTTCTTCTTCTTTCTACTCTTCTTTTTCCTTATTCTCTTCCTCTATGTTATTCGTCGTCACTAACGTTATCTGTTGTTGTCATCATCGTTGTTGTATCCACCACCTTTGGGTCATCCTTTTGTTCTTCTTCTTTTTTCTCATCCTCTTCATCCTCTTTCTCCTCTTCATCCCCTCATCCTGCTGTTTTTTTCTTTGTCGTTGTTGTTACTATCGTCGTCCTTGTTGTCGTTGTCATCACCATCTTGTTGTGGTTGTCTCCTATTTGTCATCGTAGGTTCTCCTCCTCCTCCTCTTCCTCTTTCTCCTTCTTCTTTGTCTCTTATCCTTCTCACTCGTTTCCATTTAATTTATAACACATTCTTGTCAAATTTGGCAAAAAAAAAATTATGTCCATTTTATCAAAAAAATTACTGACAAATTTTAAAACATTTAATTACCAATGAATTTATCGATAAATTTAAAAATCAATTGTTGACTGATTTATCGATAGAATTTCAAAAAGTTCAATTACCAATAGATTTACTAACAAACTTTTATAAAAAATATCTACTTGTGATCTTTACTACAACATGATCAATATTTAAGTGGGGTTTTAGCACCCATTTTAACAATGAAAATATTTGTTGGTAATAAAATTATATATTATCAACGAATTTTAACCACAAATTTATTATCAACGAAAATATCGGTTGATAATTAAAATCTATAGGTAAAATTCGTCAATAAATTATAATTTACTGATGATTTGTTTTCACATTAGTAAAACTTTGTTGATAATTTGGTATTTTCTTACAATGATACTGGCTTATCTTTTATTTTTTATTTATTTTTTGTTTAATTTATGATGACAGTATTTACGAAGGAGGAGAAAGTTTTCTAGGTAGAATGATAGGTTGATAACAGTGAAATAGAAAATTTTTATTTTTATTTTTGAAAATATATATATATATATTTATTTGTGTGAATGTTTAAGTAGTAATATAAATTGTTAGAAAAGATGTTTCAAAATTAAAAATTAATTTTATTTCAAAATAAAACGATGTTATGTTTTGATTATTCTTAAAAAAAAAAATCATTTTTTATTTTTACAAATAGCATGTGAACCAACTTATCCACTGTGCATACAACATTTTGGTTTTGATTATATTTTGTAAATGTAACCATTAAAACCTTATATTAGCAGGCTAATAATGTGAGGATAAATCAAAACCAAGATAATCAATCACATTCCACCATCTCATCAGCATTGGCACCATCAAGATAAAGCTTTATAATAAGGTGGATCTCATTCTATATGTCTTCTTCACTGATTACAACTTCATTTTATATAAACTCAGAAGAAAAATGTGTACATCAACAACAAAAAAATGTCTTTATACATCAATATAAATAATATATATAGTAGTTATATTAGATTTATCCATTTCCTCAAGTTAAATTAGGTTGGAGAGAAACAAATTGCATTTAGTATTTAAGATTATTGTCAATACACAATTATTGCATTACGGAGACTAATAAATCTCTAACACGTGGCATGTTGACAAATAGAAAAGCTCCTTTGATTTAGCCGTATTCTTGGATTTTACTTTTAGGTTTCTTTCCGTGGAAGAACTGTGGTATCACCAGTATTCTCCTAACCTTATTTTTCACTCCTCTCTCTAGTTGTCTTCTTTTTAAGATTATGGTTTATGAATAATACTAAACTCTTTAACTAAACTCTAATCTATCATTTAACTCAAAAACTAATATCATTTTGTTTTTTTATGGAAGTAACCCAATCATTATCAGAACTAAATGGCAGGAATGAATACTTGCAATATATAACTGCTGCAAATAAGGTAAATTTTTGTGCATATTATAATATTCCAAGTTCAAACAACCCACAATTATTTATATTTTTCTCCTTAGGTAGTATTTTATTTATATGTCCTGAATCCTCTAGAATTTATATTTGAGACATTTCAGTTCAGTCAGTTATGTTTCTTAGAGTTTTTACCTAATTTTATGAATAGTATTTTTGATAAACGTTTTTTTTAATAAGTAGTAGTGTTCCTTATACGGACATACGGACGTATATTTTGTTTAACGTATAATTTGTTTAACTTATATTTTGTTTAAAACGTTATACAATTATATATAGAGAGTATGTCTTTATAAATTCAAATTGTTTATCTTTTCAAAGAACGTATTTTAAGATATTTTAACTATTAAATAAATCAAGGCAGTGAAAATATGATGTTTATTTAAATGTGTCATTTTGGACCAGCTTATTTATACTTGATTTTTAAATACATAGGATTGTCTTATAAAAATTAGTAGAAAAATATCTATTGCAAAATTAGCAAATTGTGCAGAAACATTACATAAACAAAATTTACTTATTTTATTAAATAAGCACTTTAAAAAAATAAAGACAAATAAATTTACCTTCATCTTAAACCTAATTAAAAATATTTTAATATTTTATAAAAATATATAGTATAAAAAATTATAATTTTTTATCGACAAATATCAGTTGTGTATAAAAAATATAACTTATTATTATTATTAAGTTATTATATTTGTGTTAAATTCTTTTATATAAACTTTTATAAGAATGTTGAAGGTTAACAATTTCTTATGCTTCTATATCTTTTTGCTATCTATAATTGATCTTTAGTACACCTAGGAATTTTTTTCACAGTTTGTATATAATTGTGTAATTTTTTGTAATAGGTTTTCATAAAATTAGTCTATCTCGAATGATTGCATTATTTAATATATTGAAACTTTAATAAGATTATGATAATTGAAACTATTGTAAATTTATGTAAAATCTAATTAATATAAAACATAATTATGTCTTTCTTTCTTTTATAATTTCACTTCTTTATATTTTTGTGTACTATATGCAATTTGATCTTTTATATTATTATCTCCTTAACAGAGTGAATAAGAAAACTTTCTGAATATTCACTCCTCAATAAAAAACAATTCACATTAATGTACAACTTTTCTTACAATTTGATCTCGTATTAAGCTTATATTTCATATTTCGTTAAACAAGATGTCCCAATATCATTGTTACTTAATCTTTAATATATATCATCACAATGAATTAATTCTAAATATATCTCAATTATTTTTAAAGAGAGATTCATTGACATCATAGTAAAAGACTAAGTACAAGAAGAAATGAAGTTTGTGATGACACATTTATTAGAAAGCGACAAGCAAAGCTAATGTCGTTGTCAAAACATTCAAAGAAATAGTGAGATGTAAGAATGAATATAAAAAGGAGGAGAGAGGAGAAGCTAATTAATCAGTGACATATTTGAGATTCCAATGCTCACTCCCTCTAAGAAGCAAGCAGAAAAAAAACAAAAATAGGTATAAAAATATATACAAAGGTTTTGCTTTTGTGTTCTCAGTCAAAAGTGTCCAGAAGCCAAGTTCATAAAAGATGAAAAAACACTACCATCACATAAGGCTGGAAAAAGTTTACCCACTCATATTTCCGAACCTCGTTTCTTAATCATTTGCCTAGTGAAATGAAATCAATCCAAGATGTGGGTCACAGCCACACAAAATATAAATATTCAAAACTACACTCCTTATCTCTTCTCTCTCTCTCTGCCGATCAAAGATCATTCATTAAGCCAAAAACTTTAAACAATTTAGGTTTTATGGATTGATTTTCAAGTGAATATTTATCAAAGTTTTATATATGAGTGATACAAAGGAGAGTACCAAAAAAGTAATATAGAAATAAAGAGTTATTTTTGAAATTGTCACTATAATTCAATAGGTCTCTTAGGACTTGAGTAATTGTGTTTCATTGGAAGGTTTGCAGTTTTTGTCAGAAAAACTCCACTAGGAAGGGTTTGCAGTTTTGGTCCACAAAAAATTGCGCTTGAGTGGTAATACTTTATGCTTAGTATTTGTGGATGTAGGTCTTGAGGTGCTGAACCACATCAAATTTCGTGTGTTTTTATTTATATTTTTATACTCTTATTTGTGGGTGTGCTTCTGCTTGAAGTTATTATTTTCTTAGTGTGTGATTTCTCAATATAAGAATATATAATATTAAACATATTTTTGTCATGTAAATAATAAGTAGTGTTCCCACCGCGTTCAATAGTCTCACACTGCTTAAGAGTCGAGAACAAATAAAGTTTAAATATTCATTTCTCCTTTCACCTTCTAATGCACCTTTTAAAGAAAAAAACTGTACAAAGAACATGCTCCAAAACAGACAATACCTCAGATGAGGAGTGATTGATTCTAATGATGTCACTAGGCAAACTTGATTCGGAACAATTAGCATTATTTGTCACATCCCATAAAATCTCTCCATGCTCATTATATTGAACATTATATATTATATACATATATTGAATTTAGATATAAGAGATTTTGCAGCTATTTTATTATCATCATCGGCACTTGACCAAAGTTAAGGAACAATATTTAGTTTTGATAGAATAAGTTCTTCTAACTTATCAAATAAAGTTCTTTTTCACATTGCATACATAGGAACCTCTCACAACTCTTGTCTAATGTTTTATATGTTCCTCAATTCATTTTCAATCTTATTCATGTGACCAAATTCAGAGAGCTTACTAACTTGATAGTCGCTGAGCGAGAATGTACTCGCTAAGCGAATCCAAATTCAGATAGCTTATGGACTTTGTAGTCGTTGAGTGAGAATACACTCGTTGAGTGAATTTGGAGAAATTTACCTCAGTGAGTTACATTAATTTATTTGTTGAGCGAGTCATTCAGTTGTTGAGTGAGTGAACATTTGTGCATTCTTCGCCTAGCGAATGGATGGTCTCGCTGAGTGAATACATCAGAAGAATCAAGTAATTATTTTCTATGCTAAATTTTGATGTGTTGTGGTAACTGTGCATTACTATTTATGAAATGATTGATTTGGAGATAATTGATGAATTAGCAATTGTTGATACTAATTCAAGGAGAATTAGTAATGGTTGTTACAATGTAAGCATTGATGTAGGGACCCATCCGAAAGTTATATTGATGCTCTAATAACTATTCAAATTCTCAAGTAGAGAGGAATGAAGTATGTGGTGAAATGAGCAAAAGGTCCTAGCCTAAGAATTTTACCTTGAATAAAAGTGTTAATGGACTAACATTGTGTGTGGTAATTCTACCACTCTGCAGAGCATCGTAGGCCATTACAAGTGAATAGCTTACTAGGGTGTGACATCAATGTTTGTATTTGGATAATTGAGTCGTAGCATTAGATTTCTATAAGAAATAGATTGATTGTGTATGACTTAAGTAACTGCATTGTGAATTGATTAAATCTTTTATTACAGTAGCTTATCATTCTTTTGTGTTTTTATCGTGGGATGATTACCTCTATTTGGTAAGAGCATATGTGATTGTAGATTTAAAAACACTTTTGAAAAATGAGAAATCATCAGTTAATTTAGTAGAAGGTAATGGAGAGCTGTAATAAGTGATTAGTTTATGTATGTAATTAGATTTAGTTTGTATAAATATTTTATTTTGTAGTCGTAATACTATATTAATATATTTTATATATTGAAAATTTGAACACCAAACACTAAATGAAACATCCTATTATACATATACAAAGTTGTTAACCTCATAAAAGTTGGAATATTATATTGTCTCGTAATAATGTAGTTTATACATATTTGAATAAAAATAAATTGATAATTTTAATAATTTTTTTTTTAAATCCAAATTAATTGTTGGTCTTATACATTTATTATTCTTCTTAGAATATATAAACGTACTTTAAATTACAATTATTATATAACTATAAAGAAAAAGTATAAAGGACGTAAGGTTGAATATTATAAAAGAATAAAAGTATTAATTGTTGTAAGGTTGAATATTATAAAAGGATAAAAGTGTTAATTGTTTTATTGATATTTTAAATAAAAATAAAAAAACTTGAATAATTTGTATTACTGTTGATTCTTTATTTTAATTTAAGTATGTGTTTGTTAAGCATTTTAATTAATTAATTTTCTTCTTTTCATTTACACAAATCTGATCTTCGTTCCATTTATTTTACTTTAACTTTTTAAATTCTCATTTTTTATTCAAATATTTGAGGACTTGTGATGAATTTATGACATAAAATACTTGAGTTTAAAAATAATATATATATATATATATATATATATATTTTTTATAAAAGTGTAAAATAAAATAAAAAAGTGAAAGAGAAAAATCTATACTTATATATAAAAAAATATTTTTCTTTACACATTATTTAATTGACTTTTAAATAATAATTATTATATTAATTTTATTTTTTAAAATTGTTACAGATTTCATTTTATTTTTTATTTTTATTATAATATTTATGTACCTTTTACTATTATTTCTAATTTTTTCTCTTGAAACTTAAAAACCGCATAGACACATGTAACACCTGTGCTAAAATAATAATGAAAAATTAACTAAAATGTTATAACATGTAACATTTATATTTGAAAATAAAGTAAGTTTTATCTAATTTTATATTTGAAAAGAAGTAAGTTTTATTTAATTTGAAGGGATTGACTACTTTTTATTTGTGTATACTTAATTAAAAGAGTAAAATGCAGTCAAGTATTTAAATTAAATTATTTATAGCATTACATATTTTTTAAAATATGTTATTTTTTAGTTAAACTATTTCATCTTTTACAACAAATAATTTTTTTATATTTGAAAAAAAAAGGTAAAAAATGATCGTCTCACAAATTTTTTTAATAAAATAATATGTGCATAATATTTTTCCTAAAGGTAACCATTATATTTTTTATTTTTTAATATAATTCGTTCAAATTTGTTTGTAAAATAATTATTTTTCAATTATTGAAAAACTATATTATTTCAGTTTACTCTTTCTTTTTATTAGGAATGATAATATTTTTGCATTAAAATATTATATATGGTTAAATTATTTTTAGGTTAATCAAGTTTCAAATTTCTAATATATGTAAATATTTTAGATTAAATTTTTAATATTTTTCAATTAAATTTTTAGAGTTAATTATTTTTAAAACTCGTATCTTAATAACACTCTTAAACAAATGAAGAATAAATAACAATTACATTATTCCTTTAAAAAAATTAATTAACAAAAAATTAATTATAAAAAAAGTATTAATTAATAAATAAATAAAATTTGAATAAAATTTAATTAAAAAAATTAAATTTACTTGAAATTTAATGAAGCCAAACAATATATAAAAATCAGAATGATGATAAACAACATATATATTTTTTGTGTGAGCCAAAGGCAAAGCGCAGGTTGATGATAGAAACAGATTCCCCTAAAAGTTACATAGAATGAATTAGAAGATGTTACATATAATATCAGCTTTTTGCAGCTTTATTTATTATTATTTTTTGATTTTTTAAAAACTGTTGGAAGTACTGAGAGAAAAGAGAATTAGAGGTAATAATTATGATGAGATATGGTCAAAAGAGCTTTGGAAGTTCGCAAAATTGTTCCATAGAATCACTGACCGTCACAGTACATAATAACGGACTTTTGACCACAATAGCAAATATTCAAAAACCTTTTGGAAATAGTAATCCCATTAATTGCATACTTAAAACGCTAATGCTCTCGCAACCACCTCATCAAAATCATTCAAAATTTAATTAATCCTGTGCTCGATAAACCTTTCAAATCAACCTTTCAAAATTTATATCTCTTTCAAATATTCATTATTAACGTTTGTATTTTTGAATATTAATGTTGTTTTCTTAAATAAAATTAATTATATTAAGACAAGAATACACATTTGCAGTTAGAATATAAATATTTTTAAAGACATAGAACACTTCATTATCCTCTGACTATTAAATAAAATCATAATTATAAAATATCATAAAAAATAAAATTAATCTGTAGAATAACTTTTATTTAGACTAATTTTCATTTATTTCTCTCTGTAAACAAAAAATTATAATTTTTTTTCTGAATTATGTCTTAATCTTATCATACAATTTCTTTAGTGTTTTTCTATTGTCAGTAGCATGTTTGTAACACACATTCATTGGTATTGTAATTTCTTGTAAGTTTTTACAATATTACATATTATTCAATTGTAGAATTTTATTAAATATAAATGTAATTTTAATATCTTTTTATTACATACACGTTGATATTGATAAATAATAATTCATTATTTTATATTATACTATATATTTAAACTAGTATCCTGATTATGATATGTTTTTTAGACTAGAATTTAAAATATAAATATTAATAAAGAAAGATTTTTTATATTACCCTTTTTTAATTATTGCATAAATTAATATAATGAAAGTATGATAATTACTTAAAAAATAAATTAAATTATAAATCTTTAACTATATTTCATCAGAAAAAAAAAGTTATCTTCTAAATAAGCAAAGAGTATATTTGGTACTAAATTCAATATTATTTCTTATAAAGTAAAATAATGATACTTATTATTTAATTTCTGTGTCTATTGAAAATAAACATGTTATTTGAAATTAATATTATTGATTAACTTAGTTAGAATAATACCAAATAAGAAAAATTCAAATTTAATTATAAATCATATTTATCAATCAGATTAATCAATTCATAATTATTTTAGTTAATTTGAGATGATAAATTATTAAATTTCTCTCAAAATAAATATAATAATTTTATTCCAAAATAATAACAATAATATTAATTTGAGACAGTAAATTAAATTTTTTTATACATAGAAGATAATTAATGTTTTAATAATTATATTCTATCAAACTTGAATGATTATCTTATGCAAATGCAACACAGAATGTGCTGTGTACAGTAGTACCTTGTGACTGAAATACTTATCCCAAAGCAAACATTTGAAATTTATATTTTTCTTTCTCTGCTTTTTTCTATTTTTGGGTTAACCATCATTCACCTTCGCCTTCTATGATTTTAAGATTCTGTGTCATACCCAATTTCGTAACCCTAACAACAACTTTGACCACCCTAAGTGGATCACTCCATTTCAAACTAACCACGTGAACGAAACGCCCTTTTATTTTAAAACATAAAACATACTCTAATAACCAATCATGTGCCATAATCAAACAAAATTATCTTAAATTTAATTTTCATGTTTGAATTAATGAACCATTCTAAATAAATATCCGGTTAGATTCTCTAAAAAAATAGTTCCACCCAAATCATATGCCATTAAATTTCATTAACTAACCTTATTTTAGCCGTTATCAAACAGAATTTAGTTTCATGTCAGTCCAAAACCACGCGTTTCAATTTTTGTTTTTGTTTTTTAAATTTTTGTGTCTCTCCCTTGCGTCCAGCGTGAGCAAGCAACATAACCTGACGTGACGAATGCTAATTTAACAGACAAGATCTTATTTTATTTATTTAAGAAGAAAAGAAAAAACAAAAACATATTAACTAATAAAATGACTTCTCTTCTTCCTTTCTTTTGCCATGGTTGTCTGTTCTCTTCTTTTAAGCTCTAAAAACATATAAAAAGCAGCGAAAAGAGAAAGAGGGACACAAAAAAGAGACAGGATTTTTTTTAAAATTTTTTTTTTTGAAAGTGTCTTCTTGCTGATTGGGGGTGGAAAAAATAGATAGAGACTATTTATTTTGGGGGAGGTTGGGAGAAATGTGACCAGTCACCACATTTTTGAAGCCCTAGAAAAAAAATTTGAAAAAAAAAAAAATGTTGGTAGTGGTGTATAGTATATAGTGTCCTGTCTTGGCTTCTGCGATAAGAGGAAGTCTACCACCACACACACAAACCCACCAACAAAGCTCTGCTCAAAACACAAAAACAAAACACAGTGAGAGTGAGTGAGAGAGTGAGAAAGAAAGAGAGAGAGAGAGAGAGTTTTATTGTAATGGATAAAAGCTGTCATCCCTCTGCAGAGTCTACTAATACTAGTATAACCACAAGCTCTGGTAGCAACACCAGGGATCAATACCTCAGGCACCTCAACAAGCTTTCTCAAAAGATCTCAAAACCCATCATTAAAAAACCCACCTTTGATCATCCTCACCCTCAGCCACAGCCACAGCCACAGCCCCAGTCTCAGCCTCAGCCTCAGGCCCAGCCTCAAAACCCAAACCCGCAGCCGCAGGCCCAGCAGAACTTGCAGCACCAGCCACCGGTGTACAACATCAACAAGAACGAATTCAGGGATGTCGTTCAGAGACTGACGGGCTCGCCGGCGCACGACCGCATCTCAACGCCTCCGCCCATTCAACAGCCCAAGCCTCCCAGCTCGCGCCTCCAGCGGATTCGCCCTCCTCCCTTGCCGCAGATTACCAACCGCCCGCCTCCGCTCCTCAATCCCACCACCCTCCCCCGCCCTCAACTCCCCATCGTCAACTCCAACTCCGTCCCCTTCAACAACTTTTCCGTCTTCGCTAGACCCCCCGCTCCGTTATCTCCTCTCCCGCCGTTCCCCACCGTCCACGCGCCCGCCGAGTCCCCCATCTCCGCCTACATGCGCGATCTGCAGAATCTCGTCGGTTCAAACCCCAAACACTTCTCTGGCTTCTCTCCCTTGCCGCCCCAGCTTCATCCTCAACAAGAACAACAACAGCAGCAGCAGCAGCAATCACAGCAATCGCAGCAGCAAGCCATGGTTCCTTTGCAAGCTTCGTTTCAGATGCCGTCTTCTCCTGTGCCGTTTGGGTGCTTGAATTCGCAGCTGGCGTCTTACCCTCTGCTTTCGCCGGGGCTTCTGTTTTCCCCAACTTCCGGACAGCTGGCGTTTCCGCCGCTTCCGCTCTCACCCACTGTGCCGGTTCCGAGCCCTCGATGGAGAGGGATTTGAGAGGGTGAGGTATGATTGGTTACAGCCATGTTGAGTTAGCTCAACCTTTAGGATTTTTTTTTTGTGGGTGGATGTTGGTGTTACCTGTACATGGTGCTGGTGCAGTGCTAGTGGTAGAGGGTGGGAATGGGGATTTATTCAATTCGTGGATGTTGGACTTTAACTGGTCCGCAGCTGCTTAGTTTATTCTGTAAATGGGATATCAAAGACATCGAAAAGGGACAATTTTGCATTGGTGTTTTGGGGATGCAAAAGCAAATTAGATGTTATACAGTTATAGTTGGATTATTAGTATTATTATTATTATCATGATGATGCTGTTTTTTTAATATAATTAAAATCTTAATTGCTTTCACTATTGTTTTTATCTTTGGTTAATTATTGTATATGTCCTTACCATGTAGATTTTGTCATTTATTTCTTTTCTGATTGTGGTAAAGATCGTTTTATCGCTAAGATCCTTTTCTGAGAATTGTTGTTGACCAACTCCATTTCCTTGAAAACGTTTAAGTGGACGAATCTTTGTTCTGTAACACAGCTTGTCATTTGGGTTCATGTTTCTGCTAATGGCAACATCCCATTCAGTTAGACAAAGGTTGAAATTATTCTACTCAACCTTTTTATAGAAAGGACAAGTAATTTTGCCTGCATGTATAACCATTATTTTTCTCTTTTAGCCTGCAACTTTATATCAGTTCATCTGTTCTGGAATGATCACATCCGTTTGTAATGTCATAAATTGTAGCTTAGGCTTTTGAATATGTTTTCAAGGTATTCTGCCGTGTATTATTATGGCCTAATGCTTCACAATTTTGTGCTCTTGGTTAGCATTTTGAGACCTCATAGTCTTAGGATAGATTGATTGTGATTCTTTTATCATTTATATTCAGGATTGAAGTTTGTGGTGGTTCTTTAAACTTTAAAGGTAGTCCTTTTGGTTGGTTAAAATTTTATTTTGAAACATTCTTAACTAGATGCTCACAAAAAAGGTATAAGGAATTTGATTATTCAGCACTAATATGTTCTGGTGTGATATTTGTGGAATTGAAGATAACTAGTTTTAAATTTGGGTAGCACCATATGTAGAATATTATGTTATAACACTCACAAGTTGAAGGATAAACAGGAATTAACTTTGTAGTCTGTAGCATGAATCCCTCTTGTAGAGAAAATCATGTTTCATATCCTTCCTCACTAAAGAAGAGAGTAAATTGATGTGTTTGCTAGCCATTTCACATGGCTTATATAACTTGTCCCAAAATTGTGTTCTTTCAGCTGTGACAGAAGGAAGCCAGAGTGCATGGCTTTCTTGACATTGAGTAGGAACACATGATTGTGGCAAAGTTCACTAAATATATGGTAGTTTTCTGAAGTGATTGATGGTAAGTATTGATTCTCTTAGGTTTGAAAGTGTTCCTCTAATTTGTGTTCAGATTCTTGAAGTTGAACTATATGGCTTTTGGCAAATGGAGTCTCAGATTCCATTAGTGTTAGAGTGTTTCTTGCATTCATGGTAGATTAATGACTGAATTTTCCTCCACAAAGGTTGATTTCTAGAGAAAATAACACTATGTAATCAGTGTGGACTGAATAAGTCAATTTGAATTTTCTTTTTCCAGTCCGGCAAGTACCTGAAGGTTGTTGTTTGTGTTGTAATTTGTCAAAGGACACATCACATTTGTTTACACTGCTTTTTCTGTGCAGAGATTGATTCTTTTACTGATAAAAACACATGGTGGGTCTTCTGTGCTGGAGATGAACGAATCCTTTTGTAGGGAATGAATTTTTGCAAATCTTAGTATCACAACAATAAAGAGTGATAGTACAATATCTTTTTCTTTTAATAAATTGATTTATACTTTGTAACATAAAATCGATGAACTCGTAATATAAAGGGGGATAATTCTGTGGTATTTCAGCCTTGTGTAACAATAAATAGCTCAGTTCTAACCAAGAATTTGCTTATCTTTTTCATGTGAATGTAAAGATATCCGTTAAAACGACATTATGCAGAGATCATGATATGCTTGAACTCGGATATTTTTCTTCAAAATAATACTAAAAATAACGTTCAACAATGTGGTTGTATTTTTTTTTTGCATCACTCTACATCGTAAAATTCAACCTACATTCAAATTTCTTCACCCAACGCTTAGTTATTGACAAAGGCTGGCATGAGCTTGCAGAGAGATAGAGCCATGCAGGAGCGGAGACTGACCCAATAAGAACCATGATTTTTTGCAGACAATTTTTAGTACATTTCAATACGCAATGTCTTATTTCTTTTACTTACTTGCCAAAACATTAATTAATGCTACTTGCATGTGGCTTCATATTTTCAGAAAAAATATTTGTTTATTGATTTTTTTTAAAAGTAACAACCAATAATATTATATTGAAGTGATAATAAATATAAATAAATTTTAGAATAAAGTAATAATATATGAAGTGGTATAGCAATTGTATATAATACTAACAGTTTCAAAATATCATGACTCTTGTTTTAATAGAACTTGTTTACTTTAATATATCTTGTCTTTACTTTTATTAGTAAAGTTGTGACATTAAGGTATAAGGTATTTAAATGTATTTTTGAAGTACTTTTACTTTAAATTTTTAATATAATTGTGTAATTTATACTATCTTTATATATTAAAAATTTATATATATTCTTTTATTTTGTATTATTAATTAAAATATTTATGTGTATATATTTAAATATTAATAGTGTACCATACCTAGCCGAACTCAATCAAGTAAACAATATACATACCAAAACCGCCTAGCATCTGGTACCCGGATACCATCGACACAAAGTCATCTAGCCAGGTAGCCGGTCGAAACCGACTACTTGTCTAGAAGGTTAACTAACATCAATGCCCCGCCTTCAATAAGCAGCCTCCAGGGCCTGTTTTGGGGCCCAAGTCAAAACCCGGCCCATGCAATGGTCAAACGTCATTAATATTCTATAAATACACGTGGACCCCATCATTTAAAGGTACGCATTCATTAATTGTTGATTTGACTCTTTGAGAGCTTTGACTTACTTGAGCTTCGGAGATTTTTCTGCAGGTAACCCCTCCTGGGTTCAAGCCGACATGTATCGAATGCGAAGAGGCCAACTGAAGAGATAACGGACTACAGGGTAAGGTGACACTCGTGCCTAACTTATCTTATTTGTCCCTCTGCAGGAACAAATAGAAATAAAAAAGTATTTTTTTAATATTTCTTTTACACCATCTTTTATATATATATATATATATATATATATATATATATATATATATATATATATATATATATATATTTGAATAATATTTGAATAATATCGCGACATTCATGACTAAGTGGTGTTAATCTTTATTCATTAGAAATATAAAATAGTAATTAAAAATTGCCCAGTCTTAAAATATCTATTAAAAAAGTTGTATTATTAAAAGATCTATTAAAAACATTAGTATTATAAAAACATGAAAATTCAAATTTTAAATTTTACACATGAAATAATTGCTGTTTTGAAATGTTTAAAAATTATATTTCAAGATTTGTTAACTTCTAAAAAATCAACAGAGTTCTTTTATACACTTTTTTTTACCTCAAAGTGATGAAAATATCAACTAGATGTATGTATAAAATTAAAAGAAGGAAATGGTTGAAAAACAAATTATATAAATAATAACTTAGAGTAAAAAACATGATTACTGTATAAATTTTATGTAATGGAATGTTAAGTATGTATAAAGTTTGTATGCATTTGAATATATTTACCACACAAGATGATTGATTTGGAGGTGATATACTAGTTCGTTTGAACGAATTTGAGAGAAATAAAAAGGAAAGAATAACGAGATCATTCCCTCTATTGTGAGAAGTTTTGAAGACGATATAAATGAGATTAAATTATGCCCTCCCTTCATATTTTATTTTCTTAATTCAATTTAATTTCTGAACATCCTCAATTTAATTCACAAGCATCTTCAATTTAATAAAACTTGGAAAAATAATTATTAATTTTATTTTTTTATTAATTTTTTTTATAAATTTTGTTATTAAAATGTATTTTGAATTTATTTATTTTAATACTTTTTATAAAATAAATCTAACTTATCTATTTATAATTTAAATTATTTTGATCATCAAAGACAATTTGATATTTTTATTTATTTATTTATTATAATTAAATGACTTACAATCTTTCACAAATTTTACTTCTAAATTCTTTAAAATAAATAACACAAATTTCATTATCTAATCCATTAATCCACTCAAATTCATAATTTCTTTTCGTTTTCGAATCGATCTTTGACACGCAATTTGTTTTCCCATTGACCATCTAAATTTTTTGATTATTTTTTGATTGATGTGTTACTCTGTAAAATCAGAAAGGAAATAAAAGAGAGATTGTGTTTTATATAGAGGAATACAAAGATAACAGGCTGGAAATGGTTCAGCCCAGTAAGAGGTGGACTAAGATCTTCAACAGCAATCCAAGAAGACAAGGTGGCCTTTTGGGCTGATTGTATTGGTGAACGGATAAACTTGTTCTCACCAGTCAATCATACATCATGATGCAGTGATTGATGGGCTGTCCAGGGAAGAAAATCAATTGGAATCAGATAGCATCATTTCTTTCTTCAGTTCTCCGCCAATAATTCTAATTCTTTAGAATGCTGTAGTCCAGTCTCTATCCATCTTTAATTTGATTTATGAGTCCTCGTAACACATTTATATGTACATGTAATCCAGTACTACTCAACCGTTTATGTCAAAATAGTAGAGAAGGCGACATCAATCAGCTAAGGAGGGGGCTCTGACAGGAAAGTCTAAGCTTTATGTCATTCAGAACAAAACAGTTTGTAACTTTTATGAATGAAATAAAATGATTCCCACTCATGCATTTAGCTTTCATTATTTTTCATTTCTCAACAAAACATTTTTATTATTAATTTTATTTCTCTGGGTCATTTTATATTTATTCATCATACTTTTCATCAATCAAAATCTAAATTTTCTTACACATTCATGAACTAAAATTTGAAAGTTATAAAAAATGAAAGATTTAATATGACACCTGTAAATCTATGATTTCAACCGATTCTAAATACAAAATGTTAAGAAAGTAATAGGAACCGTTACTATTAATTATTTTTATTTGTTTAAAATTTAATATGAACCGTTACTTTAAATTGAGGCACCAACTAAACATTAAATGACTCAATTTTGATAAAAATCACAACTAAACTTCTATTTGACCAATTTTACTATTTTGAATATTTCATAAACTTTAAAAAACGATAAAAGTATAGAAAACATTGCTAGAATTGTTAAAAATACAAATCAACAATCATTCTTTCAATACCATAATTAGAAATTAAAAATCCAACGGACAAATATAACGCTCATCAAGGAGTTCTTTAGTGACCTCGAACAGCAGACCTTCTATTTCAGAGAATGAAATGTACAATCCTCAGAATAGTTAAACGTACAAAACCATAAACCAATTCCAACAAAACACATCAAGTTGAGAAGAGAATCTTAAAATTCCAATTCCATAAAAATAAAAACTTCAGTGTCCTTAATAAAATAGGCAATTTGGAAAACACTTGAAAATGGAAGGACAAACTAAAACGGCCCAGTACATCCACAATTCATAACAGACATGAATGCCTAAAATTCCAGCACCAAAGATATAAGCAACAAACACCTCCCTTCAAAAAGATATAGAGGAGAAGTTCAATTCTAATTAGCAGTAAAACATCTTTACTGATCATCCTGTTTCGGTGCTGCTTCTTTAATTTCATCTGCTCCGTCATCCTGAAAGCACAGTAAATTTCATCAATAAGTTGTTCATAAGAAAACGAAAAAAACGCGATGGACGAGCTTTGGCAAACTAAAATCAATACCTGCATGTCCGAGGTCCAAAGGGTGAGGTTATCACGAAGCAGTTGCATGATCAAAGTGCTATCCTTGTATGACTCCTCTCCCAATGTATCCAATTCAGCAATCGCTTCATCAAAAGCCTAGTGCATATCAAAAGGATAAAGATTCCGGCATGAGTTCGAAATATGCCATCAAAACAGAACATCTCATAGTAAAGTTACACAGGTCAGGTACCCCATATACAGTAGTCAAGTATTGATCGATTGTTGTATGCGACCTATAATTTTAGACTTCCAAAACTTCATTGTGAAATCCAATAAACATTATACAACGCATTCTAGCTACAGGTAAAGTATCAACAAGTGTACAAAGCAAACTCCCTGTTCCATATTTAAACGCTAGAATCCAACAAGTAACATCATTGTTGCTTTAACATTAAAGAGTTACAATTTGGACTTGACATAATTATTAATGGACAATAATAGCTGCAGATTTCACTGCAGGGGGCCCAATTCCATCCTTTTCCCCGGAAAACATGGAAAACTCTGCTCAAAATATAGTAACCACAAACATACATAGCAAAACAAAGGCCATAATATTCAGTTTCTCTAAATCTAACCTGTTTTGCAAGGTTGCAGGCACGATCAGGAGAGTTAAGGATTTCATAGTAAAACACGGAGAAGTTCAGAGCAAGGCCGAGCCTAATTGGATGAGTTGGAGGCAGTTCGGCATTTGCAATGTCCTGCAAAACAACGAAACACGTTAATACATCAACAATAAATGAAAAGATAGAAAAGAAAATCGTTCAATTCAAATTGTTCAGAATTTAAACGCACAGATATTTCATACGCAGTTGCAAAAGATTAGCATTTAAAACTAATATTAGCGAAAACATTTACGACAATGAAACAAATCATGCTTAACCGCTCCACAAAACCGCACCGACTAAATCGTGCAGATTTCACAGACAGGTTAACAAAATCGTAAAATTACAAGTCACAAACGGAAATCTAGATAATAAATCGAACAGATCTGAATCACGAAATCGGGATAATAAGAAATTGAAAGGAGAAAAAAAAGGCTAACCTGAGCGGATTTGTATGCAGCGAGAGTGCTCTCGGCAGCCTCCTTGCGCTCAGCGCCGGTCTTGAACTCGGCGAGGTACCTGTGGTAATCGCCCTTCATCTTGAGGTAGAAGACCTTGGAATCGCCGGAGGAAGCAGAGGGAATAAGGCGAGAGTCGAGGAGTTTGAGAATACCGTCGCAGATGTTGGAGAGCTCGGACTCGATCTTGGATCGGTAGTCGCGGATGACGGAGACATGGTCCTCGTTGCCGCGGCTCTCTTCCTTCTGCTCGATCGAGGAGATGATGCGCCACGAGGCACGGCGCGCTCCGATGACGTTCTTGTAGGCTACGGAGAGGAGATTCCTCTCCTCGACGGAGAGTTCCTCGTTGTCCGCGGCAGCGGACACCTTCTCCATGAACTCCACCATCTCTTCGTAGCGCTCGGCCTGCTCAGCGAGCTTCGCCATGTACACGTTCTCTTCGCGAGGCGTAGGAGCGGCCGCCATTGTGGAATCCTGGAGAGAGAGCGAGATCTGGTTAGGGATTAGAGAGAGACAGAGAGAAAGGGAGGAAACGATGAGGGAGACGGAGATCGACGAAAGGGAAAGGGTGGTTTTGAGGGTCTTGCGTCCGATAATTGCGTTTTGAGAAGCGTGGGTGGGGTCGTTTTGGCGATCGAATATGGACCGTTGGATGGGGATTTTTATTTGGAAATAATTTTAATATCTGAAAATTGGAAATTCCGTTGTAGTAATTTAAAATTTAAATTCAAAATAAGGAAAAAGAGACAGCTGTCATTGACACGGGATTTTGATACTCTGTGTTGTTGTTGTATGGCGAAAAGGTTGGTGAGTCTCTCTCTCTGTCTCTCACGCACACTCTGGCATTTACGAATCTCCCTTCTTTTTAATTCATCTACGACCAGGAATAATATTCGTTTTCGTTGGTTTCAAAAGTTTCAACTTTGAATGAATTGAACCAAAAGAGTTGGCCATTCAAAAATTCAATCATGGCTAATAGGGAAAGGAAAAGGAATGGGCTGGGTTGGTTGGTAATGGGCCCATTTTAATATTGGATTCGACTAGGCCCTTAAAAGTGCTTTTCACTGTATCTTTTCTTCTTCTTTTTATTTCTCCGGTCCTCGTTAATTAAGAATCAACAAAAGTGGTAGGTCACCATAGGCATTACGCACTACTCTGCCCAACCTGCTCTGCGCTCGGTCTTTACTTAATAAAGCTAGCTACACAATTTCCATATAAAACATTATGTCACCCTAGCAACCTCTTTCAAATCAATGATCAAAAAAATCAAACCAAAATTATATTATATAATTGTTTGATGAGAAGTGGATTGCGAACTGTTGGACCCAATCAGAAGTTAAATGAATAAGTCGGTCAGAAAAGTCAACTGCTAAAATTATTTACTCCTTATATTTTAAGCACAATGTTTGGAGAGTTATGGTGTTGGACCTTATCAAAGGCCAATTAGTAAACCTTCTTAAATGTGGCCAATTCGTAAATAGAAGCATTCACATTATTGTAAACTTTATTCTTTGGAGGACTGTGCCTTTTGGCCCTAAAATCGACTAATGAGGCAATTGTAGATCACCAATAAGCCTATCTTAAATATACATATATATAATCTAACACACCATAATTTATATAAGGATATAAAAAATATTTAGAAGTAGAAGTGGTCTTTAATAAATGGAATTTGAATATTTTATTATTAAAATACAAAGTTTATAAATGAAAAAGAAAATTTAGTCACCGTTTCTTTTTATAAACACCATGATCTCTCTATAAACTATTATTTTTTCTTTTTATGTCTCCTCTCCATATATTTTTTTTTTCACACTCTCCATCTCTTTTACGATCTACAATAAAAGTTCTAGCATATAGTACAACAATTATGTCTGATCAAAACATCTGAGTTGTTCATCCTTTACTTTTTTTTTAGAGTTGTTTTGAAAATTTAGCATGATAGATTGAGTGATTCTTGCATGTGACATGTTTGAATTCAAGATGAATTTCTAATTGTTTAAGAGTGTAAAAACATGTTCAAATTATTATTTGAGTTTTTTTTTTTAGTTATTGCATCTCATGTGGGTGAAGTTTTTTAGAACTAAGGAAACCTAGTTATTTTTTGATAAATATTATAAGTTAAATGATTTGTTATAAGCAGAACATCAAAGTCTAATTCAACACATAAGTCTTACAAAAAAAGAGTGAAGTGCCTATGATGACATGATGACACGAGAAGTTAAACGTAAATTTTATATAAATATATATATATAATATATATATATATATATATATATATATATATATATATATATATTCATTCGAGAATGAATAGTATAATGTAATTGTTAGAAGGAGGTGTTACATGTTATTTTATTCTTAAAATTACTAATATATTTTTGAAATGTAATAAAAATAAAAAATATTTTTCTTAAAATTAAATATCTTTAATATTGTTCTTAGGAATAGTCTAGATAAGTTTGTTTTTGAAGATAGATTTGAAAAAATGGATTTAGGAGAAAGAGAAGTAAAAGTGATATTGTTTTTGTTTAAGATGGATTTGAGAGAGAGTCAATAAATAAATTTAGGAAGATTTGAAGGTAAAATTTAAATTATTTGTTTTAACGTTTAGGAAGGGATTTGAATGTGAAATTGAAGAGAATTAAAAAAAAGATTTATAAAAATTTGTGAGTGATTTAGTAAATATAATAAATAAAAAATATTTTAAAAAATTAAATATAAGATTATAATTTTATCCTTATTATTAAATTTGATATTTATTTTTCTAATTATCTTTCATTCAACGTTTTTTCTTCATTCACAGTTCTCTAAATAGAAATTCAACTCAAAACAATTATTATATACTAGCATAAACAAAGGCGCGATCACATTTTTTACATATACATGATATTAGTAGATGATGATATTGTCATGTTATTAAGTTAATATATAAAATAAAATTATATTTATAAAAAATAAAATGGAATATATCAAAAAAGATGAGAGAATAATGATTGATAAATAGGAAAGAGATAGACAATTTTATAAAAAATTTGTAAAAATAACAGTCAATTTTCAAAAATTTAATAAATAATTATATTTTAAAGGATAAAATTTGAAATTTGAAATGTGAAAAAAAAGAGAGAATTCTCTCATTGTTATAGATATAATATATATATATATATATATATATATTAATAAATTATGTTTATTTTGAAGATATTTCGTTCGATTTCTTTACAAATATCTTCAAATGCGCAAAGAAAGAAAGAAAAAAAGAGAGTAAAAAGTACATTTTCTGGTACTATTACTTCTTTTCTTCTCTTTCCGCCCATCACAAATCTGTCTGCATAAGCAAACAAATTGCAAATGATCAATGATTTAACAATTGATACTAGTTGAAGACAAATAAGAATCTATATATAATGAATTTAAAAGTACCAACAATTTAGCAAAATTACACCAATGTATTAATAAAAAATTAGGAAATTAAGGAAAAAAAATACAAAATTTGAATAACGAACTTTTGATGAAGAAAGTTAATTATAATATTAGAAAAAAAGTTAACTACAAAAATAAATGAAAAAACAACAACAATATTCTAGTCCCTGGTCTTTTAATAATTATAATATAATAATCATTTATTTAAATGCAGAGCTATTACAAAAATAAAATAGAAAAGCCTAAAAGCATAAGAAAAGTTTTTATTATCTTTTAGTATATCTTAAATAATCGATAAAATGAAATTGACCAATAAAACAAAGGGGAAGTGTGTTTGACCAAAAACAAAGAAAGAGGGAGAGAGAGGGTTCAAGTGTTTGACTATGTTCTATTAATTGTTGTGTGGCCTCTTTGGTCGCTTTGTCTTTAAAACGTTGTCCTACATCATTGCTTTCCACTACTAGCAGGATGACATCAACATCAAAGAAGGAAAAATGCAAATTTTCAGTGGCTGTTGGTTCAATTTTCCATCTAGTTTTGAAGTTGGTTCAGTTCAACATCACTAATTATGGTGATAAATTTTAGTAGCGTTCATTGAAACCTTTCAATTGTAATTTGTAAGGAGTGACCTTAAATGCAAACCACATCGTGTTGCCTTTCAAGTTTCTTGTTCAGAATATAACTTTTCTTATAGCATGTGCATCTCAGTTGATTAATATTAATCCAAAAAAAAATCAAACGTATCAATACACAGTGAATTGTGAATTTTTTGGGGTCACGTATATATTAATATATTCAAACAAAAATGTAATGACTCCGCAACTAAATTATCAAACAAAATGTAATGAATGAAAAAGCTAACGACAAAAAAATACATGTGCTGAACTCTCCTCTCTCATTTACGGGTACAGAATATAGTACAGGACAAGTTGAATATTTATCATCACTGAGGCTCCGACGTGCATTCGGTTCCAAAAATATTTAAATGCTGCCAATGGTCACGGAAAGCCTTTGTAATTGTTCAGTTCCCCCCACACTGCCACCTCAACTTCTTCCCATGACTGTGCCGACCTCAGTTCTTCCCATATGCTAAAAAGAGCTCCCAATACATTGTCATCATGCAAGATACAATAACACCTACAATTTCAAGAAAATTAATAAAACCCAACCAGCTACTTCAACAATTACTATTTGTCAAAACCATAATCCTTATTCAATAGATAGAATAAAATTGCTAAAAGAAAATACGGGATAATAATTCAATAACATTAAAAAAATTGAATGCCGCTAGATTAACTGTTGACAAAATCCTTAAAACAATTGTATCATTGTTTGAATTATAAAATGCAAAGAAGTAAAGTCTCTACTCCATTGTTGCAAAGAAAACGAAACTGAGTAATAGCTTTACTAGTGTAGTTCCATCCCATTTAAGTTAAATTAGGGGAAGAAAAATAGAGACATGGGATTGATGGGGACAGAACGGATTTTACAATGATATGCTTCAGTTTACACTATTAGACAATCCGAACCGAAAACAAAAGTCATTTCATTTCCATTCCATTGATCCAAACATAACGTTATACTTTTGATAATTTGACCACAAGAGAAGCGTGTAGGACAAAGTCATCATCAATGGGTTCCGCAACTCTATTTGCGACTGACAGATTTACAATTACCAATTTCTCAAGAAGTGTTTTTGTTTTAAACCGCTGTTAGTTTCAATTAAATATGCGAAATGCCTTTCAAAAGAGTTAAATAAATAAATATTCTAGTGAAATATCGTAAAATTCATTTTCCAATGTCAATAATTATTAACGCTATAATTAGTACTAAAAGAATCCATCTTGACTGGGTATTTCATTGACTATAGGTAGACAGACTATTTTACATTTCTAGATAAATTTATTCGTGTAAATTGAACGTTCATAAGAACTTAATTATGTAAGAATTATGGAGACCGTTACTTACATGGCAAGATATGAAAGTCGGCCAAACTTTTGATCACCCTCTGTTGACTCCCACCTTGATACCTCACGAACAAAAGGAAGTTTGTAACTTTCTAAAAACTGCTTAAGGAGACGTGAATCACCTCTAAACACATCTAAATAAATTGGTATCAAGTCAACAAGAGGATCACCTGCAAATGAAAAAAAAAAAAAAACTAAAATAACCACCAAATAGAAATAACATCAGAATATATTTACCGCAGTTATACTTTCGTCCACATCTGCCTGGAGTTAAAGAGTTGATGTAGAAATGATGAGTCAATCATAAATAATTGTACACTTAATTATAAATATATTAGACAGACAAATAAGAGGAAGGTAGAATAAGAACTATAAAAACCATCCTAACAGGGTAATGGAAGAAAATTGTGAAAACAGAAAAAAAGGGAGCGGCATTCCTCTGAAAGTCTAATGAAGAATGAAACATAAGTATGAAAACACAATATTTCGGGAAATTGTTACAACGATAACAAATTTAGAACAACTAATTCTTTAGGGAGAAAGCAAAAAATCATGATGATTACTTTTTGCTGAAGAACATGCATTAGCCTGAAAACGGTAAAAGTAGTGCATGTAGATATGAAGTCATAAATAAATGAAAAATAAATACTACGGGGGTGTTAATAACATGTATTTTTTCGTGTATATCACAGAAAACACACCAATTCAACTGTACAGATAAAAAAAAAAAATCTTGTAGATTATGAAAGTACTTAAAAAACTATGATGCCATACGATCACAACATTCCGATATAAGTTCAATACAAATTTCCTGGATATAGGAAAGCAGAAGTACTGACCTATTGAAAGATCGCTAAAGTCAAGAATGTGACTAGGACACCATGATTTTACTTCATAATTACTCAACAAAACATTGTCCAGCATGGTGCTATCTTCATTATTCGCAGCAGCGGTAGAGCAAACCAATGATGGTTTCATGTAAATGTTATCATCCATAATGTCCGTGTGTATCCAGGAGCAAGGTTTACAAGCATAGTTTCCAAACTTCTGAAGTCCAATAAAAGTTACATAGATTATAGAAACAAATCAACTCTAGCATATCCACACACAAGTTGATATCAAAATGTGAATTTGAGTTTAGAAAAAACCTCAGCAAAATCGGGTGGAATATATTCATCAATCTTCTCAATGAGTTTGATAGGAATTGGATCACCCCTGCAAAATAGAGAATAGTATGTTACAGAAGAACATAGGTAGGCAAAACAAAAAAATAAAACATAATAACACATGAACAAAGTTCAAATAAGAAGGATTGAGTCAAAAGAAAGCTTTAAATAGTTGTTAAACACCGCTACTGAAATTGGCAGTTTTCCTATCTATAAGAACTCCTTTTGAACTTCAAAGTGTTTGGAAGGCTATAAAATTTTCATTCCTATGCATAAAAAATTATGTTTTCCCCTCGGTGCATTTCTTACATATCAACTAATTCAAACCATACTGTTTAACAGGAAGTCAGGGCCAAAAGGGACAAACTGTACCACTTGGTCAAACGGGTTGACACATCTTTCCTCATCTTTGCTAAGGTTCTGGTGAAGAGCCACCATTCTGCTGTAACATTTGATTTACTGTTAACAGTAGCAATGCAACCATTGGCCTCAACCAAGCTTAATTCATGATCAATATCAGAGAAAGATGAGATATTTGGAGGCGGATATGACAACAGGTGAAGATAATGCAGTTGCTCCCCCAAGAATGAGGCCAAGTTTGTTGTATCTTCCCATGTCAGTTTATCTCTTCTGCATAAAACAAAATACATAAGATACAGAGAATTATGTTACTTCTAGAAATAAGCAACTATAATTGCTACTAATTAACACTAAACAAGAATGACATGACTTACAGATCTGCAAACATATTCCCTGCACAACGTTTTGTTATCACATATGGCCATATGTATGAGTTACCAGCTAAGCTACCTGATTCATCCACAGGCATCCCAGCATTCTTATACTCAAACTGTTTCCTGCCCCACACCCCAAATGAGAAATCATCAACATTGCATTTCCTACTGGTGATATTGTTTTTCACAATGATATCAGGTACACCTTTTCCATCCCAACTTAAATTGGTACAAGATCCATTTTCAAGATAAATAATTCCACTGGCCAAAACATCAGGTATATGTTTACTAAGCGGGGAGTTGGCTTCATGCAACCGGCTTTGAAACTCTAGCTGTAAAATATACAGAAAAAAAATATTAAAATTAGATATGCGTACAATATAAGGAATGGAAACATAATGCCAATAAAGTAGTACCTCTGTGCCTAAACCATAAAGTGAAGCTTCCAGTCCTCCTTCAACAAAAATCTTAACAACAGTGTTTCCCACTAAATAAACCTGGTTAGATAACCGAAATATTCCCAGTCAGAAAGCCATTATATACTCCAAAATTACTGTTAAAAAATGAATGATCACACCAGAAGTCATTCTCATGCCATAACTCAAGTACATAATATTAGGACCTATGTAGGATGCTTGTGAGTTCTTGTTTTTTTAGTTTTAAACAAAACAACATGCTTGGCTAAAACGAAGTTGAATTGGTTTTTAATTCAATTTTGAAACACTTTGATATAAATTTTTAAAACAATAAAAGAAATAACTTTTAGCCATGAAAACAAATTTAACTCTTCCAATTCTCCCAAAAGACCCAATATGCATCACTATCCCTCCCACCACAACACCAGACAATGACCATCACAGACACTGCCACCACTATCATTATAATCATTGCCACTACTACCATCACTTGTTGATGCCGTCATGATCATTGGCACTACTAGCCAGATAATTCATTGCATCATTATCTTTGTTGTCTTTGATACCGGCACTGCTACAACCAGTATAGTATAGTCACCACCACTGTGCCCCTTGCTGCCACCACCATTTCATCACCAAAAGACCCACTATACATCACTACCACCTCCCACCACAACACCAGACAACGACCATTACAGCCACTGCTACCACTATTATTATAATCATTGCCACTACTACCATCACTTGTTGTGACCGTCATGATCATTATCACTACTAGCCAGCAACTCATGAGGTGCCAAAAGATGACTAAAAATCTGTGTGTTTTTTCCTCAGATGGCAACCATGGCAGAAAAAACGACCCAAAATAACTACCTTAAGGCAGAATAAATAAAAGAACCCAAAACGCCTACAGTAGAACATGGGATCAATACAGTAGTTCATCAAAGATTTTTCTGGTTTATAAGACAGTCAATAGTGGAGGAGGCATTTTGAAATGTGATTTTGTTCCATATGTTTCAACTGAGCATTAACTTCAAAGATTTGGACAAGGGTAACAAAGAAATGAAATAATATGCTTAATATTTCAGTAAAGTCCAATCATTGCAATAGAACCAATAAAACCTTTAATGACTCCACTAAAATCTACAACAGTTCCAAGGCCATGGTGGGTTATTTTCAATTATCAATTTTATTGTTACACTAAGGAGCAAATATTTTTATCGAAAAATAAAAAAAGTTATTGTATTTCAATCTTCGGGAAAATACAAGTTAAAATCATTAAAAAAAAAACTCACAGGATTGCTACCCGTACCAACTGGAAGCCTTTCATCGTCGGTGGGAGGGGGCAAATTATGGAAGGCACAAATTTTTGATAGGAATTCTAACCACTTGTTGGCATTTAGTGCAATACATGCTCCCTAGACATATATAAATGGAAAAAGGTCATAAAATCTGATAATGTAACACTGAGCTGAAAGAATGCATAACTGGAGGAAGAAAATAACCTTCCATATTAGCTCTCTTAAGTTTGGTTTTTGAATCCAGAGCTTGGATAGCCATTCTCTTAGTTCTCGCTGACCAATGCTGTTCCCTGAGCTCCACAGGGAACTGTAGTGGTCTCTGTCTTTATCCAAAAACATGGATAAGAAGTTTATATCATAGGAAAATCCATCTTTCCATAAATTGTAGCTTCTAGATACACCATTTATGGCTCTTTTATTAAATAGACCATCTGCATCTTTCTGAGTTTTGGCTCTTTTCTCTTTCCTTGACAAATCGTTGTAACTTGAGTTCTTTTCATTACATGGCATGTTCTGTCTGACATTTTCATAACCATCTTCATCAAGAGCAAGCAACCCAACACGGCAAACTCCTTTATGATGATAACCAGGTGCCATATCCAAACATACAAATTCGAAATTGTTGGAATTCACAAAATTCTGCGTCACAGCAATAGTTGTTTCCAAATTTAGCACACAGTGCCACCATCCACTTGGAACATAAATTGTTTCTCCAGGTAGCTGTGTACACTCAAATGGCTTGTCTTCGTCAGCAAGAAGAGGATAAAAGTCTAGCCACCACTGCAAACAAACATATACGTGACTAACAATAATAACCACATTGTTAGGAAAATGCTTCGAGAGTGAAACTTGTCCACATTCAGCTTATGTTGCTTTTATCTGTTGTTGCTACCGTAGGCTTAAGGCGTCAGTTTTTTCATTTTAATCTGTTTTGTTATTCCCGTGAGTTCATGGTTTATTCTTAAGACCATGTTGTTAGTGAGTGTTATTCTTTAAGCTTCATAAATTGTAATGCTTTTTAGAGTAAAAAAACTGAGTTCGATCTTCTTAAATATACGTTTTGTTCTCATTAGAATACTATGATTTTCTTTCCCTTTAAATAATTACAACACGCATCAACAGATAGGCACAAAAAGTTACTATGGTTCACCACTAAAACGAGGATATATATCACTACAATTACAACATTGTAGTACCTGCAGTGATGATGGAGTCTCAACATTGACATCACCGTCTTCTTCATTAACATGAACTGTCACACCCAAAGGCACTTTTCCTGGAGGATATAATGCCCACCTATCAAATGTACGTGAAACATTACCACTTCAGCATTAGTTATCTGGAACATAATCAAGAACTAACACAGAAAATCTAAGCACCAAATCAAATAAAACTTGTGTTATCTGTTATTGAATCAATAAAGAACAAAAAATCTGATTTATGTTAAATAATCAAGCCCATACCAGATTAACATTTTTCTTATGCTTTGCCATGACATTTACTTAATACATGCTTGGTTCAGTTTAGTTAGAAAAATAAAATAACTGCTTATTTTTGCCAGCTTGCTCAAAAGTTTTGCAATTCTATATTTAAGTTGTACCAAACATGCTAATAATAATCCATTGACTCTCATGTTAAGAAGGATATCTACTAACAGCCTCTTTCCCAACAAACACACACACACATGGGTGCCAAGTGAGGGGTGGTTTGCAGCTGCGGGGAGAGGCAGAGACAATTACAGAAAGAAAAATGAAGAAGAAGAAAAGCTTAATTTTGATTATACGACATCTATCTACAACATCTAAGACCCATGGGATTGATAAAACTGAAGTGTCTTTAGAGAATATAGGTTTTTTGTTTTTCGGATTCTTGTTCAACCTTGGTCCATACAAAATTTAAGAAGCTATCACGAGTAAAATATTAGCTTACATAACAGGAAAAGTGCTCTACGTCTAAAACTGATCAATCTTCTCACATGCTATCTCAGTGCTACTATCTTATAAATTCTTCCATGTAGCATTAGTTCAAAAAACATTGAACTATAGTTTAGAATGCAGGAAAATGGAGTAACCATTATTTTAAATATTATAATACAAACTAAATAATTTATACTGCAATGCTAAAAAATATAAATAAGTTCATGACCAATAATAAGGTAGTTTATACACAAATAGCTATCAATTTAAGAGCTGTAAGAACAAAGAAGCAAAGTCCAAATAAAATTGATGGTGAAATTAGTACAAAAAGAACCTGATAAATTAAATAAAAATTAGTATAATGTGAACTGGAGAGAAAAAATGTCCTGTAGAGTGTGAAGAAACAAAGGTCAAAATGGGAGTAACTTTTTATGGAATGGTCAGGTAAGAACAGTCTCACATCCAATTATATTTTCGAAATAAATAAAAAAAGCATTAAAAAAGGGAGCGAAGTCATAATTTTACCCAAAAACCTCTAAAGAACATTGTTCAGTGATGTAGTGTTTAAAGCAGTTATCAAGGTACTGCTAGCTGCAGCATGCAAAAATCTCTGCTGTTGCAGCTGAACAGGCCGCTATTGAAAACCACTTTGCTATTTCATTCCTATAGCAGCTCGGGGACGCTCCACTTTTGAGTTTTCTTTGTGATTTTTATCTTTTAATTAAATATAAAAAATAATTATGAAAATATTAGGAATTAAATACAATATTAGTGGGTATTAAAGAGTACTTATTGAGAATTAATATGTTGTGGAGTTCTGAGTTATAAGAACCCCAATTTTGGTCTTATTAAGGTAACATGTAGTGATCAACTCCATGACTTATCACTCACCCTCACATATTTTTTTAGTGTGATGCCAATATTCTTTTCTAAACTGAATATCAGAACGGTCCTCTCTGGTTTCTCATCACCTCCATTATAACATGCTATTAACTACTATGATTGAAAACCAAATTTGGAACTTGTTAACGAAACAATATCTTCGCTCACAACCATTGAGTAGGAATGCATTAGTAGCTAATAAAAAGTAATATTAATAAGCTAGAGCAATGGCCCATCAACTTAAAAGCACCTAGTTTCTTTAGGAAAAAATAGATGCCAAGTTTAACCCCTAAGAAGTCTCACTACTAACATTTAACCCATTTTTCCTCATTCCTAGCCTCTATAGTAACTTCAAAAAACAAAAAGAAAGAATTCTAATAAGCTAAAGGAACCAATTTATTATTTTCAACTTAGAAATGGACCGAGCATATAGCTTCCTCAAACGCCATGTAAACAGTCATAGACTATGTTACAAGCTACAGAGAAAAAATGGAGGCAAAATTTACATGTCAAGAGGCTTAGATCTTTACCTTTTACGCCCACAAAGAAGAGTATTCCATGCACTGGTAAGAGCTGGATCAACATGCCAAGAGGCACCAGATCTCTCTGGTCCAATTATGAGCCACCTATAGGATGGTCTTTTATCTGTGTCTAAGACATCAAAGAAGTCTTCTTCAAAAAGATGAGGCACACAATAATCCTTCAATAAGCTAGGTGCAGCTTCACCAAACTGAATTAATGGTAAAAAAAAAAGTTAAAAGAACTTGCATACTCTCAAATACTGCAGAACAAGAAATAGGAAAGGAAATAGTGCAGGGAGGTCGTACAAAAAGCACCTTTTCATCAAAAATATACAAGGGATCTTCATCATGCTGAACTTTCATGTACGAGACATAATCCTTGAACTTCATGGAGATCTTTCGGGCACCCCGTTGAGAAATTTTAAATGCTACATCTCCGTAGTTTAGCAACAGCTGATCAGTTGTCCATTTATGCCTGGCGGGCCATGTATCAGCCAATCCACTGAGCATAACCTGGATGCGTAAGTCATTAAAATTAAATTTTAATAAAAAATAAATAAAACTAAAAATAATTGGAAATTCAAGATTGATGAATTTCAAAATATCTAGAACGCGTAGCACGACCTACAACCAGACTATTATCATCTGCAAAGGACCCTCATTAAGAAAGATAAGGAGTACTCATCTCTCACTTTCCATCTTACAAGAACAAAAAAAACTGGAGAAAACAATACCACTACTCAAATACTTAAGAGATTAATAGCAAATGTGAATACATATATAGATATAAACTAACTAACTAACTAATGTACACCAGTGCTAGAAGGCTCCTATGCAAAGGTACGGGGGAAGGTTTTGTACACAAACTCACGCTTGCATATGCAAAGAGTCTGTTTCCATATTAAAACCCAAGACCTTGGTAAGACTGTGAGTGATTCCAAAAGAAGTTATAAACTAAAATAGAACTATCTCAATTCTCAAGGAATAAAAAATAATAGAGTTCACTTCTAAAATTATTTTATCCCAGTACCGGTTTCTTTGCATCATACTCATTATAGAAGTCCTTCAATGAGATGTCTTTTATTCTTTCCACATTTCCAGTATCCGCATGAAAAGCACCCAATGTGGTATGACAGCGGTATAATCTCCTGTACAAGAATAAAGAGTTGAACCCTGCAGAAAGGTGAGTATTAGTGATCTATAGAAAAGTCTTCCATATGATTTTCTCAGAGCATATAGCCTAACCCAGAATATAGAAGATAGATAAGAGACTGGTAGTGTTAGAACTCTCACCATCAAAATATAAAGGTCCTCTATGGTATTCTTTGTATTTGTCGGCCAGATTCAAACTGCACTCAGATGCCCAATTCGAAACAAGTCAAAAAAGCTAAACAGAAGCTAAAATTAAGTGCCCGAAAAGATGATAATTCGATTTCAGAACGAGCAATTGCATATGAGGAGAGACATACTTATGCAGAACAGTTTTCTTCCAAGAGCCTTTGTATTGAAGCAAACCAGTCGCTTCTTTTAGGCATAGACTCATCCACAGAGGTTCTTCGTTGCATAGTGTGTACATCACACTGCCAAAATTTAATTTGCCACACTTAGATAAACATTATACCACATGACTCATGAGATACACGGTTTATTTACAACAATAATGTTGGTCAATGAATCACAGTCACACGAAAAGCAAAACATCAAAAGTACAAATGAATTAAACGACCAAGCACAATCCATTTGCATCAAGATTCATGTAAAAAGGGACATGATAAACAAGGTGTATCGAAGAGACTTCAAATAAATAAGAATCAAAAGTTGTAGGAAAATGAAGGAGAAAAATATAGAAATAGAAAACAGAGAAAGTGAGTAGTGGTAGAAAGCATTACCTGCTAACACAAGCTACGCGAGCAACATCTCGGGGAGTGAAACGTTCCAAAATTGCACATAGGATTTCGTCGGGAAGGACTCGAAGGTCTCCAAGAGCTTCTGCCCTGCGATCTCTCCGAGACTCCATCCAATGTCAAATTCAACTTCACAACAAACAGATTAATATCTTTTCTCTTCACAAATGATTCATTCCTGCGTTGAGCCGCGCAATTTCAATTTATGCAACAAACAAAATACACGGTAAGAAGAAGAAGACGAGAAAGAGGCTGAAACGCGTTATAAGATTAACTTAAGCATTATAATTAAATATTTTATATCTTTATTTTATTTTTAAAATTTGTAATTTATACAATGTTAATTTTTTTTAATAAGATTTCATTCCAGAGACTCTGTGATTAGAGATGTTCACTTAGAATCAAATAAGAATAAAACTTAATGAGAATATATAAGAAAGTTCAAGAAACCTGTGTGTATTTTTTTGCACTTTCCGTCGTTTCTACGCCAGTGGGTATTGGCTTCAACTCATTTTTACTATTCATTAGGGATGGAAAAAGAAAAAGGTTAAAAAGCTATGTGAAAAATGAATTGAAGGTGCAATTAGTCTATTCTACTGATTAAACTTTTATGTGTATTGTACACTAAAACTCATAATATTAATATAATATATAGATCTTTCTTATAATTCATGCTACAACATTTAACACTTTTAAGTATGAAATTTTTCAAAAAAACATGTTATAAATTATAAAATAAAGATTTAAATATATTTTTAGTTTTTGAATTTTAACGTAAAACTAAAATTTGTTCATATACATTTTATTTTAAACTTTATATATGATCATTTAATCTAATAACGTCATTTTCTTTTTACGTCTAAACTGCGTTTTTTTCAATTAATATTAAAGTATAAACATATCTACCAAACTAATATAAACAACTCAAATGTTAGTAAGAGATATTTTTTTATGTCAAAAAAAAATTAATGTATTTGAATTAAAAGGATCATATTAATTCATTTTTATTGTTTTGTACAAGAATGTATCAAATTTTTTGGGATAAGAATAAATTTCAATTTTACTTAAAGTTGAGATACTAAACATATATTTCATCTTAAAATAAAAAATAATTTTTTACATTGTATGTACTTTTTTCTTTTATATAAATAACTAGATACAATTTAAGGAGTAGTTACTTTTCTTTTGACAAATTTTCCCAAAATCAAATAAAATAATGTTTTAGATTAAAATTGAATGTTATAAATCGAAGAACAAATAAATATTGAATAATCAAAATCAAAATTAACAGTATCTTAAGCTAAATATCTTGGTCCCTAAGTTTTGGACTTGCTCTTCTATACATTTTATACATAGACATTTAAGTTACAAATCATATATCTTAAAAATACAAAGATGCTGAAAATTATAAAACTCTTTATTTTTTAAAAAAATCTCCTAGATCATAGCCTTTGTTAATTAAACCAAAAATTCTAATAAGATTTAACTCCAATTTCTAGACTTGAAGACTTTGTTGTATCTTCAAATTTTTAAATCTACTACCTTATATGTTTAGATGCCTTCAATCATTTTATCTATGGAATATTAAGTTGGTCTCTAGATAACTAAAATGGTACAAATACAAATAATTATTTATTTTCTCATTATTAATTAATATTTCATATATTCTATAATTTATTCACTAATTTTCGGTCCATCAGATCTTGGTCTTCAAGATTAAAAGAGTACATTTTCTCTAAGTAATTAATATATGATACTTATTTGTCATATTTTACATCTGAAGATTAAAGAATTTATTATTACATTTTTTTCAAGGCTATCTATCTCAACAAAAATATTCAATTTAAGCCAATTAAATTAAATTTAACTGAGTTGTGTTGAATCAAGTTGAGTTGAATTAAGTGATTATCAAAATAAACACAAATATTCTAAAATATTCTACATATAAGACTAATATAAACTAACCTAATATATATCATTCTTCAAAACATGTCTAAACAGTTAATACTACAGGTTTGAAATTAAAATTCTTCTAAAACGTTGTTGAATTTCCTACACTCCAACAGAACATAACCTTATATAACCAAATTATTTGGTATTAGAAAATTATAGGATTCTCATAAATACAAATTAAGTATCATTTATATTTTTATACATCTTGCTTTACTTATTACTAACATTTTGGCATTTCAAGAAAAAGATTGAAAATTGAATTTATTGGTCATAATATCTGAAATATCTTTGTAAAGATTTACCCGCAGACAATTTCTTTTGATAATATTCAAAAGAAAAATTTCCAACATGCTGCTTGCATTGCTAAAAAAAATCCAATGTTCCTTCTAAATTTCTTATTCAATGTAAATTGTTTAATATACAACACATAAGTTGTAACTCCATTTTAGACAAAATAATTTTTTTACTGGACATAACAGCTTTTAAGCATGATATACATAAAATGTATAGCATCTTCCTAACCTCGGCAAAGATAAAAGATAATAATTTTTAACTATTCATGCAGAAGGAAATGCTCACATGCATAATTAGAATCTTTAAGTGAATAAAATTGACATGCATCTATTTTATATTTCAACATATACAAAAACAATTATGGAAATCTACGATTAAATAAAAAATGAAAATCACACAACAATGTGAACTTATAATTCTCACCTTCCAAACTTATTTTATAAGATTAATTTAAAATTAAAATTTATTTATTATTTGTTGAGTTTCTCGTGTGTCATTCGTTATCAAGTTATTATCAAATCACAATAATATTCGGTACCACAATCTAAATGTATATGTATGAGATAATATAATTTTATAATATTTTACTTTATAAATCAATTTTGTAAGATTAAAACAAATTTAAAGTCCTATTTTTAATATACTTTAGTTAATACTTTAACATGTTTTTCCAAATTTTGTTCTACATAAATTAATTAAATGTCCATCAACCTTCTTCCAAGTTTCTTAAAATAAACGATACAATTGTTGACCAGAAAATAAAGAAATAATATAGCTTAAACAGCATTGTTTTAGATATTAACTTTATCTTAAAGATGCTTTTAAATACGTAATCAAGGGATTTAATGTATGATTAGCTCCCACTATTAGAAATCCATAATCAATCATCAAAATTTTGGTACAGTAACATACTAACTATTTTAATGACCGGTCACCTTAAATCATAATATAACTTTGACCTTTTAGTGACAAAAAAAAATGATTTATTTAGTAATAAATATAAGTAGTTTATTTAGTTGATATTCTGTACTCATTTAATAGTTGAACTAAAAAAGATGTAGTAATGTCTGGTTTAATATAATAAATAAATGTAATACAACAAATATGTAAAAGACAATTTTAACCCAACCACATGATTTATTTTAAGTAGAATAATTCAACACTTAATTAACCTTTTTCTTAATCAGTTAAAATATCGATAAAGAGAAATATATTTTAATCATTTGGTCTTACCCAATAAGAGATAAGTGTCGACCAAAGTCTCTAAGTTTCATGATAAAAATTTATGACAATGAATAAGATGAAATTTTACATAATGGGTTTAATGAAATGAGGAAATGAGGTGGTAAAGTCTAATCAATACCATATCTATTTTATAGATTTGTATCAAATGCAGTTTTCTTATTTCAAAAACATCAATAGTTGTGTATTATTTTTTTTTCTTATAAATTCTTCCTAATAATCTCGTTTCATCATTTATCGTAAATTTTAAGTTTATGATAATTTAAAATTACTTATGACAATGGTATATGAGTCACTAAGTTGTTATCTCTTTTACTTTTTTTTTTCTTAATTTGATTGGTTATTTGCATTTAGTAACTACCAACGGATATTTTATGAAGTAAATTTTCATGAATTATGTTTCTCCTAGTTTTGTAATAAGGTTTAGATGACTAACCATTTCTCTCTTGACTGAATCTCCTTCTACTATAAGGTAGACCAAAAGTTATCATTGGTTGTATTTAATGTGATAGTAAAAGTCATATATTTTTTCTCCTTTACTTCAATAATTTCTTGTTTTGATTTGATTTTTTGGTTTCTTTAGTAACAACACCCGATCTTTGCTATACATTAGTCTTTGTTGACCACTACAAAAATATTATATTTAACGAGATTCTATTTTTTTTATATTACTTGAAGTTAAAATATCTTTTTAATAATGTTTTCAAAAATAAACTTATAAATGATATCAAAGTTATGGTTTGTTTTGGTGACTAACCTGTCCGGGATTATACTCAAATGCAAAATGACAACAAGTTACTTTGGGTAACAAGGTGAGTGGATACAAAATGAGTGGGAATGAAAAATAGAATAAAGACGACAATGGTTTTAAGAGAAAAACCTTAAGTTACGAAACTAATGCAACACTTAATGCAAAAAATACTAATTACTCAAAAGAGATATGAATAGTTGTGGAAAGATGAAGAGGTGGAACAATTTTCAATAAAAGAAGCATATAAAAAACTACAAAACAATTGCTAGCCAAAAGATTTTGAGTTGTATAGCTCGTTTTGGAAAGTGGAAGTTTTACTTATCGCTCACAATTTCACGTGGAAGATATTTTTAAATCGTATTGCAACAAAAGAAAATTTAAGAATAAAGGAAAATTGTTAGAGTGTTATCTTTGCCCCATGTGTGGATTAACGGAGAAATCTACAAATGACTTGTTCTTTACTTGTAAAATAGCAGGACTGGTATGGAATATGTGTAATAATTGGATTGGGATAAGTACTATTATCCATAACCAAGCCAATAAGAACTTCCAACATTTCTGCTTAATGGAAATTAATGAAAAAGGAAATAGAATATGGAAGTGCTTATAGGTAAAAATCATATGGACTTTATGGAACCACAAGAACAATGTTATCTTCAAGAATAAGAGAGTAGATGCATAAGAGATTTTCTGCATGGCACAGTTAAAGGTTTGAGTATGGACTAAATACAAATATCTGAAGGCAAATTTCATGTACTTTGATTGGTGCTTAAACTCGATTATATGAATAAAATCCATAGCTCAATAGATAAGTAAAGATATTGTTAGCAATGGAACATAACATATGGGTGCAAAGTAGCTTAAACGGTAGTCAGACTCTAAGAAAATAGATAATTTACTCGTGGGGACTTTTGCTAATATTAGGTTTTTGATGGTTGGAAATGGGAACTTTAACAATAGGCTTTAGGGATGTGGGAAAGGAAATAAGGCATAAATTATGAGGCTTACCTTATGTCATTTTGTTAAGGTTGAATACAATCTCATGTTTAGAGGTAATTTATTGGGTTACATAACATATCATGTTTGCTTAATAAGGATGCATGCCTCCTTCCCTCCTTTGGTTTTTAGCTTTTACAGAAAAATGAATTAGTCACGATGGCTTGGATTCTTTTGCAACATCTTGTTCTCTTGATTAAGGAAGGTTGTCGCAGTGTCCTTTATAGCAACTCAAAAGTTGTGTACAGTTGCAGCGAAGACCCCAATGAGAGGTTGTAGAGTAATTGTGGTTTAAATGATGCTTGTCTTTTTGAAGTGCAAAGCCTCATAGACACATTCAACATGACCAAACCGCTATCATTCATCAACACTTATATGGTTGCTTTCAAAGCTTAAAATTGCATTGTTACAAGGAGGAAACTTTATAGCTTAGGAACTATTTCTTTGATAGGAAGTTTGTGTTTTATTTATGATATCTACATCAAGAACTCTTTTTGTATATGGGTTGAGACACCTTTTTGTCTCACGTACATTTATACATTCTTATTGTTTGTCGATAAAAAAAATGTGAGTGTAACATGTTTTATATTATTTTCTTTTTAATAAATTTTATAAATTGTTGATGAACTTTTGAGATATAGGTATAACTTAGATGTCAAAGTTCATAATAACTCAAAAATAACCTTATTTAAAAAATAGGAGAGATAAACAAACAAATAAAATTTGACACTAAACCTTATATCTATAAATAGTGGCATGTTAAACATGTTCTACCATTATTTTTTTCCCTTAGTCAAGCCAAATTAACCTCACCATTAAAACATCGCTTATTATGTGTCAAAGTTCATAATAACTCAAAAATAACCTTATTTAAAAAATAGGAGAGATAAACAAACAAATAAAATTTGACACTAAACCTTATATCTATAAATAGTGGCATGTTTAACATGTTCTACCATTATTTTTTCCCCTTAGCCAAGCCAAATTAACCTCATCATTAAAACATCGCTTATTATGTGTCCTACATCAATAACTCATAATGGTCTCCAAAATCTCTCACCATAAAAAAAGCTATTATGTTCTCTTAGAAATTTAGGATCACATTCCAAGGCATTTATAATTTTTCAAAAAAAAAAAAAATGCTCTCGTCAATATGGCATGGTTTTAACCTATCACCCTCCACGTGCTAATCTTCAAAAAAGGTATACCAATTAAATTCGCGTGATCTCTACTTGCTAAAGTTGTCCTCCTAGGTTGTCTATCCTCCTCCATGGGTAATAAATCTATGTTTTTTAATACTTCAGTTACCAGTACAATATTAAAAGTTTATTATATATTATGTAATATTAAAATAATAATAATAAGGAATAAATTGATAAATACATAATTTACGTACATATTATTAATAAAAATATAAATTAACTCAATTCGAAAATGAATATTAAAAAAAAAAAGTATCGCTTTACCTGTAAATACTCACGTAAAGAATAAAGTGCACAAAGTAAGCTTGACATCTAAATGGTTCATGTCCAAGTTTAATAACATTTACGGATACTTTTTTGATAAACACTTATTGATGCCTCTTATTTCTCAGTCCCTGAGACAGTACAGTACCTATAATATATATCTCCTTTACGCTCCTACATATATTGTGATAACTTTTGTTGGTCCATATAATAGAATTCACGGAAAAAGAAGCAAACCCTCTTTGTAGGCATTGAATAATCCTACAGAGAAAAGTTAGTGGCGATCCTACGCTTTCGGAGGCGTTCAGAAATTATGAAAGCAAGCTCAAGAGATTGCGAAGCATTAAGCCTGGGATCACAGTGTGTGTGGTAACGTGAGCCCAGATCATTGAAGGTAACAGTTCTCGACCCACCAATGCACTCAGTCACATTCTGACCCGTCATCTCTAGATGAACCCCACCTGGTTGGCTTCCTTCCTGTTCATGCACGTCCAAGAATGCTTTCACCTCCGCCTGTTCAATTAGGTCAAAATCTACACATAATCAGCTATCAACTACCAAGGTTGGCACTTATGATATACATTGCTTTCTCCAAGTTGGCTTTCAATGGCTACAGACCAAAACATAGGCATCAACGATCAGACAACAAGGTTGGCAGTCTTATGATGTTGCTTTCTCTGAAGTTGGAAGACTTCAAATTCAAAACCAGACAAGGTTGGTTCAATTGCCCGTTGAAAAAACAAAACCTTACGATTAATTTCTGTTGACAGCTATCAATCCAGCTTCTAATTATTATATATGTAACCTTAATGTTTGGTAGCCAACCTCTGAACTAGTTCAGATATCAAATCTTTAGCGATTGTCACTACGAAACAAATTATAGTGGAAGGCAAGACTATTATTACGTACCCTGATGGCATCAAAGGGGCGAGTTTTGAGTCCACACGGAGCCTTTATGGTGTTTCCATGCATAGGATCGCTGACCCAAGTTACAGTATGTCCAGCTCTGCGTACTGCTCTGATCAGATGTGGAAGCTTGACCCTCATATTTTCAGCTCCCATCCTCGTGATCACAGTTATTCTCCCGGCTTTGTTCTGGGGGTTCAAGATGCTGATCAATCTAACAAGCTCATTTGGATCCATCTTATCACTTACCTGCCACACGATACCGTTTTATTTCATCAATCATAAAAGTATCTAACTTGAACGAAGCAACTCAAGAGAGTTAAGACTAAATCTAGGTCAAAATACCAATAGAATGAAATGGGTTTGCATGCATTTAGAAGAAATATGTGAAAACCTTGATTCCGAGAGGATTGGCAACTCCTCTTAGAAACTCAACATGAGCACCATCGAGTTGCCTGGTCCGTTCCCCAACCCAAAGCATATGCGCGGAGCAGTCATAGTAGAGACCAGAAGTTGAATCCAACCTTGTAAGTGATTGTTCATATGGCAATAACAGACATTCATGTGAAGTCCAGAACTCAGTTGTTTTCATTACAGGATGTTCCACCGTGAGGCCTGCAGCAGCCATGAAACCAAGGGCCTCATCGACTCGGTGTGCAAAGTCTAGGTACCTGTCATGCCAAACAGATATTTAGCGTGTGTTTGGTAACACTTCGTGGAAGTTCGAATCGATTCTTCCTTCTCGTTACTTGAAATTTTTAGTTAATTTGACGGGAATTGATATATTGAAATATGACAATGATATTTTACCACCAAAAACAAAAGTTACTAATAGTATGGTTTACGGATGAAATGTTTATTGAAAAAATGTTTTATCTTTCTTGTCATTTTGTCCATTTTGACCTTTATCTTTATATTTATTTATTTTTTCCAAATCCAAAGTTAAAATATTAAGACTTTTTAAAAATACGTTATTTAAAAAATAATAAATATTATTAATACCAATTATCATTATAAAAATAATAATATTGTTAATATTAATTGTATCATTATAGTTACTGTAAATTTATTAAAGTTAACATATAATTAGTTTTTTTTGAATAATATATTTTAAAAGTTTTAATATTTTGACTGTGCAGATAATTTTAAAGTTAAATAAATAAAGAAAAAAAGAAAAGGAAAAAAAATACACAAACATTATTATATCTCACGGAAACAAATATCAGCATTCTAATTTAATCCAGCCCCACCCCCAATA
>Ga0214545_1000444_pt1 | contig 64999 bp, 16 predicted proteins | sample CNSS4metaG_FD_160064 | JGI IMG/M metagenome (GOLD analysis project Ga0214545, IMG submission 160064) | Root nodule microbial communities from cowpea collected in UCLA plant growth center, Los Angeles, California, USA - CNSS4 | ecosystem: Host-associated > Plants > Roots > Nodule | place: USA... | reverse complement strand
AGGACGTAAATTTTGACTTAAAATATAAAAACAAACAAACAACAAATTTACATTTATTGTCTTTGCAACGTATGTAAATTTATGTCTTTATATATGGACCAAACATAAATTTACATATGATATTTCTTATGTCTGAGTTGTAACAAACATAAAAAGTAAAAAATAGTATACATAAAAAGCATTTTTTTTAGTGAAATAAACCATATTTAAGTAGGAAATATGGAATGAGAAGAAACTTATACAACAAATTAACCGCTTGTCATAGTAATGGAAGAAAATAATGATGAAATCCTTTAACTTTTCTTTTCGGATATGAAATTTCAGTAAAAGATTGTGCCTCTTAGTTGGTTAGAAAAGTGTATGAAAGAATTTATGCCGAAGCTAACAAAATATAGCAGAAAAATAACTACAGCAGAAAGTTTAAAATAACTCGAAACTTTAATCTATGGGTCCATGCAAAATACAAAATATTTCTTGTATTGGAAGGAAACGTAAACAAAAACAAATTCTGAACTAATTTAAAATATTCACCCCTTTTTCATGGCCTTCCAACTCACAATACACTGTGTTCTTTTTTTTATTGTGTGTGAAGAACAAAAATTAGGTGAAGTATCGAAGATTCTCTGTCAAAGAAAACCCTAAAGTAACATCGGTTAGTTAACAAATGAATACAATACAAGTTAAATCGTAAAATGTCTTCCTTTTCAACCATAATATATAAATCACAAAATGTCTTCTTTTTCAAGCTTAATAATATATAAATCATAAAATGTCAATGTCTCTTTTTGTTATCACCTTTCAATTTGACCTTTTTCCAATGTGCTTTATCTATTTACTCTTCTAAACAATAAGTTCACACGATCCACCACTGTACCATATTAAACTATTCTCACCACTAATACAAATGATGCAATGCATGTTCAGAATCTCGTACACCAAAACATATATATATATATATAGTCCACTGTCTCTGTTCCACGTGGTTTAGGATTCTTACATACGACTCTTTCAATCTTCAAACCTAAGTTTCTGACGAACTCAGAAAACATGTTCGTTGTTGAAGCTATAAAAAATTAGATAGATGCATATATATGTTTCAAACTTTCCAACCATTGTGTCTCTAAATTTTCTTGTTCTTGGTTTTGCAGCAATGGTCCAAATTGAACGTAATGAAAAGAATGTTAGGAATGAAGGTGCGGGGAAAATTACGTAGAAGAGTGGGTCAATCACGTTGTAACCAGCAGGTCCTCGTCAAGACCAAAAATAAGACCAAACACCTCTTCGTCTCAATCTTATCCATACTTGTCTTTCCCGTGTAATGTACAGGAAACTTCAGCATCATCAATGCAACAAACAAACTTTTATTTTCAAACTATTGATGCACTTTACTTTTGCTTCCATTGTTTGTTTATGATGCTTTTCTTTGGCTGTAAAATCTTTAATCTAAGTTCACTCTTAATCAACTATAGATGATGTTTCATTTATTCATATATTTTTAAAGAATTTGAAACTTTATTTAAATAATTTATTAGAAGTGGGTTTTAAACCTAATTCAACCCTACAAAACTGACTTGTAAGATGAGGTTTGTACCTCACTTATATACTATGAAATTGTCTTATCTCTAGTCGACGTGAGACTTCCAATACACCCCATCAGGCCGAAGTATATACATTTTGTGCGTGAGACTAAAAATTAATAGATGGTTCGTTAGCGACATGATAGCAGATGGAACAGAATGTCCAAAAAATCTTGCTAGGATAGGTTTTTTTTTTTTTTAAACAATAGTTCTGATACCATATCAGATATGTATAAGCAATGAAAAGAAAAAATATTAACAAGAAGTATTTGATGAAAACAACTCAATGAAAGCTTGCTTCTTGATTTATTAGAACCTTATTCAATATATAGAGTATAATGTCCAATCATATAAAAGGAAAAGTAAAACCTAATAAAATAGAATATTTAATAATAATAAAAGAGAATCAAATATATGATATTTCTATCCATATAAATAATAACAGAAGATATATAATATCTTTATCAGAATTAGAATTTACGTATACCTGAATTCATGTTTTTCATTAATCATATCTAATAATAAGAATATTTAAAAAAATGTATGAATGGCTGTTGGTTGTAGATGTGAACCAGTTTAGGGATAGATTTTCACATGGAATGGTAGTATTTGATTATTTGTCAAAAGAATAAAATTTTATTGTTCCACTTGTATAAAAGTAATCCTCAATTTTGCATTCATAAAACTATATTTTTTTTCTTTTTACACTATTTTATATCCACAGTTTAAATCCAATGTTTTCTTTTGATCATTTATTCGATTTGGTGAGTTTGATCAAACTAATAGGTTCAATTAAAATATTTCAGTCAGATCAGATAGATCAACGTGAGGTTCAGATTTCTATTATATTAACTATAATTTTAAATAGTAATAAAATATTCTCAATCGCTTTTATTTAATAAAAAATATGTTTTAGGTATACTTAGTTTAAAAAAAACATATACATAGATCAATGTGTTAGTTTAAATACTAAACCTTGTAGATACAATAATATTAAATATATATATAGAGAGAGAGATTTTGTTCATAGAAAATTTATAAATCCACCTCAGAAATATTATAATGTCGTATTAGACCAATGAATTTATAAATATGTTATCGTCAAAGTTTGTTGCAAAGTATATAATTATACACATGTTTACAATGGTTTATTTTGAATAGTATTTTAATTGAACTATAACCGTAAAGGTTTAATCTATTTGTTTTTCACAATGTTTTATATTTAATTAGTTAAAGTGTACATAATGGATACGAATATAAGCTTTTAGATACCTAATAAATATAGATATAACAATTATTAAATTTATTTAAAAAACATTAAAATTATTATGCATGTGTGAATTCAAATACAAATAATAATTTCATATACTCATATGTTATTCAATACACATTCTATCCTCTTTGATCTCTCCTTTATAATAACCAACATGTTTTAAAAGTAAATAACATTCAAACACGTGACAATACCACTTAGAATGTTATAACATATAGATAACTTGCAAGAATATTGAATAATCTAAACATTGTCAATAACTTAAAATCCAATATATTTTCCAATCAATACTTAACATATAACAATTAATTTTAATCAACTTTTTCATAATTACATTTCTTTTTAAAATCATTTAAGAATAATTTTTTAATTTTGCATACAAAAATATATAATGTAAAAATTTCTTATTTTTTAAAATATTGGTTTTATGGTTGGATTCCAATTATGAATAACTTTTTAATTGACGGATTTTTAATAATTGGATTGAATTAAATTGGATTTTTAACAAAATTTTGTAATATAAACAGAAAAGAGTAATGACTTATATATTACGAAAATACATGGACATTGAATTTATTTATGAAAAACTATCATTGTTATTCAACATATAAACTAATTCGAGATCAATCATGTATGATAATAGCGAGACAAAACTTTTCTTCTAACTTCCTAATCTGATTACATTTTTACGAACTGTAATATAATTTATTTAAGGATTTTAATCAATTTTTAAGTTCTATATTCTAACTTTTCTTCTATTTTTAGCAATTTACTAAAAGTATGAAAAGGATATAAGAATTCTTTTTAAAACATACGGACCTTTTATTAAATTGTTAGAGAGACGAAATTAAGAACAAACCAATGAATATATAGATATTAGTTGCAATACCTAATATAGAAAATATAGTTGAAAGTAAACGAAGAATGAAATTTTTGAATAGTTCATAAATAGGTATAAAATAATTATTTTTTATTTTTAAAAAAACTATTTCTACAATTTAAAACTTATCATTCATCATTTTTACGATCAGTCTAAATCTTTTAAAAGACAACATAGAATAGATTAGGATAAATTTATCCAGATTTTAGTATAAGTTGAAGTTTTTGAAAAATCTTTTTTCTTGAGTTTGGAAGATTTTCAAGTTTTGGAGTTGTTTTCCTTGCTAAGCAAGCTATCAAGAGTAGGAGGCAAATAACTTGCATCTATTTAATTATTTGATTAAGATGATTTGGAATTGGTGTTGAATATTATGATTAAACAAACAGATTTATTGATAGATAAGTTAATTTATAATCACAAAAATTTCTCAATAAATAAATATTAGTGATAGACAAAAATTTACTAGAAGATATATTTGTCAGTAAATATTATAATTTGATTCTTTTTTTTCTTCACTTTATATTCTTCTTCTTTCTTTTTTTTTCCTCTTTTCTTTAACCTCTCTTCTTCGGCTCCTTTTCCATTTCTAATCATGTTCTTGTTGTTGTCGTGACCTATATCACTATTCTTGTCACCTGGAGCTTCTCTTCCTATTCCTCTTTCTCCTCATCTTCTTCCTTTTTCTCATCATTCTCTTTTTATTTTCTCTTTTTTTCTTATTCTTTTTACTCATCTCCAATTAATTTATAACAAATATTTGTACAGATTTAACAGGAAAATTAACATTAATAACTAATAGAATTATTGGAAAATATTAAAAAAATATATTTACAAACGAATTTACCAACACATTTTAAAAAAGAATCAATTATCAATGAATTTACAAAAGCTCATTATTGATAAATTTACCGATGAATTTAGACAAAAATAAATCATTACCAACAAATTTTATCATGACATGATCAAAGCTAAAGCTAAAAGTAGAAACTTTTGTATCTATTTTACTAACAAAAATCACCGATTAAAATATATGTAGATAATAGACAATATAAATCATCGACAAATTCATTATTGATAAACGTTTTCATTGATAATAAAATTATAATTTACTAACGGGTTTTACCGGTGAAAATATCCATCACAATTAAAATTTCAAAATTTGTCAATAAAACTAGTCCATAAATTTTCTTTTACGGACAATTTTTTTCTATCAATATAATTTTTCTAGTAATTGTGCTTTTCATATTGTGTCCTTTTGCCAACATATTTCTCGATAGATTTAAAAAAAATTGTTACAACGGATTTATCATATGTTTAAATGAAAAATCAGTTACAAATGGGTTAAAAAAATCAACTATCCATAAATTTACCAGCAAATTTTATCTTGAAACGGTCAAAACTCAAAATGAAAACATTTTCAAACATTTTACCGATAGAAAAATTATATATAATGAAAATTCTAATTGAGGAATTTTACCAATAGATCCAATGCCAGCGGATATTTCTATTTGTAATAAAAGTTCTAATATTTATCCATTATAAACGGATATTTCAAACTATAATTAAAAATTTAAATTAGTTTGTAAGATTTTGTCGATAATTTAATAATTTTTTGTTTATGTAATTGATTTGATATGTCTACAAATATAAAGTATTAGGCTTGTTAATTATGTGAACTACTTGTCTTATGTTAGGTTTAACTTATTTTAAGTGTTGGTTGGTCAAAGTTGAACTGAATTAGCATTTTTTCAATTTTGAACGGAAAATTATTTACCGTTAAACATGTTATTAAAATTGACGATTTTGAGTTATGCAACTTTAATGTGTTTGTCGTTGTTTTCTAAATTTTCATACATCTAGCTTTTAAGTTGGAGTGACCACTCAAGTGACATTCAAAGGATGCTCATCATTATATGGTTAAAGCATTGTCACTTAAGTGTAGGGATGATAAAAATATTAGTGTTCGTAGGTATTTGTGAATAAAATTTGCAGTGAATAATTAGTATTTATGGATAATAAATACTTACTTATAAACAAGTAGTGGATATCTTAATACCCGCTTATAAGTAGGTTGAGTGCGGGTATCATATTATTCATACTTGCGGTTACCGTTACCTGCAAAAACTTAAAATTAAAATTTAATTTATATTTTATTAAGTTAAATTTAATTAAAATTATATTTTATTAGATTAAATTTAATTAAATTTATATTTTTTTTCATAATTTTATATAAATTTTATTTAAATAAACTATAAAATATATATTTTAAAAATTTTGTACAAATTTCAATACAGGTTAATCTTTTACTCAGCCCACCTAGAATCCGTGGTGAGCCAGGTTGGTGAGTCAATCCATAAGTAAAGGGTCACATAAATATTTTTTATTAATTATGTTGGACTTTGTATTTGGGTTATGTTAGTTTTTTTTTTAGCCAACACATTGATAATTTGTATTTTTGCGATTTTAGTTTGTATTTGGAGTTTAGCATCATTTTGGATTGTAATGAAGTTTATTTAGGTTTTAATCAAAATTATAATTTATTTTGTTTAGACAGAAGAAAAAAATTGTATTTTTTTTAATTAAGCAAGTCAGTGAGTTAATCCGTTTCACCTATCAACCTGTGGTAGATCGAGACATGCTTAAATTTTTTTGACTTGTTAATAAATAATCGTGTTAAATTGATTTACTAAATAACTAATTCATAAGATATCGAATCGAATAGGTCTGATCATCCGTTTTAACAGTTTTAGTAATAAATACTTAATATGTGAGTTGTAAATAGTTCATGTTATCAAATCCCATAAATAAAAAATACTTAGGAATATGATTCTATACATATATCTCATTACATAAGTTTCCTCTTGAGGTGAGCACTACTCCAAGTTAAATTCACCAATAATATTTAATATCTTAAATATAATACTTTTAATAAAACAGAAGTACTAAAGTATATGCTCAAAAGTTGAAAATTGTGCATAAATAAATAATCTTATATGGTGCGAGAAGCTTCCAAATAGTAATGAGCCACGTCACGTGTTGATCTAAAAATCTTACAGGTGTTTTCACCAACTTTAACCTACACACGCAATTTTGACAATACTTCGTGGAACTGCAACGTGTCTTGTTTCTATTCGTCCAAAAGACGAGGTAGCTAATGTACTTCACCTCCTAGAAATTGTACCATGGTCTACGCCACAATTAATGCATTTTTTTATATTTATTTTACTGTTCATCTTTAATAATTTAGGTTTAAAAGTATCAAACACTAATATTTACGAAGGTACACAAGATTGGTTTATCAGAGTGAAGGGATAATTGTTGTAAACTTTTGTTTAATTTTTTAGATGAGTAACTTTAAATATCATGTATATTTTTTGTTTCGTTAAATATGTGCTCATCATTGAATATTTGGAGGAAAAGTTAAAGTAGAAAACAATTCAACGATAACGTATAAAACAGGTATATAAAAAAAAAAACAGTCAAACAAAGTGATTTACATTTACTTCTTGTAAAATTAATTCAATTTTAATTCTTTATAAATTTAAGTATTTTAATTTAAATTAATATTTATGTTTTTATTTATGGATATTTAAAACCGATATTTTTTGATTAAGTATCTGTAATTTAATTTTTTATTATGATCTTATCTCCATTTATTAAAAGATGTAATTAATTTTAATATTATTTTGTATTAATTACAAAATTTTACATATTAACATATTAAAACTAATAAACAAAACGATGAAATAAATAACGATCACAATATTCAATTAACGAAATAATTAAATTGTGAAAACTCGTTGAGAGATATAAAAATGTTACCAAAAACATTTAATAAAAATAATTAAAATATTCAAATTTATAAATATTTTAAAACTCAATTAAATTTATTTTATATATAAATATGAATAATTAAATCTGTTTCATATATAAATATGAATAGAAATCATCAAACATCAACCCATCGAGACAATAATGATTCAATGAAGCACTTAATTCGAAATAATTTGTTTCTTTTAGCTAACTATATAAAAGAACATCATTTGAATAGTGCTTTTGTTTTTTGACATTGTAAAACTGTTGTTAGAGAACTTTTAGGTCTTATAAATTGATTAAGCTAAGTGGATTAGGTTTTATAGACCATGAAATTGAACTCGTTCAAAACATTGACCTAAAGTAGCAACACATGAACCATCCATTTTATTTTAAAACCTTGCACCGATTCATTTATGTTCCTAGCTGACTCCTTTTTTGTGAATGCTGCGTCAAAATCAAAAGGCTAAAACGTTGAACCGAACCAGCGGTTTGAAGAAGACGGTCTAGAATAGCTGAACCGGTCATATTCCGGGAGAGGATGTGGACATGTGGATGGCTATGGTTGGTGTATAACAATATATAAATAAGATTTTCTTTTTTTTACACATTTTAAAATTTTAATTTTATCTTTTAAAATATAATTATTTATTAAATTTTTGAAAATTCACCGTTATTTTAAAAGTTTTTTATAAAATAGTCTATCTCTGCTTCTTTTTTTTCTCCTATTTATCAACCGTTATTCTCATCTTTTCTAATATATTTAACTTTATTTTTATTAAATATAATTTTATTTTATATATTAACTTATTAACATTATAATATTATCACCTACTAATATAATATCACATGTATTTAAAAAATTATATATATACATACACTATCGCACTAGTGTTTACGTTAGTATTGTTGATGACATTGGAGGAAATAAATAAATAAATAATAATAATAAGTATGTAAGGTTTGTCCATTGATAATATTGCGTAGTCAAAAGTGTAGTTTTCCCGTCTTGGGTGTTGTTAGGTGAAAGGATATTTGAACTTAGTTAAAACTATGTTGGTTGTTAACCTAAATTCCTTTAAGTCACTTCACAAGAAGAGTTTTTTTATAGCTAGTTTTTTACTTCTTCTTTTTTGTAATTTTAAAGATTTTTTTTTAAGTGGATAAATAATTGATAAAATTATTTTAATGGTAACAAAATTGTATATAAACCTCGAATTGATAAAATGTCATGCTTTATTATATGAGTAATTATATATATAATATGGAAAGGATTACAAAAAATAGATTTAAGCTAAGGTTTGAGTTCAATGAAAACCTAATTCTTCTGCGTTTGTTTGCAAAATTTAACTATTTAATTTTGATTATATTAGATTGAAAAAGAATTAGGTTTAATTTGGATTCAAAGTTTAAAGATGGAAGAAAAGAGGGAGAGGAGAAGGAATAGTCTTTCACTTTAAACTGAAAGTTTAGGATTTTGGAAATCCATGCAGAAAAGTATGTATGATAAATTTGAGGTTACATCCTGGGTATTACAGTCGCCAACAAACCCTTTCTTTCTATGTCACCATCCCACGAGGGAAAAAAAAAGAACGCGCAGAAAGTTAAATAAAGCATTACACAAAACACAATAAAAGCAAAATAAAGAACCTTTAATATCATTTCTTTAAACATAATTAAATGTCTCATTGGACAACAATAATACAGTACCCGTTTTCAGCCATAGGCTTTTTTCTGCTCACAAATATAATATAATTATAAATTACAAAACAAATAAATAAATAGAATTTACAATTTATTTATATATAAAAGAAAAGAAAACTTGGTAAGCAAGTTGCGGAGGATTAATAAATATTAAATATGTATTAAATAAGGCGCGGGGAGTAATACTTTTGGTGTCAGCGTGACGAAAGTTTGACGCAATGGGAACGCAATAAAATAAAGAAAATTGAATATAAAGCGAAACAGAGACAAAGTTTCCGCGTAGAGAGATGAGTCTCATATGATTTAAATTAATAAAATATTAAAAAGAAAAAGAAGAAAATTTCAATTTTTAAAGCATGAGACAGATAAGACACACCTAATTAATCGATGAAACGCCAAATTTCTGTCTAATGTTTAATACCGTTATTAATTTAAATAATAATTGGGTAAAAGAATTTTTTATTAACCATTGTTGTTATTAGTTAGGAATAAAGAACAATATGGTTTTTTAATCTTTAAGATTTCGTCCTTGAAATAAAGTAACACTTTGGTTTGGACACCTAAGCTAAAGAAAATCTCTCTCTTTTTCTTTTTTTTTTCTCTTTTTTATTACGCGATTCACACCTGATGTTCACACCACACCTCAACTTACATATATATTCTCCTCATCTTTTTCTCTCTCATCTTTTGCTTCTCTCTCTCTCTATCCTCCATAACCAAAAACACACTCTTCAATAACTTTTCTCTACATCATTCAGAGCCACCTCTTCTTCTTCTTCTTCTTCTATATTGGATTTTTGAGTCTCTTTTTCTAGTTCTGGTTTTCGTTTTCAATTTTTCATGGAGGGTCATCATCTCCATCACCATCACCATCAGCGGCAGCAGCATCAGCAACAACATCATCATCAGCAACAGCATCACCACCCTCACAACATCACAACCAGTGCTAACGTGGATGCCACAGACAGATTCCCCCAATGGAGCATCCAAGAGACAAAAGAGTTCCTCGTGATCCGTGCGGAGCTGGATCAGACTTTCATGGAGACAAAGAGGAACAAACAGCTTTGGGAAGTCATCTCCAACCGGATGAAGGAAAAGGGTTTCCATAGAAGTGCAGAACAGTGCAAGTGCAAGTGGAAAAACCTCGTTACCCGCTATAAGGTATTTTTATACCATTCATCCATTCATATCATATTAATCACATCAACTCAAATAAAACTCGTGCTCTTATATACGAATCGCATATCTTTGTCCTTTTCAATCCCACCCTTTCACGTTTTTAATTCTAATCAGTATCTGATTCACGATTCTGATTAATATCTGGTTTAAGATTACCACGTGTTCGTGATTCTGATATCGGTGTCTGGTTTAAGACTGTCACTTGCTTATTATTTACGATTTTCCAGTGAACATATACATCTATATCAGTTGGGGGTTTTCAAGAATTTAATAGAATTTCTTTGAGTGATAGTTTGATTAACAAATGTATACTTTGATTAAAAAAATGTGGTTTTTATGCATACTATGATGTTTTGTCGAATGGGTTTTGTGTAGTGATAGTACTAGTTTTTTTGTTGTTGAGATTTAAAGGGGTGTGAAGCCATAGAGCCAGAGGCGATGAGGCAGCAATTCCCGTTCTACAACGAGGTTCAAGCGATTTTCGCGTCGAGGATGCAGAGAATGTTGTGGGCGGAAGCAGAAGGAGGAGGGTCGAAGAAGAAGGTGGTGCAGCTCTCGTCGGAGGAGGAGGAGGAGGGAAACGAAGAGAGTGAGGGAGATCAGAAGGGTAGCGTGATGAAAAAGAAGAAGAAGGGGAAGATGGTAATCGGAGGAGGGAGTGGTGGTAGTAATAACAGCAACATGGAGGGTTTGAAGGAGATGATGGAGGAGTTCATGAGGCAACAGATGCAGATGGAGGCACAGTGGATGGAGGCGTTTGAGGCAAGGGAGAACGAGAGGAGGATGAAGGAGATGGAGTGGAGGCAAACCATGGAGGCATTGGAGAATGAGAGGATGATGATGGACCAGAGATGGAGAGAGAGGGAAGAGCAACGAAGGATTAGGGAAGAACTTAGGGCTGAAAAAAGAGATGCTCTAATCACAGCACTTCTCAACAAGCTCAGAAGAGAAGAGATATAGTGTATACTACCTCTAACTATACCTTTTATTGTCTTTCTTCTTCCCTTCAACCAAAGATTAATTTAAGAGGTTTGTTCTTAGAACTCTCAGTTCATATAATCTTCCTCATTAATTTACATATCCATACTTTTATACTTTTCTTCTGGTTTCCTTTACCATCTTATCATGCTCTTCATTTCAATCACCCAAAGTAATGAAAACAATCAACAAGAAAAAAAAAATGGTTCTAGGATATTCTTCTTCTTGTTTTACTTGCAAATTGCCAAATAATTGTGTTACTTTTCTTTTGGCCATGCAATATCATTGAGAGAGGACCAATGTTGATCCCAAAATGATGCTTTCATAGAGATTTATTCTTGTAGTAGGTGTAGATAGAGAGAGAAATATTATAATATATATATTTATGTATATGTATATATAATTTGCTGTTCCTAATAACTAACAACCGAAAACGGGAAAAAGATCCACAAAACATGTCACAAGATAACTCATCATAGTGTCTATCCATATATGTGGAGAAGCACAATATTTCAAGGTTTGCTTAAATGATTCACTGTACATAAAGTGATGTTTCATTCACTTTTGGTTACTATAAACAAAAAACCTTAAAAAAGGTTTTTATTATGTAGATTTATGTATGTGAATATATATGCGTGATGCCACTCTCCTTTGTTCATATCTGCATACATATTCACACAATTAATGGGTCTGAAGCTGAAGTAGGGTTTTGAATTAAGTGATGAATCGTGTTCATAAGAGTGTCGGTGCGAGCAATATACCCAGCCATGTGTCCCAGTTAGCTTTGAAAACGACGTTATGGTTCAGATTGATCTCAAAAATGAAGAGAGGTAGATATGTATGTATGTATGTATGATGATTGAATGATTATTGTGGCATCACCTCACATCATAGGTTGCTATATAGCAAGGTTGATCATATCATATATATGGGTGGTAGGATCAAAGTCTAGTGCTACTAGAGAGAAAAAAATAGAGTGAGATAATAGGAAATTGTACAAATATGTGGCGTGTGTGTGTAAGTTATGTAAACCTATTTCATTAGTTTTTCCAAAGGACTTGATTGTGTATTATTGATAGAACATATGCATAGAAAAATAAGTTTGAGCTGAATCATGATGATAATTTGTGTGTGAGATTTTGTATTGGTTATTGAGTAATTGAATTTTGCATGCAAGAGTTGATATGCCAAAAGGTTACTCATGAGATTGACCCTGTGCATGTGAGAGAGGTAGCACATCATGATGATGATGATGATGATGATGATCATGTTAGTATGCTGAATTTCAGGCTGAGGTATGAACTTATTATGACTTTAAAGTGGTAACATTCTTTAAGCCGTGTCTTCTGTGATGAGTTGATTTTTTAATTAATAAAATAAGTTTAAAGTTAGGAAAAGGAAGATCACAGAGATCGGTGATAGAAAAGGAAGTGTTTGTTCAAAATACAAAAGCTAAGATTGCATGATAACTTTTTGTCTATAAATTTATGTGCTTGTGGTGTGTGTAGGGTATATGTTGTAGATATCTATGGATATCTTAAGACAACCTTTTATGGTCGAGTTATTTTGTATTTGGCTTTTCTTCTCAATCACATGTGTAACTAAGTTAATTATAGTCTTCAAACTTTATATTTTCATCGTTTTACAACTTTTTATGTGATCATATTTTTATTCTAGAGTTCAACCGGATTGTTAACCTATTTACACAACTTTCTTTATAAATGTTGATATAAAAAAGTTTGAAATAAAACTAATTTATTATAATCTTCATACCATATAGTTATACATGAATAATTAAAATTTGATATTAACAATCTTTTTGTAGTTATTTATATTATATATATATATATATATATATATATATATATATATATATATATTATTTTATATGACTACCATAGTTATTCATATAAATTAAAGTTTGTCATATATATCTCAACATTATTTTACCATCCTTTGTGTATTCTCTGAATTCAACCATAAATATAGTAGACATTATTATCAACAAATAAAAGTGTTCTTACTAAACATTTCTTTGTTAAAAAAGAACTCCTTTATATTTCCACATCACAAAGTATATATTAATTGTAGTTATTGAAAAAAGTCTCTAACATTGAACTATACAAATCAATTTAACAACATATTCTGATTTTTCTGAGATATATGTGGCAGTTTTTCCATCAATAAAGTGATGAATTTTTTAACAATTTTGTTTTAAAAATTAAACCGACAATCTATGAATAAGAAAAACGATGGACCTATTAGGGTAGATCGATTGGCTAGTAATTCATTCTTTTTTATTGTTTCAATGTGGACCACAATAATTAAATCAGCTAATTAAAATTTGTTTTATTAACTAATAAATAACGTTTTCTGCTGATCATTCCGTTATCAACTGTTCATGCTTAATTTTAATAAAGAAGTTATTTGAAATTACAAGTTTGAATGTGTCAATACCGTAATAAATCAGTTTTTTTTTTTTCTATTTTGGTTTGATTTTATCATGAAAATGAAGAACATAAATGAAATAGAAAGAGCATGGATTTGTTTCTGGATTATGTGTCTCGTCTAGATCTGCCAGGTTTAACTTTACTTTTGGAATTTGTGGGATATAATTATCCTTTTTTTTCTCTAATAATAACTATATTTCTGCTTATAGTAAAGTCCTTTTACTATAAATAAAAGCTTTTTTTCCCTATACAAGTAGTTTTATACTGAACAAGGTTTTACAGTGATTAAAGTTCAGCCAAAATTATTTCCCATGAGAGACGAACACACACATCTAAATAATGTATGAATAAAATTAATTTATTTTTACCATTGATTATATTTAATGAGATCGGTTTCTCATTTTTTAATTGTAACTTATATCAATCAAAAAATAACTTATATAAACTAATGTAATATTAAATTAATTAAATAAACAGAAGTTGAGAATATATAGAAAATGTAAACTAATTATACAAATTCTCATGCCTTCTAAATTAACAATAAAAAGACGTTACAGTCAGTTTTGTATGCGTTGTAAATGAAGGAAAATGAATTTGTCACAAAAATATTCTATTATTATTTTTACATCAATCTCTCTATTATTTATATATACGTCACGATATTATTTGATAAAACCCTTACGAAATTTCCAAATTAATGTATGCACGAAAGAAATATATAAAGAACATGCTAGGTTCAAATTGCACATACGATACCTACATATATATGCAAAAATTTATATTAAAAAAGAAAGACGAAAGAAACGTAGTGAATAAGTGTTTGAACCAATAATTCAGATGAAGAAAGTGGACAAGAAATTGTGAGTAAAACAATGATTTTGATTTATTCGAAATTGAGTTATTTTTTTGACATCCATTATTGGTGTTTGAAGCAGTGTTTGGATGCAAAAGAAGAATTGCGTTTGTGTGAGTGGCTTATATGGAATGAGATATTAGAGGAAAAGAATGTGTGGCAGTGTGCTACATGCGCACCGACACAAAAACAAACACATCCCTTCCAACACGCAAAAACGAACTTAATTACATTCACGACCACACTACTCATCATAACGTGTGTTATGTGATGTCTCTAATGTGGTGTGCCTAAGAACCTGTTCCTCTATTTTAATATTACTTCAAACTAAACGCGTTTCTGACATTTAACACTGTTACCAATGTATATTTATAAATTTATCACCGACTTCGTATCAAAACCAAAATTAAATCACTATTTTTTAACTCTTTTAATTAATTGGTTGAATTCAGCTCTTTATTTGTAAAAATCTATTTTCTATTCTTATTAGCTTTTAAGTTGGTCTTCATGTTGTAATAGTTTTTGTACGGCAAAAGTGTGAGTGTACAAACCAACGAGTTTTCAAAAGCTGTTTTTTTAGTATAATTAACATAATTTTAATATAAAATTTGACAAAAAAAAATCATTAATTTTTTTCGAGAAATTTAATAAAAATATTTAAGGTTTGATTGTGCACTGTTGGGACTTGGGAGGCACTTTAAATTGCTGACTTTTGGTTCAATTCGTTCCACAATTTCTTTCGTAGTATCAGCTATAACATGGAGGCTCCAAGTTCCAACATGCTACAAAATGTTTTTGTTTTTTTTTTTTTTCCACAATTCATGGCTGGTTACAGTCAATAACCATTCACAGAGTCAATTAGAGAGGTGATGAAACTTGAATATTATGAGACAAGAGTCAACTCGAAGAACATGGGTTCCAAAGTTAAAAAAACTTTTACCGACATAGATAAGTTTAATAAATAATAAATTTAATTAAAATAAAAATAATTTCTAGAATAAAATTTATAGATTTAGTTAATAATATAATTTTGGTACTCAATATTTGATTCATTATAAATTTATATATATTTTTAACTCTATTAAGTTTTTATTTTGTAGAATGATTTAATATACTTTTTTTTATAGAAAATATCACGTATCAAAATCTTAATTTCTATATTACATATCATAATTTGAGTTCTATTTAACAACTCCTATAATTTTAACACTAACACGTGATATTTTTAAATGATGTAAATATTAATTTAATAGAAAAGACGTATGAAATCTTTTTTATTTAAAATAAGAATTTGATTGAGTTTTTCTAAAACAACAATAAGGATTGTAAAAAAAGAATACATAAATCAAAATGAACGAAATATTTAAATTAAAGACTAAATTATTAATTAAATCAAATTTATGTATAGTTGTATATTGTAAATTTATCTTATTTTTAGTTTATGCTAGATCTCCAACAAACAAAGTATTTGGTAATAATTTGAATTTCTTCCTTATATTATCGTATTTTTTTAAATATAAATTCAATATTTTATATTAAAAATCTTATATGAATTAAAAATCAAAATTACGTTATAATAAATAAATGAATATGGATAATATTTAAAGATGACTCTTCGAAAGGAGAAATAACCTAAAATCTTCTGCTAATATAATTTGATGATGATAATTTAATGGTAATTGAATTTGTGTTTTTGGATGGAAGAATTAAGTTAAGCACATTAATTATTTGTCCTTTTCTTGTGTTTGTTCTCCCCACTGCTCTGTTATTTTGTGACTGTAATGATGAAACACTCGGCATTTATTGTCTGATTATGGTAAGCTTAATTAAATTAGCTAGAAACGTGTGAGATAGAGCTATGTTTTGTCCCAACTCATTGTGTAATCACTAAATAGATTGAAAAATTAAATTAAATTGGTCTTTGTCATGTGATACTTGATATAGGTTGGAGATCTTATTCCGTTTAGACATGATAGAAATCTAATATATACATAAGCAAATGGGTATGTTTCTCTAAATTTAAAATAAGTAAATAATAATATATAATTTATCTAAAAAAAAGAAAAAAAATACATTTTAAAATAAATAAAAACATTACAGTAAACATTCGTTTAAATTTATACATATTCAAATTTACATTCCATCTATATATATATATATTTATTTATTTATTTATTTGGTGCATGATCCACATAGCTTTTCTCAAATGGACAAAAAAATATTTTTAGATTTTAAAAACATTTTGGAGGTGTAAAAAGAAATCGCAGATTTTTTTCTTGTATAGATAGACATGAGTACATAAAAGTGACTAACCATACTCAAATAAATCTGAAAAGAAATAGATATAAAAGAAAATAGAATTAGATTGGATTCCGCGAACAGATAATATTAAATAAATAAAATGATAAAATAAACAATAATGGTTGAATTTAAATGATATATTATAATTTTGTATATTATCTAACACAATCCAAAATCAAATAATAGATTATAATTTGTGTGAATATCTAACTTAAATCGAAAATTAAACTTTCATATTTATAAATTTATGAATATATAAATATATTTTAAATTTTAAATAACCTAAACAATCCACTCAAATTAACCTGTAACCCCAATAATATATATCGATCCTATACTACAGCAAAATAGTTAAATATAAAAAAAAATAAAATGTTTAAATTATGAGATTAGAAGTTTCCATAATATCTTTGTTTTAATTTCTTTTCATTTAAAAAAATTTATAAATAGTGATCAATTTTAGTGATCAATAATTATTAGTAACTATAATAATCAATTTAGATATCAATTTATAAAATTAAAAATTTTTGTTACTAAAATAGTCACTATTATGAATAAAAAAATATAATTAATCACTAAATTGGTCTTTAAACTTAGCTACCTAGGTTTTAGCTGCTAAAATGAATTGATTTCTGAATTAGAATCTAATTAATTAGTGACCAATTATAATTTTTTATTTATAATAGTGACTATTTTAATAATCAATAATTTTTAATTTTGTAAATTTATATATTAAATTGATCATTATAGTGACTAACTATTTTTAGTTTTCTAAAATTAGTTTATAATTAAAGATTTTTTTGTAGTATTTATTAGTCAACCTTTAATGAATTTCTCTAGTTTTAGACTTTAGTATTCTCGAAAAAAACCTAAAAGTCTCAGATGATACACATTCGATTTCAATAATAAAAAATCAGTATGATTAAATTCCAAAACTTATATTTAATTTGTTCAAAATATAATATATTCAAAAACAACGAAATAAAAAATATTTATTAAATGTCATTTTAATAAATATAATCAACAAGAAAGAAGAGATAGAGAAAGAAAAAGTGAAAAAAAGAAGTAAAGAAGAAGAATCAATAGCGGTATTTATCAACAAATTTAAGAATATTTGTAATTATTGACAATTTTCATGATTTGTCAATAAAATTTATCGGTAATCATTTTACCAAAAGATTTTAATAACTTGTTAATAAATTTAAATCATCAACAAATTTTTGTTATTATCAAAGGATTGTGTTTGTCAGTAATATGCGATTTCCTTACTGTTATCTAACTATTAAGAACGATTTATTTATTGAATTGAAGTAATAATATATTATATTAAAAATTGTGTGAAATATGTTATGTAAAAGTGATTTTTAAAGAGTAATTAAGTTGTTCGTCTTCAAAGTGATTTTTTGGACTTGTTTTAGTATTGAATATGTATATTTTGTTTTAGAAGATTTAAAGGTAAGTTTGATCGAAAGACTATCTTATTTTGATTTTAAAACTAAGAGAGCTAAAATTTATTGATATGATTGTGAATATGTTTTGGTGAATTTTGCATAGTTATTAGATCTAATTGATGAGAATTTGCTCGACGAATCTTATAGAGAGATTCAAAATTAATCTCATACGAACTTCACCTAATGAATTTTTATTTCCCAGTAGATTTGATAAATTCTCAATGAATGACCCAATCAATATCAATTTGATAGCAATAAAATAATTTTTTCACTCGGCCAATTACATCTTACGAAACAAATATACATTTTTTTAAGATATGCTTGATTGGAGTTATATGATTTGAAATGATTAATTTACGTAGATAAATTGAACATGAATATTAGGATAAAATTATGTTAATTAGTGTATGTTATATCGGATTATCGTGGTCACACAACGGTAACAAATTTATGTTGTAACTTTTAATTTATTTGTGAGAAAAATTTGAATTATAAATGTGACCATAATTATATATAAAAAACATAATATCTTTTTGTTTGAGAAATTTTTTTCATTTCACAAATATTTAAAATTTTATAATTACAAAAAATTGTAAAAGCAAATAAAAAATAGTTAGTTTGAATCAATTTGAATTTTATATTAAAATCTATTTTTTTATATTTAATTATGATGACTTTTTAATATAAAAAAAAAATCAAACCATGAGACGTATAATATATCCTCGAAAAGTTTAGATTTATTTTATTTTTGTTAATATTTTTTTTTCACGTTTGACCTTTTTTCTCTTTTAGCCCTGTTTTTTATTTATTTATTTTTTATGGTCTCTGTTTCTTTGATTTGCAGTTCGGGTTGTTTCCTGGATACTGATATCATTGAACCAATATGTGGACTTTTTTCGAAGTAAGTGAAATATATTAGTGGGTTTAGGTAGAAGGGTTGACTATTCTAAAAATATTAAATTCACAATTCTTGCACTTCTATATAACATGATCCTTCAACTTATTTATACGTGGGTAACATTTTGACCTTCTTCATCGATTTTCCATGATTATATGATAATATAGCATTTTATTTGTAATCAATATTGATGAAATATAGATATTGATGGTAACTGCGTTCTTCACTCTCCATGCATATAGTTCACACACTTTGTAACCCCTAATCGAGGGCACACTTAGGATGTCAAAGAAGATCGCAAGCATCTATTCACGGATAAATTCGTAATAAGTAAAAAATTGATATTATAAATAAATATTAATAGATAATAGGTATCAGTAATTTTTATACTCACTTGTTAATAAGGCGGGTAGAAATATTATAATATTCGTATTTGTAGATACTCATATCCGCTATACTCTAATTTAAATTAATTTTAATCATTATTAAAATATTAACACATTAATTTTTTGGTTATTTTTTATCAATTGATTTTAAAATACAATTTTTTTTTCTTTGTAAATTGTCATTCAATATTATTTAAATGAGTTATTTTGAACTTTGTTTAAAATTTATGAATGTTATATATTATATTTTATTTGAATTGAATTTTTTTAACTTCGATGCATACTTTAAATAATTTAATGTCACGTGTATAAACTAAATTTCATTTGACAAGTGATGAAAGGAACTATGATTGTGCTATATTCATAAAATGGTTTGTTTTTATGGGGAAGATTTGAAATTATTTGATAAAGCAAAAAGATTGTGTATAGATACACTTTAATAGAGCCCATTCATAGAAAAAAAGAACTACTTTATATATATCAACAATATTCTATATTAATTTGTCACGACATGTACAATCAAGTATATCATACATTTATAAAAATGTGTTGTTAAGGTAGGAACTTGATAATAAGTGTATGGAAAAATCTTCAATAAAGAACATTATCGATTTTATTTCCAAAAGGCACCCTAATAATAAAGAAATAAGATAAAAATAAAGAACACAAGAATAGATCCAAAATCAAAGGAAAACCATGACCATCAAACAATAACATTATGTGAAAATTTGTACAACACATAAACTATCCTTTCATGCCCTTTGACGTATTAGAAAAGTCAAATACAAGTTTAAAATGTTTTTAATTGTGACAAGGAATACCATGGACTTAAAGATCATTATATAGTCGCTAACACTCACTCCCTCAATTATCCTAGGTGATGTGGAACTTGACGTATTATTTTCATCAGTCTAACATTCTTTATCCTAATTAAAATAAACACATCTTCATGGCCTATACCAGCAATCATACTCCACCATGAAGAGTATCACTTGAAATCAAATCGTCAAGAGAATTTTCACTTGGAACCAAACCATCCCATGAATTTCTAGCTGTAATCAAACCATCCCAAGAATTTTCAAACACCCTACATCAATGCTAACCAATTTCCGTGTATAATCACTACACCCTTAGCTAATGTCCGTGCATAAATACCATACATCTTGCATCGATGCTAACCAATGTCCATGCGTAATCCCTATCCTAACACTCACAATTTGCTCAACCAGATGTCACCACGTGTCACGATTCCTCTACTTTCAAGTTCTACCAATCAGTAGATGTCAATGCTACAATCCTCCACTTACAGATTTGACCAACCATGAACTACCATGTTAGCATCTCTTCCTCAAGCAGGTATGAAAAACACATAACCAATCTTCGTCTTCTTTGCACAGCCACCGCAGGACACCATAAACCACCAGACAACTAGTATAGGACACCACAAACCTCCGCACATTTTTCTTCACCGTCACACTAGTGTCCATGCAAACTCAGATATGCAAGTGAGCCACACGACCACCAACAACGACCTTCTCTGTAGATCCAAGAGCATCTCACCACACGCAAACTCCATTATAGATCAATGCGACTCACGATCCTTGCACCTCCATGAACCCAACTGCAAATTTATTGCGCCAACACTATGCAGACAATGATCCTTCCATCAAATTTCTCATTACAACTTCAACAAACAATGATATTTTCTAACAAGGAATTAATCTTTTTTAATGTGGAAGATCAAACTAAGTTGCAACCATAGAGCATACTGAGAAAAAATTCTACCAAAACATAGCTCTAATACCACTTATTGAAAAAAAAATGTATCTTCAATTAAGAATATTATGGTGTTTTCCCCAAAATTCATCATATTATCAGAAAAATAAGATAAAAAACAAGGAACACACGAATATAATGTGTAAACCCCAAAATCGAAGAAAAAACACAATCACCATGATAAAGAATCTTCAAGTGAGACAAATTTGAGGACAAATTCTCTTTAAGAAGGAGGGTATGATAGAAGTTTATTTCCTAAACTTTAAGTAATACGAATTTGAGGACAAATTCTTTTCAAGAAGGAGGGAATGATAGAGGACTATCCCAAGATTCCATACAAGAAGAACTTGAAGATAAACTTTTGGATTTTCTTTTAGAAATTAGTTATGTTTAATGTTTTTGGGTTTTGAGCTTTCTTTTATAATTAGTTTATGCTTTTATGTTTTGGACTTGGGCCTTCTTGTAGGGTTTGCAGGTTTGCTTAAACTTATGTGCCTATAAATAAAGGTACTAAAAACTGATGTAGACACTTTTAGTCATATATTGAATTTGATTTCATTAAAGAGAGGGTTCTCTTTGTTCTTGGCTTAGGCCTTTGGTTCTTATCAAAGATTAACATCTTTGTGGCGAATCTTCACTTGACTTATCAATCTGCTAGATTATGACGTCCTTCATCTCTGTCTTATTCCGCGTTCTTCTCTGATTTATTCGTGTCGTGCCTCTTGAGGATTCAAATTCAGAAACGATCATACTCTTTCCTGTATAGGATCGTATCACACCAGAGAATAACACTGTGAAAATTTGTCACAACACTCTATTACAAGAGTATAAAAAAAGTCAAATACAAGCTTAAGATGTATTTGACTCAGACAAGGAACACTATGGACTTTGAGCGTATTATATAATCATTAACTACCACTCTCTAACTTACTTATCCTAAGCGACGTGAGACTTGTTGAGACGTATTATTTTCATAAGAAAAAACAAAAATCTTATTGGAATGACATTCTCTTTGAAAAGAGATATAGATTATTAGTCTTTACAATTTCAAAGTCATTAATTAAAATTTATATAACAAATTTAACAGTATTAAACAAGATTGATTAATTTGTGAAGATAACTATCTCCGCAAAGGAGCAAATGCAGTGGAGATGATGCTGAGCTTCTGTAAAAAAGACAAAAAAAAAAAAACTGATTGTATACTTGTTTTCAAAAGTATATATATCATCAACTCATATTGAAATTATAATTTAAAAAATATTTTTATTTATAATTAATGTATTATGTTTAAACTTTATTTTAATTTGATTTTATTTTATACATTGTAGACATCGCCCTTTTATAATCCTAGTAAATCCCAAATTAACACATAATTAAAATTTCAATTAAGATTTTAAAGATTAGACTCCAAAACAAATTGTAAGAAACCATTTTGGTGAAAATTCAAAGTTGAATCAATGCATCATCATTATAATGTAAAAATTTTCGGACAATATATAAAATTTAAACTTCATTTTCATTTTCAGTCTAATTTTCTATAACTAGTATTTTATTTATTTACAATGTATAAGAAAACTTTTATTTTTTATGACTAAAAATTTGATGAATACTATTTTATTATATATATATATATATATATATATATATATATATATATATATATATATATATAAATTAATTAATTAATTAAAGTAAAATATATTTTTGAACCTACATAGATTTATAATAATTTATTTTAAATTGTAGAAATTCATTTTAAAAATAAAAAATGATAAATTAAAAGGAATAAAAATTTAAGAAAACAATCTTATTGAATCCTTTTAATTTTAGAATATTTTTAAATCCCATGTTACCAATACACTGAAGATTGGAAAATTATGACACGTTTAAGTTTATAGAACTGTTTGATTTTTTACTGGGCCTTAACCTCTTACGCCCTGCTAATTTTTGACAGTTTCTTCTTACACCCCCATCAAATTTCTTCCTCCACCCCGATCATTCTGAATTTTATGTTTTGGAACGCACTAAATCAATTTTGAAAATATTTTTTCAGAAGATATTCACTAGACACTTTCCCACTCCTATTTCAATAAAAGTTTTTGAAACTGATTCAGTGTGTTTCGGAAAATAAAATTCGAAATAATGAAATATAGGGAAATTTTTTGAAAGGGTAGTACAGGAAGAAAGTGTCCTGATTTTTGTGTGTGGTTATTTTCCATTTATTCTGGAATGGAATTTTTGAAAAATGTTTGTTATATTGTGGAAAGTCCATTCGAAAATGAGTGAGGTAAGTTAAATATAATGATGTTCATGTGATTTTTCACCAAAGGAAAAAAAAATAGTGTGACATTTATGTGTTGGAATAGACCAAAAAACACGAAACATAATGAGGTAAGAGCAGAGCATAAAAATTAATAATGGTAAGAAATAAAAAGGGCAAAGATTTATTCTTTCTCTTTGTCTTTGCTCTTGTTGGGCCTATGTGCTCATCACGGAAAAAGTTTGCAACTTCATTTATTGAAATAGTTTTCACGAGAATATTTCTCAAGTAAAATTAATTTCACACATGAAATTGTCGCCAAAACTTCACAATAACTACAATCAGGGGCGGATTATAGTGTGCCTTGAGGGGCCATGGCCCCTTCAAGATTTTTAAATTTTTATAAAAAATATATCCCAAAATTTTTAAAATATTTTAAATTTTCAAAAAAATATTATTGAGATATTTTTTATGTTTCTTTATTGTCTTTTAAGTTTTTCACATTTTTTACTCATCTTTTACTTTTGCATGTTTTTTTTAAAGGAAGTTAGATACAAATTTATTCTTTATGCTCTCATTTTTCATATGTTCTATTACATTTTTTAAGATAAAACAGGTAATTCTCTTTTATCTCTTCATAGTTAAATACTAGTTTAATAGGTTTAGTAATTTTTCATCTAATAAGGTTTTTTGTATATTTATTTTTTTAATGACTATAGAAGGAAAAACTATATATTATATGTTTTTTCATAATCATTTTTTAGTTTTGACTTGATGGTCATATATATATTTTTTAGTAATCACGTCTCTTAATTTTTGATTAAATTTTTATAAATTATTTTTAGTCTTAAACTTTGTTATGTTAAATATGTATATTAATGAAAAATAAAATAATAGATTTATTTTCTTAAAGTGATAAAAAGGAAGATATTCCTCGAAACAAGACATATTTACTTCTTTATATATTTTTAAGCATGATACTAAGGATCCAATGGTTGAATTAGATGAATCATTTCTTAATATTTAAATAATGAATTATAGGTTGGGGTTTCATATTAATTCTTTGAAACTTATACCAGAGTCAAATTTGGGAGTATCCAATAAGTGAAAGAGATGATTTGAAACTTATACTAGAAAAATGTTTTCATATATAAGAGTATCCAATAAGTGAAATATATGAAATTAGGAAAACTTATTTAAATGAGTTTTATATTAATTACAACTCAAAAACTATCATTTTTCTAAAGAGAAACATGCAAGGAGATTTCAATACTCAATATACTTATATTATATTAGTGACAATAATTAAATATATAAATTTTGAATATATTATTGGTTGTTATTGTTTCTTATATTTGATTAGTTAGACTAATTGGAATTATTTTGATAGGAAATGAATATAAATTATTATAAAAAAATAAAAAAAAATTTATTTTGCTCATGACAAAATTTTTGTATTTTACTCATCACAAATGCAAGTTAGCGGACCAACCCACGAGACATGGCGGGTCAATCCACAGGACGGGACAGACCAGGAAAATAAACCTGATTTTAATTGCGGAACGGACCTACCCAACCCACACTTTGCAAGTTAAAATGTAGGACGAACAAAAAGAGTTTCACTAACCTGTTTTACCATCCGGCCATAGCTGGAAGAGAGAATCCTTTGGTCTCCGCAGGTGATAATACAAAAATCATCAGAAAACATGCAATTTTGATATCAACATGTTTTCAAGTAACAAAAGTCACAAATCGCAATATAATTTTATGTTTAATAAACATAAATATAAGATGACAAGACAAAATAACATCTCTTTTATATTTTTACATTGCCGACAAAAATAAACAATAAAAACTTATTCAAAAAATATACATTTTTGAATACTCAATAAATAAATAAATTAATTAATTAATAGCTACTCAACTAAAAATATTTAAATTTAGAAGAACACTAAAATTTTATTAAGGCAACTTTTAACAATTAGTAAATATTTATTTTATTCAAAGAATTATGGTTAAATAAAATAATGAATCCTGTAGATGAAGAAAAGCAGGTTGCAATAATCTCATTTTGTGGTTTCTAAGAAAAAATTGCATTAACACTAAACGTCTTAATCAACTTTATTAATTTTAATTTTCTGTGTTTTGAGTTTTATTTAACATTGAAAAAAAATCCAAAAACCTTTTATTGTTTTTTCTGGTCTTGACATTTGCTATTCAATAAATAACATTAAAAAATGTTGGTTTACTCCTGTTAGCATTTTCCAAAGTTATAGTTACACTCTACACATTAACATGACAAAATTATCAATGTGAAAGTTCCACAAGTTCATTGACAACCTGGTGTAGTAAAATGTCAAAAATTTTATGCTCATACTCCAAACAAATTTCCTCATAATTTTCACCCTCACACACGCCTTTTCTTGTGAAATCTGTTTCTCTGAAATCCTCTTCTGTAAACTTGCAAAGCTTCTTCCTTAATTCTGATAAACACTCTTTTTTTTGGTTGATGTCAGGGTAGGAACATTCTTTATCCTTGCTTCTTCTGTCTCCAACATCATCATCCAATAACAGTTCTGAAAATTCCCACTTTGTCTTTGTCTTTAAGTGGTTTCTGTAATCTACAATAACAAACGTACACACATCATTACATTAAAATATGTACATCACAACATCAATAGTATAAATCTTATTTTTTTCGATTCAAGTTTAACTTGAAAAGCAAGAACAAGGGTATTATTCAGAGACAAACCTGGAAAATCAGGTCCATAAAGAAATGAGAAGTCATAGTCATCTAGGACTGAGATTGCACTGGAATTCTCTGAGCTAAATTCACTCTCTATCTTCTCTTGTTTTCTTGTGTTCTTCAAACGTTTTGGTTCAGAGGGCACTTTCTTCTGCTTATTCGGCAATGTTGAGGTTGTTCTTAACCCACTAGGACCGCTACTACTACCACCTTTTCTTCCACTACCAGAAACTGGTGCCAAAGCTTTAGCTTGATTGCGATTTCGAACCTTGGAACCAAGAGGAACCACTCTAGGCTCATTCTCGAACTTTGAAAATTGCCTTCTCTTTATGAGGTTCCTCTCCTCTGCCACACCAACAATCTCCTTGTTCTTGCTTCCCTGCTTCTTTCTGTTTCTAGATTCTTCCAACCCCATTTCTTGAATCCTCGAAAGGGGTTCAATTTCGTGATCTTCACTCCCACTATCCCAGTAGAACACGACAAGGTCGTGGCTTTTGCTTTTGTGCTGAAACGGTGCAGGAACCTCTCTGAACGATGCTGAGGTTTTCACTTGGTGATGGTTATTGTTTTGGCTTGTGTCAAACTTGAGCAAGTAATCCACAAAGTTCACTGACCTACTTCTTGGAACTGAATCTGGGATGTTTGCGTTTGATACCAAGTTGGTACTTGGCAGAGAATCAAGCCCCATTAGCCTTGCCACAACTCCTGGTTTAGTTGCATTCACCATTGCATCATCACTGTTATGACCATGCACTGTTTCTGATGCATATGGTTTTGTGATGGGGTCAGAAAAAGGGTGCATTTGAGAAGTGTTTCCATTCTCAGCACAAAAGAGAAGTTGAAAGAAATCACAAAAGCAACCAGGTTTTGCATGAGTTGGTTTGGCCATAGAGAAGATGGTGATTGAAAGAATGGAGAGTGATTTATGGGAAGAGCGAGGGAGAGGGTGATTTATGATGAGAAAACTGTGGAGTGTGTGAAAGGATTTTTGAGTTCACATTAGATTGGAATGGTAGAAGATGTGAGGAAGATGCCTTAAAGGAGACAAATTAGTTTACCAAATTTATGAGTACCAATAAATTTTAGTGACTAAATTTCTATAGATGCCATTTTAGTTCTTAAAATGGTCAAACACAAATCATTTTAGTCTTTAATAATTGATTTGTGGTTCAAGAGGATGCTTGTAACATGGCTTGTACGAGACAAGAGAGGGACTGTAGGATTGAAATTTTGGCCACAGCGAGGAAATTGAACTTCCAAACTCACAATTTGTGTCGCCTAGTTTGACTATCCTTGACTAAGGGAGATTCCTTTAATTTTAGGATTAAATATTTTTATTTTTAATTATCATTAGAAAGTGAAATTAGTTTTTTTTTTTAATTTTGGCAGAGAGACCCGTCTCTCATTATTTTAAAATACATAAATTTAGTTATTTAAATTATTTTTTAAAAATTTATTTGATGTTTTAAACGCATTTATCAACTAATATTGAAATGAAAAATATTTCGAATAATATCGAACGGTGTAAACAGATTCAAATACTATCATAAAACATCAAAAAATTTAATAAAATTTTGTTAAAAAAATTAAATTCATGTATTTCTAAAGTTAAGAGACTACTAAAATAACATTAAATTCACGTATTTCTAATTTTTATTGAAAATTAAGAATAAAAAACATATTTATCTCTCTTAATTTTATGATGTTAGAAACCGAAGTAATTGATATTTAAGTATTTAAGTGTAATGTAGAGATTATTTTTATGCTACGTCTTGCTTAAATTTTTCACCTCATCAGAAAAATGAGAAATTCTATTTGTAGTTGGGAAAACGTACTTATCATGTTTAGTTTATTTAAAAAAAAAACACTATTAGGAAAAATATCTTATCCTTATTAATTCTTTCCACAGAATCATTCTTCAGTAAAAGTGAGAATCTAACTTGAGAAATAAAAGTGTTAGTAAAATAAAAACATAATGGTCTTATTATTAGATCATTTTATGCGTTAAAAAAAATTATGCAAAGAGATTATTTAAACCTCAAGTTTGTTAAAATAATATGATTAGAGTCACTGTTTTGTTTTAAAACTTAGAGTTCTGCAATACAATTAATTTTGAAAGACACGGTTAAGGAGAGAAAATATAATTAAATTGTTCATGATCTCAATTCTTAAATGATTAAAATTATTGGATATGTCTTAACAAATTTTTTAATCCAAATCTTAGAAGAATAAATATTTATCTTATGAATTACTTTTCCATTTTCCAGTTAAAATTAAGAGAATAAATTTTCCATTTTATCGAGGAATAAAGATTCATATTTGAAATATTTTTTCTATTCCCGTGAACAATATCAATATTTTGAGATAATATTATTGCTATCAATTATGACATCCAAATTATTTTCCAAACTACAAGAGGGACAAATTTTCAAATACAATAAATGTTCCTTAAAGTAAGTAGTACAAAAATCTAAAAAATCAATTAAAGAATGTGTATGTTGTCTTTTCTTTTCTTTTAAATATTAATGATAAATAGTGTATTCAGTAAACAAGTGACAATTTTTTATTAATTTAATTTTGTCAAGGGTTAAAGTAATTGAATATATATGTTTGTTTTTTAGTAGTTCTTACGTGTACTCATTAAAGCAATAATAATATTAATGTAATTAATTTTGAAGTAACCTTTATTATCTTTTTCTAAATTTAAAATCTTAAGAAATTCAATCAACATCAATTACATATTAATGATAATTTATATTTTACTAAATACATTTTTAAGTATCTCAATTATTAATAGAGTTTAAACAAAATTAACCGGGTTAAAATTTCTGTACTAAAAATTCCCAATCCCAACATATTTGTAATTTTAACTTTCTAAAAATATACAAATTTACTGAAATTTTCACCTCTCTCTTGTGAAAGAATTAACTTATTTTAAATAAAGTTCTGTGATTTATCAGAATAAACAATGCATCTGGTAAGAGATTGAGATTTTTTTTCTAAGAAAAGAATTCTAAAGGTTATAAAAAAAATTTAATTAGTCATATCGTACTCACTTTCGTTTGAATGTATTAGTTTGATATCCATTTTTTAAAAAATGTCAATTGAGTCTCAACTTTTGAAAAGATGCCTCAATTAAGTTCTTTTCAGATAAAATTATTAACACCGTTAATGGTATTGATATTTAAAATGACTTACAAAGTTAAGTATTGATATTTATATCAAAATTTAATGGTAAAAGTCATGAATTAAGTTAACAGCTTTAATATTTTTTGTCTGAAGGGAACATGATTGAGACACTTTTTCAACCATTGGGATTCGATTGACACATTTTTTAAAATAAGTACCAAACTGACATATTTAAATAAAAGTGGACACCAAAATGACACATCTGAATAAAAATGTGTAACATCCGACTAATTAAAAAAAAAAAAACTTAAACAAGACAAGAGAGGTGTTGAAAACGGTAAGGTGTAATTAATCTTGGTCACACACATGGGTGTTGGGAAATGGTGATTGATGCATGTCCTACTACCTTCCTAAGTTTAATTCTTGTTTCCGCCATTTAAGACACAGCTGCCGAAGTTGCTGACTTCATTCAACGACCACAATTTCATGGTTTTGGACATTGCCAACAGACACATTCATATTCATACCAGAATTGCACCCACTTTCTTAACTCATAATTGTCTTCTTCACCAATGCTGCCAAAGAAAACAAAAACAACGCTATTTATGTTTTTTTCTACTAAAGAATTTGCTAGAATTTTCATATCAACTAGAGATAAAGTTAATTTAGAGTATATATATAAAGGATAATAATATTTGGACAACTAAATTTTAACAACTTCCTTTTACAACATGAGATGACATCTCTTAAGTGATTTTGAAATATAAAAAAAATAAAAAAATAGGAAATCACTTAGAAGATGACATCTCAAGTTGTAAGAAAAAGTTGTCAAAATTTAGTTATCAAATAATCATTTTCCATCTGCGAGTGCAAACATCTTCTTATAAATCAAGTTTGTGAGATTGAGTTAGATTTAAAGTTAAATCTTAAGAAAATTGTCTATATAATAGATTGAAATAAATTTTATTTTCACAATTTTTTTATAATAATAACATCTGAAATCAACTAACAAAAATTATTAATCCGTTGTAAAATTAATATATATTAATTTCTATTTATTAATATTATTGTACTTTAGATCAACTAGTAAAACAATATTCTTTGTAATGAATACACTCTTACTTCTCAAGTTAGACAATTTTGCTACAAAAGAATTTGGCCCAAAACCAAGTCTTCTTTTGGGGTATTCTTTTGAAAATTCCGTGCGAATGTAAAGTTTTTATCTTGTGCATGTGTTTTTTGATGTATTATATGTAAACGTGTTGCTCACAAAATTACAATATAGTGTTCAAACTCAACTGGTAGGTCCTTTTCCGTCCTTGCATTATGCAAGAACATTTTTTTTTATTCTAACTTTTAATGCCGATGTTCGTACATCATAAAGTTTTCACATTCATTCTTTGTAAATTCTGAAGTACTCAATCATAAGTGTGTTAAATTTAATTTATCATTTTTTTTTCGAATGTTAGTAAATTGAGAATCGTTTGTTCTTTGTTCTTGCAGGGTATCAAATGGTAAAATATTTACGACCATGTGCTGGTTATATAGAGTAGAACAGTTATCTTGCTTTAGTGTAATCAATCCTCTATTATTATAATAATAAAATATGATTTATTTATTTGTTGCATATATTTCATTTTAGTGTATTTTCTATTATGAAAATAAATTATTTGAGAAACAATGAAAGATTATAATAATTCACTTTGCCTGCTCTCAGTTCAAAGGTACTTTGCTACATCACAAGTTTTACATTGAACAATAGAAAATGATAAAAATAAATGTTGTGATATTTTTATAAATAAGTATAATTGACAACTACAAAAAATCATTTTATCCACCCACAAAATCAGTAACTAAAAGGATAAAATCTGTTGTAAACACTTCTAGTCACCGAATTAACCACCAACAATAAATGATAGTGAAAATTCTAGTAACAAAACAGGTAGTTATCGATTTTCAAATTGGTTACTAAATAGTCATCAAAATTGTGGTTGCTAATTGGTCATTAAAAATTTGATCACCATCAAATTGGTTACTAAATAGTCATCAAAATTGTGGTTGTTAGTTGGTCACTTAAAATTTGATCACCATCAAGTGTTGAAGACCAATTTAGCGACCAAAATTTTGGTCCCTAATGCGATTGATAACAGGAACAAGTTTTAATTTAATAAAATAATTTACATTTGCTAATTTGGTCATAGATAGAAATAATTTTTAATTTAATTAAAATATTTATGCGTGGCTAAATCGGTGGCTATAACATTTGCTAAATCAACCTATTTATATTCATGTTTCTAACCTGCTTATAAATGTTGTATATTCAATTATACTAAATAACAATAAACTTTAATATATAATGTAGTAAACAGTAGTGTAATACATTGTCCAACATAAAACCAAAATGAAACTAGTTATAAATACATATACAAGTTTTAATGTCATGATACAATTAAACATAACTAATTCATGTAGACTACCATTACTAGGAGGACCAAAGGGGTTTAACATAAGATTCTTAAACTAAATGTGTTGTAAAGTAAGTTCATGTGCTCTCCTTGTTGGTGTATCCGTTCCTTTCGTTGCTCATGGTCTTGCATCAACTACATCATTTCTTCTTGAAATGTCCTATTCTTAGCTTTCAATTCACCATTTCATTTTTGAATAGGTTCACACATTTCTTCTATTTGATGAACCATTAAAGCTTAATTGGTACTAGAGTGAGCACATGTAGAAGGAGTAAACTTTTTGTTCAACACACCAAGTCCATACACATTCCTCTTATTTCCACCTCCAACAACAAAGTATATTTCACTGTCAAAAATGGAGTTAATATGAAAGTTTTATGAAGAAGATCCTTCAGGTATTTGATGTTGTTGAGCTTTTTCTTGCGCTGTTTATCAAGATATGATAAAATTACCATTTTCTAAAAGTGAGCTGCAGTTAGGGATGGCAAAGCGGGCCAACCTAGCCCATTCTGGCCCGCCCCGCGTTTTGGCCCGCGAAATGCGGGTCTGGTTGCCCTGCCCCGCAGGTTCTGGCCCGCATATTTAAACAAACATAAATCAATCCCTGCCAATTAATCAAGTAATACTACATATCTGTTACAAGAATTAACAAGCAATGCTGATAACAAAATATAATTCCCTACCAACATAAACAAAATACAACCACATCATTCGAAATCAAAGCAACATAATCCTTAAGCAAAATACAACCAAATTAAACCAAATCAAAGCTCATAATCTTTAAGTTCAACCAACAAATTCAAAGCTCCTAATTAACAAAATACACAAGCTCATAATCCTTAAGTTCAACAAACAAATTCAAAGTTCCTAATTAACAAAGTACACAACTAAATATGGAAATCATTCTTCATCTTCTGTGTTAATAACATTGGATGCAACTTTGGATGAACCTTCATGTAGCACATTTTGGAAATTAATATCTTCTTACTCTTCTGCATACATTCAAACAAGACAATAAGTATTTGATATTGAATAAAAACAATAGATTGAAAAAATACAATAACAAAAATAATTACCCTCAACAAATTCATGCTTCCAACTAGAACTGCAGATAATTGCTTCCACATTCTCAGGCAAAAGTCGATTCCTATATTTGTTAAGGATCCGAGATCCAACACTAAATGAAGATTTAGATGCCACAATGGTTATTGGAATGCTTAATACATCTCTAGCCATTAAAGATAGATAAAAAAATCTTAGACTATTATTTTTCCACCATTATAAGACATCCATTTGCTCCAAAAAGTCAAATTCTAAAGTGGGTTCATCCAAATATATGTCAAGTTGTGTCCTTCCAGGTTTATTAGTTACTTGTTGCTGGCACTCTTTCAAGTCATATCATAATATTTGAAATTAGTCAAATGCATAACATAATAAACGATTACAACAAAAATAAAATTAAGTGAACTAAAAAGAATGATTCAAACAACTTACATCAAAAAGGATATCAATGTGTGAGGATGAGGATTGTCCATGTTTGCACTTTTGAACATTTGATGATGTTGTCAAACCATTAGTATTTTATTCAGCAAATAGGTTGTACAAATTTCCCTTGATTTTTTCCACTTTTGACTCCCAAGTAAGTGGGTCACTCTTTTTAAAACAAAAAGATAATGTTTCCAATTTCATTCTTGGGTCTAAAATTGCCCCAAAAGCAAGCACAATGCTATATTCATCCCAATATTTTTGAAATTTGAGCATCATCAATTTTGCCATATTCTTAATTACTCCATCTCCATCATTTACATTTTCCATCAACATTCTTTGAATCTTCCATCCTTGTCAACCTCAATCTTGGTAAATACTAATTTTATCCTTGTCCATTCTAACTTCTCCAAACAATTTGGCAAAATCAAAAATATAATGCACTCAGCCATAAGATAACATAATATATAGTACACTCAACCATAACTTAAAAGTTTTAACTTTCTATGAACCAATTATTACAGTGCATGTCAATTGTAACTTTTTCTATTTTCCAATGTTATTATTCTAGTTTCTTTTTCTTACTTTTTTTTCATTCTATTATAATTCATTTATGTTATCACCATGACAATTAATTATTAATCACATTGTACTATACATGACATTTTGATAAGTATAACATATAACATAGAATGAAAAATAAATGCACGAACATTTGAAGGTGTAATATTGAATTATGTAGAACTTTAAAACTAAAAAGGATAAAAACAGTAGTAATCAAATATTTAAATATAAGATACATATTTTCTTTTTCTATATCTATCGATATTGTTAAATATAAACATCTAAACACCTAAACATGTGATGAATCCATCCTAAAACTAGCTATCAAGAAGAAAGAACAAACCACTTAAATACTCCATCAAGTATCTCATACTACCTTAATGTGGAACTTAAGCACCCCATACTGCAAATACTAATTTCAACCTACATTGGCTTCTTCTCACATCGTCATAAAAATTCACAATATACTACAAGGGAGAGAAAAAACTTCAGAATGTGGAAAGCTAAAACACCATACACAAGCCATAAATATACCAAAGGAGGAGACACAATCACACAGAAAAAGTTGTAGTAGTTAGTAGTAATATAGCACAATAGTAAATTAAACACACCATTTTTATTAATTGAGAATCTCGATTAAATCATGTTTTGATTCATAAAATTCAATCAATACCACAAAAAATTTCAGCATAATGCATAATTAATTCATTCTCTGTCCATTTGATCAACATTAAATTCAATGGCACAAAACAGGGACCAAGTTGTAAAAGATGGGTCATATACATAACTTGAAAAGGAATTGATGCCTTCATTCGAGGAATAGAGGAGGAAGGGTTGCTGGCTTTGACGGTGGAGGACACGTAGTGGGCTTCAATGGTGGAGGAGGCACCATTGGCTTAGACGATGGAGCAGTCGTTGTTGGCTTCGACAGGTGGAGGATGCATTGCTGCCTTCAACTGATGGAGGAAGCATTGCTGGGTGTTTGAAGAGTGAAGGAGTCGTTGGAGTTACGAAAGAAGGCGCCACTAGCTGTTTCTATTTCAGGGAGGCACTAGGTCTTACGTTGTGTGTTTCACGAAGGGAAGAGAAAGAACGTGATTTTTTTGTGAGCACTCACACACCTGACCTGAGTACTACGCCAACCACTCTTTATTGCTCATTCATTATTTATTTTAATTTTATTAATGGGCTATCGGGCCAGCCCGACCTGTCCCGTCTTATGCCCGTGTGGGCTGCGGTTCAACGGGTTCAACATTCCAACTTGTCTCGCATTTTTTCCTACGGGCCAGCCCGCTTGGCCTGCCCTGAATTGCCATCCCTAGCTGCAGTAGTTATGGAACTACCAGAATATGTTGAAGCTCCCTTCTCTATAGCTCGATTTGCCTTGGCAATGACGCTCTTGTTTTGGATTTTTTTAGAACTCTAATGTAGGTCCAAGGTTGATTGAATATTTGGTGGAATCCAAGTCCCCTTGTCTTGATCAGTCTTAATTTTGTTCATTATATTTTGAAAAATATGTGAGCCTTTTGTATCAAAAATGGATCTTATGACTTGCTCTTGTTTTGGATCCTACCTATACTCTTTCTGCATGAAAAATTAGTTAGGAAACATAGTTGGATAACATAATGGTAATGTAACCATTATAGAAATTACCTTAAACTTTCCAAACCATCTATCTCGAAGGTCGATATGAACTTTCTTCCAATTGAGACTAGGTTCATCAAATTGTTGCTTGATGATGCATGGAATTATAGTAAAGGGACCATTTGTAGGTATAAAATTGTGTACAAACAAATTGTCAAAATAATCACATATTAAAAAATACCAAATAAATTAAAATTTACTTACTCTTTTTTTTTCAGCATGAAGCCATGACCTTTGATTAAGTGTTTGAACCTTACGCTCGAGTTATTGTATATAACAATCTTTCCTCTCTTTAGATCAAGGAGTTGATTACATTTTGCAAGTATTCTATTCACAATAACAACATCATAAATTATAATAAACTCAATCAAATTCAAAGCAATTCATAATTGATACTATCTGTAAATCAAACATGGAATGTAATAACCAAGGCAAATATTAAATATGGGTGAGGGATTAGCATTGGCAAGGGGAGAATTTAAATGAATTTATCACTACACTAGTTATAGAAAAATCAAAAAGAAAAACACCCTTTTAACTACCTTTTAATTCTAGTTTCCTCGTTATAACAATGACTTCTAACTTGTATTTCAAATTTCTATCTGAAAGTGACAACCAAAATAAAATTTTTGAACAGAGGTATCTCACATAATTATTAGGGGACCAACTTTTAGATCTAAAATAAATTATTCACTACACCATCAACACTAGTAACTTCATTCCTCAATTGCAATGCAAGTCCCCATCCAACTTTGTTAGATCAGGAAGATTACACTTCCTATGCATTTTTACATACATCATTCTACTAACATGAATACCGAAGTCAAACATGGCTATAAAATAAATATGACATTAGTGTAAAAACATGATTTTATGACGAATTATTATACCAATTATAATCCACCCGACATAATAAGTGACATAGTCCCAATTTCATAAATATGATAAGACTTTTTATATCAATTAGACTAAGAATCGATATAGAAAGTTGACGCGATGATATTCCTATAATTAAGTATAAGACTTTCTATACTGGTATAGAAAGTTGGCACTGTGACATTCTGATAAATAAGTACTAGTTAGACCTAGAACTAGTATAGAAAGTGCAATTGAGCAAGGGACTAAACTGTAACCCCTTTCACCACATATCATTCCATTTGTTTTCTCCAATCCCTCAATCCCCCTTTCTGATTTTCACTAATCTTCTTTGTCTCATTTCCAAATTCCAACAAACAAAGATTGGTGGGCTCCAACCACCAATGACGTCCACCGCAACTATCTCTACCAAACTCTCATCACTACACCACAAGTCCAACTCTGTCGCAATAAGGATTAATGCTCCCCTACCATCACTGTTGAACCCTCACCGGACCTGCTCCTCTGTGTTTGTGTCTACCCTTCTCCATGTAGTCTTTCCCCACCTCACAATGGAAGCCACCATGGTTGGGTGTTGATTTCAACTAAGGGAGACTGAACTAGACATCCTCTTAACACCCAATTGTCTTGAGAGAGGAGGCACGAAGTAGGAATGACTAATTAACCAACACACTGTTAAAAAGAGTTATGAGTGATGCCATAGATGATTGCTTGAAGATTTAACACAAAGGAAAAGATAGAACAAAAACATACATCATAGAAAGAAAAGAGTGACCGTGGTAATGGTATAGCAAAACAGGGGTGCTGGGAATGAAAAAAAACTTGTATAAGCGATAGAAAGAAACCCCAACACAGAGTTGCGGTTCAAAAGTGACAAACAAGATGCGGTTCAAACACTGGCGACAAAAAGGGTAGGTGATGGAACAAAAGTTGTCACGTAAAAGGAAAGTGATGACCAAGGTAGGGTTTGGCACCAAATGTTGGAGCAAGTGTGACACAAAAAGGGATTTGGATGCAAACTAAAAATCATTTAATTTGAGAGCAAGTTGAAAACAATGGAGGCAAGTGCTGAAAATAATTTAGCCACTAAAATGCACTCAATCGCTAATTAGCCATCAAACATTATTCAATCGCTAATCTTTTAATCAAGGCGTAAATTGGACTCATGTTTAGCCACCGAAACACAATCAATCACTATTTAGCCACGAAAACAAATTTGGTTACTTATAAACTCTTTTATTCTCTGGCTAATTTGATGGCTAAAATGAACAATTTATTTTAATTTTCATAGCCACCAATTTAGCGATAGATATTTTGCAACTAATATTTTTGATTGCTATTTCAATTGTTATAGCAAGTAATATCACTAACAAGTCATTCAGTTAGTGTTTCAGTGACTAATTTGAGACTGATATAAATTGATGATTATTTCAGTCACAATTTACATCTTATTATTTCATTGGCTAAATAACTTTTCTCTTGTGATACTTTACGTAAACCTTCAAAAACGTTAAACCAAATTATGTTAAGGCATTGTGTTTCTTCTTCTTTGCTTCTGCTTCTGCAGTGCGATTATCTCCCTTTTCATTTTTTTTCTTTGGCGGTAGTTTTTTCTGTACATGTCTGTGGAGATTTTAAAGTTCAATTTTATGATTTGAATTGGTGACTATGAGTATTTTGTGGTGGTAGTATTTTTCTCTGTTTGCATTGGAATATCAATGAATCCAAGTTATTGAAGTGTTCTAAATCTCAAATTTTTAGATTATACATATAATATTGTTTGATTTATAGCTTCCATAGTATTTTAAGATTGATAAATAATATAGGCTTAAATATCTTTTTGATCCCCATTTTCGTAGTATTTGTTGCAGATGATCCTCATTTTGACAGAATGTTTAAAATGGTCCTCATTTTTATCGAATGTTTAAAATGATCCTCATTTTCGCAATTCGTGTTTTATTTGGTCCTTTTCTGTAACGCCGTTTAAATCATTAACAGAGCATTGTACATGTGGCACAATTTGTATTAGGGTGTGTTACGTGTACTGTACATATGTCTAATTAACGTTAATTTTTTCAATTTAGTGGAAATTTTGTAATTAGGGAAATTTCTTCATCTTCGTCTTTCTTGAGCTCGGATTTGTAGAGGAAACAACTAATACTTGCCCTTTCATCATTGGATTGCAGTTGCGCTCTTTATTTCAATTTTCCAATTAATCATCATCAACGAGGTAAGTAGGTTTAGGGTTTTCTAGGTTGTGTTTGCTCGTGGGTTAGGGTTTTTGTAATTCTATTTTGGGGTTTGTTTGTCCATCCACCACATAAGAGGATCTTACCAGAAAGACCCAAGAAAAAAAGAAGGTTGGAAGAGTGGGAGTTGAGGAAGGATAACACACAAATCAGCAAAGGAGGTCATAGAAAAAAATGTAGCATATGCCATCAGATTGGACATAACATGAACAATTGCCCAGATAAGCATGTGGATGAGCAGACTGCAACACCTGCTAAGACTGCACCAAATGCCCAAATTGTTGAGAATGCTCCAACTGCTGAAGCTGCTAAGAATGCACCAACTGATGTAAAATTCATTACTGATGTATTGCATTTTGACTTTCCTTAAACTTAGTTAAATTTCACTTTTGCCAAACATTGATATAGTGCATTTTGATGAGGATGAATTAATGTTATGAATTTAACTTCTTTCAAACTTAGATCAATTTAATTTTTCTCAAGCTTAGATCAATATCACTTACTTCAATGCTCAGATTATCATTTTGAACATGTTGGGACTAATATCAACATAATCAAACTAATTCATTTCTTCATTTAACAATAGTACAAAACAGTTTGGACTTTAAAAGATTACACACAATAACAGTACGAATAATACAATAACAACACAGGTGAACCCTATTACTAATTGCAACCTCTTCTCAGCAACCTCCAATGACTTCTCCAAATCATTAATCTACCTCATTTGTGTCATGATGATGACATCCTTTTCATCAACACCACCATTTGAAAAAGTTGTAGCCCACATTATTGGAACCACCACTCTGTAAATCAATAAACCAAAAATTAAAACCAATTTATTATTAACACAAAAATAAAAACAGATTGTACCCAAAATTTTCTACCAATATTCTTTGGAGTTCTTGCCATCCTCAAAGCTGTCATCTCTCTGCAGCTACAAATCGGGGTTAATCAATTTCTCGTTGAACCACCAACAGTGCACGAAGTGAAGTGATACAACACGGTTGCCTCCAACGATTACAACCAGAGGTAAAGGAAGAAGATTGAGACCGTAACATACCTATATAATAGGATTGCAGGAAGAAGAACCAATTGGGAATGGAGGAACAAGATTGTCAAAACTCACCAACTGCCCAAACATTCCTTACCAAAACCCTAGCTCACTTATTTATGCCCAAATATCTAATTATCACACATGTACAGTTCACGTAACACACCCTAATACAAACTGTGCCACTTGTACAATGTTCCGTTAATGATTTAAACGACGTTACAGAAAATGACCAAATAAAACACGAATTGCGAAAATGGGGACCATTTTAAACATTCGGTGAAAATGATGATCATTTTAAACATTCTGTCAAAATGAAGATCATCCGCAACAAACAATATGAAAATGAGGACCAAAAAGGTATTTAAGCCAATATTATACATATAATATTGTTTGATTTATAGCTTCCATAGTATTTTAAGATTGATAAATAATATATAATGATGGTTGAAATTTAATTAAAGTTGCAGTAAATGTTTCTTTTTTTTTTTCACTAGTAGAAAATCAATTTTTGGATATTGATCAACCAACATAGAATGTTTTATATTATACGATTAGTTCGTCTTCTTTGACTTTTAGGCCACAAATGATCAATGTTTTTTACTTTCTCTTCTCTAATGATGTGAGTTTGTCTGTGACTTTATAGCAATGCTCCAATCATCTCTCTCGTTCTCCCTCTACTTCGTTTTGCATCTTAGAACTTTATTTCACTGGTGTGTTTCTTTTTACAAGTTTCCATTTTACTGTTAAACTTCAATTCATGATTGATTTTGAAAATTTCAGTCATAAAGCAATGCATAAATTTGTCCATACAAAACGTTGATGGTTGATATTTAAATTTTGAGGAAAAAAAATCAAAATTAAAGAAGACTCTTTCAATTATTTTAGGAATTTTAAAATCTTCAAATTGTAAGGACTAAATTATCTTATTCACTTTGAGTAAATCTTTTAAATTGTTTAAAATTAAAAAGACTAAATTACTATATATTATTATTTAGCCACATTTTTGTTGGAATTGACATCTTGAACATAGAATTAAACACAACTTCATCGAATTTGATAAGATAATATTTACGCATACTATTATATTGCAGTTTGATAACATATTTAATGAATATGAGATTTCAAATATACGTTATATTTGAATAACTATATATACTTTGAAGATAAAATTGTTTTTAAATAGTATTTTATTATAATTTACAAAATTATGATATTATATATTTAAATAATTTATTTTATGAAATATTAGTATTATTTTATTAACGCATGTTGGATTATGGTTAAGTTAAAGTATTAAACCTTAAATTGGTGGCCTGATGATTTCAATAAGCAATCAGATTTAAAAGTATTGCTTTAAACATACTTCTAGTTTAATACTATTTAAATTTGTTTTATTAATAATATATAATTTTCAATCATTTTTACATAAGCTTTACAAACTAAAGTAAATTTAGACATTTTAAAATTTAAAACGTTTAAATACTTATATTTTGCCATCCTTAAAATAATTTAAGTTAAATTAATTTTACACAGTATTTTTATTTTGTAAATGTGTGTTTTGATTCGATAAGAAGATAATTGGCTCAAATAGTTAATATTTTATCGGAAAAAAAAATACATTATGCTTTATTCATACTTAAGAAAAAGATTAAAAGAAGAAAAAAAAGTTGAATAAAACACCTCTTTACTCTAATATTTCCGTTTTATTTAGATAACTCATTATACAAATCATATTTATCTATTGGGTTAAATATTTAAATATGTTTTTTTCCTCAAGTTGTAGTAAAATTTAGAATTAGTCCATTTTTAAAATTTTTGACCAATTTAGATCTTCATCTTTATAGATGCGCGGATTTAGTTATTTTAACCAAATTTTTGTTAAGTTTATCTGACATTTCAAGCGCATTTCGTTATAATATTTGAATTGTATACACTTTTTGACATATTTTTGTTTCAATGTTAACTCAAATATTATCATAAAACATGTTGAAACGTCAAATAAACTTGACAAAATTTGGTTAAAATAACTAAATTTACTTATTTATAAAGTTTGAGAACTAAATTAGACTAAAATTTTAAAGAGAGACTAATTTCAATTTTGATTGAAAGTTAAGAGACCAAACATGTATTTAACCTTATCTATTTATATAAATACTCATTAAATTTTAGTCTAAATATATACCGGGATGAATCTAAGAAGGTTTGAAGTACCTTAAAACCTAATTTATTAAAGAACTTTATGGGATAAGTTAATTTAAGATATTAGAATGTCAATTTTCATTTTTTTAATTTCCTAATAAGACGACGGCGTTTGTGAAGGTCAACGAAGATATGTGGTCATCATCTTTTACCTTAGTATTTTAGTCGTTAAACTCATGCTATTGATTAAGCATTAATTAAAAAGAAGTGGATATTAAAAAACTGAAATTAAGAATGCATGCATATTAAATTATATTTGATTTCTTAGCATTGTGTTCAAGTTTTTTGTTAAACATCAACACTAACATCACTATTTTACTATTTTTCTTCTTTTGAATGCCATTTTTTAAATTGAATTGAACAAGTTATCCATCTATCTGTCTAATTCCCATTCACACGTAATCCACCAAGAATTAAATATGGAATTTAATCCTTAATGGCTGCTTCTAATCTTCTACCTACACATTACTTCATTGCTTTTACATATTTTAAATATGATTAATAAAATTGACTAATTTTTTTATGTAAAGTTCGGTTTATTATACTTATATTATTTGAGTACACGAAAATATAAATATTAGTAGTTCGACTTTTTAAGTTCCGGGTATATAAAAAAATTGTTAAATATGTTTTCGATTTTTAATGTTTGATCTAAAATTAAATTTTTTTTTTCAGTTCAAAATTTTAGCATATTTTGTCTTCAAATTTTAAAAATGAATAAATCTAATTTTTTTAATTCAATTATATTAATTATTTATATATATAAATGTATTTTTAAAAAGTACGATGTGTCAAAACTTTATACAAAAATAAATTTTACTTTTGCTTCAAAATTTAATTACTAAAAATATATTTAATCCAAATTAAAATTTGTAGATAATTCTAAACCATTTATTTATTTCTTTAATATATGCTCCTAAACTGTCTTCCAAAATCACGGCACCATATAATTAGTTGGAAAATAATTATTCATGTTCGTCACTTTAATTAAATGTGTTACGCACTTCAAACCAATTAATTAATAAGTACAGTGTAGATCTTTATTATAAAAGGTACATATGCTATAACTTATAAATTATGATAAAGTATTAATTAATGACACGTTTTCTGATTACTTTAATTTCTTATATTCATATAAGTAATACATTTTTTTTGGTTAACTCGGCGTATTTCAATTTGGAATTAAGGACTAATTTTTTAAATACTTTCTGGTTATATTTTTTTTATTAACTTGAGAAATCTTCGATAGAATTTTTTTAAGTTTCTTCTCTTTTTTATTTATTTTTTAAATATTCAAGTAGCCTTCTTCATAATATTTTTAAGAAATACATACTCAGTTTTATTCTGATAGCAACAAATTTAAGAAAATTGTAAGCATGATCGACCCAAAAGTAAAACTAGTGAAACACTTTTAGGCCTCCAAAAAAAAAGTTCTAAAAAAAATTTACTACTAATATTTTTTATCAAATTAATTAAAATATTATATTTAAGAAAAAAGCATCAAAAATAATTTTACTATTAATATACATTTACTAAATTAATTATAAAATTCTGTTTAAAAAAATCCCAAAAACTAATATTTTATTACTAATATATAACTCTATTAAATTAATTATAAGTTTATTGTGAGAATAAAATTTAATTAAATTATTATTCCTGTCTATTAAGTTTTATTGGTATTAAAAAGGATATTTGATGAGTTAAAATCTTTTTTTAATAAATTTTGATTTTGTTTACGAAAAAGACAATGATTAGTTATCTTTATTCTATTATAATCAATCTTGATTCTATTTTCTTCTTTTATCTCTATGTGACTTATGTTATCTCTCTTTACTTGCTTATATTCTATAGTCCTTTTTTAGGTTATGGTTTTGGCATATTACATTTCTTGAAACTCATCTTGTTTGGGTGTATCAATCTTTTCATCCTCATTTCTGATTATAATGTTTTTTCTTTCTAATTGTGTTGATGTTGTTTTTATTCTGTTTGTTGGATTTGTATTAGAATTAAAAATGTGTTTCTTTTGTCCAGTTTTATTTTTCGGTACTTCTAGATTTACAGGTTTATCAAGAGTTTTTTTTTTTTTTTTTATTTCTTGATTTTTTTTTTTTTGTTTTTTTTTTTTTTTTTTTTTTATTAATATTTTTTTTTTTTTTGTATATATCTTGATGAGGAATTGAAACTTTTCTACAAAAATATTAATTAGATTAAGGTTTAGTCTTTTGTTAGTGGAATAGATTAATTAGAGCATAATTCAAAGTTGAGTTTTTGTAAAAAGATAATTTAATTTTAGGGAAAAAAAATATTTACTATCGAGTTGAGAAAAACAATAATTTTTTTAAAATTATTTTTATTAATGATTAATCTTAAAATAAATTCTACAGGTTTGTGAGAAAGTTCAGACTTGAAAGAGAGAAAGAGACTTGAAACTTCAAAACACTACAAGTCTACTATCAAGTTTACTTTCCTAACAGCCTGAATCAGGATTTTTTGTTTTAACTCATTCATTTCATCTTTAGTAATGTTTTATATATTATAATTTTTTTATTTTATATAAAAATATGTAGATATGTCAACTAGAAAATTTGAATCAGGCTATTTAAAAATCTAGAAAAAGAAAAGAGACTTTAATTGCATGACAAAAATAAACTATGAATAAATTTATAAAAATAGATAAAAAAATGAATTAGAAAATACATGTTGGAGCTCTTTGAATGAAAGAGATAATAATAATAATAATAATAATAATAATAATAATAATAATAATAATAATAATAATAATAATAATAATAATAATAATAATAATAATAGATATAGGTGAAACCAACTATAGAGAAACAGAAGTAGTTAGTGATGAGAATAATTATCATTCTCTCAAACCCATAGATGTTGATTCTACTCTTTATAAAAATATATATGATTCAAACTAATGGAAGAATATTGATACAAAGTTGAGAGATTTATTTGTATAAAAAGTTCTATTAAAATCAATGATGTAGATTTTTCTAAGAACATATATTCTAGACACTTTTCTTTATCAAATTATATTCAAAGGCATAATTTTTGTTGCATAAAAAAAATTCAAAAACTAAATTTTAAATAAAAAACTTTATTTTTTAAGTTTGCTTTAAGTTTCTCGATTATAATTATAAGCAAGTTATATTCTTGATATTTTTATATAATTGTCTTTTGGATAATTTTTACTTATAAACTTGTTTAGATGTACTTGATCATTTTTTTTTTTCTGAAGAGTTGAAAGATCATAGTTTACCATTTTTTAAATAACAAATTTATTAAAGATGTATCCCTTTTCAAGCTGAAAAACTCATTGAGAAAGAAAATTAAATTTATATTTTTTTCGCCCACTGAATGTGTTTCGCTTGTTGGTTGGTAATATGTCTATGTTATCATTGAGTGGTGCATAGTGTTAGAATAGAACAATGAAACATGTGAATTTTGAACCATAAACTAAAAAAAAAAATAGTATTTAAAGAAGAAATGTGCAGATAAATTACTCTAAGTTTTGACTTTTAAGTAAAGTGAAGCTATTAGATATATTAGAATAAATAAATAAATAAATTAATTAATTAATTTATAATAAATTTTTATTTTAAAAATATTCAAATCTAATATAAAATAAGTATAAAGAACTTTATATAAGGATTGTGAACCATTCAATTTTGAAGTGGAACAAACATAAAAGAAAATGGATGATAACATGAAAATTATTGACAATAATGTGTGATTGAAAAATCCATGCTATTATTTGGCTTCTTCCTCGTAGGAACCTAGGCTCAAAATTTAAATTATTCTAATGAAAAACGTGACAAGTTTATTCAGCTTTACTTTTACAGTGATTGGAACAATTTCTATATTTGATTTCTAATCTTAGAGAAACTGTTTCTTTTCTTTAGATTCTAAGATGTTAATGTTTGGTTAAAGATAATTTTTTTCCTATAATGATTTTATCTGGTAAAAGATATCTATGGTTTGTAAAAAGAAAAACATTTTATTACAATAATATATAAATCAAATTAATTAGGCCAAGTGCTGACATTTCATATTAAATTTAATATAAAAGTGATACTTTTAATCTATAACAATATATAAAAATATATCATTTTTTTATGTTTATACTTCGTTTTTTTAATTTTATCTTTAACTATTATTTTATAAATAATTTATTTTTATATTATTTTAAAAATATTTTCTATCTTTAAAAGTTATTTTAAAAAAAAATTGTATACATATTTTATTTTTATAATTTTACATTTAACAACTATTTTAAAAATTAATTATATATTTTATTAATTTTAACTTAAATTTTTATAAAAATTAAAAAATGTGAACTAATTTATATAAATCAGATACCAAATCATTTTTAATTAATAGAACTGTGTATATATTATTTATTTGAAAGATCTTCTAACCTAATAATGATATTTGACAAAATTACATAATCTATTTGGAAGTTATTGAACGATATAATAATTATAGTGTGTTTTAATCTCTTTATTTATTAATAATATTGGTCCAACAATGTCATCAAGCTTTAAACTAGTTATTAATTATTCTTAATTTTTTGTATAAACTATATTAATTTTATATTATTCAATTTGAGAATTTATCTAAAAATTATTAGTAAATTGCATACCTATACACATGTCTGAATCCAAGAAAGTTATATCAATCTAAATTTAAATTTTGATTTAAATTAATCCATCTATATGGGTAGTGGTGTAAAGTAATTACTTTTTTTTAGTGTCTCCACTTATGTGACAATTGAAAATGATTGATTTCTTTCGCACCATTCCATAAATTTTAAATTTGGTCATAATTTATTATCCATTTATTATACAATTTGGAATATTTTGACGAGAGTACATTGATATGCCAAACTCATTAGCCAAATTTAAGATCCATGGAATCATATAGAAGATATCAAACATATAAATTACAATGCTCTTTGCAAAAGGAGTTTTAAGATTGTAAAAAGGTTAAAAACTAGATATAGGATTAATTCTCTTCTCACATTCACATGACATCTAAAATTAGGATTTCTCAGTGAATCTCAACATAAGGAAAAAGAAAATGTATTAAAAATTCCAACCTTCTTTGCCAATCTTGAAAATCCACTTCTTAATAATGAAAATTGGAACTAAAAATTATAAGGCTTTTTAATAAATCTGTAAAAAATAGCATAGAGGAGTGTAATTAAGCCATAATTTAATCATAATCCTAGGTATGACTTCACTATATATATCATATAATCAATTTATACAGAGAATTCACTATTCAAAAGGATAAACTACATTCAACCTAAACACTCTATGAAGCAGTTACAATGAAATTACATGATCCATCCATCTCTTTATTAAATGAAGGATTCATCTGAGTAAGTGCAGTAACTTGAAGAGAAACTCAATACAATTTTACAACCTTAAGAACTGCATATAAGTCTCTCTTGTCTATATATAGAAAAGAATTTAAAACTTCACTCTGATTTGGCTGAACCATTAATCTGAGAGTCAGTTTGATAGTACACAACATCTCCTGTGTCACTAACAAAATGGTCAGTCTTCAAGCTCCTTATTAAGTCCCCAAGAAGGTGAAAAGGAAGAGGAGCTGATTTCTTTGGCTCTTTATAATATTCTCCAAACACTGGCTTAGCTGCCTCAGTCTGCAAGACAACAAAACACAACATTCAAACTCAACATCTCAAGTAAATCACTATCCATTCTTTGAACAAAGGTAGAGAGACACTCACAGCCTCAACCAAGTGATAGTGTGGAATTTGAGGAAATAGGTGATGAATGACATGAGTTCCAATGTTATGGTGAATGTTATTGAGCCATCCATAATCACGATCAATAGTAGTTAGACCACCTCTAAGGTAGCTCCATTCCTGTTCAACATGAAGGAGGATAAACATGTGAACTAAATTGTATTATGAAAAACATTTGCAGAGTGAACAGTGCATGCATTGATAATTTCATTTAATCACAGGTCATATCAGTAATAATCTGTGATTGATTGAAAATATTACTTTTTTACACTGACAATTACAAGAATTAAGCTGATAAGCATAACAAAAACATGCCAATACTCGAGTAGTAGACCAGTCACTTTCATAGGAAAGAAAGACTCAAAAGAATAAAGGTACCTTTCCACGATACCAAGGTAATTTGTCTTCATGGCCATGATGGTGCAAATAAGTCACCAAATCCAACCACATAACGAATAACTACAGATCCCAGAAAAGTCAAATGAGAACTTCATTCATTATTGACTCAAAAACGAAAGATCATGGAAATGATGGAAAGGGGGAAGAAATTCACCACATAGGGAACACCATAAAGCTTAAGCAGTTGAATTGGACCCATTACAAACCCCAATCCAACAAGCAATCCCAACATAGCAGCCCAAGAAGCTGTGGATGTAAGAACATCTTTTCTTTCATTTGGAAGAAACAAATCACTGCTAGGGTCAAAGTGAGAACCAGTCTTCCCAGGACTCCTCTGCCACTGGATTCAAACATTAACAGCCACCATGTCAATTCTTCTATCAAGACATTAAGAATAATTAATGATCAAATTATGGTCAAACCATGTAGGTACAACAACTTACAAGGTAAACAGGATATGCAAGCAGTGGAAAAGGGGCAGTGAATCTTAACATACGTGTTGCAGTGTCCAAGCTCCTGAACACTCTTTCAGACAACTGCAAGATTATTAACACATCAGAAATTTTGATCAAGGGAAAATAACATGAAGCCAAATGGTATCTCTTAAAACAAGAACAGTGAGTATCATCTCACCGGGTGCCAAGATTCATCATTTTCAACATGGCCATGATTTTGGTGATGAGTCCTGTGACTTATTCTCCTGTATAAAATATCAGTTTCAAACATAAATTTAAAGCTATAAGTAAATAAAAAATATTATAAATATGCTTTTATCCCTCAAAATTCAGTTTTTTTTTTTTTCTCTACCAAACTTTAATGCTTTTAGTCTCCCTGTATCAAAAGTAACGTGCTTATAGCCCCTGGTGGATTAAAAACATGTTTTTCCCGAGTGATGAGACTAAAAACGTACTAAATTTTTATAGGAAATAAAACCAAATTTACAGTTATTTTGGAAGATATGAACATATTTAACTCTAAAATTAAAAAAAGGCTATTCCATCAAAAAGCATCAGCATACCATCCGTGATATGGTACTAGAATTGAAGAATGTAGCAGATGCCCAACAACACTGTTCAATTTGGGGTCGTTTGAAAAGCTTCCATGACCACTGAAACACCCAAAACAGGAAGAAAATTCATCAAGTCAAAATTATATAACCCAACTTAGCACCCCCAAAATACAGCTTCATCCAAATTAGGAAAAAATGAAGAAAAGAAAAATAGTTATTACCAGTCATGACCAAGAACAAACAGAGCCCAAAACATTGTGCCTTGAGCAGCCCAATAGAGAGGCCAGACCAACCAGTTATTGAGATATGCAGCACCAGCAGCCAATCCTAAGACAACAATGACATCCCTCACCACATAGCTCATGGACTTCCAAGGGTCCTTCACCCAGCAATGCTTTGGAATAGCAGCCCTAATATCAGCCAAGTTGAATGGTGGTGCAGCACCAGGGTCAAATTCTGGACGCTTCTCATGATCAACCCCATTAGTCCCATTCATTACATCAACAACATTAGTTTGGTCCTCCTCTTCGGTGGAAGGCACCCTCAAAGGGGTACTCACTTTCAACCCCCAATTTCTATCCCTAAGGTTACATCTCAAGGGTTGAAACTTAAGATCAGCAACACTCTTGTTTGTGTCCGAAAATCCAACCTTGGAGGAGCTGGACAAAACAGCCCCAGTTCTGGGTCTTGGAAACACAGGAGCAAGAGGCTTCATGCCACATTCTGATAATAACCAAGTCGCCATAGGACTCAAGATTGAAGCTTCAAAAAAGGGTTTATAGGGTGAGGTTCCTGGTGTATGCAGGAACTAAAATAGAAAAATCCCCAGACAGACGAGAGACAAAGAAGAACACAAAAGATGAGAACCAGAAGGAGAACAGAAAAATTGCCAACAGAAGAAAAATTTCTACTCCTAAAATACTAAAATATTTGGTCATACAATACTTGAAAAGATGAACTTGCTTGCTAAATTCAATATTATTAACAAACACTTGGGGTGCTAAGTTGTCTTTCAACCTCCAACAACAACCACACAGAATTTCAACCCTCTAATTCTCTCACGTCCTCAAGCTTTGCTCTGAGGCTTTGAAGAATAAAAGGCCAAAAGGGTGTTGAAAGGAGGCTAAAAGACGGTATCTTAGTTCCTTGATGATGAATGGGGGAATCGGAGGTGGAACTTAAATATAACAGGGTGAAGCAGAAAAAGGGGTTCGTGGATTTTGCGGGGGCAATTTAGTCATTCGCAATTTTTTTATGTGTTTTGTGTGCAGAGACCAATGCAATCCGTGTTTACTTTTACCGAAACGATTCTCGAAAAGTAAAGCCTTTCATTCTTGCCGTGTATTTGACCTATTATATTGATATCATATTTTATGTCTCTCGTTTTTATTATTGTTTAACAGGGGAATATATCTTAGCAAGTGGGATCTCTAATCATATATATAAATAAATATATAAATATATAGTATACAAGACAATAAAATATAAAAATAATAACCATAATATAAGCTTTTCATGTAATTGGATACGATAAGCAAGAAAAAAAAAGTGTAGGATAAGATTGCATTATATTATATTTCATAGTTTGTTGCACCGTTATCTTATTCTTTATCTTGTTGGCGTACAAACGATTGAGAAATAATAACCAAAACAAAAATCATATATATAATATTATGTAAAAATGAATATGTAATATATTTTTTATTCTTCGTATTATATTATATCTTTATATAGAATAATTTTGAGAAGTAAATTTAAACTATATTATTGATTGAAATGTAAAATTAAATAGTTATTAATAAATTATTTTTAAAAGAAAGTATTTTAATAACTATACTATAATTTCGTAAGTATCGTGAATTTAGAAAACTAAATAAATGCTAAAATATAATTTTCTATTGTTTAGTTAAATTATAATTTTAAAGTTTGTAAAATAATTTTAAAATGAAGTTATATTATGTTATTTTTTTAATTACATCCTAGTATTATTATTATTGTTTGATTTTATTATCTCATATACACAATATGTTATTCTATTAAGTTTATATTATATTCTATTTTAATCATTAAAGAAGATTTACTTTTATTTATAAAACTCTATATATATATATATATATATATATATATATATATATATATGTGTGTGTGTGTGTGTGTGTGTGTGTATTTAATTAATTTTTTGGGAAAAAAAATCTAATATATGAGACATTTAGATTCAATTATTTATGAATTGAAAAGGTCTAACCAAATATTTAATTTGATTATTGTAAAAAGAGGTACAAATGAAAATAAATTAGGGAAGAGTAAATATATGTTTGTTGAAGTGAAATTGAAGGCTAGAAAAGAAGATTGATTAGTGTAGAAAGCAGTGAGTTTTAATAAGGTGATTTGTAACGGTATATTATTCTCTACTTGTGTTCTTATTTATGTTGTTTCTTTATCATTGAAGTTGCAAATAATGAATTATATATAATTCGTTATACATAAATAATATTAGGACTATGATTTCTTGATTCTCATCTTTCATTTTTTTTAAAAAAAAATAATTTGGTGTTAGTTATTAATTAATGTATTATTTTTTTTTTGAAATAATTAATATCATACTAAATCAAAATCATGTCAGAAATTAGGAAATAAAAGTTTATAATAAAAAATTATGAGTCAAATTATAATTTTTCTTGTACATAATTAATTTGATTGATCTATTTGAATTTTAGAATTGAACTTGAGACTCATTTAAGAAAATAAATCCTAAAATTTGTTATATTACTCCACGACATCTACTATCCATTATTTCTAATAATAGTTATATTTCTAATTTAATCATCTTTTCAGTTTTTTCTAGAATAGAATCATACATAAATCATAATTAATCATATAAACCATCTCTTATCTTATTTATTATACATAAATCAATCGAAATATAAAACATATTTTATTTGATTTTAAACAGTGATATGTTGTGTTTGTTTTTGTTTGATTTGATGGTACAAAGCAAAAAGGTTACTGTATTTGGAATGAGAAGCAGTTTTGTTTGGTTCATGGGTCGGTGGTGTGTTATCATATTCGTGTACCAGTGTGAAACCTAATTTCCTCAGACCAACATCCACGTGCCACACGTGACATTATTGTTATTGTTTACACTTTTATTATCTTCATTTTATAAACATTGGACGGAAATAAAACATATTTGTTAATTATTGTTATTTGCATTTCATAAATATTGGTCGGAATCAAATCCTATGCCTGAAATCGTGTTTATGTTCCACTTTATTAGGAAATGTGTCATTGCAAATTTCTTGTCCAAAATAGTACATTTATCACGTTTTGGAAAATACTATTAGTATTTTTAGACGATTTGTTAAGGAAATATAAAAAAACATTTATTATACCTATGAATAAAGTAATTTCTGTTTTAGTAACGTGACTCTTAATAAAATGATGTTTATTCAGTAGTTACTGAGATTCTATATAAGATATATAAGATTAGGCTTTATTTGTATTTTACTTCTTCAGAAAATGGATTGTTTTTAAATGAAAAAATTGCAAATATGAATTAACCAACATTTAAATAAAAAACCATGAAAATTAAAAATTAAAGTTTTAAAATGTAAAAATTGAACGAATCTGGTTTAGAACATAAAGAACTTTTATTTTATTTTTAACACCCAATGAAATTCAAATCTCATTTAAACCCACCAAAAATTCGTTAATATTAGTTTTTTTTTTTTTTTAATTTGGGTTGGACTTATACTTTACTAACTCCAGTGGACGGTGAACGTGTCATGGTGTGCTATGTTTGTAGCACTCTTATACTTTCTCATTGTACATGCTATTTTTAAAATTTCACATTTTACCACATTTTTAGTTCTTATAATTGGGATTATCATTCTTTTTATTTTGTTTAATTTTATCGATATTTTTTATTATTACGTTTTAGATAATTAAGATTTTTATTTATCAAATCGAGAAATAAAATATTTTATTTTTATTTGTGAAGATATTGTTTCATATAAGTAAAAATAATTCAAGATAGAAGAAATCTAAAAAACATAAGTTATTAATAAATTGAGTTACTTCAATTACAAAAATTAAATATATGGGAATCATTGAATATTGAAAAATATCTCAACAAAATTGGTTGTCATAAGATTTGTTTACTTTACAAAACGGAAAATGATACTTTAACCTATTTATTTTAACTCTTTATTAACCTTTTGACGTGTCACTCTGAAGTGATATTTTAAAATTCAATTTCTATTTTTTAACCCGATGTGATGTGACCCTTTGATTGAGTGTTGGAGTGAAAAAAGGGATGAATGTATCTGCGTGTGAAGAATGGATAGCGGTAGCGGTAGTGAAGCCGTTTATGTGAGAAAGAAATTTATAACAAAAGCAATCCATTTTTCAACTAATTCTACAAAACCGTTGTAACACCCCATTTAATTAAGTACGCGAAATTAATGGAAGCGTTACAAGAAAGATAACATAAAGGCGCGGTCTGGGGGTTTTAAACTCAACTCCATACAATCCATGGCACACCACGATGCCTAAGAGAAAACAAGATGAAAAGTTAACCAAGGTACATAAATCTATGAACGAACAATTACATGGGTCGCAGCCCTAGATAAACTCATATGAAAATATAAACTAGTCCACGCGGACTATGCAGCGGAATCTCCATCCCTTGTTGCCCACAGGTGTTCCTCGCATCTGCTCCCATCAACAAGTTGATGATCATCGCAAAAGAGAGTACCACACAGCAGATCACACAACAAAGAAAGTAGGGTAAGCTAGAGCACAAAAGAGTTCATCCATTAAATTAGATATAATTCCACAATACCATACATCCAAATCAACCAAGCATGTTATGACTGTTCAGGCAATACACTACGACACGACTCGACTCATCCGGATACATATAACCATGGTCGGATTCAGCGGATACTTGCACTTGTGGTGGATACCTTTGCTCACCCCCGAGCTATGTGTTACAAGTGTTTCAATGAATCAATTTCCCTCACCACAAGGTTAGCCCTTAACGAATTTCAGGCCTCCTGCTACTCTCACCATAGGAGTCAGTCCTGCTACTCTCACCATAGGAGTCAGTCCGCTCTAAGTGAGACTAACTGACCCCTTAGAGTGTCAGGATGCAATTCTTACCTTGAATCCTTACCTAGTTATACAGATGGGGCACCACCATGGGCACCCACTAACAGAGGTCATGGAATTACGTCCCGACCACTGAAGCGCAACCCTGAAAGTCTCACCTAGAGACCCCAAGGAATTATGCACTGACATAGACAAAATATGATCACACAGTCAAATAGTATTCACCATGCAAGGATATAACCAGTATGTCAACCTTTAAAGCCAATCTTTTCACATTCCAGGTCCAACTCATTCCAACTCATCATAATCCATCCATGCACATAGGACCTTACTCATCTCGTTATCATGCCACTTTAATAATACCCATCTCATTTAGTTCACATGCCAACTTTCATACCAAACCCATCATCTACAATTCATGATTCATGCTAAGCATACATAATATTTCATTATATACATATTTCTCATGATAACATTCATACCCAAACCAATACCAATCATCCAAGGACAAACAAGCACTCAAACAGCGTACTGCCTCGCCCAACCCCTCGCTCAGGCGAGACGTGCTCGCTCAGGCGAGCCCCCTTCGCCTAAGCGAGGGCTCGAAAGAGCATCCAGAAACCAACGCGGGATCTCGCTTAGGCGAGACCCCTCTTGCCTGGGCGAGATGTTCGCTCGCTCAAAAATTGAGCGGGTCGCCTGGGCGACCTTTCGTGCAAACGGGTTTGGGCGAGTCCCTGTTCATCTCGCCTAGGCGAGACTGGCTCGCTTGGGCGAGATTAGCAGGTCTCGCCACTGTTTTCCTACAACAGTTACCCACACCAGCTCAACCCACATATATTCATACATTCACAGCTTATCACAACATCATACCAGCCACATAACTTCAAAACAACAGTTTCATAACAAGACAGAAACAAAACACAAGAGTGAGCTAGAGCTTCCCTACCTGGAAATGGGTTTGTACGGGACTTCGACACTGAAACAAGGAGCACAACAGCTCTAGAACCCGACTCGCAAACTGGAACAACGGGTAAAACGAGTTAATACAGAGTTTCCCACTACGACTACGAAACTATACTAGACAGAGGTGATAGGGAGAAGAAGTACTTACGTGAGCAGAACAATGGCCAAGCTAAACGTGAATCTGAAGAACGTTGGAACCCTAGCAGAAGACGGCAGCAACAACAACTCTAGGAAATGGGGTTTCTGTTTTACGAAAAGTGAGCTTATGTTAGGGTTTGGGGTGGATTAGGTCTGTTTTCCCTTTCTGGGCCAGCCCTAAGGCCCACTGGTTAAGGCAACCCTAAGAAAAAGGGACAGAATGGAAAGCGGGCCTTACAACCGTACTTATATTAATTGTCTTCTTATATAACAATAAGTCCCTTTTTCTACTTTGGATTTTGGACATACAAACCTAGCTATGGAAATATTGTTTACTTTGACATATGGAAATTGATAATTCAAAAGGGGAATTGTTTTTATTTAATTGAACTTATTAATTTCACCCTTCATCCAACAAATGCAATCAATTTTTTAAACTAATTTTCCACATAACTATAATTATATTAACTGCCTTTTTATGTAACAGTAAGTGTCTCTTTATGGCTTAGATTTTTGCACGCAAACCTCGCTATGGAATTAAGAATTACTTTCACAATACAAAATTTTTAGTTGTAAATATCAATTTACTTTCACACCACAACGACTCCTATTCAACTCCTGAAAAAAAAAATTTATAATGTACCTTACCATTGGGCAAACACAAAAAAAAAACACAAACATGAATACACACGCACAATGTAGTTAAAAAACCCAATTTCTTTTCATTCAAAAGCCCTGGCACGGTCAAGAACACCGTCTTTAGCGTAGACGAACAACGATAAAGCAATGTCCATTTCTTCGGTTGGGAAAACGGCAGGAAGATGGACGAAAATAATATATGTCAACTTCGCTGGATGGAAAAAGTTTCTAAAAATTTCTTAAAGTTTTTTAAAATTTCTTTCTCACATAAATTGCTTCACTACTGTTGTCCATTTTCCACACGCAAGCGTCCATGCCTTTCTCCACTCCAACACTCAATCGAAGGGTCACATCACACCGGGTTAAAAAATAGAAATTGAATTTTAAAATAAAATGAAGGAGTTAAAGTATGATTTCCCTTTCAAAAATTAAGTACTAATTTCATACCTAATCCAATTTGAGCAACCTTGCACGGTTCCTATAAATAGGAGGTTTGACAGTTAGAAAGACGCACTCTTCGAGCATAGGAAACTTAGGAAACTTACTATAAGAGAGATAACGCAAAAACTCATTCTGGAGGCCGGAGACATTCATGTGTATTCTTTTATAAAGTTTAGAATGTATAGAAGTATCTGATTCCCTAATTCATGGGGTTGGATAATGTATCTTAACTCTTTATGATTTTTACTATTCAATATATTTTGGTTGGACATAATGTATCTTAACTCTTTATGATCTTTACTATTCAATATATTTCTTTTACATCATTGTTGTGTTCTATTCTTACTCTTAACTACATAATTTTTGTTTGCAAATTTGGTAATACCAGCGGATTGAAAAGTAGTTTATGAAACTTATTTAAAATTGAACAACTAATAAATTTCAATACGTTAGACGTATGTGAAACAATTAGTCATTCATTATTCCAAATTCAATTACACATTTGCCTCGAAATTTGTCTCTCGGTTTTTTTTTACACATTTGCCTAGTAAAAAATTCAATTAATCCAAAGCCAACACATTATTCATAGGGTTGATATACATTTTTTTCAAAAATTCAAACCAATTTTGGATTTTATATTACCTCAAATTCGATCCAAAGTTATTCATAAATAACCCCTTATATGAATATATTTCGCAAAAAAAAAAAAAATGGGAATGATACATGAACAAAGACCATGTAGTTGTAAGAGTTATGCTTACCATTACAATTTCACATTTTTTAAGTTATTTTTAAAAACTTAAAATGAAACTATATATATTAGTATGCTTTTAATACTTAGCACAAAAACTTAAAGATAACTTTTAAAGAAAATTGAAGATTATTTTATTTTAGTTTTTAAAATTATACTTAGCACAATAAAAAATATCAGTCATGATATTGATAATTTAGCCCTAATGCTTACAAGAAATGAATGTGGTCAAGCAGCAATCACAAACAAAATATCTACAAAATATAAACTCAACCTAAAGAGTTGTTAATATAAATAATCAGATTACAAGTCATATGTGGCATTTTTATTAATTTATTATTTCCATTTCCTATTTATGTTTTAAATCAAATTTGATGAAAAATGCTCCCATACTTATATTTTTTTATGACAAATCAATTTCACTCTTTTAAAAGTGTTTTCCTCCATATTTCTCTTCTAGATAAAAATAGATTTGAACAGATGTTAACTATTTTACTTTCATACCCTTTATATATAATTATTAATCATAATATACTATAAATAATTTATTTACTATTATTATTTTATTATATATAATAATAATTAAACATATTTATAAATAATTAATAATACATATTATAATTAATAATATATCTATTAATATTATATATATAATTATTAATATAATACATGCATAATAATAATATTTATTATTAATTATATATAGATATATATAATAATTAAAATATTATTGAAAATATAATGCTTAATAATATATAAAATAATTATTATTATTAATAGTATATGTATGTAATAATTAAAAAAATTATATATATATATATATATATATATATTTGTATTTTAAATTGTAATTATTTATTTTAAAATTTTATTTAATTTTTTATAAATTTTTTAAATTCATATTTTTTAATTTTAATTTTTTTATCACATCAAATTACAAAATTATTATATTTTTTTTTCATAAAGGGTGTTTTGGTAAATTTCAAATTCTATCTATTTTCACACTTTATTTTATCTATCACATCAATCAAATCTCTCTCTAACTTTCATAAAATTTATCTTCAAATCCACTTGCTTTACCTTCTAAATTCACTCAAAAAACACACATATCCATTCATTCAAATCCACACAAATCCATCTTCACACTCTCTCTCAAATTCATCCACACAAAGGAACATAACCTTAGGAAGAAAAACTTTTTTTCAAAATACTTCTAATTAAACAAATTGTAAAATATGTTGTTTTCTTAAACAGCACGGACTCCTAATATTCACTTCTTTCAATGTTAATATCAAAATAAATTAAACTAGAATCTTTAGAGATCGAGCGCTTACTACTCGATTAAAAGTTATAGCTATTAGTTAAGGCGCAATTATTTTTACCTAAGAATGTAACAACCCAAACACTATAATTCGATTGTGACTCGATCCGCTTGATCTCTGCCACCGAACAATTGATGTCACTTACAATAAGAACACTGTTACCAAAATTCCCAGTGACTTTTTATTTTTCTTTTCATCCTAAACATCCAAATCTAACTATCTCAATTGAAACATAACCCGTGCTTAACAACAAAATGTACTAAAAAGCAAAAATGAACAAGTTGATGGATATAGATTTTTATCTCAAGTGAAAGAATTTACACAAACAAAAGGACTCAGTTGCAAAAGAAGTTTCAAGATAAAGTTAAATTCCCTAGAAAGACATGTCAAAGGAGAAATTGCAGCAATTTAGACATATCAAGAAACTCACCTTATGCATGGAAAGCTTTCTTCATTGGGAAGGGTTCTTTTTCTATTTGGTGTTACTTTATGCAACTCTTCATTTGGAAGCTTATTTTTGTTTTGTTATTATAATAATAAATTTTCAATTTTACGTTTTCCTTTTCTCCTAAAATAAATTCGTATAAATCTTCATAATTGTTATATCTTTAGCCACTACACCGTACCCTAAGTTATCATATCCTTAATAAACTTTTTTGCTGATAGCATTTTTCAATCATGCATTTATCCTATAATAATATAACATAATAATATAACAGAACTTTCAAATAAACTATAAATTTAGACGTGGATAGAAACTTGAGTATTAACATATTATTTTTAATAGTAAATGCTTTTAATTATTGAATCGTGTATTTAATTCCATTTCAAACATTTGTTGAATATTTGAAAAAAATTAAAAATATTTGAATAGATGATGTACCATAGGACTTATCAACATCCCCAGCTAGGCAGCACAGGGATAAGGGGTTGAAGACCGTCTGCTACAGGCGGACTATCCAACGGTTGGGGTGTAAAGTTTTGAACTTTGTTGATGTGGCAATTTTTCTAGAGTGATTTTAGGGAGCCTACAACCAAACGACCCTGAGGGCAAGCGGCTGAAGGCCACCCGCTATGACAAGTCGGCCAGGTGTCATGTAACTGAAAATCACATTCAAATCCCTCTTAATGTAAACACTGACGACACCGGCCATGACTTGCCATTCTCATCCAACTATTTGGGTGCAAGTACATGACCGATTGGAGAGCGAACGCTCAATAGCGTCAGTCGAGCGGACCAAAAAGGTAGAATCTGTATTTAAAGTAAAACAAGTCAGTAATCTAATCAAGTTTAAAAAACAATTGGGCTGTGATTAAGAAAACCACAGCCTATATAAAAAACTATAAATATGAGTTCAAGGTAAGTTTGGTAAAGACTTTTATTTCGCATTTATTACAACATTAATTGCATACCCCGAACGAACTTGAAGTGATCTTAGCATCGGAGCCTAATTGACATGTACCCGATCAACCGAACGGGAGAAAGGAAAAGCAAACCGAAGAGGAGGAAAGGAGAAACTATAACGAAAAAAGGGAGATTAAATAAAGGAGTTCAAGTGAGTATTTTAAACTGAGTCCTTATACCCGAAACAGATGACAAAAGAGATATATTATTTGGATGAATATGTTTAATATATGATGAATTCTCATTTATCTTTTAAATATAAGATGGAAAATTGTTTCATTGAGTTTTATCTTTCCCGATGTCAAACATAAAATAAATAATGAAATAAAAATATATTAAAAAAATTACTTTTAATTTTTAAAAATTGTTAGCTATAATATTTGATAATAACAAAAAAAAAAACTCACGATAAAACAAATTCAATTTTTTTTGTTAGAAATATTATATATCTCATGGTTTTAATTCTATTGATGTATTGATGGATATATAATATATTTCATTCTCTTTTATTATTAACAAATATTAAGTTTTACTCTCTTTTTTATATTATAGGATATTGCATTTCATATATTGAACAAATTTTTAATATATCAATATGAAAAATATGAAAGTTCTCATTAAATTGTTCATCAAACACTTCTTGTGAGTATTTGTGGATTTTTTTTTTCTCATGTCTTATGCATATCTAACATTGCTAGGTATAGATAATAGTTATTTTTTGATCGTAAATTGAATGGTAAGATCGCCGTCGATCACCATAATTTTATTTTTGAAATACGACTCAAAAGTAATAAAAAAAAAGAAAAATATTTTAATCGTTTTAAACTTTGAATTGTAAGCAATACATATATGAATTAATATATAAATCAATTCATACAAACCTTATATCTTTTACCCATGTTTCCAAAATCGACTGAAGATAAGTATTGTTAAACGTGATGAACCTTATCAACAAACTAATCATTTATGTATTAAATGACGCTAGTCATATTATTTATTTATTATTTTCTTTTTCTTTCACAGCTTCATGTTTATCTTGTAAAGTCTCTTAAAGCATTGGGTTTTCACTCTATTATAATCTTAATTGCGATAAATTATATTCTAGAATTTTAAAATATTGTTTATAAGTTTTCCTTAATAAAAAGAGTATAAATGTTATAATAAAGTTATTCTGCCTTTATCATTATTATGTATATCATATTATAAAATGGAAACACACTTCATCAGTTTGATAATCTCAAACAAAGGTATAGTAATTTGAACTCATGTCCCCTTTTTTACTAAATAACTTTCCCATAATAGATTTTAGGATGTTATAATAAGTAAGTTGGAAATTGTCCATATACATTTATTAACTTAGGGTAAGTGTTGTAAACTACAAATTATTTAAATAAAAATATCACCAGTATTATCCTAGCAGTTAGGAGAGATTATCTTTTGAATTGTTTTTATTAATTTCAGTGTATTTGTATTTATTTGAAAGATTTCGATTGTTACAAAATGGTGAAACTATCATTTATATGATTGTTATTAATAAAATATATATTTGTTTTGTTTTCTTACATAATTCCGGTACAATCGACCTATTAAATAATAAAACTTTAAAATACAGAAATAAAAACAACACTAAAATAAATCAACTCAAGCCAATAATACATCTTATATAAAACTGCAGGATTTACATAAATCCAATATATTCCTCTACTAGAATCACATGTATACAAAATCTTATCTCTAAACCAAACATGGTTAAGGTTGTGAGAAAACATCGGGGGAAACCAAACTTTGAACATGCTCAATAGGATGGATCCAACATAAGTTCTTAACCATATTTCTAAAACTCACTCTCTTATCTCTCATGTTATAAATTATTATTTGGTTCACACGATCTATATTAATTAAATATTTAACGATCACGATGTGACGATCCTTCTCAGTCATGCACAAAAGTATCAAAAAGTCATATTGCATGTCATTAATTCCAAAATCAAGAAGAAATATGTTCAACAATAGAGTCCAAGATCTTTGATTCCTGAACTCCTTCATCTGCCATATGCTTAGATGTTTTGTCTTTCGGTTATGAATAAAAAGACTTAAATAACCATTCAAAACCCCGACCAATGGAGCTTCATTAGAATGGAGCCCTTCGATAAAGCAAATATCTCCCACGACCACTCCATTAAGTTCGTGCGGAAGTAACAACTGTGTGTATGTCTCGGTCTCAAGATCAAGCGACACAATCACCAGTTCATCAAATGAAATACGAGGATTAAGAAGGTCACGACCGATCGATTTCGGCGCGCCTAACCAGTTAAGAGTGTTGTTTAGGTATATTCCGACCATTGTCCAAGGAGGTTGGGCAGGAAAATCTTGAATCTCTCTCCAACCACGCTTCTCATCCAGGCTACAAATTAAAGATCTAAAAGGACCAACTCTGGAAATCACATGACCAAATATCGCTACCACTCTGTAACTATGCCTCGAATTATCATAACCGTATCCTAACATAATAAGGATTTCTTCCTTCGGATGTTTTAAGGTAGAGTACGGGTACATAAGTTCTTTTTTGGTGGTTGGGTTCCATAAGTGAAAAGTGTTTGGTCCCTTGTTGTTCCGTTCGGTCAAACAGACCAAGCCGTTGCATGAACCAAGAATCTGATAGTTACACTTAAGCTTATTTCCACGGATCATATTAACAACAAACAAAGAAGAATTGATCCGTGAGGGTACAACCTCCCAACAATTTTTATATTCATTTGAGTAATATTTTAACAAGAAATTAGGGCTTTTACATGAGTTTTGAAGATGCATTGTCGCCAAACATGGATCCAATATGAGAGATTGAAAGTATTTGCTCATGCACATGAATCGTATAAGAGATTTTACCGGAAGTATTGACAGAATTTCCAGCAATATACCTTTACACAACACATCTTCCCACGACATTTTGCCTTCACTAATTTTTTTTAAACCTGAAAGTAAAACATAATATCATAACATCAGACATAATTTACAGAAGGACACTGATATTTTGATACTACTCTTTTTTTAGTAGTATTTGACATTACCTTTATTATTATATATTTTCTCTTTCTTTTAAAAATATAAGTTAATTTTTGTTAAAACTATTTTATTTTTATACAAATTGTCAAATGGTCGTCAAATGGGTAAAACAACCTTTTTTCTTTATAAAATAGAAATCTTTTCCCAAATTTTACATTTTTGGAAAAATTTTAGTATATATATATCTACCACTGTCTTGAAAATTTATATCTATTTCCTCTTATTAAAATTAAAATAATTTTAATAAACAAATATGTTTGATAAATTATCACTATTCAAATAACAATCACATATCACATGTACAAATAAAATAATAAAATATTAAAAAAAAAATAGAAGGTGTATAGAGTATTCTAGCATTTCTCCTTCATAGTTTGGATTTAAAGCTATAATTTAGAACGTTTTTTGAACAAAAAAATAAGAAAATTTTTATCAAACATACATATGAGTCAAGGGATTATTACCTTTATCTTTCTTTTCCACTGCGAGAATCTTCTATGACCAATTGCGAAGAACAGCAGAAAGGGCTAAATCAAATAGTAAACAAATAAGGAAAAAACTCAAACTATTTTTTCTTAATTGTGTAGTGTGTTAATATGTGAGGTGAAACTTCTTATATATAGAGGATCAAGGCCTTAACTCTCAATCAAGTTGAAAACAAATATAAGTATATTTTATCTAATCAAATATGGCTCTAACAAACTGTATCATATCAAAATCTAATTTAATCATTTATATCTTTTTTCATGCAACTTTTTGTGATTACTTTGTTATTAATTCTTAATAAAATATTCTTGTTACAGGATTAAATGTATACTGGTACACTTTCTATTTATAAATAAAATAAAAATAATTCTTAACTAAAAATAAACGCTAAAAATATTCTCATGTTTATTATCCTTACAAATTTATTCATTTATGGTTGTTTTCAAAAGATTTTTTTTACCTGATATTTGTTAAAAAAAAAAGGTAAAATACACTTTTTAACTTAATATTACGTAATCAGATTATCCGTTTAAAGAGATAAATTATGATAATTAAAATTATACTCCTTTATATAACAAAGTTAGCATCTTGTTGTTACAGAGTCCAAGTTCTATTTGTTCCTTTGAATTTGGAAGGAATAACCGTTAAGATTTTATCAATTTTGTTAGATTGTTGAGAAAAAAATGTCTTTTTCCTAAAGCAACAGTTGCAAACATATTAACCATATCAAGTCACCAGCAGCACACATTAAAACTGAACCCAAATCATGAACGGATAAAACCCACAGTGAATTATGTGTAAAATATTTTGAACAAAACTGTTTCAAACTGATTTAAGAAAATCCAAAAACAATCTTTATCAAACTATTTTATGAAAACGGTTCGATTAACAGAACAGATTTCATAAATTAGTTCATTTAATTTGGCTATAAATTCTTTGAAAAAACCAAATCAAAACAGACCACTTTTCATAAAATGATTCACTTCAATTATTTGAAAAGAAAGAAACATTGTTTTATGCAGCCCTAACTTTGTAAAGATTCATTATGCAGCAATATCACAAGTGCATTCTGAATAGACATGCCATTGGGAAAGATAATCATTACAAATTTGTTTTAGGACAAAAAGGTACATTATTCTTTTGATATTAATTAATCTTAATATACCAATTTTGACTAAACAAATTTTTTTTTCACAGAATTTGCAACATGTTACATCATGCTCTACCATAAGATCCCAATCTTTTTTCAGTCATTTACATTTTCCAACAAAGATGACTTAATAAAAAAAA
>Ga0214545_1000438_pt1 | contig 65240 bp, 65 predicted proteins | sample CNSS4metaG_FD_160064 | JGI IMG/M metagenome (GOLD analysis project Ga0214545, IMG submission 160064) | Root nodule microbial communities from cowpea collected in UCLA plant growth center, Los Angeles, California, USA - CNSS4 | ecosystem: Host-associated > Plants > Roots > Nodule | place: USA... | reverse complement strand
ATATATATATATATATATATATATATATATATATATATATATATATATATATATATATATATATATATATATATATATATCAGCAACAATGCAAAGAATTAGAATAGACTACATCTAACGTCAATACAAAAGAGTTTAGTTACTTGTGATGATTAGTCTAGTTACAAGCTTATGGAACTATTGTTTCCCTCTTTTAACTATCTTAAAAATGTTAAGAGAAAGCTCACTAAAATAAAGAAACACTATATTTTAATATAGATAAAACTTTATGTTAAACTATATCTTTTAGTACTCAAGAGCAGATGTTTCCTCTTATTCAACGTTTCATTGTGACTTAAGCTTTTACTTTGGTCTTCAAGATTGAAGTATCCTCTCTTGAAAGCCTTTCTTTAGGTTCAACTCTTCATCTTGGTGCTCATGATCTCCATATTTGATCAATTTAGGTTTCCTTTTCTTGAGAGTTTTCTTCCATGGCTTGGCACCTCACTTTACTGCTTCGTTAAGACTAAATTTGATTTTTTTTTTGTAACCGCCTTTCAACACTCAACATGAGTCTTGAAGCCCAGTTGCACAATTCTTTTCTATTTGTTTTTTTGTAAAAAGTGTTGCGTTTTCATTTATTAAAATCACACTTAATTAATTCTCAGTACTACATTATTTATTTCTAAGGTAAAAGGGTCTGATTTACTCAAGAATATCAAATTCATGCATTTTAATTGTCCAAAGAATATGTAAAATAAAGTAAATAGGACACTTATCAAATCCCCCATAACTCTTTGTTTGCCCTTAAACAGAGCATATCAATCTATACATAATGATTTAAAAGTAATTTTGTATTAGTTGGCTCACATTTTTGGACATTGCTCATAGTACCAAATGATGTTCATTTAAAATAATCAAGGCACAATGCCATTTTGTTTCATTGTGTATGCGTGTGTGTGTGTGTGTATGTGTGTGTGTTCAACTAATATGTTTTCAATGAGTTTAAGCAAACTAATATGATTAGGAACCTGATCACTGCAAGGAGTAGGCAAGTCAAAGTAGAATTAATAGACTAGTCAATGCAAGTACAACAAGGCAGTAGACGCATATCTGTTGTAGACGAGTCAAAGTCAACTCATAAAATTGAATATCCCTATTAGACGAGTATAGTTGTCAAAATGGGCCACCAGGCTTGACCCGACCCACCACGGATTGGTCATTTAGTGAGTCAACCCAACCCAGCTCACTTATTAGTAAGCCAAAAAAATAGGAACCTGATCCAGCCTACTACAGGTTGGTGGGTCAAACAAGTTGACTCACTACCTCAATTAAGTGAAAAAAAAATACAATTTTTTTTTCTTCAGTCGTCCCAAAAAACTAAATTATAATTGTGATTAAAATCTAAATAAACTTCAATAAAATTCAAAATAATGTTTAACCCAAATACAAACCAAAATCACAAAAATACAAATTAACGAAAAAAAGTCACAAGTTTATAAAAGAAGAATAAAAAAGTAATAGTATAATGACAAATCCACAATTTGAAAACATAAGAAACAATAAATAAACCATATAAATGGTACAACACCAATGATGGCAAACACACTTTCTTTGTTTACATAAGATATTTGTTTAAACACCACCAATGGATCAAAATGTCAAGTTTTTCATCAAATAGATATTCCACTACTATAAAAAGAAGCATCAAACACTTGTTATTCTAAAACTTATATCAAACTAAAAAAGAAAAAGAAAAAAAGTAAAAGAAAAAATTACCTTTAGTATGTGAAACCAGTAAAAGAAATGGTGGCATGGGGTTCAAGAGCCTTAGCAGCAAGGGAAGCTTCAACAGATGGAAGCTTTATCTACGGGTGGGTTGGTGAGCCAACCTGGCTCACCACGGGTTCAACCCGGGTAAGTCGGGTTCTTGGTAGACTATGACAAAAATTAAACCGTACTGAAATTTATAAAAACGCGACCCACTTTGACAACTTTATGGACGAGTACTTCCATTAGACGAATTAAATAGAAGGTTGATCAAATTAGTAAAGTCAAAACATCCATTAGACAAGTATATCGGGTTATCAAAATAAGAAGATTGCAAGTAGGCAAAGGCTTAACGTGAATAAATATTGGATTAAAGATATATCTGAAGAATATCAAAGCTGATTAAATATCTGACTAAATAAAAATACAAAGGATGTCCTTTCTAATTGAAGATTGAGAATGTTGTTATATGATTGTCAACAAATCACGATCAAGGAAAAGAATTTGACTGCAAGAGAATATCCAGAAGATTAAGCCTCAATTATATGAAGTTTAAAATTTAAATTTATGAGTAGCTAAAAAGAAAAGAATTGATAATTCATAAGAAGAAATACACAATGATTGTTATATCAAGAACTTCCATTTGAAGATATTTAAATATATGAAGAATATACTCAATTGAATATGCATAATGATCAATTGGAACAACGTGATTATAAATACCAAGACCAAGATGAAGAAGACAAGAAGACGGATACTTTAAAGTTATGGTGAAAGAGGAGGGCAGGTCCCATTTCCTTAATGCAGATGGGAGCACAAAGTTTTCGTTTAGCTGGACGGGAAACCCTTCTCGATATAAGGACATGGGCATCGACGAGTTGTCGACGGTGGATAAAGAGGTGGTGGAAGTCTTGATGAAGTTTACCGATAAGTTGCCCACTAAGGGTCCAGTTAGAGTTTATAATTCGGTTCACCCGATTATTGATATTGAAGGTATCTGTTTATTACTTAAATTGTATTAATGCTTCTAAGTTGACTTAACCGAATTTTGATGTGTTGTTGTAGGGCATATGGCTCAATCCGGAAAGAAGAACTTGGCACTTTTCCAAGCGTTGAGGAAGGAGATGGCCGTGAAGGCTAAAACGGTCGGGAACACTAATGTTCCAAACTTGCAGGAGTCGTTGGTTGAGGTGCACGTGCACGGCGGCACTAAGAGAAAGGCTGAGTTGCCGGCTCGACCTGGCAAAGGTAAAGATGTAAAGAAGGTCAGGGCGGCATTGCTTGGGGCGGGGTCAGCCAGTGGGACGAAAGGGCCAGAGTCCGATTTGATTGAGTTGCCAAAAACGTCTTTTAGGAAGGATATTGCTATCAATCTTCTAGAGACAATCATCAACTCTATCAACGGTATGGAGGCAAATCATCTCGTAAGGACCATGGTCGAATTTGGAAGCAAGGCATTGATACTGAGTTGCCGGGTTAGGTCTTTGTACCGACGAGAAGTGAAAGAGGGAGGTAGGGAAAAGGTGGAGGAATTACAAGGAAAAGTTGATAAGTTTGAGGAGGAGAGGGCCGCTTGGAAGAAGGAGAGGGAGAGTTGGGAGGAGGAGAGGAAAAGGTTGGGAACTTGGAAAGTTTGTTTCTTGGATTCGAAGGGAAAACTTAATAAGAGGATAGCGGATTTGGAGGCGGACTACGACGAGCTGAAGGAGAAGTATGATGGTGTTGAGGGGGAGCTTGACGACTTGAATGGTTGTATCATCCAAGAGCATATTAACGGTTTCCAGAAGGGATTGCGGCAGGCAACCTTCTTTCACCAGGATGTTGATGCAGCCGATTTAAGATTTGATGTTAATAAGGATGTGGTTGATGGGTAGCTTATCAACGAGGACGAGAGCAGTCCGGATGGGGAGGCAGACAAGGGAGCGATGGAGGAAGAGAAGGAGACGAAGGTTGTCGTGGAGGGGGGCAACGATACAAAAGAATAGGAATTTTACTTTTATTGATTTGAAATCGTTACAGATCCTATGTCTGTAATAATTGGTACATCATGTCTGTGGCACTCCGTACATTTCTTTGCTTTTATTTTAATATGATTAGTGCTTTAAGTATGCTATATTGTTTGTCAGATGTCAATAGTATTGATGTTATGTTTGACAAATTCATTTGTTTGTTAAGAGTGTTCGACCCAGGCCGCTTACTTGTGGTAAGGGTGGGGAACTTAAACGAGTTAACCAACAAGTTAAGGGTGTTCCACCCAGGCCGCTTACTTGTGGTAAGGGTGGGGAACTTAAACGAATTAATCAACAAGTTAAGGGCATTCGACCCAGGCCGCTTACTTGTGGTAAAGGTGGGAAACATAAACGAATTAACCAACAAGTTAAGGGTGTTCGACCCAGGCCACTTACTTGTGGTAAGGGTGGGGAACTTAAACAAATTAACCAATAAGTTAAGGGTGTTCGACCCAGGCTGCTTACTTGTGGTAAGGGTGGGGAACTTAAACGAATTAACCAATAAGTTAAGGGTGTTCGACCCAGGGCGCTTACTTGTGGTAAGGGTGGGGAACTTAAACGAATTAACCAACAAGTTAAGGGTGTTTGACCCAGGCGGCTTACTTGTGGTAAGGGTGGGGAACTTAAACGAATTAACGAACAAGTTAAGGGTGTTCGACCCAGGCCGCTTACTTGTGTTAAGGGTGGGGAACTTAAACGAATATGAAAAGTGAAGTAAAGAATGGTCGTAAAGTTGGGAACCCTTTGTATTATTCATTGAATCTGGGGTGCCTCGTTAAAACCTCCCCGGCCAAAACCCTCCTTAGGGAAAAAAGACTAGGTGAGGAAAAAGAGTATACCTAGGGTTACAAGTGTTTGGTGCGATGCAATACATGTTTTTAACTAAAGTAGAACTTGAATTGGGACACATTCCATGTATTGGATATTTCTTCCCCAGATAACTGCTTCAGTCGGTATGCTCCTTCTCCAGCGTCTTCGCGTATTCGGTATGGGTCGTCCCAATTGGCGGAGAACTTGCCATCCTTCTTTCTTGAACTGCTGGCCATTCTCCAAACTAAGTCTCCTTTCATGAACGATCTTGGGCATAGGTTGGCGTTATACTTTCTGGAAGCTCCTTGTTTTGTGGCTAAGTTGCGTATCTGGGCTTTTTCTCTGAGCTCGGGTAGGAGGTCGAGGTGAGTTGCTATGTTTTGATGATTGTGGGTTGGGTTATGTAGTTCTCGGTGTAGGGATGGTTCGCCAATTTTGACGGGTGTCATGGCGTCTGCACCGTATACTAGGCTGAATGGGTACTCGTTTGTTGCTGACTGAGGGGTGCACTTGTAAGCCCATAGTACTTCTATAAGTTCTTCGGGCCATCGGCCTTTGGCGATGTCCAACCGCTTGCGTAGTTCCACTAGGATAACTTTGTTGGCCGCCTCTGCCTGTCCATTGGTTTGTGGGTGTTCCACAGAACTGGTTATGTGTTTGATACCCAGACCAGTATAGAATTTGGCTAGTTCCTTATCTATAAATTGTCGGTCATTGTCGGTGATGATGGTATGTGGAACATCATATCGACATATAATATCCTTCCAAACAAATTGCTGGACTTGCTGGGCTGTGATAGTGGTCAGTGGTTTGGCTTCTATCCACTTGGTGAAGTAATCGGCGGCTACTATTAAGAATTTTACTTGACCCTTGCCGGGGGAGAAGGGGCCGAGGATATCCATCCCCCATTTAGCGAAGGGCCACAGGGATAGTATGGAATGAAGTTGTTCTTGTTTCTGGTGGATGAGGTTGCCATGTTTTTGACATGGTTTTCATTTTTTGACGAAGTCCTAGCAATCCGCTTCTATAGTCGGCCAGAAGTAGCCGGCTCGAAGGATTCTGGTAGCCATAGTGCGTGCGCCAGAATGGTAGCTGCAAATGCCTTCATGCAACTCCTTAATGATGTACTACGCTTGTTCTGCAGTGACACATTTGAGAAGCGGTTGGCCATATCCTCGTTTGTAAAGATCATCGCCTATCATGGTATATCTGGCGGCCTTAGCCAACCAAGTTTTGTTCGCATCTGGTGGGGGGTTGCTGGTTTGGAGATATTGGATATAAGGGGTGGTCCAATTGTGGGCTTGGGGGTGGGTGAGGTTGTCGGTTGGGGTATGGGTTAGGTTATGGCAAGTGTTTGATATGGAAGGGGTGGATAGTGTTTGCTGCAATAGGGATCGGTGGCGACTTTTTAATTTGGTGCTGGCTAGTTTGGATAAGATGTCAGCTCTAATGTTATCGATCCTGGGAATATTTTCAATCCGAACTTGGTCAAAAGCGGATTGAATTACTGCACGGACTAGATGGTAATATTGTAAAAGGGTGGGGTCCTTGATTTGGAATTCGTCATTCAAGTGGCCCACAGTAAGCTTGGAGTCGTTTTGCACGTTAAAGTTTTGACGCCAACTTCGCGGGCCAGTGAAAGGCCGGCGAAGATGGCTTCGTATTCGGCTTGGTTGTTGGATGTTTTGAAGGCGAAGTGGAGGGATTTCTCAATGAGGATATCGTTGGGGCCTTCTAACACGATGCCAACGCCAACACCTTTTGGATTTGAGGATCCATCGATATGAAGTGTTCACTGGTTCTCTGTGGGTGTCTGTTGGAGGTCATTAACGAAGTCTATGAGGCATTGGGCTTTTATGGAGCCATGAGGTTCATAACGAATGTTACATTCGGACAACTCAACGGCCCAAGATGACATTCGTCCTGCCATGTCTAGTTTTTGCAATAGCTTCCGGATTGGGTAATCGGTTTTGACAGTGATGTTGTGGTTTTGGAAGTACGGACGCAGGCGGCGAGCTACATGTACCAAGGATAGGGCCAACTTTTCCACCATTTGATATCTGGTTTCAGGATCTTGCAGCGTTCTGCTGACAAAGTAAACAGGGTGCTGCGTGCCGCCTACATCCTGAACTAGCGCGACGTTGACGGTGTGATCAGTGGTTGTGATGTAAACTAGTAGGGGTTGGTGAGTATCCGGCTTGTGGAGGATAGGTGGTGAGGTAAGGGTGGTTTTCAACTTTTAGAAAATTTATTCATAGTCATCAATCCACGAAAACCTGGCGAATTTTTTGAGGAGTTGTATTATGGGTTGGGTTTGTTCAGCTAGTTTGGGCAAGAAGTGGGAGATGGCTGTAAGGCGGCCTATGAGGCGTTGGACCTCTTTGATGTTGGTGGGACTACGCATTTCGATAATCGCTTTGCACTTTTCAGGATTGGGCTCTATGCCGCGCTAGGTTAGCATGAAGCCGAGGAATTTACCGCGGTCGACGTCGAATACACACTTGTCGGGGTTGAGGTGAAGGTTGTATTGGCGTAGTGCGGAGAAGACGGCTGAGAGGTCCTGCGCGTGTTGGTGATGGCTTGGAAATTTGACAACCATGTCATCGACGTATACTTCGACACATTGTCCCGTTAAATGACTGGAAACTTTGTCCATCAACCGTTGGTAGGTTGCTACGGTGTTCTTGAGGCCAAAAGGCATAACTCTGTAAAAATAGTTGGCGTCGTTTGTGATGAAGCCAGGTGGTCGCTCGATGTGATTGGTTTCCTGGATTGGGAGTTGTGGGCGTAGGATGGCCATGTAGCATTCGCGTGCCAGGCATTGGTCGCAATGGACGGTGAGGATGTCGCCAGAAGGGGAGGGGAATTTCATGGCCAGGTGAGGGGTGAAGACGATGACGCCGAGGGTGTTGAGCGAGGGACGGCCAAGGAGGACATTAAAAGATGTGGGTGCGTCAACGATGAGGAAGCGAATGGGAACGATTTTAGTTTGGGCTCCGTCACGGAAGACGGTGTGAAGGTCTATGTAGCCGCGCGTGGAAATTGTTCTCTAGAAAAGCCATAAATTGGTTCATCATATGGGACCATGGCAGTGTCGGGGAGCTGGAGTTTTTGATATGTTGCCAAGTAGAGGATGTCAACGGAGCTGCCCTGGTCGACAAGGACTTTCTTGACTGCGTAGTTTTCGATTTCAACAGTGATGACCATGGGGTCGTCTTGTTGGTGATCTAGGCCGTGGAAGTCGTGGTCCGTAAAGGTGATGGGGGGCATGCGGCGTTTGTGATGGGAATGGGTAATGTGGTTGATGGATTGGATATGGCAGAGGTGTTTCTTTCAAGCGGAAGAGGTGGATCCTCCACTAGCGAAACCACCAGAGATGGTGTTGATTGTGCCGCGTAGGAGAGGGTCGGCAGGGGTAACATTGGTGCGAGCCGGTTGGGGGTCCTGGTTAATGGGTTGGGTAGGGCGTCTATCGTGACGAGAGTCGTGGGGAGGGCGTCTGTGGTCAGATCGGGGAGGGTGACGGGCTTGAGGGCGATGATCATCTCTGCGGATGAAACAGTGAAAGTGACCAGCACAAACCAGTTCTTCAATTTTATCCTGGAGTGCTTTGCAGTCCTCTGTAGTGTGGCCATGATTGCGGTGATAGCGACAATATTTGGTCATATCAACATTGGGGGGCGTGGTCGTGTTGCGTGGTGGTGGGATGAGGTCAGCTTGCAAGGCCTCATCAAGGAGGTGGGATCTGGGGACATTAAGGGGAGCATATCTAGTAAAGCGGGGTTGTCGGGGTTCTCATGGTCGGGGATCAGGACGGGGGGGTGGTGGGGTGGGGTTGGCGGTGGTGGCTGCATAGTCATTGCAGAATTTGGTGTGGAGGGTTTGCATCTCCTCCATGCGAACATAGTCGGCAACATGCAACTTGAGCTCGTGCATAGAGGCAGGTGGGTGGAGGTAGACATTGTTGGCGAAGGCGCCGGGTTGAAGGGTAAGGACCATGCATTGGAGGATCATTTCCTGGTTGAGGTGTGGGGTGCGAAGGGCTGCCTTACTGAAACGATCAATGAATGCCCTGAGCGGCTCACCTTGTTCTTGCATGATGCCTAGGAGGGAGATTGTAGTAGTTTAATGTGGGCGGCTGCAAGCGAAATGGGTTGAGAACATGTGTGAGAGGGCGTCAAAGTTGTCGATTGAGTAAGGTGGGAGGATTGTGAACCATTCGAGAGCAGGGCCTTTGATGGTAGTGGGAAAGGCTTTGTAGAAGACTGCGTCTTGGGAGGTGTACAGGGCAACATGGGTGATGTAGACTTTAAATTGTTCGTCGAGGTCGGTTTCACCAGTGTAGCGGTCCAGTGTGAAGGGTTCCTACTGGGCGGGAAGGGGGGTGTTGACGATGAAGTCGGTGAACGGGTGGCGACGTCTGGGTTGGTGTGGTGGTATTGGGTGGGAGGGAATGGGATAGTGGACAAGAGAGGGAAAGGTGGAGGTGAAGTTGTGAGGGGGGATGTGGGTCGCAGGGAGGTAGTGTGGGTATTAAGGTGGGGCATGGGTAGTGTGTAGGGTGGTGGGTATATTGTAGGGGACGTGGGTGGTGGGGAGGGTAGTGGCAGGGGTAGGGGTCGCGGTGTGCCCTGGTAGGATGGAAGGGAAGTGAGTGAGATGGGTTGAGGGAATGGGTTTTTGTTGGGTGGTGTGAAGGTGTGAGGGGTGGGGTTGTACTCGCTTTCTTCTTTTGTGGGCTGGAAGGCTGGGGACCTTGCAACTTCAGATGCTTCCTTGGCCTTTCCCTTCTTAGTGGGATCGGCCTCGATCTTTCGTTTGAGGCGATAGTTTTCCTGTTGTAGTGCCTCCATCTCATCAGTGCTGCATTTCTTCAGATTAGCCAGCTCCTGTTGCATTTTGACTTGGCCGTCAAGGATTGTGGCCAGATCCGGGGTGATGTTAGTGGGTCTTGAGGGGCCAGCGTCAGCTTGCTTGTTAACTCCAGCTCTACTACGGGTTGAAACCATCTTTGGAGAAAAATGGGTAGTAAGGTGTTGTCTCGTGTCCCACGGTGGGCATCAATTGTTCTTGTAGAGAACAAATAAGATCAGTTAGGCACAAGTATCACCTTACCCATATCTGCTATCTCCTCGGTTGGCTTCTCCCCTTCTTGCATATATCGGCTTGGACCCAGGAGGGGTTACCTGCAGAAGGGACTCTAAAGCTTAAGTCAGCCAAAGCTCTCAAAAGTCAAATCAAGTGATTAATGGAGTAATGAATGCGTACCTTTAATTCGTGGGGTCCGTGTATATTTATAGATTATTAATTATGTTTGCCCATTCCATGGGCTGGGCCCTGGTTTGGACCATAGGTGGGCCTAGGCCTTGGCCTAGGCCCTTAATATCGACTATTGGGGGCTCACTAGATATCAGGGGGGCTTTGATTTCACTGAGTATCTTAAGGTGGTCGACATAAACCGACTACTCCGTTTGACGGCTTGTGCTGCTATTGCTCACATGCTGTCCTAGGCGGGTTACTCCTTTTAGCGTCTTATGTTACCGGTTCAGGCCGATTAAGCTTAGGTCAATCCGGATCGATTACTTGAATGATTTTGCGTATAAATATGGTCATCATTTATTATTATTATTACTTGATTAAATTGGCTCGGTACCTAACCCTTAAAAAATTATCTGTAAAAAAGAATTTACTCCTTTCACACGCACAATCACTCTTGATTTTCCTTCAATTATTTATAAAATGTTTTCCTCAAGATTCTTTATCCAGAATCATGAAGAGATCCATTAACATTTGTCTTTTGTTTGCGTAGAAGAAGGAAAAGGCAGTGACCGCATCTGTCCCTCGTATTCTCCATCTTTGTTTATCTGACAAGACATGACGCACGCTCCTTTGGCTCATTCAAAATTAGGGTTTGTTTTTAAGGAAATTACACAAACTAGGACCCTCATGATTTAAACTCAACCAAAATAAGAAGGCTACGTGACATCAGATATTCTTTTAATGAAATTATAACTTAATAGTAAATAAATATATAACACTAACATATTTTGATTGATCTTTCGGAATTTATTTTTTTATATTCTTTGAAAAAATATTTACCGAAAAAAATTATTACTCAGACATAAATTCGATTCACATTAAATATTGACACCATCTCTTACCCAATTAATTTTATAAATTTTTCTTTTATATAATAGTCAATTTTTGTTTTTAACTCGGAATTTAGACTTACTTGAATATATGTTATCATCGTCTAACAAACCTTAAATCAATAGTTGCAAATTAAGCACTTGCTTTTTCAACCTAACAACAACTATCTATCTAAACTACTATTTTAAACTAATGGCTAAATTTTTTTACTTTTACTTTTTAAAGTAAACTTATTCTTTTGAGAAGTAAATCTGAAAAGTTAAATGGGCATAAAAGGAGGATTCAATGGTGACAAAATGAAGTCAATCACACCTAACTAAAGACCAAGAAGATTATTGGATGAGAGAGTTGCACTCTTTCTCGTTGGGACTTTGTTGTGTACCTTCTGCTCCTTTGGCTTTTTCTTTGGGTCTTACTTTTATTCTAATGAATTGTTACAAAGAAAACATCATAACAAAGGAACCCATTCATGGAAATTGCTTCTTCAGTTTACGTGTCAGAAAAAAAAAAGATACTGGAGAAAATGAAGTGTGGGTCAGAGATAATTATTACGATGGCATCATGGTCTTTAATCAGGTGCACTAAGATGTGTGGAGTGGATCATAAAGCTATCATCGATCATGTTGTCTCATTCATTTGCCTTAGCATACAATAATATGGTTGCTTTTCCTGTTTCGAATATGCGTTCAGTAATCATTGTCTCAGCTTATGAATTAGGTAATGGTAACAAGTACTATTGCATGTTCCCCAAGCAACAGTAAATAATGCATATCGTGGAAGTGTAGGTGCAAAGAAAAGAGTCGTAGTTTGATTGGTAGATGTAAAACTCAGTTCAACCGAATGGTTTGGTTTAGCTTTGGTAGTACATATATAGTAGCATCGTCAAGTACATGGGGAATAGTTCCCACTAGTGCAAAATTACCATAAAATATCAAAATTAGCATGGATTTATAAAGATCACTCTTATTAAAGAAAATATGATCATAATTTTATAAATAATAAAGACCATTTATGATGATTGATTCAGGATGAAATAATTGTTAGTATTATGGTGCTTGATTTAGTCCCACATCACTTAGAATAGTGAGATGTGGTTCTCTATTTTACTATATAAGAGACTCTATGTAAAGCTTTAAGATACACCAGAAATACAAATACTTCCTAGTGTAGTCGTGGACGTAGGCAGACACATTGTACGCCGAACCACGTTAAATCCTCTGTGTCTATTTTTCTCCCTTTTATTCTTTCCTTTATTGCCTTGTTCCTAACTATAATAATGATTTGTAATACAAATCATTGTTGCCAATAAAATTAATACGTCTTGAAAAGTTTATATCGCCTACGATAAGTTAAGAAGTAGGTATTGGTGATTATATAATGAATTCGAAGTCCATGGTGTTTTTCTTGTTCTAGTTAAACACATTTTAAATTTGTATTTGACTTTTCTTATACTCTTATAGTAATGTTGTGAGGTTTGGGTTAAATTATTTCTTTAGAGAGTGTGAGTATACTTGGGATAAAAGGACATGGGAGGATTTTCTATGTGTTGTACAAATGTTCACATAGTGTTATTCTATGATTGTCATTAGACAACAACCGTGATTTTTCTCTGATTTTAGGGTTTCACATTATATTCTTGTGTTCCTTATTTTTATCTTATTTCTCTATTAATATGGTGATTCTTGGGAGTAAAGACAATAATGTTCTTAACTAATGATGCATTTTTCCAAACAAATAGTATCAAGAGCCATGGTTCAATATGATATTTATTTCTTGTATGCTTTATCATTGCAGCTTAGTCTGATTTTCTACATTAAAAAAGATTAATTTCTTGTTGATGAACAATCATCCTAATTTTTTGAAGTTACAACAAGATATTTTATGGGAGAATCGATGTCAGCGTCGTGTTAGCATGGTGAATGTGTAATCGAGTTCTTGGATGTGCAAAGACAGTGAGTCATGCTGGATCTGTAGTGGAGTTCGTGTGTGGCGAGATGCTCCTGGATCTACAAGGGAGGAGGTTGCATTTAGTGCTCACATGAACGAGTGAGTGATGTACGATAGAAATATGATTTGTGTGAGTTACGGTTTGCGATATGTGCGTGGAGGAAGTGTTTTGCAGTTTATAAATTTGTTTTAGTTGATATTGCGACATAGCTCATGGATTTGGGTTGTTGCGTGTGATGGACCGAGGTGTTTGGTAAAGTTGGATTTGCATGGAGAGGGTGGAGCTCGAGATCTATAGTTGCGGGGTTTTGCGTGGCTCGCACAATTCTTCTTCAGCGACAAGTGTTGTGTCGTGGTGTTATGGCGATGCGATGGTAGGGTGGTTTTCGACGAAGGGTGCTGGTTTGGTTACTACATTGATTGCGTGGAGGGCTGGTGGTGGTTGTGTGGTGAAGAATGTTGGCTGTGTTGTAGATCAGCTTGAGGAAGAAGGAGATTATGTGGCAGCTTCTGGTTGGTCAAATTTGAGAGTGGAGGACTGCGACACGTGGCAACTCTTAGTAGGGTAGACTGTGAGGTCTGTAACATCCTGACCGGATATTATGAATTGAATTAATAACATAAAATAAGAAAAAAAATAAAATCTCATTAATTATGAATCCATTTCCCAAAAACGCGGGAAATTTTAATATTTTATTTCACCATGATAATAACTGAAATCCAAAATGAGTAAATATCCATTATAAAATTAAAGTCTGATAATGAAAGAGTTTACAAATGTCTTAAAATCATAAAACATAAATCCATGATGATATATCCCCAGTCCAGCCCCGCTCCGGTGCTACGCCTGACCAGATCCACCTGCAACATCATCTGCTCACGTATACCGCATATACGATCATCGCCACACATAAGTAGATAGGGTGAGCTAACAAATAAACATATTTATAATACAATTAGATATATATTACAATATAATCATTCCAAAGGAATTTCATCCTTTGATTTCATGTTAATCGTGTTCTACGTCTTCTAGTGAGTACCTCAAGGTGTCTTGTTGCCATACCTATCGGTCACAACCGATAGAGCACGTGTGGAAAATTATGCTATGGATCATACATCGTAACGCCAGGTGGAGTTCCCAAATATGAACATAGTTTGTAACGTTCCAAGACTACCAAACTCGTCAGTAAATTACTGAGGAGGGCAATCTATCTGGACCCATCCGTACTGGCCATAACCAACACACTCACACCGGCAACACTCGCTAACCCGAGCTCAACTCAAGGGTTCCTTGTGTTCATCGACCATCCCAAGTTCAACTCGAGGGATGCCATTCCGAGCCACACTCGAGGAATGCGACGTGCTTAACCCCTATCCCGAGCTCAACCCAAGGGGTACGTTCCGAGCCACAACTCAAGGAACACCAGCAAGCTGACCCTTAAGATATCCTAGAAGCGCTGTAAATCACGTACACCAAAGCAAGCATAATACCAATCTGCTGCAGCAAAACCGCCTGGCACTGCCCACAAGGCGCCAGGCGCTGCCCGCTTCCAAACCGCCTGGCGGGGGTCGCATACCGTCAGGTGCCAAGCGCCTCCTTCCTTACTACCTCTACAACTATCACCTGGTGGAACATCCCTCTCCACTAGGCGCCTCACATCATATAGAGCTTTTGGAACAGTGGCTATCGCTTGACAGATTGAACTCTGCCGCCAGGCGCCACACTAGTACATCGAATAGTTCTGGTTTTTCTGCACTTCATTCCCATGCTCCCCTCAGTCACGTAATTTCACATCTCCATTGTATCTTATCTACTAATAGTTGTCTTATTACTAATGTCCTTACACCCATACTTACTAATAGTTGTCTTATCTACTAATGTCCCAATTTCATTATATCCAGTAAATTTATGTAAGATCAATTGAACCACCAACCTTTCATTAACTTTATACTATCCCAAATTCTCTAGTCAATATACTCATTCTTATCAATTTCCACTAACCAGCTTTATACCCTTTTTGGCTCACTCTATAATATAAACCTATTTTGTCGTATTCAGTTACCCTTTGCAACTCATGACACATTATTCCTCCCTTAGACACGTTGGTTATACTCTTGCCTAACTAGGCACCTAATATTAATTCCAAATGCCTAAATCTTTTCTCCTTGGTTTTTCCCAGCCAATCTCATTCCTTGCTCCTAATTAGGCACTAACTGTAAAGTACCAAAAATCCCGATTCTTCCTATTCCACTCCACCCTCAAATTTATTCATTCTCAATTATCCTCAGAATTTCTCCAAATCTAATTTTCCCCCAACAACTAGATATTAAAATACCCAAAAATTAGAATTTCACCTCGTAGCCACAAAGACTTACTGTATCTGTTCTTCAATTTTTCTTAGTTAGGTTGCTTTTTGTTGATCAGGCATGCCCTTCTGTCATCGGTTGGTGGTGGTTGTTTGTGTCTCCTTAGTAAGCTCTTACATTACTATTTCTTCATTCATTTGGTAATCCTTTTGATGATAGTTTGTGTCAAACTACAGAGTTTGGTGACTCAACAATGGACAATAAATTAGATGTCATGATTGTTAAGAAGTGAACTTTAAATCTAACTCAATCCCACAAAATTGGCTTGTAAGTTAAGGTTTACACCCACATATATACTCTAAATTGTCATTATCTATAGTTGATGTGCGGCTTCAAACACCCCCTACTCATGTTGAGATATATACATCTCTCTTGTGGGGCTAGACATTAATGGGTGGTTTGATAGTGGGTGGAATAGTAGACCTAACAAACAGATAAAATTTCTCGAATATGTTGTCACTCATGACTCTAATATCATGTTAAGCTTAACTTAACCCCTACAAAACCGACTTTTAAGGTGAGGTTTGCACCCAATTATATATAATAAATTGGCCATATCCTAATCGATGTTAGACTTCCAATACACCCCAAGGTATTTACATCTCGTGGGTAGGACAAAACACTAATGGGTGGTCGGATAGCGAGTGGAATAATAAACCCAACAAACATTAAATTTCTCCTAGCAAAAACTGTTGCTTGTTGGGTCTATTGTTTCACCTGCTATCAGGCCTCTATCTGACCACCTAATAATGTCTAGTCTCATGCATGAGATGTATATACCTCAACACGAGGGGTGTGTGTTAGAAGTCTCACATTAACTAGAGATAAGGTCAATTTAAAGTATATATACAGGTGCAAACCTCAACTTACAAGCAGGTTTTGTGGGGCTGAATTACGCTTAAAGTCCATTTCTTAAATGGTATCAAAGATTTGGGTTAGAGCCTATCCTAGCGAAATTTAATGTTTGTTGAGTCTATCATTCCACCAGCTATCGGATTATCCATTAGTGTCTAGTCCGATGCACGAGATGTATATACCTCGGCGTGAGAGAGTGTGTTGGAAGTCTTACATCAACTAGATATAAGGTTACTTTAGAGTATAAATATGGATGCAAACCTCACCTTATAAGTAGATTCATATAATTACTTTAGTTTTTGAAGCAAGTGCTTCTAGAAAGAAATATACTAACACAAATTATAAGGAAATGAAGAAACTTTTTCTTATGGGTATGACATATAAAAGGATATATTGATGTCCTAATGATTGTGTTTTATATCGAAAAGAGTTTGAAGTGTTAAGAAGATGTCCTATGTCAGGAATATCACATTATAAGCATGGAACCTAAGGTACTTTATTCCTCGTGGTTGAAAGGATATTCTTGTTGTTGTTAGATAACTTGAGCATCCTAGATGTCTTTGTACTAGTGGATGCATCATGGGGTTCCATTATTCTTTAGAGCCTCACCATAATGCAAATCTCATTCTTGTGTTGCACCTAATAAACAACCTCTACAACAGCTAAGGCTATAGAGAGTCACTTAGGACCTTACATAGAAATTAATGCGAGTTTGACAAGCAGTTGAACAACTTAGAAATCTCACAACAACCACTTGTTACACTTCAAGATGATCAACTTCCTATTATCAAAGTCAGTACTGAAAGGAGTTATGCTACTACAAATTCATCAGGGAATGATGTTAGCTCAACTAGCCAAAGTGAGTTATACGTTGATCATGATTACTCCCCAAGTGACCCTTGGGAAGTGCTATGAAGAGGCCACCATGTTACAAGTCAACCTCTCCCCTTTCATTTTTGTAAAGTTCATGATAGAAAAGGTTCGTTATGGTAATGTTGTAGTTCATTTGTCGATGTCTGATGAGGATTACTCTTAGTCTCAATGAATTTCGGACCTAAGTAAGCTTTGGATGTTACTCATGTTACCAACGAAATTATACCTAAATATGAAATTTAGATGATGATGTTATTAGTGGTGAAACCTTAAATTTGTAGAATTGGAAAACAATATTTTTTATTACAACACTACAAATAGATGAAAAATAATGACATAAAAGTAGGCACCACAAACAACGAGGTTTGATAAGCCGTGAGAATCACCACAAGAATTAGGAAATTGTTAATAAGATCAAATGCTTTAGGGATGAACCCTAACAAAGGAGTTTTCTTACCTGAAATGATAGCTAAAACATCTTGTTTATTCCTTTATTCCCAAATTATTATTATTATTATAACTATTTTACAAGAAAAAATAACACAACTAAATTTATGATGTTTCATTTAGATAAAGTTAAAATGATTTGAGCATTTGGTAGGCGTTTATTTTTTTAGTTGATAAATCTATAATGTTGGACGGTGTTGTTTTCTTTTAATTGAAGTGTATGTTTTTGGTGAGTGTTGTTTTTTCATTGTTTTTATGTTTGACATCGAAAATTCATATATATATATATATATATATATATATATATATATATATATATAATACGTATATATTATTATAGAATGTTTGGAGCATTTAAATTATTATAATATGTATTGTATATAAAAGTTAAAAAGATTTTGATATTTTAATCATAATATGTTTGGCAGTAAGAGATTGTTGTCCTTTTTCAGTTAAAGATATATACTTTTGGCTATTCTCAATTATTTTATTGTGAAAATAATTATGGTTTGATATTATTATTATTATTATTATTATATATATATATATAAGTTAAAAGACGTTATAATATTAAAATAACTGTATTTTTTTTTATTGTATTCAAATTAAGTAATGGGAAAGTGAATTTGTCATCGGTGGAGTTTGGTGTGAAAGTCAAAAGTTTGTCTTTTTGTATAAGCATAATTGCAAATATGTTTTGGGTTTGGGTTTTGATTATTAGGCATTGCTGTTTTAATTGGGATAAAGACAAAATAGCTTCTGCAAATTTTGGTGGGTATGGCTTTATTATATTAAATATGGCTAATATGGTTTGGTTTTCTCTATTAGGCATTGGTCTTTTACGTAATCATGGTTTTGTATTTGGCATAATGTATAAGATATACGAATGTTAAAATAATTGGTATTTGAGTTAGGCGTTTCTACGTTGTTCTTTAGAGTATATAAAATTGTTGCAGGAGTTTGGCAATTTCGGCATGTTTCTTTTAGTATTTTATTTGTGGAAAATAAATATTTGTTCGCTGATGACTAGCCTTGTGGGTTCATGGGCTTATTGTGTGTCGGCATTATATAATCTGTGGTTTGTGGCAAAGAGAATAAAAAAATGGGATTAGCATGTTATTATATATAGAGATAGTGTGGGGCTTTCATATATATATTTATTTAATGAAAATAGTAGCTTGACAATAAGATAATTTGTGAGTTTTTGGGTGTATAAGTATTAAGTTTTGGGATCTGAGTAATTATAATGAGTCACTAATTGTTTTCTTCTTTTTTTTTTGTTTTTCAGTAATTTGAATAAAGTTGGTTTCTCATTATGATAAATAAAATTTGATTTATGATAAATAAAATTTATGTAGATACATAAAATTATTGGTTTCTATTAAGAATAATTTTATTAGTTTGTATTAGACAGTATGATCCTTCATAGTTGAAACGTAAGAAGAAGAAAACAGCAGGGTGCTGACAAAAGCACGTGAGAGCAGAATGATGATTAGAGAGAACAAAAGCCTAAACGAATGTGAAGACTTCTATTATTAGTGTAAGAAAAATGGTTACAGAACATGAAGTCACAGAGGAACGAAGTCACAGAGGAACGAAGTTCCTTATATACAGAAAAAGAAAAAAGAGTAACAGCGGAACAAATAGAAAAATTATCAGAATCTAAAACAAACAAAACAAAATTTTAAAACAGGTTCTAAGACACCCCCCGTAAGCTGGCAATATATATTAAGATTGCCAAGCTTGGAGTTGAGCTGCGTGAAGATTCCAGGAGGGAGAGCCTTCGTCATAATGTCGACAAGCTGATGATTGGTCCTGACAGGGAGGAGTTTGACCAAGCCTTGTTGAATCTTTTCCCTTATAGTTTGGCAATCGATTTCTATGTGCTTAGTACGCTCATGGAAAACAGGGTTATTAGCAATTTTGATGGCAAAAGTGTTGTCACAGTAAATAGTTGCAGGTTGTGCCATTGTGATATTCAGACCGTCCAGCATATAAGTAAGCCACTGAACTTCACACACAGTTTGTGCTAAAGCCTGATACTCTGCTTCAGAGGAGCTCCTAGATACAGTGGCCTGTTTCTTTGATTTCCATGCTATGAGGGTGTTCTCGAGATAGACCAAAAATCATGTTACCGATCGTTGTGTGTTAGTGCATCCAGCCCAGTCTGAATCACTATAGGATTTGAGATGAATATCACTCTTTGGCATCAAGAAAAATCCCTTGTCCAATGGACCCTTTTAGATAACGAAGGATTCTGAACACAACTTGATGATTGTCCGTAGTTGGTGCAGAGACATATTGACTAAGATGATTGACAGCATAAGTGATGTCGCGCCTTGTGTTGGTCAAGTAGATGAGTTTCCCAATGAGTCTACGATAAGCTGTGGGATTAGGAAGGACTTCACCATCTGCATGATACTTGACAGAAAAATTCATACGAGTGCTCACAAGAGAGCAATTTAACATGCCAGTTTCAAACAACAAGTCAAGAGTGTATTTTCTTTGAGAGAATAATTCCTTTATCGCCTCGGGCAATTTCAAAGCCAAGAAAGTAGTTAAAATTTCCCAAATTCTTTAGCTTAAATCGTTGATCAAGCAAAGCAGTTATACGATGGATATTTTCCACATTATCTCTTGTGACAATTATGTCATCAACATAAACTAATTAAGAGAAGAGTGATTTTATTTTGATTTTTATAAATGAACAAGGAATGGTCAACATATGATTGTTTGAAGTTGTGACTAAGAAGAAAAGATGATAGTTGAGCATACCACTAACGGCTAGCTTGTCGTAGGCCATAAAGAGACTTGTGTAAAAGACATACCTGTTAAGGATATGTTTTTGTCATTCCAGGAGGCATATCCATATATATAGTTTCATCCAACTCACCATGCAAGAACGCATTATTGACGTCAAGCTGGATTAACTGCCAATTTATAATGGCAGCCACAGCAAGAATCATTGTATTGTTGTAAGTCTGGCCACAGGCGCAAAGGTGTCATGAAAGTCCATCTCTTCAAGTTGAGTGAATCCTTTTGCGACTAAGCGGGCTTTATATCTCTCTATAGACACATCAGCTTTATGTTTTAACTTGTAGACCCATTTACAGCCTATAGAGGAGCAGTTGGCAGGGAGTTTGACTAACGTCCATGTCTTGTTTTGTTCAAGAGCTTTTAACTCTGTATCCAAGGCAGCTCTCCAATTGGAGTCTTGAATAGCCTCGTTGAAGGATTTTGGCTTGTTGTTACTATCAATGTTGAGGGTGACTTGTTGGAAATGAGTAGACAATCTAGATAGAGAAACATATGATTGGATGGAGTATTTTGAAGACTTGACACAAGCTAAATCTGTATGATAATCTTTCAAATATGCAGGACCACTTTTAGTTCTGTGAGATCTTCTATAACCAATATCAATAGTACTAGATTGTTCAGAGTTGTTAACTTGGTTACTGATATCAGAATGTGCAGAATTATTAGCTTGTTGACTGATATCGGATTGTTCAATTCTAGAAACAGTATCACTATATGCATTATCAGGTTGATCAAAAGTAGAGTTGTATGATTGATTAATAGGCAAATATATATCAGTTTTGCTAACAACAAAATCATCAATGTTAATGCAGCTACGAAAAACATCTTCATAGAACAAGACATTACGAGACACTTTGATATCATGATGTTTCAAATCAAACACTATGTACCCTTTTGTATTAGACAGCAAACCAAGAAAAATGTCAGGTTTTGCACGAGGATCAAACTTTGAACGCTTAGCAGATATGGTTTGCATATAGCATAGACATCCAAAGACTTTAAGACTTTTTAATTATAAGAATCACCATATAATTTTTCATAGGGAGTAGAATTTTGGAGAAAAGGAGTAGGGGTTATATTAATCAAGAAAGCAGCATGTGTGAAGGCATAAGACCAAAAATGTGTTGATATTTTAGATTGAAAAAGTAAAGCCCTAGTTACATTGAGCAAGTGTTGGTGCTTTCTCTCGGCAATCCCATTCTGTTCGGGAGTCTCTACACAGCTGGTTTGATGTATTAGAGCTAAAGAACTCATTCATCTTAAATTCATGGCCATTGTCACTCTTAATCACTTTCACTTTTGTTTCATCAACAAAGTTAATGAAATTAGTAAGATGTGTTCTGGTTTCAGATTTATTATGCATGAGGTATATCCAAGAAAACCTATTAAAATCATCAATGACAGTTAAGAAATAGTGATGTCCATGTAAAGAAGGAGTGGGTGCAGGACCCCATATGTCAACATGAATGAGATTGAAACATTTATCAGCATGAGATTGACTATTGAAAAAAGAAAGTTTCTTTTATTTTTGCCATATGGCATACATCACAGTGTTCATTTCTGATATCTATATAACCATGTTTACTTTTCAAGATATGTAACCTTTGGTCAGATAAGTGGCCAAGCCTTCTGTGCCACATATTACTACAAGCAGAATTAACAAAATTCTTGAAATCAGACAAAACGTATAGTCCTTCATGGAAGCTAATTGAACCAATCATCTTTTTGCTCACTTGGTCCTGAATGAGGTAGCTAGAGTTAGTGAAAATAACATGTACTTGAGAATCTGCTATTAACTTTGAAATAGATACCAAGTTATAGTTGAAATCGGGTATAAAGAGAACATTATGCAGCATAATACCATTATTCAACTTGATATCTCCTTTGTGAGTGGCATTAATACAAACACCATTGGGAAGGTTTATTTTGACATGGTTAATCCATTTATACGAAGCAAAGGTGTCAAGATTTATGGCAACATGATCTGTAGCCCCTGAATCTAGAATCCATTTCTCATTATTATGAAAGAAACTACTACAATTAAAGATATTACCTGACTCAACAACGTTAGAAGAAATGCTACTGATGTGACTTTGTTTATGAGTGGTGTTATCAGAATCACCCCCAGGTTTTATCAAAGCCATCAAAGCTTGATACTACTGTTGAGTAAATTTCACCTCCTAGTCATCTTCATCATTCTTGAGTTCATTAGATTTGGCTTTAGCACTAAAAATTTTATGACCAACAGGTGGGAATCCTTGCTTCCAATAATACACATCCACAATGTGGCCATTTTTTCCACAATGGGTGCAGACACGCTTTCCTCTTTTATTATTACGAAAACCATTCTTCTTGTAACAAACAGACCCAACATGATCGATTTTCCCGCAAAAAGAACACGTTGTTGTTGAAGTATTGGCAACGACCACAATCTTGTAACAAACAGACCCAACATGATCGATTTTCCCGCAAACTATTACCAATCACATGATTCCCAAACAATTATCTTTCTTGCTGCATCACATAGGAAAAATATTTCGAAATAGTGGGTAAATGATCCATTAATAGAACGTGTGATTTAATATTACCGTATTGCTCATTCAAGCCTCTTAGGAACTACATCGCACGATCTTCAGATTTCCTTTGGGTGATTAATTTTGAAACCTTGCAAAGATCTTTGCAGCTACAAATTGGATCCAGACGAAAGTTCTCAAGTTCATCCCAGATGACTCTTAATTTTTTGAAATACTCGCTAATAGTTTGGTCCCCTTATTTTAGCTGTGACACGTCTGATAGGAGGTCTGAAATACGGAGTAGATCACCTTGAAAGAACTGAACCTTGAGTTCTTTCCATATCTCTTCAGTGTTCTCAATCCACATAATAGATTGCCTAATTTGTGCTGAAACAGAGTGCACAAGCTAAGAAACGACCAACAGCAACCCCATTCACGAACTGTAGTTTGTTCTTGGCACTCAGGGCTGTCAACATAGACCTGCTCCATGAATGGTAATTTCCAAGATCTAACATAGGCGACACAAGAGCAACCGCTGGACTTTCTCCAGGATGTAAGTATAGGAGACTTTCACTAGTGATAGACATCTTTTCAGAATTCTTTTCTTTAGTCATGACAGAGGAAGGAGAAGACAAAACAATGAAAGAAAAAAGGAAAAGAACAAAAAGAAAGGTGAAAGAATCAGAGTAAGCAAACCAGGCGCAATAGAGCTCTTCAATCGAAGAGCTCTGATACCATATTAGACAACATGATCCTTCATAGATGAAACGTAACAAGAATAAAACAGCAGGGTGCTGGCAAAAGGACGTGGGAGCAGAATGATGATAAGAGAGAATGAAAGCATAAATGAATGTGAAGACTTCTATTATTAGTGTAAGAAAAATGGTTACAGAGTATCAAGTCCCAGAGGAACGAAGTTCCTTATATAAAGAAAAAGAAAAAAGAGTAATGTAAAACAAACAAACAAAATAGAATTTTAAAACAGATTCTAAGAGTTTGGGTGCAACATAGATGATAGTACTTGAAGCTTGTTTAAAAATCCATTTATGTAAGAATGTATCATCAGTTAATATAATATTATAAGTGTGTTGAATGTTGGATAGCTACAAGGTTCATAGTAAAATTAATATACAATGATATCAAAACATACGAGGTACGATGGAATTTATATATATATATATATATATATATATATATATATATATATTATATCATATTATATTATTTTATATTATAATTGTAAAACCTTAGACCGTTTCAGTGTTTTGAAAAAAAAAGTTTTTCCCCCAAAACCGTCTTCTTCCTCCTTTGGTCGATCATTTTCAGTTTCGCAAACAAAGTATTGATCTTGTCACCCATGAAAGGTTCTTTCTTTATTTTGTGATGTGAAGAGGGAGAAAGTGTGAGGGAGAAAAGAAAAAGGTGGAAGAGTTGTGTTGTGTCCTCTCTCGCGAGTTGTCACAAGTGTTAGGGAGAAGAGGTTGTTGTGTTCGCGCAGAGGACGTAGAAGTGGCTTGTGAGAAGAGGTGAAGCGCGACCATTTTGGTGAATGTAGGGTTGAAGGTTGTATCTTTTTCTTTAACCCTAACACAATCCCAAACCGAATTTGTTGAATGATTTTTGTTTTGAATGTAGTGACTTTAGAGTTGTGGCTTGTTTTTGTAGTTGTGGATCAAGTTCACTTTACTTCATTTTTCATATTAATTGTTGATTCATAATTATTTGACAGAGGCTTGCTTGATGATTGCAGGCAAAGAAGGAAATTTCGCTTACATATTTTGGACAAAATCTTGACCTTGTTGCAATAACCATTAAGGTACCAGAATTTATTGAAAAATAAAGTATTTATTGGAACTGAATCACTTATTTGTGGACATTAGTTAAATGAACTGTTAACTTAAGTTAATATAATTGTATGATTTTTAATCCTATGTTTGTGAGTTAACTATTTCTCTGTAATGCAATGTGTAGTTAATAAATTCATAATGTTATTTTGAAAGATGATGTGGTTGCTATGTTCTGGTGACTTTAGTTACCTTAACTGATTATTTCATTTGTGTTTTTATGCTTGAGTGAAGTTCTTTATAGTGAGTACAATTGCATTGATTTGAATTTATACTTATTAATTTGTCGTTGCCTCAAATGTGTATTCAGTTGGTAATTATGAATGAAGTTAGTGAGGGAAGTGATTTACGTGCAGGCTGGAAGGTATGAGATAATTCTGAATTGATTATATTTGCATTTGCTTTTCATTAGAAATGACATATTTTGAATATGGTTATGTTTGTTCTATTTTCTAGATTTGTTTGAGGCATTCTTGCCGGAGCAAATTGATTGGTAGTTTGAATAAGAAATTAATAGAGGAACAAAGTTCATGTATTCAAGAAACACCATTTACATGGTTGGTTGAGTTGAAACATTTTGTGAACATATCTAGGAATCTTTTGAGTCCTCTAATTAGTAGGTGGGTGGAAAGGCTTGGTGGGTTTGACATGGGTAAAGAAGTTGTTGTTTTCAACTTACTAGATGTGTGTCTTGGTTTGGGTTTGAGGGTTGTTAGTGAGTTCATTGATTTAAACGGGGAAGGGTTAGATAGTGAATGCAAGAATTTATTTGGACCTAAAAAAGTTCTAGATGTTGAGATGTTATATGATTAAATAGTAAAAAATATTAAAGACCTTTCTTTAGATTATTTTTGTAAGCTTTATCTTTTGTTAGGAATTTTTGAGTTTCTTTTGCCCAATCGAAGTGGAAGAGTGTTTTCTATTTTGTTCAAGATTGTTGATAACCTTCCTAATATTGGGAAATATAATTGGGGTGATATGGTTTATAAGTATCTGGTTCGAAGCATTTCTGAAGCTAAAATGTTATTGCGGGACAAAGCAATTACCAAAAAATTCTATTTAGTTTGTTGTGTTTATTTGATATAGGTAATTAATTTGTAATAATTTTTTTTATTTCATACCTTTAGTTCAAAGTATGTGTTAATGAGTTGTGAGTGACTTTTGCTTGTATATTTTAAGTTAATGATCTTTTGATCATTTTTTGATTATAAAATCAAATGAAGGATGTGTGACCATGAAGTTCCCTAGAATCTTGCATTGGATGGATGTGAAAGTAGGGGACCATGTAATTAGAAGGAGTCTGAAAGATAATGTGGTATGCTTTGATTTTGTTTACATATTAAGCTTTGAGTATTGTGTCATATGTAGTTAGTTGTTGATGTTGTATATTGTTGCAGGTTGTTTCAGCTGTTGCTGCCTCTACACAAGAGTTGAGTAATTCCTTTGTTAGAGAAGATTTTCAGGAATATGGACGTCAAAGTAATGCTAGGAGTAGCTTTAACGTAATGGAAGCAGTTGATGGACAAGAAGAAGTTCTACTAAAACTGTAGACGAAACTTTTTTACTTGAAAGTAGTGATCAGTGAGAAGAAGAAACAAGTCCATAACCCGGAGGGGAAGACAATTTGGTTAAGTGAGATGAAGCAAATGTTGGGTGGATAGGAGGTGAAGATAGCTGTGGTGAGATTGGTGAAGAAGCTGTAGCTTAGACTGGTGAAGAGAATTTTGGGCAGTCAGGTAATGATCTGCATACACGTCATAATACCCACCAGAAGGCTTTACCTAATTTTCGTGAATTGTGTGAAGGGTCTGTTCATGTTGAAAGTGCTTATTTTGGTGATGGTATCCCTGATGAATTTGCCCAAGCAGTAGATTTTGGAAATGATGAGGGTGACCAATCCCAACAAAGCAATATGTATGTAAGATGTAGGGATGAGCCACGCAAGCGTTTCAAGAGTTGTGCAATAAGAACTCCTTTTACAACTTATAGTAGGAGGAACCACAATAAGTAGTTCATATATATGAAATATGGTATCATTAGTTAGTGTTTGTATTAATAAGTTTGTAAGTTTGAAATGTATTGTTACATAATGTAAGTTTAAATCAATTGTATACCTTCAAACTTTTTAAGTTATTGAGAGTTATTGTTAAGACTCTAGTAAGTGTACTAGGTCGTGCAAGTAGTAATCGGTAAGAATGGGATATCGTTTCCCAAGAAACTCGTGTATACTAAATAATTGTGCAATTAATAACTAATTTAAACTAAAGAATGAATCCATAATTTGGGTTTTTGTGTGCAAGAAAGTAAATATTGCATAAACAAGTAAAAGGTGAACTTGGATATTTAAAACTCTAGAAAATGGAAAAGACTAGAAATTTAATGGATTGAAATTGTTGGGGCTAGCTTTCACCGACTTCACTATCATGCATATAAAGCATTAAAACTCTTCTCCATTAAATTACTAATGTCAACCCACAAGTCTACTCAAACCCTAATCCCTTAGTTGAATGAGCCTAGGTTTCCTTATTAAGGGTCAATTCCTTTAATCCCTAAATAAGAAAACTCGCTTATGCACTATGGTTTAAGACAATGAGTCTAGCTTCATTCCTAGATACAAGTTCCATTAGGTATCTTGTTCCAATTCTAAGTTTCAAGAGATATTTTCCAATACCTAATGACCCAAATATCATGCAATGGATGGTTAAAACAAAGCAAGCATTAAGTAAAGGAACAAAGATACTAGCAAGTAATGGAATAAGCATATATATCTTTATATATATATATATATATATATATATAAAGATATATATTCAAATCGTCCACCAATACATGAAAGTTCAGTGGCTACATCTAACCCCAACAAAATGGGTTTATCTCTTCATTGTCATGGAGAACCCAAGCTTATAAAATGGAATTGGAAGAGGTAGGAGATACAAAGAGGAAGAAGGAATAGTTCCCACTAGCCCTTGCAGACCTCCAAGCGCTCCAAAACGTCCAAAGATGAATTTCCCCTCGCGAAAACAAAAGAAAAAGGGCCAACTTGCCACATCAGCGAAAGTGGCACTTGGTTGGAGCTTCTCACTGCCAAGCGTGACTTCTAAAAATAGTGTTGAAAACCTGCTTGTACCGCCCATCAGTGTCTAAGTGCCACCAGGCAATGAGCCACTGGAAGCATGGTGTCACCTAGTGTTGGCGTTGTCCACCAGGCGCTGACTGCTTGGAAGTGTCCTAGTGCCTGGCGTTGGCCCTGAACCGCTTGGCACTTCCTGTTGCTTCCTTTCTATGACATTTTTTATCTTCTTCTTACTATTCCGGGTCACTCATTTGTCTGGATTTTTGGAACAAAGCTTCAAATCTATAAATAGACATAAAAATGGGGATTAGTGGTATATTTAGATCAATGTAACCCAAAATGTATTTATTTACAAAAGTAAGGTAAAATTGAGGATTTAGTAGGTTAACAGTCATGGAAGAGTTGATTTTGTTAATAAAATGTAATTTAGATAATGGTAAAAATTAACATTATCAGTTATCCATGTAAAGTTTTTTTGTGGTTGTTGCCTGATTGTTTTCTATTCATATTGTGTATTGAATACTTTGAGTTATGTTCTATTCAAGTATAAGAACCATATTTTTGTGGTGAAGAAGAATGTCAAATTAGTTTTCTAAAATCTGATATTATGATTTTGTACAAAAAATTATAAACGAGAGTCACCACTTAATTATTTAATGGTGAACACATAAAATTTACAGGCAAATAAGGTCGTGATATGGGTTAATTTGGACAAGTTATCCCATTTGAAACCACCCTAATATTATTTAACCCTAAAAAAATTATGTTAGGAAATAACGTACATTTCCTATAATCAAATTTATGGAAACAATGTATAAATACATAATAATCACACACAAAATTGATAACAAAGTTTAGCCAATTATGCCTGTCTCCGGGTTGCTGCAGACCTTTTATTTGAAAGAGAAAATTACAAAACAAGTGATTACAAAACACTCAACTCAACCAAATCAACCTAGAAAAACAAAATATGTTCTTTTCTCCGTCTTTTCTCGTTATTGGAATACAAAGTAAAATTCTACGTAGAGGTATTTATACATGCACGTATCATTTCTTCTCCTCACGGTAAGTTTACTATAATTAAATATTCTATTTAATTTTTTCTTTTTATCTTTTGTAAAAGAAAGAATACTTTCCTCACGAATCGTTTGGTTTGACCAATTCCAACAATCTCCCACTTGAAGACTAATTTTAATTTGTCTCCACATCTTGATCAATGCAGCAACCTTCTCTTGAATGTTAATGTTGCAGGCCAATTGAAGTTGAGCACAACTTCAATTTGTCAATGGTTACTACCTTTGTCAACATATTTGCTGGATACTTACTTCCTATAATTTTTCTCAATATTAGCACCTTATCCTCAAGCAAAGATCTGATGAAGTGATAACGAAGACCAATGTGTTTTTTTCTAGAATGAAATGTTGAATTCTTTGCCAAATGTATTGCACTCTGACTATCACTATACAAAACACTCTGTTGGATAAATCCCAACTCTGTTAACAAACCTTGAAGCCATATTAATCTTTACTAGCTTCTGTTATTGCTACATACTCAGCTTTTGTAGTGGATAAAGTAACAATCTTTTATATCTGTGACATCCAACTAACAGTTGTAGTACAAAGAGTAAAAATGTAACCAGTGGTACTTCTTTAGTGATCAACTTCACCTCCAAAGTCTACATCTACGCAACCTTGTACATTTAATTCTCCTTTGCTAAAGTACAAACACTTCTCTAGTGTACCTCGTATACCTCAAAATCCATTTAATTGCTTCCCAATGAGCCTTACCTGGATTTGACATAAACTTGCTAACAATTCTCACTGCATGGCCAATATCTGGCCTTGTACAAACCATTGCATACATAAAACTTCCAATAGCTGAAGCATATGGAACCTTAGCCATGCATTCTCTTTCTTCATCTGTGTGAGGTGATTGATCCTTGGATAGATGAAAATGACTAGCTAAATGTGTGTTAACTGGCTTGGCATCTTCCATGTTAAATCTGTACAAAACACGGTTGATGTACTCTACTTGAGATAACTGCAAAATTCCTTTTTTCTTATCTCGAGTGATTTTCATTCCAAGGATCTTCTTCGTTGGACCCAAGTCCTTCATGTCAAATTCTTTTGACAATTGTGTTTTCAAGTTTTTAATTTTATCCATATCTGAACCTGCTACTAGCATATCATCAACATAAAGTAACAAAATGATATAACTAGATTCATATCTCTTGAAGAAATAAAAACGGTCAACATTGAACTTCTAAAAATCTTCCTTGTGCATGAAGCTTTCAAACTTCTTGTATTGTCTTGAAGCTTGTTTCAAACCATATAAGCTCTTCTTTAATCGACAAACCATATCCTTTTCCCTTATTTTGAGAAACCTTCAAGCTGATGCATGTAGATCTCCTCATCTAAGTCTTGGTGAAGAAATGCAGTCTTCACATCTAATTGCTCTAGGTGAAGCTCTTCACTAACCACAATACTTAACACAGTCTTGATAGTATTGAGTTTCACCACTAGAGAAAAGATTTCAATGTAGTCAACTCCTTCCTTTTGTTGAAATCCTTTGACAACTAATCTAGCTTTATATCTTTTGGAACCATCATGCTCCTCCTTTATCCGATACACCCATTTGTTGTGAAGTGTCTTTTCCCCTTAGGAAACTCCACTAATTCCCATGTTAGATTGGATACTAGAGATTTAATCTCATCTTTCATAGCAATCTCCCACTTACTAAATTCTAAAATCTGACATGCTTCCTCATAATTTTCAGGTTCCCCTTCATCAATTAATATATATATATATATATATATATATATATATATATATATATATATAATTTAGGTATTTCTTGTTAGGCTTATGACGTTGAGAAGATCTTCTCAAAGAAGGAATTGGAGTAGAAGGCTATGCTTCATCCTTATTATTTTCATTTGATTCCTCCAACTAAGGAGTGTCAGTTATAGGATTTTCTGGGACATCATCCACTTTTACATACACTGGATCATTTTTTTCTAAGTTTCTAGTATATGTGTTGTCCCTATCCTTGTACATTACTTTTTCATTAAAGATCATGTCTCTACTACAAATAATCTTTCTGTTTTCATTATCCCATAAACGATAGCCAAACTCATCTTCACTATAACCGAGGAAAATGCACTTCTTCGATTTAGGATCAAGTTTATTCCTTCCTTGATCACTAATGTGCAAATATGATACACAACAAAAAAATCTAAGATCTGAGAGTTTTACATATTTTCCACTTCATACCTCTTCTGGTATTTTATGCTCTAGTGGTATTGATGAACCTCAATTAATTACGTAACTTGTTGTGTTGATTGATTCTGCCCTGAACTACTTTGGTAAGCCTGATTGCAAACACAAGCTTCTGGCTCTTTTAGTTAACATTCGATTCATACGCTTAGCTACACCATTATGCTAAGGTGTACCCGACACAGTCCTCTCTATCTTGATCTCGTGCTCAAAGCAAAACTTCTTAAATCTATTGTCTTCATATTCACCACCATCATCACTTATAAGCTTCTTAATCTTCAAACATGTCTCATTTTCTACCATGGCTTTCCAAATCTTAAAAGATAAAATATTTTTGACTTGTGTTTTAGAAAGTAAACCCATACTTTTCTAAAGTGATCATCTATAAAAGTCACAAAGTATTGTTTCCGACCAATGGAAGGGACAGTTATCGGTACCCAAACATTAGAGTGGAAGAGCTCAAGTCTCTCTTTCTTTGGGGTTCTTTTACTTGTTTGAAAGCTAACTCTTTTCTGCTTTCGAAGTATACAATCCTCACACATTTCAATTTCTACTAACTGAAGACGTGGTAGTTTATCTTTTAAGTGCATGATCTTCATTCCTTTCGCACTCATATGGCCTAACCTTTGGTGTCATAGATTGGAATTTTCATTTGTTGCAACTCCAATCAAGTGACATGCTTCAATAGTCTTGTAAAGAGTACCACTATTTTTACCACGAGCAATAGTCATTGCACCTTTAGAAATCTTCCAGTGATCTCCATGAAATATTGTTGTATAACCTTCATCGGCCAACTAGCCTACTAAGATTAAGTTCTTTGTTAAGTCAGGAATATGTCTAACATTCTTCAATTCCCATATTGACCCATTTAACTTAATCTTAATTGTACCTTTACCAACAATCTCACAAGATTGTTCATTACCATGGTAAACTTTACCAAGGATTCTGGGGAAATAATTGTCAAAGAATTCTCTTTGTGAAGTGGCATGAAAGGATGCTCCAGAGTCTAACACCCAAGACTCTTCCTTGTTCTCTAAAGAACAAATTAATTCATCGTCTCCTCTTGAGGTAGAAGCCCAATCTTTCCACAATTCTAACACTCAATAATCTTTAAGTTATGGAAGTTACGAGAGTTTTTGGATCTAGACCTCTTTTCCTTAAATTTATCATGTCTATATCCTTTAGTTAAACTTCTCCATCTTGACTCTGTATGCAAAACTGAAGAGGTTGACGGTTCACCTAACTCTCTTCGTCAGATCTCTTTACTAAGAACCAAATCACGAACATCATCAAATTCTAACTTATTACTTCCCGATGAGCTACTCACAATTGTGGCAGTAGCATTCCAACTTTATGGTAGAGAAGACAAAAGTATTAATGCTCGTACTTCCTCATCAAATTCTATTCTAACAGATGTTGTGTTGCTAATGCACCTTTTGTCATTCGTAAATTGAACAACCATCTTATCAAATGAACTTTGTTTGAGGCTGAAGGCTTTTCATACATTCTAGAAAGAGCCTCCATAAGACCTACTATGGTTGTTTCTTTTACAATATTAAATGCAACATTATGAGATAACGTCAAATGGATAACTCTGACGGCTTGCTTATCAAGAAGAGCTTAATCTTCATCTTTCATGTCCTCTGGTTTACTTCTTGAGAGAGGTTGATACAACTTTTTCTAATACAAATAATCTTCAATTTGCATCTTTCAAAAGCCAAAGACCGCACCATCGAACTTTTCAATTTTCACCTTTCCTTCATCTGCAGCCATTGCTCTCACTCAAATCTGATTCCCTCTAGATTATTTATAACAATAAACAATAGTAACAACCAAACTCTGATACTAGTTGTTAGGAAATAATGCACATTTCCAATAATTAGATTTATGGAAAAACGCACATTTCCTATAATCAGTTAAGCCAATTATGCCTACATCTTCGGGTTGTTGCAGACCTTTTATTTGAAAGAGAATAGTACAGAACAAGTGTTTACAAAACACTCAACTCATAACCCAATCAACCTAGAAAAATAAAATATTTTCTTTTCTTCGTCTTTTCTTGTTATTGGAATACAAAGTAAAATTGTATGTAGAGGTATTCATACATGCATGTATCATTTCTGCTCCTCAAGGTAATTTTACTATAATTAAATATTCTATTTAATTTATTGTTTTTATCTTTCCTAAAAGAAAAAATCTTTTCCTCACAGATCATTTGGTTTGACCAATTCCAACATTTTGTTAGCATGGTATGACTTTGTAAAGGTGGTGATCATTTTTTATACCCCATTGGTGATTTGATATTATGATGTTATACCAAAAGTGATAAGCAGCTTACCACTTAATTGTTAATTGGTTCCCAAGTAATATTTCCAATGAAATGAGGTCATGTCACGTGGGTTAATTTGGACAAGTTATCCCATTTGAAACCACACTAATATTATTTAACCCTGAAAAAAGTTTATTACAATGGTATGACTTTGTAAAGGTTGTGATCATTTTTTATACCCCATTGATGATTTGATATTGTGCTGTTGTACAAAAAGTGATAAGCAGCTCACCACTTAATTGTTAATTGGTCCTCAAGTAATATTTCTAGTGAAATAAAGACATGTGATATGGGTTAATTCGGACAAGTTATCCCATTTGAAACCACACTAATGTTATTTAACCTTGAAAAAAGTTTATTTGCATGGTATGACTTTGTAAAGGTGGTGATCATTTTCTATACCCCATTGGTGATCTCATATTGTGTTGTTGTGTAAAAAGTGATAAGGAGCTGACCAATTAATTGTTAATTGGTCACCAAGTAATAATTCCATAGTTGTAATGGGTGTGTTATTTGACCTATGAACTTACCTTATCCAGTTTTGTTGTTTTAGAGACAAAGGTTTGTGTTGAAACAAAAGTGCACAAAATAAGTTTAGGTTGCATAGTCGGTTGCACATTTGGGTCCACATTAGCCTGGAAATTTACTTCCATAACTAGGCTTTGATTTTGGTTTTCATTACGTTGCACATTGGAGTCCACATTTGGTTGGATAGTTGGCTTGACAACATAGTTAAGACGTACTACGGGCATAGATGCCTTAACCTATTCTTTAGTTGGAGGACTTATATCACATTTGAAGATCTAATCATCATAATAAGTCATAATGCGTTTTTAATTAAACATGTAGAGTTTATTAAATAAATAAAATATATGTGTGAACTTAATTCATTTGCTTTAATAATGTTTCTCAGAGTAATGTTGAGGTAGTACATCCTTATTTTTGGAAAGCCTATGGCAACCTATGCATTCAATAAGTATCCATTGTTAGTAATAATAGTGTGTGATGTCAATAAACATTAAATCCTAAATTTTGATGTAGCTTTTGTACTTCTTTTAAGAGTAGGACAGATCCAACACCAATGTCTATACCAAATTTAGCATCCTTGAGCACTTTATTGTGGACACTACCCTAGGCGGTATTAGATAGGTCGTGCAAAATTTTATTTTCCAAATGGTTACAATGTAATTATTTAAGTGAAACATAATGGTTGACTAAAGACTCACCTTAACAGTGATAAGCATGTCCCCAAGGTCGTTTGGCTTGCATTCTTTAACAACACATGCCACGAAGGGCAATCTATCCAATGACTTCTTCTTCGCCAAGGGAGTAATATTTTTTATGTCTTCAGCCTCAACTAATGCTACATGTTATTGCATGAAACTATTTAATGAAATTCACAATATACTCATTATAAACCCTGTTAATAGTAAGAAAAGAAGCTAACCATGGTGTTTTATGAACATTTCTGCCCACTTCCAGCCATTTGAATAAAAAGTCTTGTGCATGACTCGCAGCATCCATTTTATTTATGAACTCCTACGTGTTGTCTGATTCATGTAACTGCCTCTTCAGAAGCACAACTTGGGCATTTCCTGCTGGTCTAGGGATTATAAGGGTGTCCGACTTACACCTTTAAGAAATTCCTTGAGAACTTCATTATTAACATTCAGGGCCTCCCATGGATCCATTATTGAAAGAAAATGAGGTTTTCTTGGAAGCAATGTGGGACAAATCCAATCCGAATGTATCTTTTTAAAGGTGATTCGACGATCTTTCTTTTTTAGTTGCTTAAATGACCACTTTGCCCTTTAATAACTTTTTGTACACGTCAAAGTTAATGAAACTCCTTCTACCTGCGTACTATTTCATTACAATAAAGTGTCCTTCACCCATCGTAGAGAACAAAATTAAATTCTTCTTACAGCATTCAACCTCTAACTTAAAAAATAAGGTTTCAATGGAATGAAATCAAAACAAGGGATGAAACGTTAAATGTTTATGGAGTAGCTCGAAGCTGCAGAAACAACTTTATTACAAACCCTAATAACAAGTGAGTTCTTTTCTTTTATTAATTTATTTTTTCCAACAAATTTAATTACGTCCCTATTTTTTGGAAATTAATTACACTTCTGCCACATATTTTGGAACTACAAAGGTGAATGTAAAAAAATATGGAAACAATGGAAACCTTATGCTTCTAAAAAATTGCATTCGTTAAACCCATTGATTTTTTTGGTGGTTTTTAGGGCTTGTTTGATGGAGTATGATAGGAAAGTTTTACGAACTTTTAACAGTGATGCAGTGAGAAGATTAAAAAATAATGATGAAGAATAATTAATTTCAATTATTTATAGATCGACAAAGCTTTCATAATGTAGTTCCTTTAATTGGGCATAATGTGCAGGACATGAAACTTTACACACCTTACAATGGTGATGCAGTCAGAAGTATAATATATGTTGTATAACTATTTTTTTATATTGATTAATTTTTTATTTTTATTATTTTTAGATGGATGACTTAGAAGCTGGCAATGTGATGGGTCTGGACGACATCTTACTAGTAGAGGATGATGAGGGAACTTGAACTATGACTAAAGACAACTTAATGTCTAACGAATGTATACCACAATCCTGTGATGAAGTTGCGTCTCCATACGTTGGGATGAGCTTCGCTACTGTTGATGAATTAAAGTTTTTTTACAAGGAATATGCATTGAAGTATGCTTTTGGAATCAGATGATGACAATCAAATGTGTAACACAAAATTTGTGTGTTCTCGCGAGCGCAAGTATGTGTTATCCATACCACCCAAAATAAGGACTCTACCCACCCAAAGAAAGTAATGTCCTGCACGCTTAATTATTGTGAGAAAGCAAGATAGATGGCTGATAAGTAGTGTCATTCATGATCATAATCATGAGGTCAGTCCCACTAAGTCAAAGCTAATCTAAGGGAATATGAAGCTTAGCATGCAAGTGAAAAGAACCCTTGAATTAAATGACGAGGCAGGTGTGCGTCTTCACAAGAGCTTTCGGTCTTTGGTTTGTGATGCATGTGGATTTGATAACTTAGACTTTGTGGAAAGAGATACAAGAAACTATATTGGTCAAAAGAGATGTGCTTTGGGAAAGGAAGGTGATGGGCAAGCTTTGTTGAACCACTTTTCTACTATGAGAGACCTAAACAAAGATTTCTTTTTTGAAATTGATATTAATAGAGATAATCGAATATGCAATTTATTTTGGGGATGTTGTTTCATTTGATACAGCTTACTAAACAAATAAGTATTACATGCCTTTTGCACCATTTGTTGGTGTCAATGTTATAAGTATGTGGACTGCTATCTGCGGAAGACACTGATACATTTGTTTGGCTATTTCGATGTTGGTTGTGATGCATGGGAAATAAACCCCCTGAAGGCATTCTGACTGATCAATGCAAGGCGATGCAAAATGCCATTGCAATTGTATTCCCCGACACATGACACCGTTGGTGTCTTTGGCATAACATGAAGAAACTTCCTGAAAATTTGAGTGGTTATAGTAAATACAGGGAAATCAAGCATGGTCTAAAGCAATTGGTTTATTACTCATCAAGTGTTCTTGATTTCGAAAGTGGTTGGGCAAAGTACCTTGATATCTATGACCTGCACCTAAATGAATGGCTTTAACCTATTTGAAGAAAGGCATCGATTTGAAGAGTAATTTTTGGGCTGGCATGTCAATAACTCAAAGAAGTGAGGGGATGAATGCTTTCTTTTATAGTTTCATCAACTCTACAACAACACTGCAGCAATTTGTAGTTCAATATAACAACGCTATTCGTTCAAAGGTCGATAAGGAGTGCGAAGCAGACTTTAGTTCTCATAACACGACCCTTCCATGTAGATCTCAATCATTTATTAAGAGGCAATTTCAGAAGGAATACACCCATGCTAAGTTCGGGGAAGTGAAAACCAAATTCAGGTGCAAAATGAATTGGAATGTTAAAAATGTTGCATTAGATGGAAGTATGTGTATATATACTGTTAAAGAGGCCTTGATATGGAAAGAGCAAAGTGTAGACAAAATTTATGAAGTTCCCTTTCATCAATTGACAAAAGACATTGAATGTAGTTATAGGTTGTTTGAGTTTAGAGGTATCCGTTGTCGGCACTGCCTGATTGTTCTTGCATAGGAGGATGTTAAATATGTATCAGGAAAATATATTGAGTCGATAGGGCAAACGCATTCGAAGAAGGCATACTTTGATACGAGCGTCATATAAGACAAAGGACGATCCAAATGTCAAGAGGTATGACTTAATGTGTAAAAACTTATATGGCATTGTTGAGGTGGCTTGTGAAAGCGAAAGTGCAACACAACTTGTGATTAACCAATTGGAGTCAATATCAACTAATCCATCCATTGCATGCTCCAATTCAGGGGCTAATTGCTTACAACTTGATTTCAACATTTCTTCCCTACCAAATACTATAGTTGAACAGACCCACTTACTTAGCCCAATTCATGTCAAAAGAAAGGGTAGACCACGAGGATCAAGACTGCAATCAACCGTGGAAAAGGTTTGCAAAAAAAATATAATGTTGTCAAGAATAAAGCGTTGTGAGATTGCACTGGAATTGGTGACCATGAAGTTGGTAATTCAACATCCCCAAGGACTAGTATACTCAACCTTGAAATGGATACCATAACCAACATGGTTAGTTTTGATTTCATTATGAACTGTTGTTATTTAAATGAAGATAACTAATTATTTTAAATTAAACCATGTCCAAGTCTTTGATGTACCATGCATAGGGTTCTTATCATTGTTAACTACAGTTGAAAATACTCATGTTTGTTGAAGTGGAGAAATATTTAGGTAAAATCTGCAGATGCTATATTTATTTCTTATAATTTATTATTACGTTAACTTTGATTAAAGTATGCCTCATTTTGTGCAGGAAATCATTTCCAAACAACATCCACTTTTGGATCATTATGCATGATCAACATGGCATTATTCAACACCTTTTGGGATTAGGATTTGTGTTTGTCAATGACATGTTTATTTATGGATAGTTTCGTAGTTTTTAAGTCTTACTCTGGTTTTGTTCAATACAGTGGTTTGTGTGAAAAACTTTATTCATGATTCATCACTTAATTTATCAGATAACAGGAACTTGAGAAATGTATTATTTCATTATTCTGATCTTTATAATTTATCAATGAGTGCTTTAAATGCACTGAAATTGCATTGACAAGCTTCCATAACTATCATTTTGAATTAGGTTTGCGTATGTAGATTATTTTCCTATATGGTTAAACCAAATTACAAAAACATGCCTTGGGTATCCACCTAAGTACTCTTGAAAAAGTGATGAAAAAGTGGGCTTGAAGGTTTATTAAAGTTGTGGTACTATAATCTTCACTAAGTTATAAAAAAATAATAAACAACAAATCTCCTAAGTTCACTAGAAATCTTAAGTGATCAGCACAGACACTTTAGGTGATGACCAGCCTAATACTTTTTGTACATCACCACCATTTAACTTCACCCATAGGTTTAAAAATTTGATTGACCAGTTTCAGACAATTAAATCATGGTATTCTATTTTTGTGGAGGTTAATAATAACTTGGGTGCTTCAATCTTCATTAAGTTTTTAAAAAATTAACAAACAACAAATCTCCTAAGTTCACTGGAAATGTTAAGTGATCAGCAAAGATACATTAAGTGATGACCACCATTTAACTTCATCCATAGATCATGGGATGTTGATTGACCTGTTTCATACAATTAAATCATGGAATTCTATATTTTGTGGAGGTTAACAATAACTTGGGTGCTTCAATCTTGACTAAGATTTAAAAAATTAACAAACAACAAATCTCCTAAGTTCACTGGAAATCTTAAGTGATTAGCAGAGATACTTTAGGTCATGACCAGCCTAATACTTTTTGTACATGACCACCACTTAACTTCACCCATAGGTCAATTGATGTTGATTGACCTGTTTCAGACAATTAAATCATGGTATTCTATTTTTTTGGAGCTTAATAATAACTTGGGTGCTTCAATCTTCACTAAGTTTTTAAAAAGTTAACAAAGAAAAAATCTCCTAATTTCACTGGAAATCTTAAGTGATTAGCAAAGATTCTTAGCCTTATACTTTGTGTACATGACCACCATTTAACTTCACCTATAGGTAACGTGATGTTGATTCACATGTTTAGACAATTATATCATGCTATTCTATTTTTGTGGAGGTAAATAAAAGCTTAGGTGCTTCAATATTCACTAAATTTTAAAAATTAACGAACAACAATTCTCCTAAGTGCACTAGAAAACTTAAGTGATTAGCATAGATACTTTAGGTGATGACCAGCCTAATACTTTTTGTATATGACCACCATTTAACTTCACCCATAGGTAAATTGAGGTTGATTGACCTATTTCAGATAATTTAATCATGGTATTCTATTTTATAGAGCTTTATAATAACTTCGGTGCTTCAATCTTCACTAAGTTTTTTATAAAAATAACAAACAACAAATCTCCTAAGTTCATGGAAATCTTAAGTGATTAGTAAAGATACTTTAAGTGATGACCAACCTTATACTTTTTGTACATGACCACCATTAAACTTCACCCACAAGTTTGAAAATTTGATTCACATGTTCAAACAATTAAATCATGTTATTCTATTTTTATGGAGGTTAATAAAAACTTTGGTGCTTTAATGTTATTGTGAAGGTAGAATTACAAAAAGGATTATTGTCAATGCATATAAACAACAACTTTTTGTATGTTAAAGCACACCAATTCACATAATTTTTCAATAACCAATTTGCACCAATAACATATCCAGTGAAGTAAACTTGTATAAAGTACAACCTACTAAAACAGCATATGTGCACCAACTCCTACAAAGTGCCTTACAACTTCTACTTATATACAAATGGTTTAAATTTTTGAAGAACGGTCTCCCGGTGGATATTTTCAGGGTCAAGAATCCATTCACAGGCATATTGTTGTCTGAAATGTTGGAGCTCCTCTTGTGGAAAAAAAATAATATTTCATGGTATGGGATAAAATAACATTTGCATCAATGTAAATAATTTGAAGGTTAGGCTACTAATAGAGGAGTAAGGGGGCATGGTTTTCCCATTAAATCTTTTAAGTGCTTCCCACTTTTCAAGATAGTTTAACACCAAAATGCCACAATCATGCCTGAATATAAGGAACACAATATTAATACACATAAATAGATTAATCTAACATGGAAGTTTGATTATTGAACTTGTTATCCTTACAAATTTGGTTGCTTAGGAAGATCATGAACGACGAGTTCAAAGAATGCTTTGTCCATCGTAAATGACTGGGAAAACAACTGAACAAAACTAAAATTAAACACAACAACACATTACAAATTAAGTAAATTCAAAACCAAAAAATGTGGGAAACTCACAATATGTGTTGTTAATATTTCCTCATGTGATACCAAACCATGTGGTAGGTAATGCCGATAGTCATCCAAAGTCCATACATGTCTATTTAATTTTCTCTTATTACAATCGAGAATCGCAGCATTTTGCAAAATAAGGTCTACACAAGTCAGATCTACACTAACATTTCCAACACACAGATTAAAGGATTTCACTTACCGTAAACAAAGAACTGAATATTACTCTATTTACTCGACCAATCAATTTTTTCTCTTTGTACATGTAATTGTTGGCTGCAAACAAAGCAAACTAAACACAACAAGAATAATAATTTTATTCCATGACTTTCAAATTAAGATTCAAAGTTGATTGTTTTAGTTGGCAGAAGTTACCATGTTATCAATCCAGCCACGAGGACGAAATCCATGACACTCGATGCTTCTGAATAATTTCCCATTGATTTCAGCATAAACAAACCTAAAAAAAATAACAAAATTTCAATTGTCACACTTAAATTAATGATAACTCTAATAACAACAACACATCATGGATTTGCTAGGGAAAATTTGGATTACATACCCTCCCCATTCAGCAGCAGTGGCATCCTTGTACAATTGACTCATATCTATAACCATGGTATTGGTTTGACCTTCAATGTAAGGGACAATGGCCAAGCACTCAGAGTTTGAACGTTCTTTAATATTAATGGTGTTTTCCTCACTTTCACTAGAATGATCCAGCTCTATACACTACTCAACTTGGGCAAAGGCATGTGCCAATGAAGGAGAATTGTCACCTTCCTCACACTCATTTTACTGTGAAGAAGAACCCAAACCTAAATTTAAAATATTTTGTTCACCATGATAATGGTCAGATTCAACTCCTATTCTCAAATCATCATGGATATTCTTTTCTTCTGCCTCTTGACATTGCTTTTGGTGAGAAGGAGAACCCCCAACTTCAGTAAAATCATTTCCTTCATGACCACATGCCTGTGAAGGAGAAGCATGAGCTTCCTCACACTCATTCTACTGCGAACCAAAACCCACAATTGAATTTAAATTTTTTCTTCAACATCACAAGGGTCCGCTTCAACTGTTGTTGTCAAATCACCATGGACGTTCTTTTCTTCTACTTGTTCACACTGATTTTTTTCAAAAGGATAACCCCCGACTTTATTAAGATCATTGCCTTCAGGAGCAGGAGGGTCAGCCTGCAAGTTCTTGATTTCAGCCTTCATCTTCATAATAAGCCTCTCATGCGTTTCGAATTTCTCTTGTAAAGCCGCATTTTCTGCAGAACGAGCATCACCGCCATTGTAAGAAAATTTAGAAGTGCCTTCATCCTGAATCTGGAGTGCACTTGCAACAATTGGATTCTTCTTGTCATCCTCACTTGGGACCAATCACACACACCCTACGATAAATAAAAAAAAAATTCAAAGTAGTTCATTTTTAATCAATTTAAAATATTCTTATAGAACATTTTAATACATTTAATTTTACTTTTAGTTAATTCAATTATACATAATTATCAATTATGATTTATATCAATCACTTTATCAAGAATTAGAACCTTATTGCCTAAGACATTAAAATACCCACTTATATAGCTTTAGATGAATGGTCTTCAAACATTATCTCTACTTCAAGCCCTTACATATTGGATTCATCATATCCCTTTAAAAAATCTTTCTAAGATCAACATAATCATGTGAATAATAAGTTACACACAGATAATACTAGTTAGATCATTGTGAAGCATAAACCTAATTTAGCATAAATATTGTTAAAATGCATATATGAGCAGTTTATTTTGTATTATCTTTTTTTCTTATCTCACTTGCATATTTATAATTTTAATTTTATCTACTAACCACTTTCTATTCTTTCTTTTTTTTCTTTTTCTTTTCAACTAAATCACTACAAAAAGATCTATTTTTTATTAACAGTTTCCTTTTAGCGATTAAATAAAACGCTACAAATATTTACATTTTGTTAGTTTTATTTAATTGTCAGAAATTTTTACATTATTTTAAATTATATAATTTAAATTTAAATTTTCTATATTGAAATCTTTATCGTTTAGAACTATTGGTTGGGAAACGTGGCTGAAGGTGCTATCTTCGAACTTGTTGACTAATATGACCATCGAGTATGTCATTGGAGCTTCCCATCTTCGCATATAATGGAGCTTCCCATCTTCTCTATTTCTCTAACCCTAAACATTTCGATTACCTTATAAGTTTGCTTCGTTTGTTTTCATCCTTTTAGCATCATCTAGTTTTAATTGAAATTTTTGTCGTTGCTGAAGGAAGAGTTACAGAAGACCGATCTGGAATTGGAATTGGCATCGTACCAGGATAAGATCAAAGAGAATCAGTAGAAGATTATGCTCAAGAAGAAGTTGAGGTAGCAAACTATGTTCTTCATTTATTTAATTTGGATCTTATATCGGAGATTTCTAGAGTTTGAATACTGAATATTGTGGAATCCGATGGAAGGTGTTATTGATCTTTTCGCATTCTTCTTGGGTTATTATGTTGTAATTCTTGGCAATTTCAGTTACCAGAGGCACCTGATACATCGGGGGTTTGTTCACTTCTATAATCTTTTCTACATTCGTATTTCAATAGAATTTCTCTGTTATTGCCAATTTAATTTTTTATTCTGTTGGCAATTAGGTATTCAATAACAGAGGAATTGGCAGAATTTAGGGCATTTGTGCATATATGTGCTTGTAACCAACAAGATATTGATAAACGTGACCGACGCAGAATTTAATGAAAAAATGTTGCTTCCATCTTTGACAGGAACCTCAACATTCTGGTACGACTCTCTTAGATTAAACTTTGACAAACTTATACCAGTATGTGTCTGCATAATATGCAGAACATATATCATGACATTTATTCATTTGGGAAAGCTCTGACTACATAATTGATGGTAGAAAGAGAATGATATTTCTAATTACAAAACTTTGGTATAAGAGTAACTATTGAGTACTGTTAATGCATGTTTAAAGGGATGGAAAATAATTTGTATTAAGATCTCTTTCAATTTATTCGAGGCTCCACTATCGGTCTTCTAAATTTCATGTTGTATGGTACCTCAATTCTCTTTTTCTTTTTCTGGTTTCAATTTTCCCCTAGCTTGAATTACTTGTTAAATGGTTTTTTGTAGATAAACAATGCTGGAACAAGCACACTTAAGAACCTAGTAGATTATACTGTAGAAGATTGAAGTAATATAATGGGAACTAATTTTGAGTCTAGTTTCCACCTATGTCAACTAGCACATCCATTTCTCAAAGCATCTGAATATGGGAGCGTAATATTTATATCCTTCATTGGAGGTCTTAAAGCTTTGCCTTTTATATCTATTTATACATCCTCTAAAGGTATATCATCCCTTTAAAGGTAATAACAAGTGGTGCAATTGACAGGAATATTCTTCAAAGTAAATGTTAGTGAAGTTACTTGAACTCCTTTATGATGCTCACATCTTCCTATCCTTCATTGTTAGTATATAAAACCATTCCGTATACTGGTTTTATCAAACACAATCTCCTTCATCTAAGATTAATGCTCTTATCCCTCATGGATTTTCAAATAGGAGTGATTCTGACAACTCTCATAGTGGGTTCAATAAATTCAGTTACTGGACAAGTTAACACTTTTTGCACAACCTCTATGATGAGCAGTTTCACACCATGCACCAACATCATCACAGGAAGCACTAATTATAATGGTTCAAAGCCACCAAGTAGGTGTTGTGATTCAATGAGGTCTTTGATGAGCACCAACGTCAATTGTGCTTACTTTCTATTCTCTACCAATGCTCCATTTTTCCAACTAACCCTTCACCATTGCCCTCTCATTTTCACAAGCATGCAACATTAATGGACTTCCTTTGCAATGCAAAAGTTTGCATCTGTTACACTCACAAGCTTTAACATTCCCATTTTCATTTCTGATAATCAAATTAGATTTCTAATAGTGTTTTTTTTTTCGAAGGGTACATTGCAACTTCTGGTTCTCCTTTACCAGCTCCAAGTATTTTGCATTTGGAAAACTAAATGATTAAATTTTTGGGCAAGAGGTTATTCTTTTTTTTTATCATCATGAATGAAGAACGCTATGTCCTTGAGGTATTTTAGATTGGTTAGTATTTTAATTTTTTAGGTAGTTTTTGTAAATTGAGTTGCTTCTTAGTTAGATTTTACCATTTTAAACTTCTTAGGATAGTCTCAGTATAATTTCTTAGGTTGGTTTAGTGTAATTGCAACTTCTTAGTCATTCTAGTAAAGTTTGAGGTTTAAGAAGTGAATTTTAGAAATCTTGTTAGAAGTTAATTTTTGAGTAAATTTTTTGTCATTCTTAGTGCATTAGAACTTGTGTAGACAATTTAAAGTTTAAAAAGTATTTTAAACATTTTTTTTGTAATTTTTAATAGAAATATAATATATATATATATATATATATATATTGTGGAAGATTTTAATTGTCAAAATATGATATATTTGGTGGCAATTTTTAATCGTAAAAAATTATATATTTTGTGGCGATTTTTAACTATAAAAAATGATATATTTTGTGATATTTTTTAACCATAAAAAAGGATATATTTTTGTAGCGGTTTTTAACCATAAAAAATGATATATTTTGTGGCGGTTTTTAACCGTTAAAAATGATATATTTTGTCACAGTTTTTAATCATCAAAATATAATAAAATATCATAAAATAAAAGTAAATTTTGTAGCGGTTTTAAACCGCTACTATCCTTTTTTTGCTTTTCTGACAGCAATACCAGCGATTAAATTTTTTTTGTCACAAACTATTTTTTATATGTGTAATTCTAACGATTTTTTAAATCATTAGAAATTTCATTTATGATAGTTTTTAACCACTAAAACTTGTAATTTTAACAGTCACAAATATTCATTTTTCTTGTAGTGAATGATGTTTCAAGTGTTCCTAATAATCCAACAGAAGGTAGAGAACCATTTGCAGCTAACAACCCTTAATTTAATTTTTTTTGTATTTCTTAAAAAATAGGTACAATATTACTTCTATTTTGTTTGAGATAAAAATTTGTGTTTGTATAAATATTTGAATTATGAATCTTTTAACTATATTATGTTATTTTTATTTACTCATAGTCAATCTTACTCATCCGTGTTGAATTTTATATAATTCATGACAAAGAGATAAATTATCATTTATATATTATATTAAATTGAAAATTTATTTTATGAAAAAGTAAGTTTTCATTTTAATTATTATAAATAATTAAATTACTAACCCTCAAACATTTTCCTAATCAAATAAAATAACATTACTTTAAAATCTTCCACTAAAAACATATGTTTATAATAATGATTAACGATATAGATTTATAGTCGCTATTCAACAAATTTCTATATTTTTTGTAAAATATGTTGTACTTTTTCGATAACACAACCATTACACTTAGAAGCATGGGAATATTTCATAACAACATGGGGAAAATATTTTTGTGAAATTATATCACTCCTGAGTAAATGAGAGACTACATAACTTTCAAATACCTTACAAATTTATCTATTTTCATTTGAGTTCCTATTAAATTTTTTATATTTATTGAGTATAAAAAATTTTATCCTTTTCAATTGAGTCTAGGGATGGCAACAGGGTGGGGACGGATTTCGTTATGCCATATCTATCCTCGTAAAAAAAATTCATCCAATCCCCATACTCAAATCCAACGGGTATCAAACTTTTGTCTCATTCTCATCCTCACCGAGTAACAAATATAATCTCGTACCCATACTCATACTCGTTTTCTTACTACTTCAATATTAATCTTAATTAATTTTTATAAAATAATAAAAAAATTACGGTAAAGGAAACATAATATTATCAAATATTCAATATTAGGAGAATGGTTGTTTCTTTGATATCAAATACTTTAAAATAAATTATAATTGTTTACCTTTTAAATTAGAATACCCCATAAAATTTCATGAAAACCAAAACATTTATTAAATTTGCAAACATTAATAAAACCTAGTATATAAAATTTAAAAATATTTTAAAAAATATATAAAAGAAAAACAAATATTCAAATTACAATATACTTTAAATGTTTGTTTATTTCAATTTTTTAAATTCTAATGAATCTCCTTTTTATGCACCAATAAAAGTTATAATACATTACTTGATCAAAATAACGCAAAAAACAAATAATAAACATAATAATAAAATTTTGACATATATCTTGTATCTTTTGAACTTGGATGGTGATAAAAAAATATTCATGGCAATTATATTAAATTTTTATATTGTAGTAAATAAAAGTTATTTATACAATTATACTGAAAAAAATTAAAGTATGATTAATAAAGAGTTAGAAAATAAAAAATAATTATATTAAATATATCGAAATAGTATTCTACATGATGAAAATAAATAACAAATAAAAATATTAAAAAATTAACAAATATGTGTCTTAAAAACAATTTCAGAGATTATTGAAAGAAATCGCACAAAGAAAAACCAATGTATAATGAAGGGTATGATAAGATAAAAAAATAGCTTAGAGATCTAAGCAAACATTTCAAATATCAACATATATACTATATGGTTGAGAAAGAATGAAAATTGTTTTAGCAAAACAAAAGAGTTCTTCAAATGAAATAAAAATGAATAATAATAAGTAAGGATTTTTTTTTTATATTACCTAGTAAATGAAAGTTTTAGACTATCAAACACTTAAAATGAGAGTATTAAACATTATCATGTGAAAGAAAAATATATACAATAAATAAAAATATTAAAAAATAATAGAAATATTCAAATGTAAGACATAAAAAAATTTTAATTGACATACATCATTTTGACACAATTACATAAAGGTTATGATAAGATGAAAAATATATTGTAGATGCGAATGAGTTTCATGACAAACCAAATAATTAGAAGAAATAAAATATAGAACCAAATGATTTCTTAATTAATCGTGAATATTTTAATAATTTAAACGGAGATAGATATAATGGTCGGAATATGTACATCCCCATATCCAATTGAAAAAGTAGGAGATTCCTTATACTCATACCTAGTCAATGCGGAGATTTCTTGTCAAAACGGGAACGGGTTCAAACAATATCCACGGGGGGACGAATTTATTTATCATCTCTAATTGAGTCATTGTCGTTTGATGTTTTAGTTAATTGAGTGACGTGACTGTTACGTTATCTCGTCATCCTACTTACTTGTATCCACAGTTAAAATAATAAGAAATGACAGATTTTGTGGTTAGAATAAAACAATTTGTGATTAATGTAAAATGACTATTTTAATAGTTTTATATTAACCGCAAAAACCTCACATTTCTTAACGTGTGGAGACAAGGAACAAAGATGAAGAGGTAAAATGTCACTCAATTAAAAGAAAACGTGGACTCAGTTAAAAAATATAAAACTTTTGAGTACTCAATAAATAAAAATAATTAATACAAATTTAATTCAAAATATCCAAATTTATCAAAGACAACGTAATTAAGCCTACAAACTTTTATACCATTAGGTTTTTACAAAACTTTTATTTTTATTTTAAATATTGTTTAAATCTATTAAGGTATGTGTTATATACATATGTACTTGTATTACATTAGTCAAATTCTCAGGTCTTTGTGTCAATATAATCTAATAATGTATTGTTTGCAGGATTAGGATTACAGCAAAACAACACAAATTTAAAATAAAAATGCACATAAGCCGATAGTTTGGGCAATAATTGTCATTGTTTTGGGTTTTATAATGACAGTTTAGGGTAGAAATGTCATTGACATGGAGAATAAAGATTTTCAATTTTTTATTTCAACAATAGTTTTCTATATGTCTGTCATTATAAAATTCAATATAGTAACTATGACAATTTTATACAAATTCATCATTAAAACACCATTTATAAACAACGATCTCGTTGAACGATCCAAGTTACAATGACATTTTTCTTAACGAAGACGTAATACTCATTTTTAAAATCCTTTTATAACTATTATTAAAAATCTAGTACACATTAGTTTCCTTATGAATCACCACCACCTCAAAAGAAAACATAAAAGGTACAATTGAATTTAATGGTACATTTCAAGGAATAAGAATTAGTTATCTCTTTCGGAAACAAGCGTATCCATGTAAATACAAATAAAAATATATATTTAAATTTAATGAGGATTAAAGACATACTACCTCTCACATCTTATTTAAATAAAATAAATATATTAAATAAAGCATCACATAAATATCATATAAAAGAGCACATGACATGAAGTATACAGATACTAACTATTATAGTTATCCATAATATACTGGGAAGGAAAGTTAAGGCACAAAACAATGTCAACAAACATAACAATTAAGTTAATAGTTTCCCAGAAGGGTCGCTCATAAAGCACATAATTACAAAACAATAAGTGTTCTTCAAAAACACCAGGTTTTCTCCACTATTCATGCATGCAAAAATAAGAAATTCTACCAAAATAACACAATTTATTTTCATACCATCAAACGCACCACACAGTCATCAAGAGTACAAAATAGAACCAGAAACAAGCAAAATAATTTAAAACACGCAAATCCCTAACTTCCCTTACCTTGAATGGTGCTAAACTTTAAGGGGACTCTTGGTGGAGGAGAACCAGGACCAGAAACAACTTAAGGAGCTGAAAACAGACATATGAGCACGAAAAAAAAAAACTAAGACTTTGATAGAGATTAATGTAGGACCAGAGCTTAGGAGCTGAGAACGAAAAGAAACAAGGGAGGGGATCAACTTACGTGGTAGAAAGAGTGTTTGACTAGTTGAAAGGGGGAACTTGTTCAAGCCCTAGCAGAGCTTTCTGCTTCAGCACAGGAGGGGAACAGTTTCTGTAAAATGAGGCAAAATGAAATGGTAAGTGGCTAGAAGAGGTCTTGGTGACCCTATGGGTTGGCCTTGGGCTCTCGTAAAGGCCAGGCCTAAACCTTTTTAGAGCAGAAAAATAAAGGCTTACAATATCTCCCCAACAACAAAAGTTTTCGACCTCAAAAATTAATACTTACTAGAAAACAGATGTGGATATGACTTCCTCATATCCTCCTCTAGCTCCCATGTAGAGTCAACTGTCCTCCGGTCCCAGATGACTTTGACAAGACTAATGGTTTTTCCCTTGAACTCCTTAACCTTGTTATCCTCCAAACCAACTGGTTGTACCTCCACTGTGAGATCCTCCCTAACTTGCACTTCCTTGGCCTCTAATACGTGAAATGGGTCAGAGACATACTTCCTCAATTGGGAGACGTGAAACACTGGATGAAGATTAGCCAACTGAGCAGGTAAAGCAATCTCATAAGCCACAAGCCCTATCCTTCTCAAAATCTAATACGAACCCAAGAACTTAGGAGAAAGCTTTCTTAAGCGGATAGCCCTTCCCACACCAATGGTTCGGGTCACCCTCAAGAACACATGATCCCCAGCCGCGAACTCTAAGGGCCTCATTCTCCAATCTGTATATGCTTTCTTCCTATTCTGATATGCTTGCATCCTATCTCTCACCAATTGCACCTTCTCGGTAGTTTGTTTCAACAACTCAGGCCCAACCAACATTGATTCCCCATCTTGGTACCAACACAAAGGAGTTCTACATCTCCTCCCATACAAGGCTCCGTATGGCGTCATCCCAATACTCGCCTGATAGTTGTTCTTATAGGTGAAATCCACCAGCGATAACACCTCATCCCAACTACCGAGATTATCCAAGATGCACGTTCTCAACAAGTCCTCCAAGGATTGGATCAGCCGCTCTAACTGCCCATCAGTTTGAGGATGGTAACCGGAACTCATCCTTAACCTGCATCCCAAAGCATGTTGCAGTGTCTGCCAGAACCAAGAGGTGAAGCGCGGGTCTTGGTCAGACACTATGCTACTGGGCATCCCATGCTGCCTCACAACTCCTTGACGTACAGTTGAGCCAACTTCACCATAGATATCCTCATATTCACTACCAAGAAGTGAGCACTCTTGGTCAACTGGTCTACCACAACCCATATTGCATCATAACCTCTCAAGGTTCATGGCAAATGGGTAACAAAGTTTATAGCTATGTTATCCCATTTCCACACGGTGATATCCAAGGGTTGTAGTGTCTCACTGGGTCTCTGATGTTCAACCTTCACCTTTTGACAAGTCAAACAAGCGAATAGAAATTGTGCCACATCCTTCTTCATACAAAACTTTATTTTTCTTTCTACTCAAAGCATTAGCTACCACATTTGCTTTCCTGGGGTGGTATAGAAGTTTGAAGTCATAATCCTTCAAGAACTTTATCCACCTCCTTTGCCTCATGTTCAGTTCCTTCTGATCAAAAAGATACTTAAGGCTTTTGTGATCACTGAACACACGGAACTATGCACCACACAAATAGTGCCTCCAGATTTTCAAAGCAAACACCACCGCCGCCAATTCTAGATCATGGGTGGGGTAGTTCTTCTCATGGACTTTCAGTTGCCTTGAAGCATATGCTACTACCTTCCTTTCTTGCATTAACACACAACCCAATCCCTGATGAGAGGCATCATAGTAAACCTCAAAGGGTTTACTAACATCGAGGATAACCAACACTAGGGCACTAATCAACCTTTGATTAAGCTCTCAAAAGCTTTCCTCAAACTTGTCAGTCCAAGCAAAAGGTTGGTCCTTCCTGGTAAGCTAGGTCAAAGGCACCACTATCTTGGTGAATCCTTCTATGAATCTTCTATAGTATCCAGCCAAACCCATGAAGCTTCTGACCTCCGTCATTGACTTGGGACATTCCCACTTTATCACCGCTTCCACCTTAGTTGGATCCACTGTTATGCCCTGAGCCGATATCACATGCCCCAAGAATTGTATTTCTTTCATTTAGAAATCACATTTAGACAACTTGGCATACAACTACTTCTCCCTCAAAATCCCAAGCACTATCCTCAGGTGCTCGTCATGCTCCTCATGAGTTCTATATTAGATGATTATGTCGTCTAAGAAGACCACGACAAACTTATCTAAAAATGGCCTAAAGATTATGTTCATGTAGTCCATGAATAAGGCTGGAGCATTGGTCACACCGAAAGACAAAACCACATACTCATAATGCCCATATCTGGATCTAAAGGCAACCTTCTGGACATCCTCCGCCTTCACCAAGATCTGGTGATAACCTGACCCCAGATCGATCTTGGAGAACATTAACGCCACATGCAATTGATCCATCATATCATCTATCCTCGAAAGGGGATATTTGTTCTTGATAGTCAGCTTGTTCAACTACCTATAGTCCACACACAGACGTGAGCTACCATCCTTTTTCTTGACCAACAACATTGGAGCTCCCCACGGCGAAGCACTAGGCCGTATAAACTATTTCTCAAGCAACTCCTCTATCTGCTTCTTAAGTTCCACCAATTTCGTCGGAGCCATGCGATAAGGAGCTATCGATACTGGACCCGCTCCTGGTACTAGATCAATGGAGAAGTCAACTTCTCTTCTCGGAGGTAACCCTAGTACTTCCTCTGGAAACACCTCCTCAAACTCACGCACCAATGGTATCACTGATATCCCCCCATCTTTCTCAACCTCCAACTATGCAAAGATCATGAAGCATTACGCACCATCCCAAATCTCCTTCAAAACACCATAAGAAGAACAAATCAAGCTCCTTTGAGTTAGAGAACAACAACCTCTTCTCCTGGCAGTCTATAAGAATGCGATTGGTAGAGAGCCAATCCATTTCCAAGGTCACATCCAAGCCTTGTAGAGGCAGGCATATCAGAATAACTTTGAACATGTGTCCCTCTACCTCCACAAGACACCTAGCACACAAGGACGATATCCTGACCAACCCAGATGTCGGAGTAGATACCACAAGACCAAACTGCAACTCACACACCAGCAGACCCAACTCTTGCACACAAGATTTTGGCACAAAGGAGTGTGTTGCTAAAGAATCAAACAGCACACAACAATTCTTTTCAGCTAACACACAACAACCAATCATTAGATTACTTGAGCCTACTACCTCAGTCTTGGTCATAATGTACACTTTGTTCGTCGCTTTAGGCCTATTGCCTCCTCTCCTCTACCAAGTCTGAACCGGAGTCTGAACCGGGGGCCTCGCCATAGTCCCTCTAGAGGAGGGACAAGCCTTGATGAAATGTCCCATCTTCTCACAACCATGACACCTTCGTGTACCAGCCAACTGCGGACATGCACTCCTCAGATGTGGTCCATTACACTAAAAGCACCTAGGTACTAATGATTGTTGAGATGTGAACTCCATAGCCATCTGAGGTTGCGGCCTAGTATAAGGTTTCTTCCTCTCCTCTACTCTAGGTCTGGACCCAGACGATCCACTGACCTTTTGCTGTTGCTGACTTTGCTAAGCCTCCACCTCAGCCTTCATCCGCTCCATAACTCGAGCTCTCTCCTCTAGAGCTACAAAGTCCTTGATGGAGAGCGGTGCCACCATCAATCTGATATCTCCTCGAAGGTCGTTCTCAAACTTCTTGCATTGCCACTCCTCATCTAGTGGCATGGTGTAGAAGCGCCCCAAATGCTTGAACCTTTCGACGTACTCGGCCATTGACTTGTCTCCCTCAGTCGACTGAAGGAACTCTATGTCCTTTGCATATCTCACACTATCAGGGAAGTACTCAAACAGAAACTTCCTATTGAATGCCTCCCAAGTAATCTGCTCATGTTTCTCTTCCATGACCAACCTCATGCTGGCCCACTAATACTCAGCCTCCCTTGTGAGCAGGTAGACAATGCAAGCAAGTCTACTCTCTTTTGGGCACCTCTTGGCATCAAAGATACGCTCCATGTCTTTCATCCAATGGTCCGTCTGATCAAGACTTGTTTTGCCATCAAACTTGGTTGGTTGATGCTTCAAGAAATCCTTCAAGCTCCATTCAGGAGGTGGAGGTTGGGGGTAAGGACCGTACACTATAACACCAGCCATGTTCTCCTCCAACTGACGGAGGGTCTCTATATGTTACCTCTGAGCACCCTCAGAAGCCAACCTTGCAGCCTCCATCTACTGCATCACCATCTATTATTGCTCCATAGATGCTTTCTAACACTGCATGAAAGCCTCGTGCTGCTGCATCATAACATTACTTTGTTGGGTCAAGGCTACAGCCATAACCTCGATTGCCCTAGCCAGATCGGACGCATCACCCTGAGGGGGTGGAGGAGCTATGCGAGAAGTGTCATATCATTGGACACATAGGAAAAACCATCGGTCAAACTTTGTTAGACTAGAAACTTAGCTAACAAAACACTAGGAAGACACAACGAAAGCTAAGCAAGCACACAAGCCTACAAATTCTAAGGAACGAAGGCTCTGATACCATAAAAATGTGACATCCCATTTAAATAGAATAAATCTACTAAATAAAGCATTACATAAATATCATATAAAAGAGCACACAACATGAAGTATACAGGTACTAACTATTACAGTTATCTATAATATACTGGGAATGAAAGTTAAGGCACAAAACAATGGCCAAAAGCATAACAATTAAGTTAATAGTTTCCCTGAAGGGTCACTTATAAAGCACATAATTACAAAACAATAAGTGTTCCTCAAAAGGAGCTCAAGAATGAGCCAACACCAACTCCTGACCATCTAAACCGCAACATTCCCATCATCCTGATGATCAATAGGGGTTCCCACATTTGCTCACACCAAATAAATTTCGTGATCATTGCAAAAAGGAAAGCCAAACACACAAAATAGACACCAAACAATAGGGTAAGCTAGAGTATAATACTTTTGATCATGGTATTAAGCAAGTAAATATTCAAATCAGGTTATAAACATACAAAGCAGTAGGCACCCAAATCATACGATGGCAAACATATGCAAGACCTCTCTGACTCGATTATCCAGATCATACTCTTGATATAGAATTCTAAAAGAAGTATGCACCTGTGTTGGTTTCTAAACTTTGAAGTGTTTAGACACAAGGGGTTATCACCCAAACACACACAAGGTTAATCCTCTAATGTCTTAGGCCCAATACGTCCCAAGACTAGGACCTACTATCACTCTCACCACATAAATCATTATGCTCTATGTGAGTGTGAACGATTATTAGAGTTCAGGATACCTTCCTTTGTCTAGACATCTCATATATCAAGGTATACACTAACCACACCATCTCCAAGAGTTTCCCTTGAAACTCTTTTACCAACAAAATCCACATGCTATCTCAAGCATTCAATTCTCATGCCAATCCACTACCAACCAAACAATTCATGTTTTCCATTTCATACTCAATATAATAAAATCTCATTCTCATTTAATCTCATACAACATACATGACATCATACTTCATGCATTTACGGTACAACATTCTATCATGCAGGCAAACAACCACATTAGGGAAGAAAATAGAACTAGAGCATGATCCTACACCAGTCTCGCTTAGGCTAGAAGTCCTCACTCAGGCGAGAGAGATTCTCTCGCTTTTGCAAGCCTTTTTTGCCTAGGTGAGAGCTCGAGCAGTGGAACAATGAGGTTCATACGAATTCTTGTTTAGGTGAGACCTCCTTGCTTGAGCGAGATTACTCATGCTCAAAACGAAGGCTCATCGCCTGAGCGACATAAGAAGCAGAACCTAGGTAAAAACTCTGATACTCTCGCTTAGGCGAGACTTGCTCGCTAGGCAAAAACACCAGGTTTTCTCCACTATTCACGCGTGCAAAAATCAGAAATTCTACCAAAATAACACACAATTTATTTTCATACCATCAAACGCACCACACAGTCATCAAGAGTACAAAATAGAACCAAAAACAAGCAAAATAATTTAAAACACGCAAATCCCTAACTTCCCTTACCTTGAATGGTGCTAAACTTTAAGGGGACTCTTGGTGGAGGAGAACCAGGACCAGAAACAACTTAAGGAGATGAAAAGAAACATATGAGCACGAAAAAAAAAACTAAGACTTTGATAGAGATAAATGTAAGACCAGAGCTTAGGAGCTGAGAACAAAAAGAAACAAGGGGAAGGGATCAACTTACATGGTAGAAAGAGCGTTTGACTAGTTGAAAGGGGGAACTTGTTCAAGCTCTAGTAGAGCTTTCTACTTCACCACAAGAGGGGAACAGTTTCTATAAAATGAGGCAAAATAAAATGGTAAGTGGCTGGAAGAGGTCTTGGGATCCCTAATGGGCTGGCCTTGGTCCCTCGAAATGCCAGACCCAAACTTTTTCAGAGCAGAACAAAAAACGCTTACACACCTATAATATTTCTTCTACACCTCTAAAGATTTTCGGTGTTTCATTTATGTCCTTTGAAAAATTAAATTAAAAATAAAAAATGGATAGATAAGAGGAATAATTAAACAATAATTAAGTTTCAGAGAGATTGGTGGTTGGTTAATCAAACGAATTAAATTATGATAAATGTTATATATGAAGTTCACATGTGTAATTATAACTCTTCCAAGAGTGGACATCCATATATGAAGTTCACATGTCGACTTCCGGTTATTAGAATGCTCCGGAAGTGATTTTGTGGTGTGTTAGTTATTTTCCGAAATTGGTGTATGGTGTGTTAATTATTTTCCGGAAATGGTGGTGACCAGATATAGACTTCCGTTGCATTGTTCTTCTCTCCGAAAATCCACTTTCGACTTATTCACTTCCGTTGCACACTTTTTCTCTTAAATGGTATCTACCTTTTAGTGTTTTAGTGTTATGCTTTATTTATACTTTATTTTTCTTTTAATATTTAGTTATGCTTTATTTTTAATTTTATTTATGTTTTATACTTTTTTTCATATTTTAATTTTATTTTTATATTTTTTATTGTTTATTTTTTTAATCGGTATTCTTTTACGTTTTGTATTTATTTATGCTTTAATTATTTTTTATTTATGTTTTATGTTTATTTTTTTTGCATGAATATTTATATTTTTTTATACTTTTTATGTTTATGTTTTTTTTTGCATGAATATCTTTAATTTTTGTTATTGCTTAATTTTTTTTGCTTTAATTTGTATTTTTTACGGTTTATTATTTATGCTTTATTTTTTGATGTATTTATGTTATATATTTATTTTATTGCTCAATGAATATTTTTATTTTCTATTTTCTGTTTTTTATTTTTTTATTTTTATTTAGTTAGAATTAGTATTTTTTTACAGTTTACTATATATATTTTATTTTATTTATTTATGTTTTAGATTTATTTTATTAAAATAATTGCAAATGAAAATTACTACAAATTAAAATAACTACAAATAAAATAATTACAAATTAAAATAGTTACAAATTAAAATAATTACGAATTAAAATAATTACGAGTTAAAATAATTAGAAATTAAAATAATTACAAATTAAAATAATTACAAATTAAAATAATTATAAATTAAAATAATTACAAACTAAAATTATTACAAATTAAAATAATTATAAATTAAAATAATTACAAATTATAATTATTACAAATTAAAATTAATTATAATTTTAAATTTAAACATAAAAACACTAAAAAAATTAACATAAAAACTAAAAAAGATATATAAAAAAATTAATTAAAAAGTATAAAAAAAAACAAAACTAGAAGTTGACTTTCAGACATTCACTTTACTGGAAGTCCACTTCTAGAATTCAACAACGGACACTAATCCTATCTTACGAAAGTCGACTTTAGAAAATCCACGTCATCGGAAATAAACTTTTCAGAAAATTACCACACTTTCAGAAATATCAAACATAAAAATAAAAAAAAAAATAACATAAAAACTAAAAAATAGAAACTAAAATCTAAAATAAATTACCACCACTTATGGAAGTTGTAAAAATATATAAGCGGAAGTCAAATTCTCGAGTTCAGAAATTTTTTTCACACCCTTGGTTTTCGAAGAAAAAAAAACACTACGGAAGTTCACTTTCGTAGTATCTATTAATGTTTCTCCTACAGAAGTCTAATTCCGTTGTTTTACTTTGCCATGGAAGTCCATTTCTTGAGAACAAACCAAACATAAAAAGTACAGTAAAAAGGTAGAGGAATGTTACCTGGTGTTTGTTGACGAAGGAGAAGAAGAAGAGAGCAAGATGGGGAAGAGAAGTCGTGAAAGTGAAGGAGAGGGAAGGAAGAGAGAGAGAGGGAGGAGTGGAGGTTGGGATGACAGCTAGGTCAAAATGTGTGGAAAAGTGGGTAATTAGTTCTCATTAAGTAAGAGAGAGTAAGGTTTTGAAAAAATTAAATGTACTGGTCAAAGTCATAGGGTCAATTGTGAAATTTCACAAATACTTGGAGGTGCAGAAAAGATATTGGGAGTGCAGGAAGAAAACCCCTACGTTTTTTGTACAATGTTTCTCTCTGTTAATTCTACAAGATCTTACAAGCACACCTTCTATCACTTTCACCGCACAACAAATAAGTGAATTCGTGAGTAATCCTACTCGTGTGCATTTTATGTATAAAATGTCATTAGTATTTCAATATCTAAAGAAGTATAAAAATACAACTTCTTTTCAATATTTCCGTTTTAGTATAAAGGATTATCATATGATAAAAGGAGAGAAGAAATATAACACTTATAAAATATTTTGGGACTCATTTCTCATAAAAATATCTTGGTATAATAGATTATGTCTCACTTACTAATCCATGAAGAATGGTTTATCATGTCCACGAACACTTTTACAAGACAAAGTTATAAACTAAAATTAATTTATTTGCAAATTATTTTTTTAACATTATTTCACAATAACTAGAAAGTTATATTTTTTTACTATGTATGAACCAATGAGTTTATGAAAAAGATTCTTCAGTTACTTTTATCTCTATTAAGTTTTTATGAAAAAACTTACTCACAGATACACAGCCTTATGTTTATCCTTTTATTTATTAATTTATATAATAATAATTTTCTTACAAACATTTGAATCATTGATAAAAAAAAAAAAAAAGATAACATGCTTATATAAGAAAAATCAGGATCTAAAACTATGATACTCATTTGGTAGTTTAATAGTATTATACGTTAGTGTCAAGAAATTCAAAGTGCCGTGTTTGGAATCGATGGTTTGCTAAAAGCATGACCTTGTGAATCTCCATATAGAAGTTACTATGCATTTCCAATTTTGTAACATACAAAAGGAGAAGAAAAAAGAAAAGTGTTGTGGATTTGACAGAAATGTTACACTTGAGCAAGTGTATGACACATGTAAAACTTGAGGGCGGAGACTATGACAACAAGCAACAAAATATGATTATTCACGGCTTGCACCATTCTTCCCAAAACTACGTTCAGAGGGTATCAGAAAAGTCCTTTAAGTATATCATCTCACGAACAAACTATTGAAAGGGCTGATTTTTTGTTTCGTCATATGAATCATTTGCTTTTGTAAACTATCTCTTCATCATCCACATCAAATGCAGGATTACAGAGGCATTTGAAAAGTCTACCGAGACCCTGCAGAAGAAAGAATAAATGTGTACGTATTTTCGTAAGCAGAGTATCGTGAATACATGGTGGTATAAACATAATTTTTGTGATCAGTTGTAAATATTTCTACATATACCTGCGTGAAAAAGGGAGTTCGATAGGAAATTCCTCTAGGCGATTCATCGTCTGAAGAATCAGAAGTGCTTTCTTCGTCATCAGAACTAGCTGCAATCTTCTTCCTCAAAGTTTCTCCTTTTGGATACTTGTCCTGAAGGAAGCATTAGTTTTATCAGCAAACTTGATGGTGGTAGCTTGCTTTGCGCCCTTGTGGGGGCACGAATCTGGCCTTAAAATAATATGCAAATTACAAAGAATTCATACATGAAGACACAGATCTTATAGAATGAAAGGTACATAATTGTCTTTGATTTTCTTTTATTATCTAAACATTTTGAAGTTTACCTCGTGTCAGAGACAGATAGATATCATACTTAGACCGTGGGGTAAGGGTGGCATGGGGCAGAGCATCGTGCAGATAACAAAAGTTAGACTGAAGTATGTATAATATATTTTCATGGATCTACTTTAAGAAATTGTTTATATCTTTGTAATATATATATATATATATATATTTTAGGGGGAAAACCTTTAAAACTCCAAAGTTTGCAGTATAAGTATTTTTTATAAGTACAAAAAAAAAGGGAAGTATTAAAGGGAAGTATTTCTTATAAGCAGCAAAAAAGAAGTATTTCTTATAATTAAATATTTTCATTTTAGTTTACTTTATATTGAAATATCTTCATTTTAGTTATATTATTCAGAAAACATTGGAATAGTTTTATATTTTCTACGGGGTCACATCATCGTTAACATGACATTATATAATAAAATGAATAAATATTTAATAGGAATTAAAGCAGACCAATTTTTTTAAAATAATAAAACGAAATCGGTCATATATTATAGGAATAAAATGTTATTTTACCCAAAAGTTATTATGAAGAACAATTGACAGCCTATATTCCAAGAAACCTGAAAGCTCGTTGCTAAGGTAACTGAATATGCACCTGAAATATCTTCCCAAGAATTTTAAGAGCAGTAGCCCGAACTTTAAGTTCCTCTTTCTTGACATTGTTTTCCTTTAGCACCTGCAACCATAAATGTATGAAGAACAATATTCTAGTCAGCCATTTCACGTCTTTTGTTCTGGTCGCAGGCGATAAAGAAAACCCCGATCTTAAAAAGGAAGTCATATGTAGAATTCATTATATCTCGTCCCGGATTATGTAAGGCTTTACTGTCTCGGGTTTTCTAGCTAACAAACTATTTCCCATTTCAGCGTGTGGAAATAGTAGTTACTTTTTCGTGCCAAGAGCTTCATTGTATCTGGATAAACGACAATTAATACAGTAACCCGTGTCCTGATCAACTATGAAGCTATTAAAGAGCATCCCTTCTTGTTAAATAATTAAAATGAGTTATGAACTCACCATTTGACACACGTGTACAAGGGTTACTTCTATGTCCACTACATTTAACTTCCACAAGGAACTTATCAATGTGTCCTTATGGAGGCGAATGTGAGAGTCAACATCATTTTCAGGGCCACTACTACCATCCATTTTAAATTGCTTGCGGATGTCTTCTTGAAGCTGAATTAATTGATAAGCACCTAAATTGCATTGCTCAATAGAATTAAAACATCATTTGGAATAACTAACCTCAGGAAATGCAACAGACTGTTAAGTGAGGGTTTGGTAATGTAACTAACCTTTAGCAGCTGTGAGTTGTGATTTCCAGAAATGTCCTTTATTGCGTACCCATTCAGCCAAAAATGGCACTCCAAGATAAATGGCCTTTTTCCCTAGTTCTTGTGCTGCCTGTCTTGAATATATGTAGCCGATGGTATGTAACATATCTACTCCAAATGCTGCATTCAGAGACAGCGGAGACTAATGTAATTGATTATATCATTGATAAATAACATGCTACGAACAATTCTGCATAATGTCCTTTACTATGAGATTCTGTACCATCTATCATGAGGAAAACCATTCGAGTTTTTTTCATGGCAAAATGTCTGGCTTAAGTCGTTTAAAATTTCAATCAGAGAAATGTTAGGAGTTTCATGGGCATACTCTGTTTAAGGTTTAATGTTTATAACTTTGAATGATAACCGATGGCATCATGTGGTTCGTCCCAAGGAATGTATTACAAATAAAGGCAGCTCAAAGTTCACTAACCAGCACGAGAAAGCCGTCTTGCTTCAGATTCTGCTCGTAGGAAGAATCCCTTTTTGTCACCACGAACATATTGGGCAAGATAATCTTTCAAATTTCTTGCTAGCTTTTCTTCCCTTTCTCTTTGGACAGCCTATATGAAATAAAGAAAACGAAGGTAAAAGAAATTAAAACAAAAATATAACCTCTCGCTTCTTTCCTCTCAAATCGACTATATAAAGCATAGCTAAATTGTCAATGTCATCGTCATCTTATCACCAACTGATGCAACAAGGTTAAATGAGTCCAAGAACTTAATGAAGTGGAATGGCTATAAAAGCGTGGACGTATGTACTCAAGGTCAAGTGAAAAATTGAACAAAAGAGACAGAAGCAATATATGAGAGCAGGGATTGTGCACATATTTCAGTTTCCTGGACACAGAATAATCAGTCATAGAGTAGAATAAAAACAAATTATTCTTTAAAACACATCAAATTAATCTTCACCACTTCAGCATTGTACTTCTAAACTAATAAAATTCACATTTCATTTTGTTGTTCAATGAATCGAAACGTCTCACTAATAATAAAATGTGATTTTCAGAGAAACAAAATTGCTCCAATTGAAACGAAAAGGCAGTGTGCACGGTCATAAATTTGTGTTACTGTCACAGTAAACCAAAATTATGAGCTTCTACATATTCGATACCTATATTGATATTGTTCTCTCTCACAATAAGAAAAAGTGAGGAAATGTAGTGTTCGGGAAACCTAACATTGAAAACGATTATAGCAACCTAAAAGCCCAATCACGTTAGTTGTTTTCTCTTACAAAAATAACATAAACACAGCCAAAGTAATGATGAAAAGTGAATATAAACTTTCTTGCCTTTAACTTCTCATTCAGTTTATCAGGATCCTCACTGTCATCAGCTAGCTCAGAAGAAGCCATTGATGCCACAGCTAGATGCCCTATGTAGTCCTCAAACAATTCACTTCCAAAGAGCAGGGCGAAGACAGCCATGGGGTCAAGCATAGTTTCCCTGTTAAGGAATTCATTCATTAATCTATGAAAATAAAAACTTCTTCAGGGAAGATCACGATTAAGGACACCTTTACTTTTAAAATGACATGTTTGATCCTAAAATCCAATTTAAACCACTCAAACCCTCAGTCACTAGACCAATTCTAGTGGTAATTTAGGAATATCTTATGATTTATTTGATTAAAATAAGTTGACTAAATTAGGGTTCTTCCACAATTAAAGCTTTTGTTAAATTAATCCTTAATTAAATTATTAATACTAATGAACCCTTAAGACCATAAAACGGAGCGTCTACTGATCCTCTTTTGATTTTTATTTATTCGACCATAGCCTTCTTTTCTTACTTTTCTTTATCTTTATGACACCTGAGGAATTTGCACTTTCTTAACCCAGATTGTACTCTTAGTCAAGTCAAAGAAAGATTGGGGCTCAGATGTCTATTCACAAATCACAATGACTATTATGTGCCAAAAGCCTTGGGTAAAAGTAAGATTACCATTGAACGCTAATCAGGCATAGTAACACTCATCACAATAATTAAAGCTAATCAAGTTAGCAAATACAATGGAGTTCCACATTGGTATTTAAGCTGAAAATCATCATCATCAGAAGTACCTCGATACAGAATGCTTCCCATTTTGATTGTACGCATTCCTTTGAACCGGATCACTCAAAACTTGGTACGCTTCACCCAATATCTGCTAACACAAAAACTTTAAAATATAAATACATAAAAACGTTACTCGAGTACTTGTTCACAAGTCCTTCTAATATAGAAAAAAAAAGTTTCTCCATAAATTAATTTATAAAACCATTTTCACATAACTTCTTTAAATTATTATTTTTAATTTACATATAAATTAATTTTAACTTATTAAAAAATATTTTTATATTTTTTTTCCTGAAAAAAGTTTCTCCACACAAACATTATATCTTTTTTTTTCTAACCATAACATTAATATAGTTGATATACCGTGGAAAAGCAATATAACAGTATTTAAGAACGTTGTATCATCATTTATCATCATCATAATCATTATTATTATTATTATTTTGATTAATCTTAATTGGAAAATGCTTTTGATATGTTTTTTACATAGTTTAAAGCAATTATTACTTCAATATATGATTGTACGAGTGCATTACGATTAAATTATAGTTAAGCGTGAGTGATTACAGTGGTAGAGTGGAGCTACCTGGAACTTCTCGGCAGCGCGAGGATCGTTCGGGTTTTTATCGGGATGAACTTGCATTGCCTGTAGCAGTAACCAAGCAGTTAAGCAAATCAGAAAAAAAAAAAAGTAGAATCAAAGCAAGAAGGAGAATAGTTAGTTGAAGTAGATTGAATAACCTTATGGTAATAGGCCTTGCGAATTTGGTCTTCGGAGGCAGAGGGAGTGATCCCGAGGATATCGTAGTACTCCGTTTCCTTCACCATCGTGCGTGCCAATTCAAACCTGAGAAGAGAATCCAAGAGGAGAAAGAAAGAGAGAAAGAAAGAAAGAAAAACGAATGGAAGAGAAGGGGAAGGGGTCACGAGGAAGTGTAGGCTTTACAGTTCTGATGCGCAATATTGTAATTCACGGGAAGTGCTTTTTCGCGGGAGAAAACAGTTTTTTAAGCGCATTGTGTCCCAGTGACAGTGCCTATCTCATCATCATCATTTTCGTTTCGGAATACAATGAATAGAGGGAGAGTGGCTTTTGGAGCTGTCTGTGGGCCTTTTCTTTGGACTTCTCAATGCTGCTTTTTTCTCTGTTCCTTCTTTGTTGGGCTTTCAGGATTTCGGAAATACTTTATATCAAATTAAAACTGTTTTGCTTTTTCTCCACCTGAAAGTTGCGTCATCATTTTTGTGTATTGGTGTCAGTGCACCTTTTTTGTTATTATCTGGACCTGAACGCTATGCAGAAAAGATTTTTTGACAAAAAAAGGAAAATAAAAAAAAAGGTCCTACCGGGAGTCGAACCCAGGTCGCTGGATTCAAAGTCCAGAGTGCTAACCACTACACCATAGAACCATTTGATGACAAACGTAAAACTAAATCTTATTTATAACAACTTTCACTAGCTATAATAACATTTCTATTCTATACTTGAACGATGGATTTTAGTAGCAAACCTACGTAATGTTGCGAGCCCCGGGAAAATATTTGACGTCATGCAAATTACATTTTTATTTAACTTTTAATATTTTTATAAATTTTAGGTTTTAATTTTAAATGTAGAGAAGTGTTTGCAATTATTATTTTTTAAGTTGATTAAATTCTATTTTTTAAAAATAAACAAACTCTCTTCCAGTCATCATAGTTACCAAATATTAACATGACGTCTTACAAAATCTGAAAGATTTTATTAGAATTTCAAAAACGCACTAACAAAGTTTTAAAATGATTTCATGTTTTAAACTCATTATAAACGGCTAAGTATTTGGATATAATATAGAAGAAGTTAACAAGCATGTTGTTTATTATGTTACTTAAAATATGTCCAAATCTCAGTTAATTTTATAAGATTAAGTTGATAAAACCTTATTAAGGATTCTCCTAGCAAAATTTGTTTGGTCAACTACATTTCCCTTTTATCAAAACCTCACATATTGCTATATCCGTTGTTCTTATACTCCATATCAGTAACGAAACTTGGACAAAATATTTAGGGGTGTCAAATTAGATTTGTTATATATAACTTTTTTAGTTAGAAAAAAAAAGTTTTTCATTTTTTTTCTTCATTTCCTCTTCTTAAAACAAAGCACACATAATAGTAGAATTCAAAAAAATATAACTATTATTCGTTATTATATCATGTTATTATATCATGATACCAAACCATGAATATCATTTTAGATAAGCTCTTCGTATCTCACCAATTTAATTGAGTGGGTATTGTCAAATTTGACGATGCTTTTCCTGGATTACGTTCTAATAAATTTTTAAATTCATTATATATAACTCTATGAACTTTAGAGATTTGTTTTTCTTTGTGTTGAATTCTTGGTTCTCATGAAAA